>ERZ772921.2153-NODE-2153-length-10856-cov-7.983427_pt1 | contig 10856 bp, 8 predicted proteins | sample MGYA00512117_ERZ772921 | MGnify/ENA primary metagenome ERZ772921 (study PRJEB29015, sample SAMEA2737944) | human oral metagenome | biome: human oral; feature: human-associated habitat; material: dental | place: China | collected 2150 ... | reverse complement strand
CACCCGCCGCACAGCGGGTGCCGGGGCAGTGCCGTGCCGGCTCGCGTCGAGTTCGGTCCGGTTCCGGCTCGAGATCGGTTCAGTTCCGCACTGAGATCGGTCCGAACCGGTGGTCCGCCGCTGCAATCGGGTGGAGAGGCGCGACCCGCGCCCGGAGAGCGAGCGCGACGGGCGGGCCGGGCCGTCAAGATCGTCGTCGGGTGCGCCCCGCATTCGGGGACCTATCGGGCCCGGATGGTCGCCCGGAGCCGAATGCCGGCGGTGCGCCCCGCATTCGGGGAGCGGTCCCCATCGCCGCGCCGAACCATCGGGTGCGTATCGGGATACAGTGATGACTGACCGGAATGGACGGATGAGTCATGGGGCCAGCGGGTCCCGATTGTGCGACCGCCGGAATAGGGCGGTGGGGCACCCCGTTCGGGTCTTACTCATGAATCTGGTCCGCGCCCGCTCGGGATCTCCTGGCCGACGAGCGACTATTCACGGAGGACGATATGGAATGGAGTGCTGATTTCCCGGAAGCAGACGGCGTGGGGTGGACTCCTCCCCATGTCGCCCCGCAGGCCCTCGACTCCTTCCTGAGGAGCTGGGCGCGGGTGAAGACGAGCGGCGCGACGGGACCCCGACTCATCCGGCGCCGGTCGATCGCGGCACGGGTCGTCGCGGGGATCGTTGTGCTCCACACCGCCTTCATCCAGTTGTTCACCATTCCGTGGCTGGTTGGTCTGATCACGGGACGGACCGCCCTGGATTCTCTTACCGTTTTCTCCCTTTTTCTTCTTTTCTTCGTGAATCTCCCAATACTGCTGTGGGGGGCCGGCGTGCTGCGGTGCCGGACGGTTCTGAGCGCCCACGGCATCGACATGCGCCGCCTGTTCCGCACGGAGAGGCGGCCGTGGCCGGCCACGCGCTCGGGATTCGCCCTCTCGGAGCGTGAGATCGATTTATCGAATCCGGAGTCCTCGGAGTCCTCATTTCATTACAGAGTATGTCGGCTTATGCTGGTCAACGGCGGGCCCGACGACGTCATGAGGATGCCGGGATGCATCTTCGGCGGGACCTTCCGGTTCTTCAGCAAGGACTGCGTCACCAGGGCCCGCTTCGCCCTGGAGGGGATCTGGGCCTTCGCAGTCGGCCAGGGGTGGATCGTCCCCGACGTCGGGACCGTGCGGGCGGAGCCGGAGTTGGCGGAGGCGTCCCGGAATGCCCGGAGTATCCAAGCCGCTCGGAGCGCGGCGAGCGGGCCTCTGATCTACGGCGCTCCCGCGTGGCGTCGGGTGCGGGAGTTCCTGTTCGACGGCGGCCTGCTCCTCCTCTGCGCGGGAGTGGTTTTCGGCGTGATCGGGGTCCTGGCCCTGCATCAGCCCGGAGGGGACACCAAGACTGTGCTCATCGGACTCGGAGGCCTGGTTCTGGGGCTGGCCGGTGTGATGACTCCTCTGGTCAGAATGCGCCGGTTCTTCCGGAAAACCATCGTGGACCGTGGAGCGATTCGTGCGGGCTGGAAGGAGTACCCGTGGCCCGGGTCCCGCTCCAGCCTGTACGTGGCGGGGGATCGGGTCTTCATGGTGGACGGCGGCGGGCGTGCCGTTCCTCTGCCGGGTACCGGCGGTGGCCGGGGTGGGTTCGCACGGCGTGAGGCGCTGGCCGCGTCGCAGTGCGAGGAGATCTGGCGCTGGGGTACGGCCAACGGCGCCACTCGGGAGTCCGGTCGCTACATTCCTCTGCGGTTCGCCGACTGGCAGCGCGAGCGCGAGGTCTTCGAGGCCCGTGCCGGGCTGAGGCCTATGCCGGGCTGAGGCCGGGGAGACCCGGCCTCCGAGGAGCGGCGAGAGCCGCCTCCCGCGGACGAGCCGGCCCGATCGGCCGCCCGACGCGCTTCTCCCGCCTTCTCACCGACGCCGCATGTAGGCGTTCACCACGTCGGTGGATAGTCCTGTCCCCTCCAGACTCCGCAGAAGACCCGCGTGCGGGAACGCGGCCGTGCGGACCCCGCCGTCGTCGCAGTAGCGGGTGATGCGGCTGGACTCCGGCTCGAAGACCGGGCGGTCGGGGATCTCGCCGTTGCGCATGAAGGCGATCCAGTCCCTCTGGACCCGCTCGACGACGGCGCGATTCTCCGCAGTCACCGGGACGCGCATCCGGTCGAGCGTGCCGAAGAGGAACACCACCTCGGCGCCGTGGTAGGAGCCGGGTCGTCCGCCGTACACCCTGGGCACGCCCTCGAAACGATACCCGTAGACCGTGGTGAATCGGGAGAACCGGTCCATGAGGTTCAAAGCCGCTCCGTGGAAGACGACAAGCTCCATCATCCGGATCTGGAGGTCGACGACGCTCTCCGCTTCCTCCCGCACCTCGGCGGCGATGCGCTCGCCGTGCTGCCCGTAGACCTCCTTGATTCTCCGGGTGAGATCCCGGCTTCGGGTCGCGATGCCCATGCGCCTGTACCACATGGGCATCTCGATCATCGAGAACTCGTCCGCCGTGGTCCCGATCAGGACGGGCAGGCGGGGAAAGGCGCCGTCGTGCAGGACGACGCGCGGGTCGGTGGAGAAGAAGGGACGGTCCATGGTGGTGGACAGACTCGCCCGGGGCATCCGAAAGCGCAGCAGGCGTTCGATCGGTAGTCCCACCAGCTCCCGATAGCTCGACAAACGGTTGTCGGACAGGAGGTCCGCGAAGGCTCTGCGCTCGTCATCGGGGTCCAGCGGTACGGGTGCGGCCCTCTGGCCGCTGCACAGGATGAGCCGGTGGAACAGGCCGACGTTGTCCGGGTTGAGGGCCTGGTAGAGGGCGTACTGGGCGCCTCCGCAGTGCCCGAGGAGGGTGATGCTGTCCGGATCCCCGCCCAGCTCCCCGATATTCTCCCGTACCCATCGCAGCGCCATCTGCTGGTCCAGCAGGCCGCGGTCGCAGCTCACCCGATCGCCGTCGACGACGTGCAGGTGCCCGAGTGCACCGATGCGGTACGTGACCGTGACGACGACGATGCCCTGCTCGGCCAGGTGCGTGCCGTCGTAGACCGGCAGCGTCCCGGAGCCGCAGTCCCCGCCGTGGATGAGCACGAGGACGGGCTTGGGTGCGCTGGTCCCGGATGTCCAGACATTGACCCGCAGGGAGTCCTCTCCCATCACGTCGTGGCGCGGCTGCCATTCCGGGCGCAATTGGAAGTGACGCAGAGCGATGTTGACGGCCCCGGGCACGAGGCGCTGCGGGAAGCAGTGGCCCAGGCCGGAGTTGACCGGGGCCTGTCCGGACGGAGCGCCGACGGGGACGGGGGAGCGGAATCTCCTGGCCCGCGCGTAGGGGATGCCGAGGATTCTCATCACGGGGGACCCGGTCCGCGTGCGTCCCACCTGCTGCGCGGTGAGGCGTCCCAGGGCGGTGCTGAGGATCATGAGCGCTCTCCTGTCCGAGGATCGTCGGGGGAAGTGCCGGGGGCGGGCGGGGCGCTGGGGGACTGAGCCAGGAGTCCGGCCCAGCCGCTGAGACGGAAGCGCGTCACCCGGTCCATGTACTGCCGGGCCTCCTGCCGGGTCAGGCCGTGATCGACCGCGGCGCGCAGCGCCTCGAGGCCGTTGGAGGCCAATGAGTGCGTGAAGAGCCGGTCAGCCGGCGAGCCCGTCAGCCCGGGCAGGCTGCGGTAGGCCTCCTCCTCGATCCGCACCAGCTGCTCGGGGAAGTGCTCGTAGCGGCTTCCCGTCGCATGGCACAGGAGGAGCTCGAAGATGTCGAGGTCGTCGTAGATGAGAGCGAGGAGGTCGTTGGTGCGGCCGACTGAGTGCGCGAGCGCCTCCGAGTCGGCAGCACCGCCATCGGATCCGGGGGCCGTCTCGCCCCGGCCACCGCCGGGACCGGTCGCGGGGCCAGGGCCACCGGAGCCGCTCCCCGTCCTGCCGGCGGCCCACGCCGAGACGAGTCGCTCCGCGGACTCGCCCACGAGTGCGTCGAACAGTCCCTCTTTGCTCCCGAAGTGGTTGTAGATGGCGCCGGTGGTCGCATGGGCGGCGGAGGCGATGCGGCGCAGGTTCGCCCCCGCATACCCGCGGTGCCGGAACTCGGCGATGGCCGCATCCAGGATGCGCACCCTGGTCTGCTCGGAACTGCGACTCATGGAGATCCTGATCAATAACGTCGTTATCTACAGTAACGATGTTATGTTTTCTGTTCGGCCCCGTCAAGACCGGGTATCCCGGGCCCGCTCCGCGAGTCGTCCGGGTCGGCGACGACGAGCAGGCGTGCTCCGCGCGCGCCGTCCCGCGGGGCGCGGACCGTTCGTACCCCATGGGCGCGGCGCTCTCGGGTAGGCTGGTGCGCGGTGCGGGTGCTTCCGCGCTGCCGTCACAACAGGGGAGAAGCCCATGCCAGCCGTCGTCGTCGTCGGGACTCAGTGGGGGGACGAGGGGAAGGGCAAGGCGACCGACCAGCTCGGCCAGGACGTCGACTACGTCGTCAAATTCAATGGCGGCAACAATGCCGGCCACACCGTCGTCATCGATGGCGAGGCCTTCGCCCTCCATCTCCTGCCGGCGGGCGTGCTGACCCCCCGCGTCGTCCCGATCATCGGCAATGGCGTCGTGGTGGACCTCGACGTGCTCTTCAGCGAGATCGCCGAGGTCGAGGCGCGCGGCAAGGACGTCTCGTCCCTGCGCATCTCGGCCGGCGCCCACCTCATCCCCTCCTACAACCGGGTGCTGGACCGCACCACCGAGCGCTTCCTCGGTGCCCGCCGGCTGGGCACCACGGGGCGGGGGATCGGACCCACGTACGCGGACAAGATGAATCGCGTGGGCCTGCGCGTCCAGGATCTCTTCGACGAGTCGATCCTGCGTCAGAAGATCCGTTCCGCACTCGACCAGAAGAACGGCCTTTTCCTCAAGATCTTCAACCGCCCGGCCATCGACCCCGATGAGGTCGCCGACGGGCTCCTGGCCTACGCCGACCGCGTGCGCCCCATGATGATCGACTGCTCCCTGGTCCTCAACGACGCCCTCGATAAGGGCCGGACCGTCCTGTTCGAGGCCGGTCAGGCCACCATGCTCGACATCGACCACGGCACCTACCCTTTCGTCACCTCCTCCAACCCCACGGCCGGCGGCGCCTGCACCGGCACCGGGGTCGGGCCGACCCGCATCGACTCCGTCGTCGGCGTCGTCAAGGCCTACACCACTCGCGTCGGTGAGGGGCCCTTCCCCACCGAGCTCACCGATGCCATGGGCGAGCGCCTGCGCTCCGAGGGCGGGGAGTACGGCGTGACCACGGGCCGCCCTCGCCGCTGCGGCTGGCACGACGCCGTCGTCACACGCTACGCGGCCCGCGTCAACGGGCTCACCGACCTGGTCATGACCAAGCTCGACGTCCTCACCGGGCACGAGACCATCCCCGTGTGCGTCGCCTACGACATCGACGGCACCGTCACCCAGGAGATGCCGCTGACCCAGTCCGACTTCCACCACGCCGCACCCGTCTACGAGGAGCTGCCCGGCTGGAGCGAGGACATCAGCGAGGTCCGCAGCTTCGCCGACCTGCCCCAGGCGGCCCAGGACTACGTGCTGCGCATTGAGGAGCTGGCCCGCTGCCGCATCTCCGCCATCGGCGTCGGGCCGGGGCGCGAGGCCACGATCTCCCGTCACTCGCTCATCGGGTGACGTGAGGCCGGGACGTGAGTGATAGCGGCTACTCGACGGCACCGCACGCAGGAAGTGGTGTAGAGACCTTCCGAGAGCGTGCCGACCGTGGGCGAGCCGCCGAGGGGTGCCTGGTCAAGGTACTCGGCGCGCTCGTCCTCGTCGGTGGCCTCCTGTGCCTGCGTGGCCCTGAGAAGCCACTGGGCGTCATGCTGGTGGTGGGCAGCCTGAGCCTGGCCCTGTACGGGGCGGGCAGGACAGCCCTGAGCCGCCGGATCGAGCAATCCGCCGACTACTGGAGCCAAGGGCCCGGATGTGTCCAGTTCGGGCCCTCACGCCCCAGTGGCCTGCAGGAGTATCTGCCTGGAGCGGTGGCGTCTATAGGGGCGCTGACCGCTGTGGGGATGCAGCTCTTCTCCGCCGCGGCCTCTCCCAACGGCGTATGGACAATCGCCTTGGCCGTCGTCGTGCTGCTCGGCTGGCTGGTGGGCTGTGTCACTATTCCTACCGGTGGCAGAGGAGCGCCGGAGATCGTCCTGACGCCGGAGGCGGTATGGATCTGGGCAGGTGGGCACACACGAGTCCGCATCCCCTGGGCGGCGCGGCCGAATCTTGCGGCAAGCATGACTCATCGCATGCGACCGCACGCCGTGATCACCGGTGGTGCGGGAGGGCCGGTGAACTTCCCCATTTTCGTGGTGCCCATTGGGCACGTTCAGCTTCAGTCCGTGCTCGAGCTCTACTCGATTCACGCCGAGCTGCGAGGCGAGCTCAGCACTGGCCAAGGGCTGCAGCGGGTGCGCGCACTCATGACCCCTCCCGTGCAGGAGGGTGAGGGGGCTGCCTCCGGCGTCCCCGTGCAGGCTTCGAGGCCGGAAGTGGGCGCACCAGCGTCTCCGACGCCGGCGTATGGGGCGGCACCGGGTTCGGGTTCTCCGTATGAGGGTATCCAGTACGGCGGCCCCCAAGGTGGACAGCCGCCCCAGGGTGTGGAGTCCTACGGCTCCGCGGGTGCCCAGGCATCGGTGCCTGGATCGGCCGAGCCCCTCCCCGCAGTCCCGTACGGTTCCCCGACTCCGTCTGCTCCCGCAGGGGAGGGTGTCGGGCATGCCTCGCTCGAGGCGGTGGTGCCGCACGTCCCAGCAGACGCGGAGCGTGGCGCAGCAGGGGAGGAGGACCAGGGAGAAAAGTTCTCCCAGCCGAGTACGTGCGAGGAAGCTGACCGACGCGCTCGGCGAGCACCATGGAGGTTCCTGATCTGGGCCGTCGTCGTCCTGATCGGATTCACGTATGCGACGAGCGGGAGACAGACCGCGGGCTTCCTTCTGGGGATGGTCCTCAGCCTGGTGCTCCTCATTCACGCCGTTGCGCTCGCCGCAGCACGCAGGTCTCGAACGGTGGCCCCTCGGCGCTGGACGTGGAGCAGTGAGGGAATCTGCCTGCGGAACACGTGGTTCGTCCAGGTGGCGGTTCACGTGGAGGCGGCGCTCATGGCGCTCGGGGGCCTGCTGGCCGTCGGGCTCCTGGCAGTCAGTGACCGCAGTGATCGGGGAGCCGTGGTGGTGCCTTTCCTTCTCGCCATGGTCTTCCTCATCGCCTCCTTCTTCATGGGGTTCTTGAAGCCGCTGCCCGGGCGACGCACGGAGATCGTTCTTGACCCGGAGCGCATCCGCTTCGCCGTGGGGACGAGCCGCGAGTCGCTGTTCTGGTGGGCTGACCGCCCACGGCTCGTGGGCCGCAGCGCCAGTGGGAACCTCGTCATTGAGAACGATCGGGTCGGTCGCATCCGGGCCGAGATGGACACTCTTCCTCTGACCAGTGTGCAGTTGCAGCGGGTGGTGGCGTTCTACTCGCATCATCCTGAGCTGTGCGCCGAGCTCGCGACTGAGCAGGGGCTGGCGCGTGTACAGGGACTGACGGGGCCGGCCTCAGTGGCGCCGTTGCGGTGACCAGGACTGTCATCCAGCTGTGAGGATGGGAAGCTGTCCCGGTGCACTCAGGCCGGGTGTCCAGGTCTGGGAGGGATCCCGCATGCGCAGGAAGTGAAGCCGGCGGACAGGCTGTACTCATGCGAGACCATGGATTCTCCGGCTCCTGAGGTGGCCGGGGAGCTCAGTGCTCGTCGCGACAACCGGGGCGAGTCTGTGCAGGGCCGTTCAAGGTGGTCTCCTTGGTCGGCGGGGCAGTATGTGACTGGCGTGATACCTACCCGGTTCTCAGCCTCAGTAGCCGCCGTAACCGTTGTGGTTCGGTGGAAGATGCGGTGCGGAGGTCGGTCCCTGCGGGTACGGGGGCTGGTACTGCTGGGGAACAGGCGAATAGCCGGGCTGCGTGGGGGGCGGGCCTGCCTGTGCGTAAGAGGTGAAGGCGACCGGCGGGGAGGCGGGGATGAGAGTGCTTGCCTGAAGCGACTGCTGCCCCAGCGCATCCAGGTACTTCTGCTCCCGGTTCTTCTTGAGTGTGTTGCTGACAAGGGCGATCACTGCTCCGGCAACAGCGATCACAATGAGTATCACGATCATGCTTGTCGTCGCATCCGACGACTGAGACGAGGACGTCGAGCTGGGGGCGGGTGTCGAACTGGATGAGGATGCCGAGCTGGATGCGGGTGTCGAGCTGGGCGAAGGTGTCGAGCTGGGCTGGGATGCCGCCTGGGCGGTGGCCTTGCCGCGGGCCGTGTGACCGTAGAAGGTGGAGAACGATACCTCGTTCTGTTGATCTCCCTCGATCTTTCCCCCTCCAGATTCCGTCACCTTACCGGGGAAGATGACTGTGAGAGAGAATGTGTCGGCGCTGCCGTCCTTAGGTGCGGAGTCATCGTGGGTGTCGACGACGTACTCGTCTCCATCGTGACTCACGTAGTTGTTCCTGGATATGGGTGTCGTGAACGTGGCCTTGCAGGTCGGAGTCCCGTTGTCGTTGGTGAAAGTAATGTCGGGTGGGGTAGCGGCCTGTGAGAACGTCTCTTGGACGCAGTCCTCCTTCAGGCTCTTTTCTCTGGAGGCCGGTGACGTGATCGTGATAGTGGTCGTCAGCTCTTCATCGGACTTGATGGCGATCTCAAAGTTGACTTTCTCCTGGCTCGAGAGCTGTGCAGGGGGCGTGGCGCCGGCGGGGGCTGCCACCACCGCCAGGAACAGCGAGGCAGCGAGACTGAGCGTCCCGATCAGACTCGTGACTGGGGTGTGCCTCAGAGTGAGGTAGCGCATGTACGGCCTTCGAATGGTGAGGGTGAGGTGACTGGAGAGCGGCGCAGAACGTCGTCGCTAGGCGTGGTGAAGAGCGTCGGGGTCGCTGTCGGAGCTCAGCCCCAGGTGGAGGAGGGGGGAGCCGGCGGATAGCTGGAAGGAGGCGGTACAGCCCCCGGAGGCATCGCGCTGCTCTGTCCGAATTGGTTGTAGCCCTGTGCGACGAAGCCGGAGGGAGGCGGAGGTACGGCGCCGGGAGCCGGTATCTGCCCAGGGGCGTAAGGCTGCTGTGGTGCATACCCCGCGGTGGCGACCGCATAGGCCTGCTGCTGTGCCTTCTTCTTGCGGTTGAGGAACCAGAAGAGACCGGCGCCGATTGCTCCGACCAGCACGACCCCCACGATCACCCACATCCAGGGAAAGGCGGGCGCGTCCTTGCCGCTGACGCGATACCTACCAGGCTTGGTGAAGGTCACCGTGTTCCCGCTGACCTTGCCGCCGTCTGCATCCGTGACCTCGCCAGGGAATGTCACGGAGAACTTGTAGTCAATGCCGTATGCGGAAGAGGAGGGAAATTGTCCCTTCTGAGTGTCGAGGGTGTACTCGTCGCCCTTGTGCTTGATGAATCCGTCAACCTCGGAGAGGCCGATCGACTTGCCGGTGAGGGTGCAGGTGGGAAGGCCGTTGCGCTCGGAGTACGAGGCTTTCAGGTCTTCAAACGGCCCTCCGGCGTCAGAAGGGTTGCAATTCTCCTTCATTCCCCGTTTGTCGGAGGAGGACTTGCTCTTGAGTTGTCCGATGACGGTCATGTCGTAGGTGTCGTCCTGGTTGATGACGACCCGTACGGACAACGAAGACTCTGAATCGTCGCGCGCGGCGGAGGTGACGGCGTGACTTGGAGGGGTCAGGAGCGTCAGAGTCAAGAGAAGCGACAGAAGGACGAGCGCCCCCAGGGGGCGGTATCGAGGGGTGGTGGCGGCCATAGTCTCACCCTAGGTGGTCGGTGCTGATGGGCTCTCCGCATGGGGATTGATGACGCGAAGAAAGGTGTTGTGGCCCCGGGATCGTCAGATCTGAGGGCCACAACAACGGGAGGAGTAATGGGTCAGTAGGTGCCTTGGCCGGGAGCTCTGTAGCCGGGCTGCTGGCCGGGCTGCGCCTGAGGGGCACCGTAGCCCGCCTGCTCGCCGGGCGTGCCATAGCCGGGCTGAGCCTGGGGGGCACCGTAACCCGCCTGCTGTCCGGGCTGAGCCGGGAAGGCCTGGCTCGGGTCATATCCCTGGGCGGGGGTTCCGTAGGGCGTCTGGGGCTTGTTCTTCTTGCTGCGGAGAATGAAGAACGTGGCCGCTGCGCCGATCACCGCGAGGGCGACGACTCCGGTGAGGATCCAGACCCACATGGGGGTGGATCCGTCCTTGCCCGTCACCGTGTGAGACGAGCCGTCGGCGAAGGAGACCTTATTGCCCTTGACCTCGCCGCCGTCGGCCTTGGTGACCTTGCCGGGGAAAGTTACCGACTGAGAGAACGTGACATCATCACCAGCGGCGTCAGTTCCGAAATCAGGGGTCTCGACGGTGTACTCGCCATCCTTGTGGCTCACCAGTCCCTTGGCGTCGGCGATTTTCTGACTTCCCTCTGCGGTGCAGGTGGCGGTGTCGCCGTCCTCTTTATAGTTCACCTTCACGTTCTTGACATCCTTGGTGCCAGGAGTTTTGAAGGCTTCTTCAGTGCACGACTTCTTCAGCTGGAACTCGGTGCGGGTGGTCATCACGAACTTGGCGGTGTAGGTCTCATCGGAGTTGATCACGATGTCGAACGAGCCTTCAATGCCGACGGAGCTCTCGTCCTCAGCGGGGGCGGCGTGTCCCGGGGCACCGATCAGTGCGAGGGGTGCGGACAGGGCGAGCGCCGCAAGAGCCGTCAAGACGGACAGGGGCCTAGGGATGCGGTGGGCGATGGCAGGTGTCATGCCCACACAGTAGCGGTTCAGATGCCAGGTTGTAACCGGATCGTCATGGGTATCGTTCCCCGGGGGCTGTTA
>ERZ772921.2149-NODE-2149-length-10867-cov-6.580651_pt1 | contig 10867 bp, 6 predicted proteins | sample MGYA00512117_ERZ772921 | MGnify/ENA primary metagenome ERZ772921 (study PRJEB29015, sample SAMEA2737944) | human oral metagenome | biome: human oral; feature: human-associated habitat; material: dental | place: China | collected 2150 ... | reverse complement strand
TAGACGAAATATTTTTAATGAATTAGAGTTTAATATATATGGAATGGGAAACTTTCGAGAAGAATTATTTGGACCAATCAAAAAATTTTCAAACGTTAAGTTTTATAATAAGTTCTTAACACATAAAGAAATTTCAAAAGTACATAAAGAAAATGGTATAGCATTATTTCCAACAAGATATGATGCACAAGGAGTTTCTATGTGTGAAGCAGGAGCTTCGGGATTATTAGTTATTTCATCGGATAATGAAGCAATAAAAGAGTTTATTCCATTTAAAGATGGAAATATAATAGATACAGAAAACTATATAAAATATGCTGATTTTATTGAAAAAATAGTTAATGATGAAAAGAAATTTAATAATATAACTAATGATACTAGAAAGAAGCTTGTAGAAAAAACGTCATATGATGCAACAGTTAAAAAGGAAATTGAACTTATAAAATCTGGTAAAAATAAAATAAATGAAAATATAGTTATACCAGAACTTGATAAAAACCCTATTTTAACAGTAATAATACCAGCATATAATGTAGAACAATACATAATAAAACTTTTAAAAACATTAATAATAAATAATAGAAATTCTAAATATATGGAAATATTGGTTGTTAATGATGGATCAAAAGATTCTACATTAAATTTGGTAACAGAATTTAAAAATAAATATTCTATTGAAACACGTGATTTTGATGGTAGTATTGATTCCTTAAATGAATATAATATTTTTCTAAATAAATTACTTAAAGATGATTTACCTAAATATGAAGAAAAATTTAAAAAGGAATTACAAGAAAATATTTTTAGGCATATAATTAGTTTTAGAGAAAATTTATATAGACAGGAAAATACCATCAAGGATAAGATAAAAGAAATTAATGATTCATTATATAGTATTGATTATAGTAGAGGAAGATATATAAAATTAATTCAAAAAAGAACTCAAGATAAAGAAATAATTGATTTTCGTGTCAGTTTAAATAATATTACAGAAAACTCTATGGATGAAAATAATTTAGCAGAAGAAAAGTTTTTTGAAATAAAAAAAATAAGTTTATAATAAAGATTTCTTTAAAAACAATCTTCAAAAATTATGGTTATTTTTCTCAAATCTTATTTTTGCCTAATTTATTTTTACAAGATAATTAAGATGGTTTATAGTAATTTAACAAATAAAAAAATACACCTTTAATGCTTTTTTTAACACTTTCAGTGTATTTTTATTCCCTTCTATTCCATTTTTATTTTGAAAAATGGATAAATCCCTTGTTTTAAAATATTTGTTTTTATTTTAGCTAAAAATTTATTAATTTATTCTACAACAAATAACCATTCTTTAGATAATTCGTGATCTCCATTAATAACTTTTTCATATTCACCTTTTAACAATTCATAGAATTTACCAGGTTTTGGTTCAGCATGGAAGTCCAATTGTCCGATTGGTCTTTGGTCTAATGATTCAGCATAAGTGATTTTCATTGCTGTTCCTGTTACCAACAACTCATCTGCTGTGAATACCATTGAACGGTCAATTTTTCCACGATTAACTTTATATCCATTGTATTCCAATAATTCTAATGCTGATCTTACTGTGATTCCTTCAAGAGCTGCATTTCCTGTATCAGGGATAATTACTTGGTCTCTGTAAATTAATACAATATTTGCAACAGAAACTTCTACTACATTTCCTGTGTCATCAAACATTAACGCATCATCATAACCATTTCTTTGTGCATCACTTGTTGCTAGGAATGAATTAATGTAAGAACCACCTGCTTTTGCTTTAGTTGGAATAGACGAATCATTGTATTTTCTATAAGTTGAACTCATTAATTTTAATCCACCTTTTGTGCTTACATAATCTGCAAGAGGTAACATATAAATTGCTAAATCAAAATCAAGTCCTGCTTTTTTTGGTGATAATCTTGGTTCTTTACAGAAAATGAATGGTCTCATGTAAAAATCTTCTTTAATATCGTTCTTTTTAACTAATTCAGTTACGATATTTTTAAATTCATCCCATCCCATGAAAAATTCAAAACCTAACATTTTTGAAGCTGTCATAAGTCTTTTATAATGGTCTTCCAATCTAAAAATTGCAACTTTCCCATTTCTGTAGTATCCTCTAACTCCACCGAAACAAGTTGTTCCATATTGTAAACTGTGAGTCGCAATACTTACTGTCGCCTTTTCAAATTCCACTATTTCTTTATTGAAATATGCGTATTTCATAAATTCAGTTTTACCTGCCATTAAATTTACCTCCAATATTTTTTTATTTCTATTCTTAAATACTATTTTATCACTTTTGTCTTAATATGTAAAATTTTTTTTGAAATAGGCAAAGCAAAAAATTATTTTACTTTCTCAAAAAAATACTAATAAAAAAGCGAAAAATATGTTAGAATATAAAGAGTATAAATTGAATATACAAATAAAAAATTTAAAAATAATATTATAAAAAATGAAAATGGAGGTAGAATGAAATATACTGTAGCGATTGTTGGTAGACCAAATGTGGGAAAATCGACATTGTTTAATAAATTGGTGGGGGACAGATTATCTATAGTAAAAGATGAGCCAGGAGTTACTCGTGATAGACTTTATCGTGAAATGGAATGGCTGGGAAATAAATTCTTGCTTGTTGACACAGGTGGACTTGAGCCTAGAACTCAAGATTTTATGATGAGTAAAATAAAAAAACAGGCGCAAGTTGCGATTGATGAAGCGGATGTAATTATATTTTTGGTAGATGGAAAAGCTGGAATTACAGGGCTTGATGAAGATGTGGCAACAATTCTTCGTAAACAGGATAAAAAGGTTATCGTGGCTGTCAATAAAATTGATAACTATATGAAGGAGCAGGAAAATATTTTTGAATTTTATGGTCTTGGATTTGAAGAAGTTATTGGAATTTCTGGAGAACATAAGACAAATTTGGGAGATTTGCTGGATGCTGTAGTTGAAAAATTTGATAATAAAAGTACAAAAGAAATTTCAGAAGGGCTTAGCATTGCGATTCTTGGACGACCAAATGCTGGGAAATCCTCGCTTTTAAACAAATTATTGAATAAAGAGCGTTCGATTGTGAGTGATATTGCTGGAACAACAAGAGATACAATTGATTCGGCGTTAAAATATGACGGGGAGATGTATACTCTTATTGATACCGCAGGAATTCGGAGAAAATCCAAAGTGGAAGATGACATCGAGTATTACAGCGTGCTTCGTGCGATGAAAGCCATTAAAAGAGCGGATGTCTGTGTTTTGATGTTAGATGCGACAGAACTTCTGACGGATCAGGATAAAAGAATTGCAGGAATGATTTATGACGAGAGAAAGCCAATTATAATTGCAATTAACAAATGGGATTTGATTGAAAAAAATGACAACAGCGTGAAAGAGTTTAAAGAGCTTGTCAAGGCGGATTTGTCATTTTTGGACTATGCTCCGATTGTGACAATTTCGGCACTAACTGGAAAAAGAACGCTTAATATTTTGGAACAGGCGAAATTTATCAATGAAGAATATCATAAAAAAGTTACGACTGGAATATTAAATCAGATTTTGGCAGAAATTGTTGCACAAAATCCTGTGCCAACTCGAAAAGGAAGAGCAGTTAAACTTAATTATGGGACACAAATTAGTCAAGCTCCACCAAAATTTGTATTTTTCGCAAACAATCCGGAGTTAATTCATTTTTCTTATAAGAGATATATTGAAAATAAACTTCGTGAATATTTTGGATTTGAAGGATGTCCTATTGACATAGTTTTTAATAAAAAAGGTGACAAAATTTTTGGATAAAAGTTTTTTACGAAAGGGAGATAAATGAAATTTTATGATGAAGAAAAAATTTTAAAAGCGAAAAATGTGTTAATGGTAGTGTCACTTTTATTTTTATCGATTTTACTTTTTTTCAAAGTTTACGATTATTTTAAAAAGCCGATTAATCTTGCTATAAGTACGATTTTTCCATTTATTTTGTCGTTTATAATCGTGTATTCGCTTATGCCAATTATTGATATGATAAGCAATAAAAAAAATGAAGAGAATCCGCCTAAAAAACTTATAAAAAATAGAAATTTGGCGATTTTAATCGTACTGTCGCTCTTTTTTGCGATTTTTATATATATTGTACTTGCTTTTATTCCGCTAATTGCGAAACAAGGTTCAAGTCTAATTGAGTTTTTTTTGAAAAATCAAGGAAATTTTCAAAGTAAGGCATTTAATTTTATGGAGCAAAATAACATTGATTTAAAAAATACACTTATGAGTTCTAAAGATGTGATTATAAATATGACGGTAAGGGTGCTGACTTCCAGTTACTCCATTGTAACCAGCACTTTTACTTTGCTTTTTATGACACCAATTTTTACGATTATGTTAATTTTTAGCTATGACAACATTGAAATTTGGGTTGAAAATTTTTTGACGGATATAGATGAAGATAGAAAATTTGTCAATCTGGCAAAAAAAATAGATCAAACCATTGGAAAATATATTTTGGTTACGGTACTTGACAGTATGATTGTCGGAGTAGCATCTTTCATAATTTTTTATTTTTTAAGATTAGACTACAGTATTTTATTTTCACTAATCATTGGCTTTGGAAATGTGATACCGTTTTTAGGACCTTTTATTGGTCTTATTCCTGTGATTTTCTATGCTGCAACGAAATCTTTTAATTTAGTAATCATTATTGTCGCACTGGTTACAATTGTGCAAACTATTGAAGCAAATATCGTAAAACCTTGGCTTACAGGAAAATCGGTGGAAATGCATCCGATTACGACACTACTTGTTGTTTTGATTGGAGGAGCGCTTTTTGGAATTGGAGGAGCGTTTATTGGAATCCCAATTTATATCGTGATTAAATTGACCTGGATATTCTATTGGGAAAATTATATAAAAAAAAATCAAAATAATTCAAAAAACTAATTTTAGGAAGGAAAATAAAAAATGGAATTTTACAACACATTGTCAAATAAATTGGAAAAATTTTTGCCACTTGAAAAAAACAAAGTGAAAATGTATGTCTGTGGACCTACAGTCTATAATTACATACATTTAGGAAATGCTCGTCCGATTATTGTTTTTGACGTACTTGCCAGATATTTTAAATATAAAAATTATGAAGTTGAGTTTGTACAAAATTTTACTGACATTGATGATAAAATTATAAATAGAGCTAATGAAGAAAAATTATCTTGTGAAGAAATCACTAAAAAATATATAGACGGTTTTTTTGAAGATGTGAAAAAATTAAATATTTTAAGTGATGTGAAAAGACCGAAAGTTACGGAAAATATTTACGAAATAATAGAAACTATAAAAAAATTGATAGATAATGGCTTTGCTTATGAAAAAGATGGAGATGTCTATTTTGAAGTGAAAAAATATTCAGAGTATGGGAAATTGTCCAATCAAAAAATTGATGAGCTGGAAGCGGGAGCTAGAATTGATATTTCAAAAATTAAAAGAAATCCGCTGGATTTTGTCCTTTGGAAAAACAAAAAAGAAAATGAGCCATTTTTTGAATCACCTTGGGGAAAAGGACGACCTGGTTGGCACATAGAATGCAGTGCGATGTCACAAAAATATTTGGGAGATACATTTGATATTCACGGTGGTGGACAAGATTTGATTTTCCCCCATCATGAAAATGAAATTGCTCAAAGTAAATGTGCCTATCACGGAAATTTTGCAAATTACTGGCTGCATAACGGCTTTGTTCAAATTGATGGCGATAAAATGTCAAAATCAACAGGAAACTTTTTTTTGCTCCGTGAAATTTTAGAAAAATTTTCGGGAAATGTAATAAGATTTTTTATGGTAAGCACGCATTACAGAAAACCGATTAATTTTTCTTTTGAAGCGCTAAAAGATACAAGAAAAACTTTGGAAAATGTGATAAATGCAATGAAAAAATTTGAAGATGCAATAAATTTGACAAAAGAAAATTTATTTGGAAATAAAAATTCATTTGAAAAAGTCAAAGAGTTCGACGAAAAATTTGTTTTGGCGATGGATGAAGATATGAATACGCCGCAGGCATTGGCTACAATTTTTGAACAAATTAAATATACAAATAAACTTCTTACTAAATTTGAAGATAGAAAAGATGTTATTTGTGAAATAAAAAGTTCATATGAATCGCTAAAAAATAAAATCGAAAATGTGCTTGGAATAAAATTGGAAAGCGAAAAAAAATTCGAGAAAAGCAGTAAATTAACTGATAAATTGATTGATTTACTTTTGGAAGTGAGAAAAGACGCAAGAATTGAGAAAAATTTTAAATTATCTGATAAAATTAGAGACAGTTTGAAAAATCTTGGAATAGAAATTAAAGATGCGAAAGATGGAAGTACAAGTTATAATTTTAAAGAATGAAAAGGAGTGATAAGATGAGCTGCAATAAAACTGAAAAAGAAATAAGTGAGTGTTTATATTTTACAATTTCAAAGATGTTTAGAATGATAAATAGGATTGCAGAAGAAGCGTTTGAAAAAATAGACATTTGTCCAACTCACGCTTTTTTAATGATGCTATTAAAAGAAGAGAAAAATGGACTTTCGGTAAACCAGATTTCATCTTCTCTTGCAATAGCTCCGTCAACAGTTACAAGATTTGTGGATAAATTAGTATCAAAAGGGTATGTTGTGAGAGAAAAGATGGGGAAAAACTCTTTTACAAAAATAACTGAAAAAGGGTTAAATGAAATTGATGAAATTTATGAAGCTTGGCGTGGAATTACTGAAAAAATTGAAGAACTAGTAGGAGATAAAACTTATTTGGAGCGAACAAAAAAATCTTTTAAAGAGTTTGTGGAAATTTTGGGAAAAGATAAAAAATATGATAAAGTTTCTGAAGAATTTGACTTTTGGATTATTTAAAAAAATGTGATATAATAACTTAAAAAATACAGAAAATTTATAAAAAATAAAAACTTTAAAAAGGTTGAAAAAATTATGAGAAGACTAAAATATAAAGTGCTGTTTGTTTTTCTATTTTATATTATATTTTTTGAAAATTTACGTGCAGAAATGATAGAATTAGAAACAGAGAGCTCGAGAATAAATTTAGACACCGAAGAAATAAATACACAAGGAAATGTTACTGTTAAATATAAAGATATAAAAATAAAAGCGGATAACATAAAAAAACTTCCGAATAAAAATATAATCACAGGTTCGGGGGATGTGGAATTTAATCAAGGTTCACAAAAAGTCAAGGCCGATAATCTCATTTTTGATATGGATACAAAGTTAGCTAAAATTTATAATTCTGAAAGTTATGACACCAATATGAAACTTAGATATGGTGGCGAGGAAACTTTGAGTGAGGGAAATAAAAAAATAACAGTGAAAAACGGATGGTTTACGACGAGTCCTTATGAAAAGCCAAATTATAAAATTGAAGCTAATGAGCTTGAAATTTATCCAAATAGGAAAGCTATTGCAAGGGATATAAAAGTTGTTGCTGGTGGAAAAACTTGGTTAAAATTACCATATTATGTAACTTCACTGAAACCAGCAAGCCAGAGAGCGACGCTTTTTCCATATGTAGGAATGGATAGTGACAGGGGATTTTTTGGAATAATGGGTTTTGACTACGATTTAGGACCGCTTGCACAGGGATTTGTTGATTTTGAGTTAAGTACAAAGCAAAAATTGGCGCTAAAATTTTCCAATGACTATTCATTTTGGGGAAATAACTCAGGAAATATTTTTATAAACAGATTTGTTGTTCCAATTGGAAATCATAAAAAAGAGTGGGATTTTCGTGTAAATCACAGAGTTAGAAATGCTCCTAAAAAGGCAAAAGAAGATAGGAAATTCTATGATGCAGGATATGGAATCTGGAACATTAACTATCAAAATATTACGCCAAATTTGATGTATGCGGTTGACGGTTCAAAGTTAAAAGATGATTACACAGCGTTTGTTGACAAGTATAAGCATATTGGATTCTGGGATGCAAATATAAATCAAGAATTGGGGCAGAATGGGGAATTAAATATAAAATATTACTGGACTCAGGATAAAAAGGCGCTAAAAGCTCTAACTGACATAAATGATAAAATTATGAAAGACAACAGTCTTGATCCAAGAAGAACAGATGTCGATTTGTATAAAAGCATAAAATATACAAATGGAAATAAAGATGTGGAAATTACAGTTGACAATGAGGACTTTAGAGACATAAATCCAGGTTATGTTGGAGATTTAAATTCCTACAGAAAAAAAAGAAACTATGGGATTAATTTAAAAGGACCTAAAATAAAGTTAGATTATCTTAATTCAGATAACGATGAATATGGCGAATTACTTGGAATGAGAGACCGTGGGGACGATAAGACTATTCACTGGGTTCAAAAGAAGGCTTATGATAAAAGAGAAGAATGGGGATTGACTTTTGGAAATTATTATCCTTTTAAAAAATATGAATTTTTTGGATACGAGCCAAGAACTAGTTATCAAAATTTTTCAAATAATTTATATTTTGGTGCGCAAGTTAAACAAGTTGATGTGCAAAAAAAAGAATATGAATACGATTATACAAGGGATAATGAAAATTATAACAGTCTATTTTTAAATAGTTCAACAAGTGACGAAAGTAGAATTTATAAAGTTTACGAAGATAACGAAACAATTAGAAGAGCCAAAAAAATTATTTATGAAAAATATAGAAGTCAAAAATTTAATGTTGGAAATGATAGAATTGACTTGCCAATAAAAGATTCATTTGTTGGATTTAATATGGGATTTGAAAATCGTGATTACAACAGTGTAGCAGTTCCCAAGTTTAAAAATGGGAGAAAAGTGGAAGATTTAAACTCCACAACTGGATACGAAGTTGCAACTGATGCAAGTGGAAATACGATAAGGCAAAAACCTTCAATGAATATTTTTACAATGGACACAAGATTATTTACGACACTTTTTGACAACACATACAAAAAAAACAACAAATACGATGTAAAAGTGACAAATGATGCAACATTTACTGTTCAAAGAACAGATGCTGACAGTGCAATGTATGGGGAATACGACATTGTAGAAATTCCAACAAATGCTACAGGATTTGGTAATAGTTTTATTTATCAGATTGGAAATGTCACATTCAATTACAACTTAAATTTAAGAAATGATAGACATTTTCGGGATAACTGGTTAAAAAATAGATATGTAAGAAATTATTTTAAAGCGGATATAGCTGGAGAGAGATTTATAAGTTTTGATTTACAAAGTAACGATGAATATGAATTTAAACATTTTAGATCTCAAAGAGATTTTAACAGAGAATTTCAATATGGATTTTTGTCAAACAATGGAGATAATTTCTTATATAAATTTTCAGAAAAGAATAAAAAGTTGTTTCCATTAAATACGAGTCTTGGATGGAATCAGAAAATATATAAGGAATCATTAAAAGACAGAACTTTTGGAATAAATTTTAACGAATGGGGATTTGAATATTCAAACTTAGTATCAAAAGCAAATGATATTTTTGGAAATACAGCGACATTTGGCTTTCCTGCACTAAAATTAAAAACAAATTACCACAGATTGGGATTTGTATATGATACAAAAAAAATGAAAGATAAGAAATTTGAATCGGATCATTATTTTAGAGTAAATTTCGGATTTGGGAAAAAAATTTATAGAGATTTAAAAAATACGCCTATAAATGTTTCTGATGATAAATATATTCGTGGAAATGATTATACGACAATTGGTTTTTTATATAGATATGAAAATGATGCAAAACCAAGATATTTAGCGGATGTGGAAGCTGAAAAAGAAGAAGCTGAAAAAATAGATTTGGGAAGTCTTGACACAAAAGAATTAGAAACTGAAATCCAAAATTCAAATACTGTAAAAAATTCAAATACACAAAATTTTTCTATTGAAGACACAAGCAAAAATATAGTTGATAAAATTGTAGTAAAAGATGATAACAGGTTATTTTTAAGCAGCGAAGAAGAAGAGGCATATAAAAGTTATGTTGAAGAAGAAAATTATCGTCAAAATAAATTCAGCTTAAACGATTTTAATAAAAAATTACAAAGTTTAAGAAGTCAAAAAAAATATTTTCAAATAGGTATGGATATGCAAATAGATGGTTCTGACGCAGCAAATCCAAGCGGAATGAAAGGACTTGACAAAATAAACGATTTAAGTTTTAAAGTTGAAACTGGATATTTAGACAAATTTTTTGTTAGATATGCATTTGTGATGGAAAGACCTGACAGAATTTACAGAAAAGATCCTTCAAGAAACAGCACTTTTGACTTTAGAAGACATGAATTTGAATCAAAATACATGTTCTCAAAAGATCCAGACAAACCATGGTGGATAGGTGGAAAACTACAGTATGTTCAAAATGGAGCGCCAAAAGCTTCAGATCCAGAAATATACGAAAGTTCTTGGTATGCCAAGAAAGTAAACAAAATTACGCTTGGAATGGCAACGTTGAGCCATAGTTTTGAAAATGTTGAATGGGAAATAGGTGCAGGAATGAAGTGGGATAAGCCAGATAACAAAAAATTAGGTTATTATCCAGTTGTTTCATTAAAATTTGGAATAACACCATTCCCAGAAAAAAATATTCAATTCAATTATTCTGGAAAGGGTGTAGAATTTGGGGCAGGATTATAAAAAAGAAAAAGGATTATTTTATAAAAATAGTTCTTTTTTTTTTAGAAAATTAACAAAAAAAACTTTTTATTTATTGCCTCAAGAACGAAAAAAATATATTTATTGAAAAAAAAATAAAATTTTTTCAAAAAAAAGAGTTGACAACGGGAATTTTTTTTGATATAATATATTCCGTCGATTGGGAAAAGGTCGGCGGAAGGACA
>ERZ772921.2147-NODE-2147-length-10874-cov-3.914502_pt1 | contig 10874 bp, 10 predicted proteins | sample MGYA00512117_ERZ772921 | MGnify/ENA primary metagenome ERZ772921 (study PRJEB29015, sample SAMEA2737944) | human oral metagenome | biome: human oral; feature: human-associated habitat; material: dental | place: China | collected 2150 ... | reverse complement strand
GAAGGATAAAAAGAAGAAGGACAAGAAAAAAGAGACTGAAGAAGATAGTAAGGAAAGTGAAAAAGAAACCGATGCAAAAGGGCTTGACTCAGAAAGAGAAATGATAAAAAATCAGATCGTAGAGGCGATGGATTCATTTTTAGATTCAAGAGAGTTTACTATATTTATATCGATTGAAGGAAGTAGTAGTAAAGTTAATCTTACCGAGAGTAGATTAGATATGGAAGGCAGTACACTTTATTATGTAACAATGCAAGATATGGATTCCGAGCAAGTTAGATTTTTCGTAACTGACGGAGAGATTGAATATGTGCAAGAAGATCCGAATGATAGTAGTTCATGGAACAAAAATGTAGATTATGAAAAGTATACAGAGCAACTTATTATAAGTGCTAACTATATAAGTTATATGAAGTTTATCTATGCAGCTTTGGATGCCGGTTTCGATTATTACTATTCTTCTGATGATAATGTGTATATTATAGAGGCTGATCGTGACAAGGTTGCAGGGCTTGATCTTAAAGCCATAGATGAAAAACTGAATAATGCCGATAAATTGGCACAATATAATAACAATTATTCTACAACCAGAGAATTAATGCTAAAAGCATATCCCGAAAAGGATGGAATAGTTCAAAAAAAGTATAAGTTCTTTATTTCAGACAATGTATTTGAAATTACGGAAACAATCTATGATGCTACAGGTAGCGAGAGAATGAAAACAGATGCTGTGAACTTGAAAAATACATCAGCCGTACAAGATAATAAAGACTCTATAATAGCTTTATTTAACCAACTTAAAAGCAATGATAAAGTGGAATAGAATAGCGGTTAACAATTTAAAAATATTTGAACATAAAGGAAGATTTAAGCTATATGCAAAGAAAAAAATTAAGCCTCATTATATGTGTATTATTTTTGTGTATTCTTTCCACTTCGTGTAGTAATATAGATAATAAGCTAAGTACAGAAGAAAAATTAGAGAATACTGAAAAAGAAACTAAAAAAAACTGTAAAAAAATCACAAAAGGACAGTAGTGACATTATATAAAAATATTCGTCTAAGGCTAATTTTTTTATAAGTAAAGGAGAGAATCACCCATGATAAATAAAAAGGTATTTGCAGTCATAATATATGTATTGGCTTGTTGTACGGTGCTAAGTGCCTGCACTTTTGCAACAAAGGAAGAAACCGAGCAAAGCAGCGAAAAGAAGGCTAAGAAAAAGTCAAAAAAGAGTAAGGACAAAGCCGAGAAAAATAAAGTAAGTATAGAAGAAGATACAAAAAGTGAAGAAAAAGCCAAAAATCTTGCCGGTACGAATAAGTCAGGTGATAGTAAAGAACTTAAAGATAAGCTTGTAGAGGAGTTAGATGATTTTCTTGCTTCAGATTGTACAATGATAGTAATCAGTAATGAGGCGACTAACTATAAAATTGTTGAAGTTAGGGTTGAAACCGAAGGAGATGTAATATATTCTTCATTAAGCCAACTTGGTAGTGAAAATAATAGAACTAATGTTATAACAGATGGAAAAATCGGATATATAAAATATGCAGATAGCGAAGGGTGGTACAGAATTAGAGAAGAGGATGCCGGATTATTGGATGGAGGTCCTTTGATAGATGGCAATTATATACATTATATAAGTCTTTTCTATGCTGCCTTGGATGCCGGCTTGGATCCTACATATTCGTCAAGTTACGGTGCCTATTATATGGAAATAGATAAGGATATGGCAGAAAAACTTAACTTACAAGCAATAAGATCTAAATTAAGCAATAGCGATAAATTGGCTGAGTTTGATATGTATTTAAGTGAATACGAAGCTTACTTAAAAACTTATGATGAACAAAATGGCATTAAATTAAAGACTTATTTATTGTTTATGAAAGATGATGAAATAGCGGTCTCGGAAACCTTAAATAGTGAATCTAATGACACCTTGGAAATTTCCATTGCAACGAGGGCGAAAGCTGAAGAGAATGAAAAGACTAAGGAAGAGCAGATTGAAATTTTTAATGCAATAAAAAGTTCAGATACATCTAATTAGTAAATTATAAAAGGGGATTAAAAAATTAACAAAACAGATATTTTATAAGATAAGGAGAAAATCACCCATGATAAGGAAAAAGTTATTTGCAGTTTTAATGTATGTGTTGGCTTGTTGCACAGTGCTAAGTGCCTGTACCTCGACAACAAAGGAAGAAACCGAGCAAAGCAGCGAAAAGAAGGCTAAGAAGGAGTCAAAAAAGAGTAAGGACAAAGCCGATAAAAAGTCAAAAGAAGATACTGAAAAAGAGAGTGAAGAAAGTAAAGAGAACTTGTCAAACAAACTTAAAAAGGATGAAGACTTTGAAGGAAATATTGACGATACTAAAAGAGAAGAATTAAAAGCTCAAACTGTGGAAACTTTAGATACTATGCTTGCTTCTGAAGCACTTACAATAATGTGGGAAGGTATAGGTAACGGTATTGACGGTAAAATGACACTGGGAAGATATGTGGACGGAGATAGGAGAATATATTTTTTGTCTGCCAATGAACATGACCCTTCCAAGCTCTTTTATACAATGACAGATACCAATAGAGCCTATGTAAGCTATGATACAAAAAATTGGGGACCGGCTGAAGAAAAGGAAAGATTAACCGGTCCTCCTATGTTGGCGTCTTCATTTCCAAGTTACCTTAGTTTGATTTACTCCGCTTTAGAGGAGGGATTTGATATTAAATATTTACCTGAAACCAATATGTACGAATTTGAGAGTAATGCGGAGAAAATAAAAGATGTTGATATACACTCAATAAGTTCAAAAATTAATACTAAATCCCAATATGATGAGTTTGAAGACGAGTTCGTATTAAATGATATAAATATAAAATCCTATGCTCTCGGGATTGCTAAAAAGGTATATAGGTTTACTTATGAAAACGGAACCTTTCTAATTATGGAAGAATTATATGATAAGGATGATAAAAAATTTGAAACTTCAATACTTATAGTCATGCAAAGTAGCGATCCGAATGCTAAAAATGTTGCCGTAGAGATGTTTGATGCCATAGATGGTAATTTTAACGGTCAATAATCAGTTACAGTTTTGCTAGCCCGGATATATCTGTATAATATGCTAAATGAAAGCTTGCTTTCAGCTACATATTATACAGATATATCTAACAGGCTACTGCCAACATTCATCTTCGTCTGATTTATAAATAAGATTAAATATTTTCAGGTTGTTTTGACGAAGATGAATGTTACCTGAACTGTAACAATAATTAGGCAAATTGGATATTTTACTGATTGATAAATTAGGCTATATGGTATATAACATAATAGTTTAATAGTTTTATGCAGTTACAAAAGAAGTTAGGAGAGGTTTTAATGAAGGAAAAACTGGAAGAGTTAAGACAAAGAGCCTTAGAAAAGATCAAATCTATAGAAGAGCTTGATGCATTAAATGAACTTAGGATAGCTTATCTTGGTAAAAAAGGTGAGCTTACACAGATACTAAAGGCGATGAAGGATGTATCTGATGAGGAAAGACCTAAGATAGGTCAGATGGTCAACCAAACAAGGGAAATTATAGAGGAAAACTTAAATCAGATAAAAGACAAATTAAATAAAAGGATAAGGGATGAGAAAATAGCCTCTGAGACCATAGATGTAACCTTGCCGGCAAAGACCGTTTCTTTAGGGCATTTGCATCCCAATACCATAGCTCTTGCGGAAATAGAGAAAATATTTATTGCCATGGGTTATGAAGTGGTAGAAGGTCCGGAGATAGAGTATGATGAATACAACTTTACCAAACTTAACATTCCGGCAAACCATCCGGCTAAGGACGAGCAGGATACTTTTTATATAAATAAGGATATAGTGCTTAGAACCCAGACCTCTCCCGTACAGGCAAGAGTTATGGAAACGGGTAAGGTTCCTATAAGAATGATCTCACCCGGAAGAGTATTCCGTTCAGATGAAGTTGATGCAACACATTCACCGAGTTTCCATCAGGTAGAAGGTTTGGTTATAGATAAGAATATAACATTTTCAGATTTAAAGGGAACGCTTGCAGAGTTTGCAAAAAGGCTTTTCGGAGAAGATACCAAGGTCAAATTCAGACCACATCATTTTCCGTTTACAGAACCAAGTGCAGAAATGGATGTAAGCTGTTTTAAGTGTAAAGGAAAAGGTTGCAGGATGTGTAAGAGCAGCGGTTGGATAGAGATACTGGGCTGCGGTATGGTACATCCTCATGTTTTTGATATGTGTGGCGTGGACAAGTCTGTATATCAAGGGTTTGCTTTTGGAGTGGGACTTGAAAGAATAGCACTTCTTAAGTACGAGATAGACGATATGAGATTATTATACGAAAATGATATACGCTTCTTAAAACAGTTTTAGAAATTAATGCGTAGGAACTGAAAGGGATTTTGATTATGAATACAACACTTTCTTGGATCAAAGAATATGTACCGGACTTAAATGTAGGGGATCAGGAATTTGCCGATGCCATGACTTTATCGGGTACTAAGGTGGAATTTTACAAAAGATTAGATACAAACTTAGAAAAAATAGTAGTGGCACAAATACTTTCAATAGAAAAGCATCCGGATGCGGATAAACTTATAGTATGCAAGTGTGATACGGGAACAGAAGTTTTGCAAATAGTAACCGGAGCAAGTAATGTAGCCGTAGGAGACAAAGTGCCTTTGGTACTTGACGGCGGCAAGGTAGCCGTAGCGCATGATCTTAGCAGACCCGAAGGCGGTGTCAAGATAAAAAGCGGCAAGCTTAGAGGGGTTGAGTCTTTCGGTATGATGTGTTCCATAGAAGAACTGGGACTTGATAAGAATTTTTATCCCGATGCTCCTGAGCATGGTATATATATATTGCCAGCTGATGCAAAACTTGGCGAGTCGGTTACGGATCTTTTGGGGCTTAATGATACAGTATTTGAGTACGAGATAACCTCCAACAGAGTGGACTGCTACAGTGTACTCGGTATAGCCAGAGAGGCGGCGGCTACATTTGCAAAGAAATTCAATCCTCCGGTACTTGAAGAAATAAAGGGTGAGGATGATATAAATAAATATCTTCAGGTGGAGATAAAAAGTCCGCTTTGTAAAAGATACATAGCCAAGATGATAAAAAATATAAGGTTAAAACCCTCACCTGCGTGGCTTAGACAAAGACTTATATCAAGCGGAGTAAGACCTATTAATAATATAGTGGATATCACCAACTATGTTATGCTTGAGTATGGTCAGCCCATGCACGCTTTCGACTATGAAAAGATAGCAAAGGCTAAGATAGTGGTTGATACAGCTAAAGACTCGGATGAATTTACCACCCTTGACGGACAGATAAGAAAGCTTGACGAAAGCATACTTATGATCAATGACGGTGAAAAGGCGGTTGCAATCGCAGGAATTATGGGCGGAGAAAATTCTAAAGTTTCAGATGATATCTCTACTATGGTATTTGAGGCGGCTTGCTTTGACGGAACCAATGTAAGACTTTCATCTAAGAAGCTTGGACTTAGAACCGACTCTTCCGCAAAATTTGAAAAGGATTTAAGCCCTCAAACTGCACTTTTAGCCATTGAAAGAGCCTGCAATTTGGTAAAGGAGCTTGATGCCGGAGATATAGTGGATGGAATCATAGATGTCTATCCGGTAAAACAGGAAAAAGTAAGAATAGACTTTGAGTTTGAGAGAATTAATAAGCTGCTTGGAACCGATATCTCGAGGGAAGATATGCTTGAGTACCTGAGCAGAATAGAAATAAAGTATGATGAGGGCAGCAATAAGCTTATAATTCCTGATTTTAGAACCGACCTTCATTATATGGCGGATATAGCGGAAGAGGTTGCGAGATTTTACGGATATGATAAGATCCCTACTACCTTACCTGTAGGAGAATCTACTGTAGGAGGAATATCTTATAAACTTAAGGTGGAAGAAACTTTCAGATATGTAGCCAGATTTTTAGGATATTCAGAGGCTATGAGCTATTCCTTTGAAAGCCCCAAGGTGTATGATAAGTTATGTATACCGAAAGATTCCAAGGAAAGGCTTGCAATAGAGATAAGCAATCCTTTAGGCGAGGACTACTCTATCATGAGAACAAGCCCTCTTAACGGTTTACTTACTTCTTTATCAACCAATATCAACAGAAGAAATAAGAATGTGAAACTGTATGAACTTGCCAATATTTATTTGCCTAAGGAGCTGCCGTTAAAGGAGCTGCCGGATGAGAGAATGCAGTTTAGCTTAGGTTTTTACGGGGAGGGTGATTTCTTTTCAATGAAGGCTGTGGTGGAGGAAATGCTTACTACAGCAGGTTTATTTGACAGAATAAACTATGATCCAAACTGCGACAGACCTTATCTGCATCCGGGAAGAAGAGCCGAAATTATATACAATGATGTAAGTTTAGGCTACATAGGAGAGGTACATCCTGAGGTTTTGGAAAATTACGACATCAAGGCAAGAGCTTATGTGGCAGTATTGGATATGCCAAGCATAAATCCGTTCACTTCCTTCGATGTGAAGTATGAAGGTATAGCAAAATATCCGTCAATAAGCAGGGATATAAGCATGGTAGTACCTAAGAATATACCTGTTGCCGAGATAGAAAAGATAATAGAGAAAAATTCAGGAAAGTTACTTGAGTCCTATGAGCTTTTTGATATCTATGAGGGTGAGCAGATAGAGGCAGGATACAAGTCAGTTGCTTATAATATAGTATTCAGAGATAAGACAAGAACTTTGGAAGACAAGGAAGTTGTTGCCATAATGGAAGATATAATTAAGGCTTTAGAAAACATTAATATAAAATTGAGAATGTAAATATTTTAAGGGGGACATTATGGATTCAACAGTACTTATTACCATAGTTTCAGGAGTTGTCATGGCTTTGCAGATATTGTATATGTGGCTGGGGCGCAAATTCGGCTGGACCATATATATAAGACCGCTGTGGCTACTTATTTGGTTTATATTATTTGTAGGCGGTATATACTCACTTGTAACAGGTAATAGAATCATCGGTTAGTTGTTTTAAAAGATGTATGGGTATTTTTGATAAAAGATATTCTATACATCTTTTATTTTAAATAAAAGCAGATGTATAGCAAAAACTTTACAATGAAATACAAGTATGATAGTATAAGAATAAAAAGGAGATAAATTTATGGCACAGATTAGTTTACGAGTTGATGATGAAGTAAAAAAGAATGCAGAAAAGACATTTGATGCTATTGGATTAAATATGTCTACAGCAATCAATATTTTCCTAAAAGCTGTTGTAAGAGAAAATCGTATTCCCTTTGAACTGTCAGCAGATCCTTTCTATTCCGGAACAAATATAGAAAGATTAAGAGAGTCTATTAGGAAAGTTGAAACCGGAGAAAAAACTTTAACAGAGCATGAATTGATTGAGGGGTAGATTTATGCGAAAAGTTTGGAGTGAGGAAGCATGGGAAGATTATTTATATTGGCAAACTCAAGACAAGAAGACGCTAAAGCGGATAAATCAATTAATCAAAGACATTGAAAGAAACGGTTATAACAGCATTGGAAAACCGGAGCCGCTTAAAGCCGACTTATCAGGATATTGGAGTGTTAGAATCGATTATCAAAATAGACTTGTTTTTAGAATTAGGGATGATTGTTTGGAGATTTGGCAATGTCGTTCTCATTATAAAAGTACATAGCTTAACTGTATGAAGTGTAAAATAATAGCTTACAACAAATAAAAACTTGTATATTTTATACATAAGTATTATAATCAAGGTACAGTTCTTCGGGGCGGGGTGCAAGTCCCCACCGGCAGTTAAAGTCTGCGAGCTGCTGTAGGCAGTTGATTTGGTGTAATTCCAAAACCGACGGTATAGTCCGGATGGGAGGAGGATTATTTTTTTATGTCATAATTTTTAGACATAAAATATTCTACAATCTTTTAATATTTTTCCGTAGGCTGAATAAATTCTAAGGAGCCATAATATGTCTGATTTTGTAAAATTGGTTATGGAAAATGTAATATTTGTTGTTCAGTTTTTATTCATCGTATTTGCTATTTTTTTACTGGCTTATATAGTAGAAAAAAGAGTCTTGCTTTCGTCAGGTATCAAAGAAAGAATATTAAATACCAAGTCTATAGTATTCATAGGTCTTTTCTCGGCATTAAGTACGGTACTTATGCTTTTTGAGATTCCTTTATTTTTCGCACCATCTTTTTATAAGATAGATTTATCGGAAATTCCCGTACTTATTATAACCTTTACTTTGGGACCTACAGCCGGAGTTTTGACCGAATTTTGTAAAATACTTCTTAAGCTTGTATTCCGTTCTTCAAGTACGGCTTTTGTAGGTGAGCTTGCGAATTTTACTGTAGGTTGCAGCCTTATACTGCCGGCAAGCTTTTTCTATCTATTTAATAAGGGTAAGAAAAATGCATTGATTGCCTGTGCTATAGGAACATTGTGTATGACTGCATTCGGTTCTGCATTTAATGCAATATATTTATTGCCAAAGTTTGCGCAAATGTTCGGACTTCCGATACAGGAGTTTGTAAACATGGGAAATGCAATAAATCCGGCAATAAATTCCGTTTCAACCTTTGTGCTTTTCTCTGTGGTACCGTTTAACTTATTAAAGGGAGTGGTGGTTTCAGTAGTTACACTGCTTCTTTATAAAAGACTGCGCTTTATATTTAAGTCTTAGCAGACACGGATTGACCGACATAGTTTTTAAAAATCAATCTTAGGTTTATAAGATTTTAGTAATTAATGATATATTATATTTTGGTAATTATATGATAGACTATAATAAGTTGTGGTTTAGGAATGTAGATTATTAAAATATAACAGAAAGAAGGATAAGTTATGGATATAAAGGAAAAGGCTTTAATTGCACATGAAAAGTGGAAGGGCAAGATAGAGGTAATAAGCAGAGCAAGTGTAAGAAACAAAGAGGATCTTGCGGTTTGTTATACTCCCGGGGTAGCGGCACCCTGTCTTGAGATTTCAAAGGATAAGGACTTATCATATAAGTATACAAGAAGGGCTAATCTGGTAGCAGTTGTAACTGACGGTTCCGCAGTGCTCGGTCTTGGAGATATAGGACCTGAGGCGGGTATGCCGGTTATGGAGGGTAAGTGTGCCTTATTTAAAGAATTTGCGGATGTAGATGCCTTTCCTTTATGTATAAGAAGCAATGAGGTAGATGATATCGTAAATACGGTGGCTTTACTTGCCGGAAGTTTCGGCGGAGTAAACCTTGAGGACATATCCGCTCCAAGATGCTTTGAAATAGAAGAAAAACTTAAAAAAATATGTGATATACCTATCTTTCATGATGACCAGCACGGAACGGCAGTGGTAACTGCGGCTGCCATGCTTAATGCTCTTAAAATAACCAAAAAAAGGCTTGAAGATGTAAAAGTGGTTACACTTGGTGCCGGTGCGGCAGGTATAGCCATCATCAAACTTCTTATAAGCATGGGGCTTAAAGATGTGGTTATGTGCGACAGAAAGGGAGCTATATATAAAGGAAGAGAAGGCTTAAATGATGAAAAGAAAAAGATAGCCGAGATATCCAACACGGAAAATAAAAAGGGAAGCCTTGCCGAGGTGCTTAAGGGAGCGGATGTATTTATAGGAGTGTCCGCACCTGATATGCTTACACAGGATATGATTGGGACTATGGCAAAAGACCCTATACTTTTTACTATGGCTAATCCCATACCTGAGATCATGCCGGATGAGGCTAAGGCAGCCGGTGCTGCGGTAATCGGAACCGGAAGAAGCGATTTTCCGAACCAGATCAACAATGTTTTGGCATTTCCCGGTATATTTAGAGGAGCTTTGGATGTGAGGGCGGCGGATATCAATGATGAAATGAAATTAGCTGCCGCTTACGCTATAGCCGGCTTGGTGGATGATAAGGACTTAAGCCCTGAATACATAATTCCGGATGCCTTTGATAAGAGGGTAGCCGAGTCTGTAGCCAAGGCTGTGGCAAAGGCGGCGGTAGAGTCGGGAGTGGCAAGGGTGTAATCACAAAGAGATGTAATCCTGTTGCAATATACCTATATAATAGGTAAATGATAATTTTGATTATTTTTCACATAGCCTACAAGAACAAATTAAAAGGAGAGGACAGATGTATACATCTTTCAACTGGTCGGATTATGAGGTGCTTGATTGTGCCAACGGTGAAAAACTTGAAAAGTGGGGAGATTATATTCTGATAAGACCTGACCCACAAGTAATATGGAGTAAATATCTAAATAAAAGCTTGTGGAAAAGTGCAAATGCTCATTACCACAGAAGCTCAAAAGGTGGCGGTGAATGGGAGTTTTTTGATTTACCTGCTCAGTGGCAGATAAATTATGAATTAAGTGCGGTTAAGAAAACTCTTACATTTAACTTAAAGCCCTTTAATTTTAAGCATACGGGACTTTTTCCCGAGCAGGCTGCCAACTGGGACTGGTCAGCCGACTTAATTGCTAAAAGATTAAAAAGTTCATCAAAAGTAAATGTGTTAAATCTCTTTGCCTATACCGGAGCTGCAACATTGGCAGCGCTTGCAGCAGGGGCTAATGTGACTCATGTAGATGCAAGTAAGGGAATAGTGGCTTGGGCAAAGGAGAATACCGCTTCATCGGGTCTTAAAGATGCTCCGGTAAGGTGGCTTGTTGATGATTGTGTAAAATTTGTAGAAAGAGAAATAAGAAGAGGCAATACCTATGATGCCATAATAATGGATCCTCCTTCCTATGGAAGAGGAACTAAGGGAGAGATTTGGAAAATAGAAGAAAGCATATATCCCTTTATAGAAAAATGCACTAAGCTACTTAGTGATGATCCT
>ERZ772921.2141-NODE-2141-length-10885-cov-6.300554_pt1 | contig 10885 bp, 11 predicted proteins | sample MGYA00512117_ERZ772921 | MGnify/ENA primary metagenome ERZ772921 (study PRJEB29015, sample SAMEA2737944) | human oral metagenome | biome: human oral; feature: human-associated habitat; material: dental | place: China | collected 2150 ... | reverse complement strand
CCTCCTCAATCGGACGAAAAAATCTACGCCAATCTGACGGACTTCATTTTATCAGTGGTTCCCTTGGCAAAGGACGGGACGAGGTTGTCTGTCATGTTGTTGAGCAGTCCCCAGAGTGCAAAGCAGGAGACGAGCAGGAAGAAGTATATGCGGTACTGGTGGGGCACGACGGGGGTATCGTCCACGTCGCGCACGTCCGCTGTGAAGGCGGCAGTATCTTTGGTCATGTGAATCACCCTCTGTTCGGTTTGATCTCAGTTATTCCTCAGCGTAGTGCTTGTAGCCGGGGTGGCGTCCCTGAACGCCGTAGTAGCTGCGCAGGTTGATGAGCTTGTCGATGTTCGCACGCGAGATTTCCTTCGGGCCGCCGAGCATGTAGGCGGTGAGGTTGATCTTGGCGAACAGTTCGAGTGTCTCCATCTTGTAGTAGGCGTCGATGAGGTTCGCGCCGAGGGTCAGCGCGCCGTGGTTCTCCAGGAGTACGGCGTCGTGCTCCTGGATGTAGGGCGCAATCGCCTCGGGGACTTCGTACGTGGACGGCGTGCCGTACGGCGTGATGGGGATGGAGCCGAGCGAGACGACGGTCTCGATCATGTCGTAGCGGTCAAGCGGTATGTGCGCGACGGCAAAGCCGGTCGCCGTGGGCGGATGCGCGTGCACGACGGAGCGTACGTCTGCGCGATCCTTGTAGCAGCGCAGGTGCATCTTGATCTCGGAGGAGGGGCGATAGCCCTCGTTCGCCTCAAGGATGTTGCCCTCGCGGTCGATGCGCACGAGTTTCTCCGGCGTGATGAAGCTCTTGCTGATGCCGGTCGGCGTTGCGAGCAGGGTGTCGTCGTCCAGGAGGACGGTGACGTTGCCGTCGTTCGCGGCGACCCAGCCGAGCTGCCACATCTTGTGACAGACATCGCAGATCGCGTCTTTGATTTCCTTTATATTTTCCATTTCTCTCACCTTTCAGGCGTCCGTGACGACACCCTTTTGCAGTATGATGTTGGCGTACAGCGCGGATTCACCCGTGGTGACAATGGCGTACGCCGTGCGCGCCTCGTCGTAGAAGCGGAACCGCTCGATCGTGCCGACGGCTGCCGCGCCGCGCGCGTCATGCTTTGCAATGATCTCCTTGTACGTGTCCCAGATCGGTGTTTTGACGGGATCGCCCGGCATGACCTCCATGAGGCTGACCGGTTTGTCGATGTAGGGGTCGAGCGGGAACAGTGTGAGGATCGCGTCGAGGAGTTCGGGAACGCCGTGCCCGTCAGCGCGGATGACGATGCAGTCCTTACCGATCGATTCGGCGGGGAAGTTGCCGTCGCCGATGACGATGCGGTCGCTGTGTCCCATCTCGGCGAGTACCTTGAGCAGCGCGGGGGAGATGATTTTCGGGATTCCTTTCAGCATGGGGTCAGCCCCTTCCATTTTTCAAAATGTGCGTCCCATTGGTCGGTGTTCTTCGGCTCGTACGCCGTGATGTCGGAGGAGGCGCGGATGAGTGCCCGTGCCTCGGCGAGATCCCTGACCTCGTCCGCCGCAATCAGCTGCAGGGCGATATTGCCGAGGACGGTTGCCTCGATGGGTCCCGCGAGGACGGTGCGTCCGCACGCATCCGCCGTGAGCTGGGCGAGGAGCCGGCTCTGGACGCCGCCGCCGATGAGATAGATCTTGTCGTAGTGTTTGCCCGTGCAGGTCTCGATCTCCGTGAGTGCCGCGCGGTAGGAGAGGGCAAGGCTCTCGTCGATGCAGCGGACGACTTCGCCGACGGTCTCGGGGACGGGCTGTCCCGTGCGCTCACACGCGGCGCGGATCCGGAGCGGCATATCGCCCGAGGGCAGGAACGCGGGATCGTCGGGGCGGATGAAGGAGCGCTGTGTGGGGGCTGCCGCCGCCATTTGCTCCAGCTCGCCGTAGGCGTATTCGTGCCCTTCGCGCATCCACTGACGGCGGCTCTCCTGAATGAGCCAGAGGCCGATGAGGTTCTTGAGGAAGGAGATCCGCGCACCGTAGCCGCCCTCGTTCGTGATGTTGCACGCGGCGGAGGTCTCGTTGATGATCGGCTCCCGCAGCTCTGTGCCGAGGAGCGACCATGTGCCGCAGGAGAGGAAGATGAAGTCCTCCTCTCCCGTGGGCACGCCCGCCATGGCACTCTGCGTGTCATGCCCCGCAACGGCGATGATGTCGGGTCTGCCCATGCCGAGCTCGGCGGACAGCTCCTCCGTCATGCGCCCAATGGGCGTCGCCGTGGGGACAATGTCCGTGAGGATGTGCGCGGGCAGGTCGAGTGCGGTGAGTACCTCACGCGACCATGTGCGCCTCTGCGCATCGAGCATCTGTGTCGTGCTGGCGATGGAGTACTCGGTCTGCTTCTCCCCCGAGAGAAAGTAGTTGAGGAGATCCGGCATGAGCAGCAGCGTCTTTGCCCGCGCGAGCAGCTCGGGGCGCTGCTGCCTGAGGGCGAGCAGCTGAAACACGGTGTTGATCTCCATGATCTGATTGCCCGTGATGCGGTAGAGTTCCTCGCGTGAAATCTTTTGGAATGCCGCGCCGCTCATGCCGACGGTGCGGCGGTCGCGGTAGTGGACGGGGTTTTCGAGGAGACAGCCGTCAGCGTCCAAAAGCCCGAAGTCCACGCCCCATGTGTCTGTGCCGATGCTCGCGATGTTATGCCCGCGTGCCTTCAGCAGCCCCTGCTTCATCTCGTGAAAGAGGCGCAGGACATCCCAGTACATCGTGCGTCCAAGGTGGACGGGATCGTTTGTGAAGCGGTGCAGTTCCTCCATGCGGATGCGGCTGCCGTCGTACGCGCCCAGGACGGCTCTGCCGCCCGAGGCGCCGAGGTCGAAGGAGAGCACATATTTTTCCGTAGCCATGGAAGCCTCCGATGTTATTTATACATTGGCCCGTAGGCGGCACAGGCGCGATAGTCCTGTCCCTCCGCGTCCATGCCGAATGCGTTCCATGCGGCGGGGCGGAAGACATCGACGTCCGCGACGTTGTGCATGCAGACGGGGATGCGCAGGATGGAGCAGAGTGTGATGAGGTCGGCGCCGATGTGTCCGTAGCTGATCGCACCGTGGTTCGCGCCCCAGTTGTTCATCACATCGTAGGCGGAGCGGAAGGCGCCCGCACCCGTCAGACGCGGGGTGAACCATGTGCACGGCCAGGTGTAGTCCGTGCGCTTCCAGAGCTTGTCCGAGACCTCGTCGGGCAGGTTCACCGTCCAGCCCTCAACGAGCTGCAGCACGGGGCCAAGACCCTTGACGAGGTTGACGCGCACCATGGTCGCGGGCATCTCGCCGCGCGTGAGGAAGCGGGAGGAGAAGCCGCCGCCGCGGAAGTAGCCGTTGTCCGCCGGGCACCACTCGGTCGCATCGAGGCACGCCTTCTGATCCTTTTCCGTGAGCTCCCAGAACGGCTTGATGACGGAATCTGCGCCGTCCTTGATCTCGCCGCACGCATCGAGGCACGCTGCGCCGGAGTTGATGAGGTGGATGAAGCCCTTGCCCTCCTTGGCACGCCCCTCGAGCTCGTAGCCCGTCGCCTTTTTGACCGCCTCGGGGCTCCAGTAGGTACGCACATCGGCAAAGATCTGGGCGCGGTTCGTGAGCAGCTTGTTGAAGAGCATCGCAACGCCGTTCAGCGTGTCGTTCTCCGTGGCGAGGATGTACGGCTCGCGCGCACCATTCCAGTCGAACGAGGAGTTCATCATCGCCTCGGCGAAATCGCCGTTCGGGTAGAAGTCCGTCCACTGGCGCTGCCCCTGGAAACCGCCTGCGATTGCGTTGTGTCCGAGGACCTCCTCCTCACAGCCCTTCGGCAGATTCTTGTTGCCGTTGTAGAGGTCTTTGATGATGCACATCATCTTGACGACGAATTCCCACGCCTCTTCTTTCTCCTTGTCGCTCTTGCGTGCGAATTCGGGGTTCTTGTCAAAGCCCTCCTTGCAGTGCTCCTTCGTCCATGCGAGTGCCTTCTTGTACTCCTCCGGGTCGTAGACTCCCTCCGTCATGCGGCGGATGATCTCGACCTCGTCGACGGATTCGACGCGCATGCCGAGGTACTCCTCAAAGAACTCGGGGCTGATAATCGAGCCGCCGATGCCCATGGTGATCGCGCCGATCTGGAGGTAGGACTTGCCGCGCATCGTGGCGGCGGCAACGGCAGCACGGCCGAAGCGGAGCAGCTTTTCCACAACGTCGGCGGGAATGCCCTCGGCGTCTGCCTCCTGCACGTCATGGCCGTAGATGCCGAATGCGGGCAGCCCTTTCTGCGCGTGGCTCGCGAGGACGGAGGCGAGGTAGACCGCGCCCGGGCGCTCCGTGCCGTTGAAGCCCCAGACTCCCTTGATCGTCATCGGATCCATGTCCATCGTCTCCGAGCCGTAGCACCAGCACGGCGTGACCGTCAGCGTGATGTCCACGCCCGCGCGGCGGAACTGCTCTGCGCACGCCGCCGCCTCAGGGACGCGGCCGATGGTCGAGTCGGCGATGATGACCTTCACAGGCTCGCCGTTCGAGTAGCGCAGGTTCTCCTCAAAGAGCTTCTTCGCGGCGCGTGCCATACCCATGGTCTGCTCCTCAAGTGCGCCGCGCACGTCGAGAACACCGCGCCGCCCGTCAATCGTCGGACGGATGCCGATCACCGGATAACCGCCAATGCATCTTGCTTCTGCCATGATAATTTCCTCCATTTCACATGTGATTCATCGTGTTGATGAATATTTTCTTTTTTCTGTTATGTCTGTATTATAGCGTTGAACAGAGTACAGTGCTTGTGCTATACTATGTAAAAATAGAACGATTTTATCTTTTTAATAAAATGGATATAACTTGAGAAATATTACCAGTAAGAGCAAACGGAGAGTGATATGACGTTATTGATAAAAAATGCGACGATATTATCTTTTTTGAAATAGAGGAGAATACAATGAAACCTGCGGGATACAACGAATTCCGTACGCGCGGACGCTTTGATTTTCCGATCGAATTCCATCATGTGGACTGCCGTCACCCGCGCTTTCACATGCCCTATCACTGGCATATCGAGTACGAGATCGTCTACGTTCTGCACGGCGGGCTGACGCTTTCCCTCAACGAGGATACCGTGCAGGCGCGTGCGGGCGACATCCTCTTTATCCGTGACGGCATCGTTCACGGCGGTGCGCCGCTGGATCAGGAGACCGTCTACGAGTGTATCGTATTCGATATGAAGAAACTCCTGCACGGGAGTCAATGCACGGGGGAGCGCGTGAGCAAGATCCTCGAGCATGAACTTCTCATCAATAAATACATCCCCGGCGAGACACACGATGTACCACAGATGATCGCTGCGCTCTTTACGGCGATGAAGGGGGCGCGTGAGGGGTATGAGCTGATCGTCACGGGAATGCTCTACAGCTTCATTGGTGCGGTGCTGCAGCATGGACTCTGCCACGTACCGAATGCGGCGCTGCGCGAGAGCAGCCGGCGGCGTGTCATGCAGCTTAAGAAGACATTTCAGCTCATCGACGATGCCTACGATCAGCCGCTTACCCTCGGCGATCTCGCGGCGGCGGCAGGACTGACGCCGAACTATTTCTGTCGGTTTTTCCAGAAGATCACGAACCGCAGCCCCATCGACTATCTGAATCATTACCGCATCGAGGCGGCGTGCATCCGCCTCGCGCACAGTGGAGAGAGCATCACGGAGATTGCGCTTGCGACGGGGTTCAACGACATCAGCTACTTCATTAAGACGTTTCGAAAGTATAAGGGCATCTCACCGCTGAAGTATCAGAAGGCAAATTCTGCTTGACAAACAGCACATTTTATATATAATACATAGCAATAAAATATGTTATATCGTTTTGGGTGAGAGGGGAATCGCCATGAGTGAACAGAAATATCATTTTGAGACCTTGCAGGTGCGCGTCGGACAGGAGGAAGCCGATCCCGTGACGGATGCGCGTGCTGTGCCGATTTATCAGACGACCTCGTACGTCTTCCACAATGCGCAGCACGCCGCCGACCGCTTCGCGCTCAAGGATCCGGGCTATATCTATGGACGCCTGATGAACCCGACGCAGGATGTCTTTGAAAAGCGCATCGCGGCACTCGAGGGCGGCACGGCGGCCCTCGCCTTTGCCTCGGGTGCCGCGGCGATCACAGCGACGATCCAGGCACTTGCCCATCAGGGCGATCATGTCGTCGCGCAGCAGAGCATCTACGGCGGTACGTACAACTTCCTCGCGCACACGGCCAAGGACTGGGGCATCGACGTGACCTTCGTCGAGCCGCGGGCGGGCGCACAGGGCTTCGCCGATGCCATCCGCCCGAACACGAAATGCGTTTTCATCGAGACCGTCGGCAACCCGAACGCCGATCTCGTGGACATCGAGGCCGTCGCACAGGCGGCACATGCGCAGGGCGTACCTGTCGTCATCGACAACACCTTTGCGACGCCGTACCTCCTGCGCCCCATCGAGCACGGCGCGGACATCGTCGTGCACTCCGCGACGAAATTCATCGGCGGGCACGGCTCCAGCCTCGGCGGCGTCATCGTCGAGGGCGGCACCTTCGACTGGAAGGCATCGGGACGCTTCCCGCACCTCACGCAGCCGAACGAGAGCTATCACGGCGTGAACTTCGTCGAGGCACTCGGCCCCGTCGCCTTCGTCACCTACATCCGTGCCCTCCTCCTGCGTGACACGGGCGCGGCGATCGCTCCGTTCAACGCATTCCTCTTCCTGCAGGGGCTCGAGACACTCTCCCTGCGCGTCGAGCGGCACGTATCGAACGCACTGAAGGTCGTGGACTTCCTCGCGAAGCATCCGAAGGTCGAGCGCGTCAACCACCCCTCGCTCCCGCATCATCCCGATCACGCCATCTACGAGCGGTACTTCCCGCAGGGCGGCGTATCGATCTTCACCTTTGACATCGTGGGCGGGCAGGAGGCGGCGTTCCGCTTCATCGATCACCTGAAACTCTTCTCGCTCCTCGCGAACGTCGCGGATGTCAAGTCGCTCGTCATCCATCCTGCGACCACCACGCACTCCCAGATGAACGACGACGAGCTCGCAGCGTCCGGCATCGGCAGAGGCACCATCCGCCTCTCCATCGGCATCGAGCACATCGACGACCTCCTCGCCGACCTCACGGCAGCATTTGACGCTGTTTGAGCCGTTCTCCTGTAAAAGTAAAACCTCTGCGCGAAGGCTTTCCGTCGTGCAGAGGTTTTTGTGTTGGGTGTCATCCATTTTGCCTGTTTGTGTCGATGCTTCACTGGGACATCCATCATTTTGATACACTGATCGTCGCTCCGTATGAGCTCCGTTGAAAAAGTTTTTAACGTTTTTCACAAGATTTTGGATATGTATAGAAGGATTTTCCGCATTTACGTCGAAAGCGTCCTAGAGCATCTATATGTAGATGCTTCGGATTTCTGACCGAGCGGTCGCAGATGCGTCCTGTCTCCGGGCTCTACGCGGTATGGACGTGCAGCGCCTCATCGGTGATGGGGATGCCCTAGGGGAAGGAGGGCGGCGATGTTTTCGGAGATACGGCTTTCTGCACTCATTCTCACCGTCCTCATCAGTGTTGCCCTCGTGGTAGGGCTGATCCACTATGCTCCGCCGCTGACGCAGACGTACTACTGGCGGCTCGGCGGACTGATCGCGGGCGCGGGGCTGCTCGTCACCCTCTTTGACCGCTTGATGGCGGCGCGGGCGCGGCGGCGTGCGGCAAAGAATCCACCGCTCTCCTTTGAGGAGGGGCAGACCGCCCTGCCCGTTGCGGCAGAGGCCATGACGGAGCGTCCGTCCGTCTCCGTCTTCCCGGCAAAGGCAGCTGCCATGCCCCAAGCCCCGCCCCAACCGGCGGGAAAGAAATTGGTGGCGAAAAAGAAAAAGGCGAAGGCACACGCGAAAAAGAACGCTGCGAAGCCGGTTCCACCCCTCGCGGCAGTACTGCCTTTGGCGGCAGAACCGCCCCCAGTGGCGGCACCGCCCGCGAAGAGTCCACCGCCAGCTCCCTCGCCGGCAGAACATCTGCCGGATGGGCTCGATGCGCTGCTCGACATCGCCTATGTGTCGGCAGAGCCTGCGCCTGAGCGCGCCGTCGCCGCCTACCGAAAGGCACTCGCACGGTACCCGCAGGACTCCTACATGCCATATCTCATCATCGAGCTCTCCACACTCTACAAGCGTCTGGGGAACTACGACGCGGCGCTTCACCTCTTTGACGAGGCGCTCGCACTGCCCATCATTGCAAAGAACGCCGTCATGGTGCAGGAGTTTCGACACTCCCGCCGCACCCTGCACGCCGTTTCGGATATGCTCCGCGCGCGGGGAACCCCTGCGCTCCCCTTCAGCGAGGTGCCGGAGGACGTGCTGGCGGAGGCTGACCGACAGGCGGGCAATCACACCTGACATTTTATGAAAATGGAGGAATAAATATGAAGAAAAGCGTTGACATCCTGGGACTTCCCGTCATCAGCATCACAGAGGGGCGCGAGCTCGGCATGAGCAAGACCCTCCTCATTGATGCGCCGAACCGCATCGTGGCAGCGATCACGATTGAGGACGAGGACTGGTATCGCGGAGTCAAGCTCATCCCCTACGATAACGTGATTGCCGTCGGTGACGATGCCGTCACCATCAACAACAGCGAGAACATCCTTACGCTCGATGCAGCGGGCGACTTTGAGACCCTGCTCGACGACAACATCCGCGTCATCGGCACGAAGGCCATCACGCGCACGGGCGTCATCCAGGGCAACATCACCGAGATCTTTATCGGCGAGGACGGCAGCATCGAGAAATGCGAAGTCACGACGCCGGAGGGCTCGACCTCCGAGGTCACGGCAGATCAGGTCGCCATCTTCGGAAAGGAAGTCACGGTCATCTCGCCGGAGGGCGATGCCGTAAAAAAATCTGACGCAGCGTCTGCACCGGCGGCACCCGCTGTGACAGCCCCCGCAGCAGAGCCCGCTGCGGCTGAGCCGGTCGAGGAGACTGCCCCTACGGAGGAGACGCCTGCCGAAGAGCCGGCTGCTCCGGAGGAGACGGCTGCCCCCGAGGCACCGGCAGAGGAGCCCGCACCTGCCGCAGAGGAGCCTGCCCCTGAGGCACCGGCAGAGGACGAGGCCAAGGACGCAGAGCGCGCGAACGAGGATCGTCACCGCCGCTTCCTCCTCGGCAAGAAGGCGACGCGCACCATCAAGATGGACAACGGCGTCGTCATCGTCGAGGCGGGCGCGGACATCACCGAGGAAGTCCTCCAGAAGGCCAAACTCGGCAACAAGTTCATCGAGCTCTCGATGAGCGCACAGTAACTGTATACATAATAGAATAAGGGGAGCTGACAGCAGTCGGCTGAGAGGGGACAATGCGTCCCGACCCATAACCTGATTTGGATAATGCCAACGTAGGGATATATGTGCGGACAGCGCGGCTATGTCAGTTGGCATCGCCGCGTTTTTAATTCCTTAAGCCTGCCCCGCGTGCGGGGAAAGGGGACCATGCGCAGCATGGTGGAAGGGGCACATGGATTGGAGGTTCACATGGACAAGCGTACAAGCATCCCCGCAAATGCACTGATCTGGTTCGGTGCGGGCGTTTCGCTCGCGGAGATACTCACGGGCACATTTTTCGCGCCGCTCGGCTTTCGCGACGGCGGGATTGCCATTGTAGTCGGGCACATCATCGGCTGTTTTTTATTTTTTCTTGCAGGGCTGATCGGTGCACGTACGCGCCGCAGTGCGATGGAGACGGTCAAGATGGCGTTCGGGGCACGCGGCGGGCTGCTCTTTGCCGTGCTAAATGTCATGTAGCTCACCGGCTGGACGAGTATCATGATCTACGACGGGGCACTCGCGGCAAACTCCGTGATGGATGTGGGGCATTGGCTCTGGTGCTTCGTCATCGGCGTGCTGATTATCGTTTGGATTCGGATCGGAATTCTGTGGATTGAGCGCGTGAACGCCGTCGCCATGACGGGGCTGTTTTTGCTCACCGTGCTCCTCTGCTCCGTTATCGTGGGCGGGACAGGGGCTGTGGGCTCTGCGGCGGGGGAGGCGATGAGCTTTGCAATGGCCCTTGAGCTGTCGATTGCGATGCCGCTCTCGTGGCTGCCGCTCATCTCGGACTACACGCGCGAGGCGGAGAAGCCCGTCACTGCTGCCGCCGTGAGTGCGCTCGTCTACGGGCTCGTCAGCTGCTGGATGTACTTCATCGGCATGGGGGCGGCGATCCTCACGGGCGAGAGTGACATCGCACAGATCATGCTGCACGCAGGACTTGGCGCGGCAGGGCTCGGTGTCGTCATCCTCTCGACCGTCACCACAACGTATCTCGATGCGTACTCGGCGGGGGTCTCAAGCGAGAGCATCGTGCGCTCCGTCTCGGGGCGCACCGTCGGCATCGGCGTGACTGTGCTCGGTGCGGTTGCGGCATCGCTCTACCCGATGGACGACATCACGGGTTTCCTCTACATCATTGGCTCGGTCTTTGCACCGATGATCGCTGCCCAGATCGCAAGTTACTTCCTCCTGCACGAAGATGCGGCGGGACGCTCTGTCCACAGGGTCAACCTCGCTGTCTGGTTCATCGGCTTCCTCTGCTACCGCTGGCTCATGACACTCGACACCCCCGTTGGCAGTACCCTCCCGACCATGGCGATCACGCTTTTGCTTGCGCTCGCTGCGCATCGGGCGATGGGGAAACGGGCGGAGTGAGAGGGGGAATGGCGAAGAGGGCGGTGCGCTGCCCAAAAGCGAACCCTAGTGAAGCAAGAGCGAAAAGCGTGCGGTATGCCCCGGCGGATTTCTTTCGTTCAAGCGTAGCGCGTTTAAGGAAGCGCTGATAAATTCAGCACCATCATCTTGGCGCATCTTTTTTGCCCGCTTTTCGCCC
>ERZ772921.2140-NODE-2140-length-10890-cov-2.762529_pt1 | contig 10890 bp, 9 predicted proteins | sample MGYA00512117_ERZ772921 | MGnify/ENA primary metagenome ERZ772921 (study PRJEB29015, sample SAMEA2737944) | human oral metagenome | biome: human oral; feature: human-associated habitat; material: dental | place: China | collected 2150 ... | reverse complement strand
GCTCAGAAGTTACTATTAGGTTTACCTAAAAAAGACCGGATGGCTCCGATCTTTCAATAGTTTATATTCGCACATTCTATTTTAAGAATCATTATAGGCAAAAGCATATTTTTTTAGGGAGTGTTGTTGTTTTTTTTTATAGTTTTTGTAATTTTGCCCCTATAAAAACATACACTTATGTCAATATTAAGGTTTAGCGCGTTAGAAAAATTACCTTTTATCAATTATAGAAAAGATAATTTCGTGGAAACTCCGCCCAAATTATCAGAATTATTTTGTGAAAATGTATTTTCTGAAGAGAAAATGCGTGAGTTTTTGACCAAAGAAGCCTTCACAGCCGTGATGGATGCCATAAAAAATGGAACTAAAATCCAAAGGTCAGTAGCAGACCAAGTGGCTCTCGGTATGAAAAACTGGGCGATGACCAAAGGCGTTACTCACTACACGCATTGGTTTCAGCCGCTGACAGGAACTACCGCAGAAAAACACGATACTTTTTTCACGCCGATAGGTGAGGGCAAAGCTATGGAGCGCTTTAACGGAGCGAACCTTATTCAGCAGGAGCCAGATGCTTCATCTTTTCCTAATGGAGGAATTAGAAACACCTTTGAGGCGAGAGGATATACCGCTTGGGATCCTACTTCTCCAGCATTTATTATGGGAACTACCCTTTGTATTCCTTCTATTTTTATTTCCTATACAGGCGAAACATTGGATTACAAAGCTCCGCTTCTGAGAGCATTACACGCTGTGGATGAGACGGCTACGGAGGTTTGTCAGTATTTTGATAAAAATGTAACCAAAGTTACAGCTACACTTGGCTGGGAGCAGGAATATTTCCTTGTAGATTCGGCGCTTTTTAAGACCAGACCAGACCTTTTGATGACAGGGAAAACCCTTTTAGGGCACTCGCCGGCGAAGGGACAGCAGCTGGAAGACCATTATTTTGGTTCTATTCCTACCCGTGTGATGAATTTCATGAAGGAATTAGAGATAGAATGCGTGAAACTGGGTATTCCTGTATCTACAAGGCATAATGAAAATGCACCCAATCAATACGAACTTGCGCCAATGTTTGAGGAGGCGAATGTGGCAGTTGACCACAATTCTCTGCTGATGGATCTGATGGCGAGAATAGCGCACAAGCATCATTTTCATATACTTTTCCATGAAAAGCCATTTGCGGGAGTCAATGGAAGTGGAAAGCATAACAACTGGTCGCTCTCTACCAATACAGGCGAAAACCTGCTGAGCCCAGGGAAAAACCCGAAAAAAAATCTTCAGTTTTTGACATTTTTTGTAAATGTGATTAAAGCGGTGAACGAATATGCAGACCTTCTTCGTGCAGGGATTGCCACTGCAGGGAATGACTATCGTCTGGGAGCCAACGAAGCGCCGCCAGCGATTATTTCTGTGTTTATCGGTTCTCAGCTGTATGGAGTTTTGGAGGAATTGGAAAAAGTCAGCGAGGGGAAACTTAGCCCTGATGAAAAATATGATTTAAAACTAAATGTAGTCGGTAAAATCCCTGAAATTTTACTGGATAACACGGATAGAAACCGAACTTCGCCATTTGCTTTCACAGGGAATAAATTTGAGATACGGGCGGTGGGTTCTTCAGCGAACTGCGCAGAGGCGATGACCATCATGAATTCCATTATGGCAAAACAGCTTCGTGTCTTTAAAAAGGAAGTAGATGCTTTGATAGAAGAAAAAGGATTGAAAAAAGATGAGGCTATTTTTAATGTACTGAGAGAATACATCAAGCAGTCTAAAAATATAATGTTTGAAGGGGACGGCTATTCAGAAGATTGGGTAAAAGAAGCTAAAAAACGAGGACTCAGCAACTTAAAAACCATGCCAGAGGCTTTGAAAAGAGAATTAGACCCGAAATTCATCAGTATGTATGAAGAAATGGGAATCTACACTCAGCGTGAAATAGAGGCAAGAAACGAAATCAAATTAGAAAAATACAGCAATATTGTAGGAATAGAGGCGAAAGTGCTGGCGGATGTCGCAAGAAACCACATTATTCCATCAGCATTGAAATATCAGAACAGGCTGATAGACAATGTGAAAGGGCTGAAAGAAATCTACGGCGAAAAGGACTTTAGGCCTTTGGCAAAAGAACAGATGAATCTCATCGAGAGAATTTCTCACAATGTCCACCAGATAAAAATAGGCGTGGATGAACTTTTGGAAGCGAAACAAAAAGCCCAATCTATAAAGGATAATCAAAAACGAGCAGAAGCGTTTTGTCAGGAAGTGAAGCCGCTTTTCTCAAAAATAAGAGAAGCGTCAGATGCACTAGAAATGATGGTGGATGATGAACTTTGGCCGATGACCAAATACCGCGAACTGCTCTTTACGAAATAAAAGAAACTCAGTATCAATTTTTGGTACTGAGTTTCTCTTTTTAACAATTAAATAAAAATTATGATGAAAAAAACTATTTTCTTGGTTCTAACACACTGAACGGAATAATAATCTCTTCTAAGGAAATCCCGCCGTGCTGATAGGTATCTTTATAATAATTCACAAAATGGTTGTAATTTTTAGGGTAAGCAAAAAAGAAATTATTCTTTGCAAAAATATATTTACTGCTTACATTTCCTTTCGGAAGGAATAGTTTCTCTGGGTTGGCAATCGCCCATACATCGCGGTCTTCGTAGGTAAGGCTGCGCCCTGTTTTGTAGCGTATATTGGTAGAGGTCTCTCTGTCGCCCACCACTCTGCTGGGTTTTTTTACATAAATCATTCCGTGGTCGGTAGTGATTACTAAGCGGTAGTTGTTCTCCGCGGCGGTTTTTATAATCTTTATTAAAGATGAATTTTCAAACCAGTTGAGTGTGAGTGACCGGAAAGTCTTGTCATCTCTTATTAGCTGATCTACGATTACATTATCTGTCTTTGCATGGGAGAGAATGTCTATGAAATTATAGACAATCACCAGCAGGTCGTGGTTTTTGTACTGCCCAAAGTCATCCAATGTTTTTTGTTCAAAATCCGAATTGAGGATTTTAATGTATTTGGATGTTTTTGCCTGCAAGCCGAGGCGCTTCATCTGGTCTCTTAGGAAATCGTGTTCAAATTCGTTTTTGTTTCCTTCCTCATTGTCATTAAACCATTTATTGGGATATTTCTTTTCTATTTCTGATGGGAGAAGCCCCGCGAAGAAAGCATTTCTTGCGTATTGTGTAGCCGTAGGCAAAATGCTGTATAAATAATCCTCCGAAACTTTATTATAAAACTTAGTGAAAAGCGGCTCTATTACTTTCCATTGGTCATATCTCAGGTTGTCTATTACTAATAGGAGTGTTTTGCCTTTTTCTACTTCGGGTTTTATTTTTTCTTTGAAGAGGGTGTGGTTCATCAGCGGCTTGTCATTTGAATTTAGCCAGTCTTCATAGTTGTTTTCTATGAACTTGGCAAATTGTATGTTGGCTTCCTCTTTTTGGTTTTGGAGTAGGTCGGCAAAGTCGTTATCAAAAACTTTATCAAATTTTATCTCCCAGTTTAGTATTTTTTTATAATATTCTGCCCAGTCTTGGTAAGTCCTCAGGGTAGAAAGTTCCATACTTAGGTTTCGGAATTCCTGCTGATATTCGGTAATGGTTTTTTGCTCCACCAGTGTGTCTTGGTGTAGGTTTTTTTTCAAGGAGAGCAGTATCTGGCTTGGGTTTACGGGTTTCAGGATATAGTCATCTATCTGCGAACCGATGGCCTGTTCCATGATGTGTTCTTCTTCATTTTTGGTCACCATTACTATTTTTATATTCGCATTCAGGTCTTTTATCATCGGGATGGCTTCCAGACCAGAGATGCCCGGCATGTTTTCATCCAGAAGGACTAAATGGAAAGGTTCTTTTTCTATCAGCCCGAGAGCTTCATTTACATTATTTACGGCAGTAATTTCGTACCCCTTGTTTTCTAGAAACACGATGTGTGGTTTCAGGAGTTCTATCTCATCATCTATCCAAAGTATTTTTGACATATTATAATAATTGATTAATTTTAAACAAAACCCATCTGCGGTTTTATTCTGTGCCAAAGATAGAATAAATGTAGGTTAAAAATTATTAAATAAAACGGGCAAAGCGTTAAATATTAGTTAATGTTCCTCTGTTCCGCCTTTTTCTTTTTCTTAAAAAAACTTACAGAAGTCTCCCGCAAGTTGTTTGAGCTTTCTGTAAAATGACAGAAGGTTGCCGCAAAGTTGTTTTGCCTTTCTGTAAAATGACAGAAGCTTCCCGCAAGTTGTTTGGGCTTTCCGTCAAATGACGGAAGGTCGCCGCAAAGCTGTTTTACCTTTCTGTCAAAATGAAAGAAACCCGCCCATGCTGAAATAAAACCGACTGATATGCAGTGCTTTTACTGATAAATGAGTATATTTGCCCTTATTTTTCACCCCATGCGCAATAAATTGAAAATCATAAACGACCCCGTACACGGATTTATAAAAATCCCCCACGAAATTCTGTTTGACATCATAGAGCATCCCTATTTCCAGCGCCTCCGCCGGATTTCGCAGACGGGGCTGCTCAGTTCCATTTTCCCTGGTGCTACCCACACGCGGTTTCACCATGCCATAGGCGCGATGCACCTCATGTACACGGCATTAGAAACCTTGAAACTGAAAGGAATCGCCATCAGCAGAGAGGAAGAAAAATCTGCCATGCTTGCCATTCTGCTTCACGATATAGGGCATGGGCCTTTTTCGCATGCTTTGGAAAATATGCTGATGGACAGCTGGCATCACGAGAAATTGTCATTGTTATTACTAAAAGAACTGAATGAAGAATATAGCGGAGAACTTTCTATGGCGATAGAAATGTTTCAGGGGAGGTATCATCGTAAATTTTTTAATCAATTGATTTCCTCGCAGCTGGATGTGGATAGATTAGATTACTTGAAACGAGACAGCTTCTACACCGGCGCCGCCGAAGGGAACATCAACACACAGCGGATACTCTCTATGATAAATGTCTGCGAAGATGAACTCGCCGTAGATGAAAAAGGAATTTATTCCATAGAACAATACCTCACCGCGCGGATGTTCATGTACTGGCAGGGGTATTTCCACAAGGCGGCCGTAATCGCAGAAAATCTTTTGGTAAAAATCATGGGTCGCGCGAAATCTCTTGTAAATGAAGGCTGGGACATACAGGCGCCGGAGAATTTAAAGTATTTTTTATACAAAACCGATTTCCACGAAGCGGATAAAGAAGACATCAGAAGATTTACAGAACTGGATGATACCGATGTTATTCAGGCAATTAAACTCTGGGAACACAGCGCGGACTTTGTCCTCTCTTACCTCTGTAAAACCGTAATCAAAAGAAAATTTCCTAAAATAGAATCTTCTCCCGAGCCGTTTTCGGAGAAAATAATTCAAGATAAAATACAGAAAACCAACCGCTTCTTTGGAATAACCGAAGGGGAATTTATCATAGACCACATCGCACGGCATCTCCTGCCTTATGACAAGATGCACCAGCCTATTTTTCTGATTCAGAGAAACGGAAATAGAGTTGCTTTAGACCAAGCGGAAAGCCAGATATTATCTTCCAAGCTCAACGAAAGAAGCGCGAGATATGTGCTGTCTTTCCCAAGGGAAATTTTATAAAAAAATAGAAAAATTTTATATGAAATAAATTGATTTTTCGTAGATTTGAAATAAATTTTATTTAGTAAATAGGATTTTTCTTATCTTTGCACGATTATGGAGTTTACAGCTGCTGAAATTGCAGGTCTTATCAAAGGAAAAGTAATTGGAGACCAAGGAATAAAAGTTCATGGATTTTCCCCTATAGAAGAGGGAAAGCATGGACATTTGTCTTTTATTGCGAATGAAAAATTTGCACATTTTCTGCATTCTACGGAGTGTTCTGTGCTTATTGTTTCAAAAAATCTTTTGAAAGAAGAGAATTATAAGCCAGTCATCATAGAGGTGGAAGATGCATATCTTGCGTTCCAGGTTTTGATGAACCTTTATCAGCAGATGACCGAAAAGAAAAAAGGAATAGAAGCGCAGAGTTTTATCCATGAAACGGCTGTTTTGGGAGAGGATGTTTATGTAGGAGCGTTCACTTATATTTCAGAAAAAGCGGTAATTGGCGATGGCGTTCAGCTTGCTCCACAGGTTTTCATTGGTAAAAATGTGAAAATCGGTAAAAACTCTAAAATAGACAGCGGTGCGAAAATCTATGATGGCTGTGTCATTGGGGAAAATTGCGTTGTCCACTCTAATACTGTGGTAGGTGGAGATGGATTTGGTTTTCAGCCTACACCAAACGGATATGATAAAATCCCACAGCTGGGAAATGTAATCATAGAAAACAATGTAGAAATTGGCTCTAACTGTAGTATTGACAGGGCTACCATAGGTTCTACCATTATAGGAGAAGGGACTAAAATAGACAACCTTATCCAAATCGCACACAATGTGAAAATTGGAAAAAACAATGTGATTGCTGCGCAGGCAGGAATTGCAGGTTCTACAACTATTGGCAACTGGAATATGATTGGTGGTCAAGTGGGAATTGTAGGACATATCAACATAGGAAATCAAGTGAAAATACAAGCACAGAGTGGTGTAAATAAGAATGTAAAAGATGGCGAGGCATTGTACGGAGCACCAGCCATAGATGCAGGAGACTACCGAAGAAACTATGTGCATTTTAGAAACTTGACAGAAATAGTGAAAAGAATAAATCAATTAGAAAATAACTCAAAAGATAAAACTAATGAGTGATAAACAAAAAACTTTAAAAGGAGAAGTTTTCCTATCAGGAATAGGTCTTCACACAGGGAAAGAAGTAACCCTAACTATTAAACCTGCTAAGGAAAATACAGGGTATGTGTTCGTAAGAACAGACTTAGAGGGAAATCCACAAATAGAAGCAGATGCTAACTATGTGGTTTCTACTGATAGAGGAACTACATTAGAAAAATTAGGAGTTAAAATCTACACATGTGAGCATATTTTGGCGGCGTTAGTGGGGATGGATGTGGATAATGCTATCTTGGAGATGAATAATGCAGAACCTCCTATTATGGATGGTTCATCCAAGTTTTTTGTGGAAGCTATAGAGAAAGCAGGAGTGGTGGAGCAGGAGCAGCCGAGAGAGTATTTTGCTGTTACAGAGGTTGTTAGTTTCACTGACCCACAGACTGGTTCTGAGATTACCATTATCCCAGCGGATACTTATGAAGTAACTACGATGGTGGATTTTGGGACTAATGTTTTAGGAACTCAGAATGCTGTTTTGAAAAATATTTCTGATTTTAAAAATGAAATTTCTTCTGCTAGGACATTTAGTTTTTTACATGAATTAGAAATGCTTTTGGATGCAGGTCTAATCAAAGGTGGAGATATTTCTAATGCGATTGTTTATGTAGATAAGGAATTAACTCCTGAAACAGCTGAAAAACTTAAAAAAGCTTTTGGAAAAGATGATGTTTCCATTCAGCCAAATGGAGTTTTGAATAACTTGACTTTAAACTATCCAAACGAGGCGGCTCGTCATAAATTATTAGATGTTATCGGTGACTTGGCATTGACAGGAGTAAGATTAAAAGGAAAAGTAATTGCTAATAAACCAGGACATTACATAAATACAGAGTTTGCTAAAAAACTAAATAAATTATACAAAGCTCAAAAGAAGAAAAATGTTCCAAATTTTGATTTGAGCAAAGAGCCTATTTATGATATCAACGGCATTATGAGATTATTGCCGCACAGACCGCCATTCTTGTTGATAGACAAGATTTTGGAGCTTTCTGATAATCATATCGTAGGGCTGAAAAATATCACAATGAACGAACCGTTCTTTGTAGGGCATTTCCCAAAAGAACCTGTGATGCCAGGAGTTTTACAGATAGAAGCAATGGCACAGATTGGGGGGATTTTGGTGCTGTCAAGTGTCCCAGATCCAGAGAACTATTCTACATATTTTGTGAAAATAGATAATGTTAAATTCAAAAAGAAAGTAATCCCAGGGGATACACTTGTCTTTAAATTAGAGTTGTTAGCTCCTATCCGTAGAGGAATAGTGCATATGCAGGGGTATGGTTATGTAGGTGATAGTGTAGTGGTGGAAGCAGAACTAATGGCTCAAGTAGCAAAAACAAAAATAGACTAAATGATTCATCAGCTTACAGCAGTAGACCCAAGAGCGAAAATCGGGAAAAATGTTACCGTAGATCCATTTACCACCATAGCAGCGGATGTGGAGATAGGGGAAGGAACATGGATAGGCTCTAATGTTACCATTATGGATGGAGCGAAAATTGGTAAAAACTGCAGAATTTTTCCAGGAACTGTCATCGCTGCGATACCACAAGATTTGAAGTTTGATGGGGAGGATTCACAAGTTATCATTGGTGATAATACGACCATTAGAGAATGTGTAACGGTTAATAGAGGAACCAAGGCCTTAGGATATACTAAAATTGGGAATAATTGTCTAATCATGGCTACATCTCATATCGCTCATGACTGTGTTGTTGGTGATAATGCCATTATAGTAAATGGATGTGCAATAGGTGGGCATGTAGAAATTGGCGATTATGCTATTATTGGTGGGCTGAGTGCTGTGCATCAGTTCTCCCGAATAGGAAAACATGTAATCACAGCGGGAGGTTCTTTGGTTAGAAAAGATATTCCGCCTTATGTCAAAGTAGGAGGAGAGCCGCCTGTTTATGCAGGAATCAATTCGGTTGGGCTGAGAAGAAGAGGAATTTCTAATGAGAAAATTTTGGAAATTCAGTCCATTTATAGAGTGATTTTCCAAATGGGAATGAATGTATCTCAAGCATTGGCATATGTAGAAAAAGAAGTTTTGTCTACGCCAGAAAGAGACGAAATTGTGCAATTTATACAATCATCTCAGAGAGGAATCATCAGAGGTGGTAGTATGAAAAAAGAGGAAGAAGATAATCAAGATTAAAAATAATTAGAATAAAAAATGGCAACAACAGCTGATATTAGAAAAGGACTTTGTATAGAGTTTAACCATGATATTTACAAGGTAATAGAATTCCTTCATGTAAAACCAGGAAAAGGTCCAGCTTTCGTAAGAACAAAATTAAAATCAGTAACGAATGGAAAAGTATTAGACAATACTTTTTCTGCTGGTCATAAAATCGATGAGGTTAAAGTAATTACGCGTAAATTCCAGTATCTTTATGATGATGAGAATGGATATCATTTTATGAACAATGAGGATTTTTCTCAAATCTATCTAAATAAAGAAATGATAGAAAACGCTCAGTTTATGAAGGCTGGAGAGGAAATTACAGTAATTTTGAAAGAATCAGATGAAACGCCTCTTTCTGCTGAGCTTCCTGCAACAGTATTTTTGGAAGTGACAGAAGCAGACCCAGGTGTGAAAGGAAACACAGCAACTAACGCCTTGAAAAACTGTATAGTAGAAACAGGTGCTAGAGTTTTGGTTCCGTTATTCATAGAACCTGGAGATAAGATTAAAGTAAATACAGAAGACGGCTCTTATTTAGAGAGAGTTAAATAAATTTATATAAAACTACTATGAAATTTCCTGAAATCCAGACATTAAAACAAATAGCAGAAATTATCGATGCCAGATATATTGGTGCGGATGATTTTTCTATTTCTGGAACGAACGAAATTCATAGAGTAAAATCGGGAGAGATTGTTTTTGTAAATCATCCTAAATATTATGAAAAGGCTTTAAATTCTGAGGCGACAGTTATTCTCATTGACAAAAAAGTGGATTGTCCAGAGGGAAAGGTTCTTTTGGTTTCGGATGACCCATTTAGAGATTTTAATAAAATCAATGCTCATTTTACTCCAATACAGACATTTAAAACTTGCGGAGAAAATGTAAAAATAGGGAAAAACAGCCAGATTCATTCTTCTGTAATCATAGGAAATGATGTGGAGATAGGCGAAGAATGTATCATCATGCCAAATGTGGTGATAGGTGATAGAACTAAGATAGGAAATCGCTGTATTATCCAGTCTGGGACAGTTCTTGGAGGAGATGCATTTTATTACAGAAAACTGCCAATAGGCTATATCAAGATGCTTTCTGTAGGAAATGTAGTTTTGGAAGATGATGTGGAAATAGGAGCAAACTGCACCATAGATAGAGGTGTTACAGATACTACAATCATAGGAGAAGGAACGAAGATGGATAATCAAATCCAGATAGGGCATGATACTATCATTGGAAAGAGGTGTCTGATTGCGTCACAAGTTGGGATTGCGGGATGTTGTAATATAGGTAATGATGTTACCATCTGGGGGCAGGTAGGAGTTTCCTCAGACATTACAGTAGAAGATGGAGTCGTTATTTTGGCAACTTCAGGGGTTTCAAAAGATTTGAAAAAAGGTAAAACTTATTTCGGAGCACCTGCAGAGGAAGCTAAGGAATATTACAAAAAACAAGTAAAAATTACTCGATTGATACAAGGATAATAAAAAAATGTTACTTTTGTACTTTGAATTAGAAAAATTGTTAAATTAAAATAAATCATTATGAAAAAACTATTATTGGGAAGCCTTCTTATATTAGCTAATTTTGCTTCTTCACAGGTTCGTTTGCAGTTTGAGGAAACAAAGTTCGGTATTATAGCAGGGCCAGATGTTTCTAGAGTTAGAAACGCGCACAACCCATCTTCTGCGAGATTTGCTTTTTATTTTGGTGCATTGGCTGAAATTCCACTGGATTATAATAATCAATTCTTTATTTATAAGAATCCAATTTTGAAGTAATTTTATACATTATACAATATAAATCTTTATTTTTCCATATTTTTTCACAAAAAAAAGACTATCTAAAAATAAGTTGTACTCATTTTAAATAGTCTTAAAAATTTATAAAAACAAAAACTTATTATTTTTCA
>ERZ772921.2139-NODE-2139-length-10894-cov-4.457699_pt1 | contig 10894 bp, 10 predicted proteins | sample MGYA00512117_ERZ772921 | MGnify/ENA primary metagenome ERZ772921 (study PRJEB29015, sample SAMEA2737944) | human oral metagenome | biome: human oral; feature: human-associated habitat; material: dental | place: China | collected 2150 ... | reverse complement strand
CCCCGCCGTACCCGCAACGGGAAAAGGCCGTCTGAAAAACCTCAAAACGTTTTTTCAGACAGCCTTTTATCTGTCCGTATCCGCATCTAACGCGTCGCCGCGCATTCGCCGTTCTCAAACACCAACACCTTCTCCGGCCAGCGCAACGCCGCCAGCCTGAACTGTTCGGGACGGTATTTCTGCGGGAATTTCCTTGCACGCCAGCTCGCGCCAATCGAGAAATCGATGCAGAACACGTTGCACCGCGCCCCGTGCCACACATCCGGCTGCAGCGGCAGCAACAGCCGTTCGGCGGCAACGGCGGCGGGAGACGGCTGCCAACTGCGCCAATAATGACCAATAACGACGGGCTTGTCGTCGCGGTAGTCGTCCCACCACGCGCAACGGGTCGTGCCGCGCCAGCGTCCTCCGGCGTAAAACGGCTTGTCCGCCAAACGCTCCACGCCGCTGGTGAGGGCGCGTATCGGATGCAGGCGGCTGCGTTCGAGTTCGTATCGCGCGGTGGCGGGCATGGGCGGCGGCGCATGGTCGGGATTTTCCGCCTGCGGGGCATAATGCGCTTGTTCGTAGAGGTAGTCGGAATACCAAGAGGCCGTCTGAAGGCGGTGTTTCAACTCGGCATCGAAACGGCGGTATTGCGCGGTCAGGCTTTCGCCTTTTGCTTCTTCGAGGCGTTCGATTTGCGGCGGCAGCCAGGCGGCGTGGACGATGCGCAGGTCTTCGCGCTCCAGCAGCAGCGGCTGTTCGGCAAGCCATGCGCGCAATTCGGTTTTTTCTTTCTCTTCAACGCAATGCCACGGCGCGTAATGGGCGTCTTTTTCGGCGCGGACATCAAAAAACCAGCCGGAGCCGTCTTTCGGGTCGTCTGCAAGAATGTTCAATTCGTGGTTGCCCAAAACCATCCATGCCCATCCGCGTTCATAAGCCTGTTTGAACCACGCCAGCATCGCGGGGCTGTCGGGACCGCGGTCGCACAAATCGCCGACGAACACCAGCCGCCGCCCGCGCGGATGGAAACCGTCGTCGCGGTAGCCGAGCCGGTGCAGCAGCGATTGGAAGGCGGCAAATTCGCCGTGAACGTCGCCGACGATGTCCAGCGGCGTATCGGGCAGGGTTTGGCGGTATCGGTAGGACATGATGGTCGGAGGCCGTCTGAAAAGTGTTCCGATGGTGTTTTCAAACGGCCTCGGGCAGTTTCAAGAAGTTTTCGCGGTAGTAACGCATTTCCTCAATGCTTTCGAGAATATCGTCCAAAGCCTGATGCGAACCGCGTTTCACCACGCCTTTGGCAACGGCGGGATGCCAACGTTTGGCGAGTTCTTTCAGGGTCGATACGTCCAGATTTCGGTAGTGGAAATACGCTTCGAGGCGCGGCATGTATTTCACCATGAAACGGCGGTCTTGATGGATGGAGTTGCCGCACATCGGCGTGGCTTTTTCGGGAATCCATTGCGCGATAAAGTCGAGCAGTTTTTGTTCCACTTCGGCTTCGGTCAGTTGCGATTCGCGCACGCGCTGGGTCAGCCCCGTGCGGCCGTGGGTGGCGGTGTTCCATTCGTCCATGCCGTCGAGCAGTTCGTCGCTTTGGTGGACGACATAAACTTCGGACTGCGCCAAGACGTTCAAATCGGAGTCGGTGATAATCATGGCGACTTCGATAATGCGTTCGCGTTCGGGGTCAAGCCCGGTCATTTCCATGTCGAGCCAGCAGAGGTTGTTTGCGTTTTGGGTCATTTCAGACGGCCTTTTGAATGGGAAAGCGGCGGATTATAAAGGATATGCCCGATTTGGAAAGGCCGTCTGAAACGGGCTTCGGCAATGTCGGAACCTGTTTTTCAGACGGCCTCTCCGCATCAGGCATCCAATACGAATTCGCGCGGGAAGGTTTTTTCGCAGTAATGGCATTTGAGCTTGGTCTGGCTGCCTTGGCCGCGGATGGAAAAACGGCTTTTCACCGGTTCGCCGTGGCTGGCGCAGTTGGCATTGGGGCAGCGGAACACTTCGGCGATTTCGTCGGGCAGGGTCAGGCGGCGTTTGGCCACCACTTTGAAATCGGCGATGGTATTGACGGTGGCTTCGGGCGCGAAGAGGGCGAGGCGGTTGGCGGCGGCATCGTCGAACGCCACGCCGGAAATTTTGATGATGTCTTTGCTGCCTTGGGTTTTGCTCGGCAGGTTGAAGCCGACGGTTACGGCGCTGCCGTAATGCAGCAGTTTGAACTGGCGCAGGATGGCCAGGCCCAGCCCGGCGGGGATGTGGTCGATGACGGTGCCGTTTTCGATGGCTTCGACGCTGAGTTTTTTGTTTTCCATGTTTTTTCCTTACACTTCTTCGTTCAACACCAGCGATAAAATCGCCATGCGGGCGTAAACCCCGTTGGTCGCCTGCTCGAAATAGTAGGCGTGCGGCGTGGCATCGACGTCGGGGTGGATTTCGTCAACGCGCGGCAGGGGGTGCAACACGCGCAGGTTGGGGCGGGCGTTGGCGAGCATGGCGGCGTTGAGGTTGAATTTGCCTTGGATTTTGGCGAACTCTTGTTCGTCGAAGCGTTCGCGCTGGACGCGGGTCATGTACAGGATGTCCGCCCATTCGATAGCGGCTTCGAGGTCGGGCAGGATTTGGTAACGGCAGTCTGCGGCTTCGAGTTCTTCGGTGATGTATTCTGGCATGGCGAGGCTGGGCGGGGAGACGAAGGCGAATTCGCAGTCCCAGCGTTTGAGGGCTTGGCAGAGGGAATGGACGGTGCGGCCGTATTTGAGGTCGCCCGCCATGGCGATTTTGAGCTTGTTCAGACGGCCTTGGGTTTCGTAGATGGTCACGAGGTCGAGCAGGGTTTGGCTGGGGTGTTGGTTGGTGCCGTCGCCGGCGTTGATGACGGGGACTTTGGAAAACTCGGCGGACACGCGCGCCGCGCCGTCTTTGGGGTGGCGTTGGATGATGGCGTCGGTGTAGCTGGAGATGATGCGGGCGGTGTCGGCGAGGGTTTCGCCTTTTTTCGCGCTGGTGTTCGCGCCGTCGGCAAAGCCGATGACTTTGCCGCCCAAGCGTTGTACGGCGGTTTCAAACGACAGGCGCGTGCGGGTGGAGGGTTCGAAAAAGCATGAGCCGATGAGTTTGCCTTCGAGCAGGTCGCCGCGCGGGTGCTCTTTCAGCTTCAAGGCCGTCTGAAGCAGCAGTTCGAGCTGTTCGGTAGTCAGGTCGGAAATGGAAATTATGTGTTGTCGGTAAAGCGGGTTGGGCATTCGGTTTCCTTTCTTCATTCGGCAAAAACCCCGCGAAGGCGGGGTTTTGCGAAACAACGGCAGACAATGACGGATGCGCCGCGGCATGCGGCCCGGAAAGGGCGTGTGGAAAATGCGGGGCAGGCCATGTGTCGCCTCTAATCGGTAGGACGGGGCGATTATCGCATATTTGCCTTTTCGGGGTTAGGATTTTCAGGCTGGGGCCGTCTGAAAATGTGTAAAATGCCGTTTTCCCAGACTGCCCCTGCCCGCAAAATGAAATTCAAAACTCCGCCCGTCAATGCCAAACTGATTGCCATGCTGCCGTCGCTGGTGAGTACCGGCATCATCGCCTATCTGGTTTACCGCTTCCGCCTGGAACCGGTTACGATTCCGCTGGTGCTGGGCGTGATTGCGGGCGGCCTGGTCGATTTGGACAACGTGCTGTCGGGCCGTCTGAAAAATACGGCGGTGTCGCTGGCGGCCTTTGCCGCGTCCTCGCTGGCAGTGCAGGCCACGCTGGGTCGGCCCGTGCTGTTTCCGGTTACGATAGCCCTGCTGGCCTTCGTTTTCACCATGATCGGCGCGGTCGGCCTGCGCTACCGCACCATCTCCTTCGGCACACTGGCGGTGGCGGTGTACACCACGCTGACCTACAACCCCGCCAACCCCGCCGCCTGGTACGTCAACCCACTGATGATCCTGTGCGGCGCGTCGCTTTACAACGCGGTTACCCTGCTGCTGCACATCCTGCTGCCGCACCGCCCGGTGCAGGAAGCCGTGGCCGACGCCTATACCGCGCTGGGCGACTACCTCGACGCCAAAGCCGGTTTTTTCGACCCCGACGAAACAGACGGCCTGGAACAACGCCAAATCGCACTGGCCATGAAAAACAGCCGCGTCATCCACACCTTCAACCTCTGCCGCAGCGCGCTGTTCTACCGTATGCGCGGCCAGCACCGCCATCCGCGCACCACCCGCATGCTGCGCTATTACTTCGCCGCCCAAGACATCCACGAACGTGCCAGCTCCAGCCACATACACTACCGCGAAACGGCGGACAAACTGAAAAACAGCGACCTGATTTTCCGCTTCCTGCGCCTGATGGAATTGCAGGCACAGGCCTGCCGCGACATTGCCGACAGCCTGCGCAACGACCGCACCTACGAAGGCGACCCCCGCCTGTCCCGCGCGCGCAAAGGCTTGAAACAGTCGGTGGCGCACTATGCCGAAACCCACCGGGGGGCTGCCGAGCTGCCCCTGCTGCAACAGCTTGCCGCCAACCTGCAAAGCATCAACTACCAGCTCTCCCACCTCGAAAGCGGCCTGACCGAAGAACAAGGCGGCGACCTGCGCATCGCCCACCACGATTCGGCCAAACTAAAAGACGCCTTCAAAAGCATCCGCCGCCAGCTCACCCCCGAAGCCCCCACCTTCCGCCACGCCGTCCGCATGGCGATACTGGTACTCTTCTGCGGCCTCGTGGTGGAAGCCCTGCAACTGAACTTCGGCTACTGGATACTGCTGACCGCCGTATTCGTCTGCCAACCCAACCACTCCGCCACCCAAAGCCGTCTGAAACAACGCATCGCCGGCACACTGGCGGGCGTACTCGTCGGCTCGCTCCTGCCCTACTTCACCCAGTCGCTTGAAGCCCAACTGATGGTAATGACCGCCGGCGTGGCATTATTTTTCCTCTTCCGCGCCAACAAATACAGCTACTCCACCTTCTTCATCACCATCCAAGCCCTCACCGGCTTTTCCATCGCCGGCTTCGACATCGCCCAAGCCCTGCCGATGCGCATGGCCGATACCGTCGTCGGCTGCCTGCTCGCCTGGGCCGCAGTGTCCTACATCTGGCCCGACTGGCACTACCTGCAACTGGGCAAAACCGGCGCCGCCGCCATCGCCGCCGACGCGGGCTACCTGCGCGGTATCCTCGACAGCCTGAAAAGCGGCGGCGGTGAAGACGTCGCCTACCGCAGCGCGCGCCGCCTGAGCCACGAACGCGCCGCTGCCCTCTCCAGCACACTGTCCGACATGTCGGGCGAACCGTCCAAATACGGCAGCCGCCTTTCAGACGGCTTCCAACTGCTGAAAATCAACTATTCCCTCATCGGCTACATCTCCGCCCTCGGCGCATACCGCTCCACCATCCGCCGCGACGACGGACACCAACCCTTCCTACAGCAATACTTCCCCGCCGCCTACCGCCTCTGCGGCCTGCTCGAAGCCGTGCCGGAACTGGACAAAACCGACTTCCAAGCCCGTCTCGCCGACGTACAGGCCGAACTGGAACAGCTGCACCCGCACGACGGCCGCGAACAAAACAGCCTGCTGTGGCAGCAGCTTTCCGCCACCGCCGCCCTGCTCGAACCCGCCCATTCCGCCCTGCACGGCCCATCGGCCGCCACCACGCCCGGTAACGACAGAGGCAACCCGGGCGGCCAAGCCCTTGACCGCAGCGCAGACCCCGAAGGCGGCCGGCAAACCGCACCGCAAGAAACACCAAAGGCCGAAACTGCGGAAACGGCAGGGGCGCAGGGCGTAAATTGATTCGCCTCCTCAACAGATTGTTGCCATCGGCAGAAAGGCCGTCTGAAACATCTGTTTTAAACAGCCCGATACCCGTTATCGGATTCGCCGCAGACAGAGCGGCAATCATTAAAAGGCCGTCTGAAAACCGTTTTTGCATGGTTTTCAGACGGCCTTTGACGTTTTTCCGCCTATTCGCGGTGATACGGATGGTGGTTCAGAATCGACACCGCGCGGTAAAGCTGCTCGGTCAGCAGCACGCGCACCATGCCGTGCGGCAGGGTGAAGCTGGAGAGGCGCAGCATCATTTTCGCCCGCTGTTTGAGCGCGTCGGTCATGCCGTCCGCGCCGCCGATCACGAAGCAGACGTGTTCGCCCTGCAACTGCCAGTCTTTCAGATGTGCCGCCAATTCGAGCGAAGTCGGCGCTTTGCCGCGTTCGTCCAGCACCACCAGATACGCGCCTTCCGGCACGGCTTCCATAATCCGTTTTTCCTCCGCCGCCATGCCCTGCGCGGCATTCACGCCCGCGCCGCGCTTTTCCGGCTTGATTTCCTTCAAGGCATACTGAATGTCGCGGCCGAAGCGTTTGGCGTATTCGTTTACCGCCTCGTCCACCCAGCGCGGCATTTTCGTGCCGACGGCCAATACGGTGATGTTCATGCTGTTTCCCTTTCAATCGAAACCGTGTTTTCAGACGGCCTATTCAAACAAACGCCCCTGCGCCAGCAATTCGCGCACGGGGGCGAAACCCGCCCTGTGTTCCGGCAGCGCACCGTATTGTTTCAGGGCGGCCAGGTGCGCCGCCGTACCGTAGCCTTTGTGTTTTTCGAAACCGTATTGCGGATAGCGTTCGGCCAAGGCGTACATTTCCGCGTCGCGGGCGGTTTTGGCCAGTATCGATGCGGCGGATATGGCGGCAATTTTGTCGTCGCCCTTCACCACAGCTTCCGCTTCGACAGCCAAACCTTCAGGCACGCGGTTGCCGTCTATCCACACTTTCTGCGGCGGCACGGCCAAACCTTCCACCGCGCGGCGCATGGCCAGCATCGCGGCGTGCAGGATGTTCAGCTCGGCGATTTCGGCCACGTCGGCCGAAGCCACGCTCCAGGCCACTGCCTGCCGCCGGATTTCTTCCGCCAGCGCGTCGCGCTTTTTCTCGCTGAGTTTTTTCGAGTCGGCCAAACCGGCCAAATCATAATCGGGCGGAAGAATCACGGCGGCGGCAAATACGCTGCCGACCAACGGCCCGCGCCCCGCTTCGTCCACACCTGCTTCCAGTCGTCCGTCCATTGCCTGATCCGTCCCGTCTTGATAAAACGCGCAAGCATAAAGCAGCGGCGCGCGTGCTTCAACTTTTCCCGCCGAACCGCCTTGCCCACCCTGTTTTCAGACAGCCTTTTCAGGCTTGGGTAAAAATGCGGGTATAGTCCGTCTGCCGTGACGGTTTGCCGGATATTTGACTATAATCCGCCCTTTTCCGTTTCCACCGTATTTCCAATATGTTCCGCATCGGCCCCTACAGCATCGCCACGCCCGTCGCCCTCGCACCGATGGCAGGCATTACCGACAAACCGTTCCGACGGCTGGCCCGCCGTTTCGGCGCGGGTTACGCCGTCAGCGAGATGCTGGCCAGCGACCCTTCGCTGCGCCACACCAAAAAAAGCCTGTCGCGCGGCGATTTCGACGGCGAAGACGGCCTGAGGGCGGTGCAGATTGCGGGCAGCGACCCGAAACAAATGGCCGAGGCCGCACGCTACAATGTGGAAAACGGCGCGCAGATTATCGACATCAACATGGGCTGCCCGGTAAAAAAAGTCTGCAACGTGCTGGCGGGCAGCGCGTTGCTGCAAAACGAAAAACTGGTGGGCGACATCCTGCGCGCGGTGGTGTCGGCGGTGGACGTTCCCGTCACGCTGAAAACCCGCCTCGGTTTTGCCGAAAACAACAAAAACATCCGCACGGTGGCCAAAATGGCCGAACAGGCAGGCATCGCCGCACTTGCCGTCCACGGCCGCACCCGCGAGCAAATGTACAAAGAGCGGGCCTCTTACGACCTGATTGCCGAAGTCAAACACGACATTTCGATACCGCTGTGGGTAAACGGCGACATCACCACCCCGCAAAAAGCCGCCGAGGTTTTACGGCAAACGGGGGCGGACGGCGTGATGATCGGGCGCGGCGCGCAAGGCCGGCCCTGGCTGTTTGCCGACATTGCGTACTTCCTGCAGCACGGCAGCCCGCCCTCACCCGTCGCCTTTCAGACGGCCTCCGCCGCCATGCTGGAACACCTGCGGGAAATATATGACTTTTACGGCGAAACCTCAGGCCTGCGCATTGCCCGCAAGCACATAGGATGGTATCTCGCACCGTTTCCCGACGGCGAAGCCTGCCGCAAACACATCAATACCCTCGATTCCGCCGCCGCACAATACGATGCCGTTTCGGCCTTTTTGGAACGGCAGGAGCAAGGCGAGTGGCCGTCTGAATGTGCCAAAACCACGCCGCATTGAGATAAAAGGTAAATTTTTTAAATAAACGGTTTAACAACTATCGCAAACTGAGTTTTTTGCATACAATACCGATTCACTTACGGGGCTGCCGGATACAACGGCGGCAAATATAAAAAAATTCCAATCGAGATTATGCTATGCCCAACAAAATTCCCGATATCACCAACTGTATCGAGCAAAACCTTCACCAATACTTCCGCACGCTGGACGGCGAACCTGCCTGCAACGTTTACGACATGGTATTGCGCCAAGTGGAAAAACCGATGCTGGAAACCGTGATGGCGCAGTGCGGCGGCAACCAATCCAGAGCTTCGGCCGTTCTCGGCATCAACCGCAACACGCTGCGTAAAAAACTGCACGAACACGGCTTGCTTTAATCTGCACCTGCGGACATATGAAAGGCCGTCTGAAAACCTTTTCCCTGTGGGGGGAAGTTTTCAGACGGCCTTTTTTACCGCGTGCGCTCAACCCTACCGACGAATCAAAAAATCCAGTGCGGCCTCATAACCGTACACCCCCAGCCCGACAATCACGCCCTCGGCAAGGTCCGACAAATAGGAATGGTGGCGGAAAGGTTCGCGGCGGTGGACATTGGAAATATGCACTTCGACAAACGGTATTGCCACACCGGCCAGCGCATCGCGGATGGCGACACTGGTGTGCGTATAAGCACCCGCATTGATGATGACTGCATCTACGCCTTCATCGCGTGCGGCATGGATGCGGTCTACCAGCCCGCCTTCGCTGTTACTTTGAAAACATTGCACCGCGACACCGCGCCCCTCCGCCGATTCAATCAGGCGGCGTTCTACATCGGCCAGCGTGTCCGCACCATAAATCTGCGGTTCGCGCGTACCGAGCAAATTGAGATTGGGGCCGTTGATTAACAGGATGTTTTTCATATCGGTTTGTTCCTTGATGACGTAAAAGTCCGAATAATCTGTTTCAGGCAGTGAGGCCGTCTGAAAACAGACGGCCGCATCTTATAGCATCGTTCCACCTGCTTTCAAGCGGCAAACTTCGGCAACGGCAAACCAAGCCTAACAATAGCTGATTCACATTGCAGACCCAAGGCCGATACTCCTGCGGCCATCATTACACAGCCGGAAATAGCCGGGCAGGCCTTTCTATTGGAATCGACCATCTTTGAGCCATATGAGGCCGTCTGAAAACGCCGCCAAGAAAAACGCCGTCTTTTCAGACGGCGTTTTGTACTGTTTATGCCTGCGGCTGTTCGTCGGCAGACGTTTCAACCGGAGCGGCGGCAACCGTTTCTCCCGATTGCGCCGCCTGCTGCTCCGCCCATTGGCGGCGGCGCGTGCGGTGGTAAGTCAAGCCTGTACCGGCCGGAATCAGTCGGCCGACGATGACGTTCTCTTTCAGGCCGCGCAAGTCGTCCTGTTTGCCCATAATCGCGGCTTCGGTCAGCACGCGCGTGGTTTCCTGGAAGGACGCAGCAGAGATGAAGCTGTCGGTAGACAAAGAGGCTTTGGTAATACCCAGCAGGATATTTTCAAAGCGCGCTGGTTCTTTGCCGTCGGCCAATGCTTTCTCATTAACCGCCATCACTTCGGCGCGTTCTACCTGTTCGCCGGTGATGAAGCGGGTTTCGCCCGGATCGATAATGTTCACGCGGCGCAACATCTGACGGATGATGACTTCGATGTGTTTGTCGGAAATTTTCACACCTTGCAGACGGTAAACTTCCTGCACCTCTTGAACAATATAACGCGCCAGTTCTTCGATGCCTTTCAAACGCAGGATGTCGTGCGGATCAACCGAACCGTCTACGATGGTTTCGCCGCGGTTTACGACTTGGCCGTCATGCACCAGAATCTGTTTCTCTTTGGAAATCAGGGTTTCGTAGGCTATGCCGTCCACGTCGGTAATGATGAGGCGTTGTTTGCCTTTGGTTTCTTTACCGAACGACACGGTACCGGTTACTTCGGCCAACATGCCGGCATCTTTCGGGATACGGGCTTCAAACAATTCGGCCACACGCGGCAGACCGCCGGTAATGTCGCGTGTTTTGGACGAAGCCTGCGGGATACGCGCCAATACGTCGCCTTTGCCGATTTCCTGCCCTTCGCGTACAGTAATTACCGCGCCAACCGGGAAGGCCATGGAAACAGGGGTTTCCGTACCCGGGATTTTGACTTCTTCTCCGTTTTCGTCGAGCAGTTTTACCGTCGGACGCAGCAGTTTGCTGGTGCTGGAAGAGCGGCGTTTGCCGTCAATCACCACCAAAGTGGACAAGCCGGTGATTTCGTCGGTTTGTTTGGCAACGGTTACACCTTCTTCCACGTTTTCAAACTTCACAAGGCCGGCATGCTCGGTAATCATCGGACGGGTATGCGGATCCCAAGTAGCAAGGGTTGTGCCCGCTTTAATGGTCGAACCGTCCTGTACCAGCAAGGTGGCACCGTAAGGTACTTTGTGGCGTTCGCGTTCGCGGCCGATTTCGTCGTGAATCACGACTTCGGAAGAGCGTCCGATAACGATCAGTTCGCCCTTATTGTTTGCCACATAACGCATTTGGCTGTTAAAGCGTACCGTACCGTTGGATTTCGCTTCCACGTGGCTCGCTGCCGCCGCACGGGAAGCCGCACCACCGATGTGGAAGGTA
>ERZ772921.2138-NODE-2138-length-10896-cov-3.222489_pt1 | contig 10896 bp, 9 predicted proteins | sample MGYA00512117_ERZ772921 | MGnify/ENA primary metagenome ERZ772921 (study PRJEB29015, sample SAMEA2737944) | human oral metagenome | biome: human oral; feature: human-associated habitat; material: dental | place: China | collected 2150 ... | reverse complement strand
CAGGGGCCGTCGGCGACGCCGCACATCTCCCGCTGGGAGTGCATGGACAGCAGGGGCTGACCGACATCGACGGTGGTGATTCCCAGCCGCGTGGCGGTGATGGGGCCGATGGTGGAGCCGCACGGCATCGCATTGTTGGACACGAACACCTGCGACGGCACCCCCGCGGCCTCGCAGGCCTGCAGCCACAGCGCCTCACCCACCGCGTCGGTGGCGTAACGCTGATTGGCGTTGACCTTCAACATGGGACCGCCGTTGGGAACGAGATCGACGTGCGGGTCGTGGTGCTGGGAGTAGTTGGGGTGAACCAGGTGCCCGGCGTCCGCCGAGATGCAGGAGCCACGGGCGAGCAGCGCCTTCGTCGCGTCGAGATCACACCCTGCGACGGAGGCGATCCGCTCCAGCACGTCCTCGAGGAACGGCCCGGCCGCCCCGGAGCTGGTGGCGGAACCGATCTCCTCGTGGTCGAAGGCGGCCAGCAGCACCAGGTCGTCGCCGTCGCCCAGGTCCTCGATGGCCGTCAACCCGGCGTGGGTGCTGGAGAGGTTGTCCAGGCGAGACGAGGCGAAGAACTCGTTGCGCAGCCCGAAACGAGCCGGAGGCTGTGAGAGGTAGGTGAACAGGTCGTGCCCCAGGACGTCGCTGGGCCTCACCCCGGCCTGTTCCGCGAGGGCCGCCAGCAGGTCGGGTTCGGCGTCGAGGGTGAAGACGGGCTGGGTGTGGGTCTGCCGATCGAGCCTGAGACCGTCATTGACCGACCGGTCCAGGTGAATGGCCAGCTGCGGGAGCCTGGCCACGGAGTCGAGACGCACCAGGTGCTGGGCGCCGTCGCGGGTGATGATGCGACCCGCGATGCCGAGTTCCCGGTCCAGCCACGAGTTCAGCAGCGCACCGCCGTAGATCTCGACGGCGATCTGACCCCACCCACGGAAGGAGAAGCTGGCCTCGGGCTTGACCTTCAACGCCGGGGAATCGGTGTGAGCACCCACGACGCGCAGCCCGGTGGCATCGTCGATGCGTTCTGGTTGTCGCCAGGCGATCACGGCGCCGTGTCGCACGACGAAGAACCGACCGGCACCCCGCGGAAACCGGCCCTTCTCGTCGACCGGGACGAAACCGGCATCGGCAAGGCGCGATGCCATGCTCGAGGCCGCGTGATAGCTCGTCGGGGAGGCCGTCACGAAAGCGGCCAGGTCATCCAGATGGGAAGAAGGAGTCGAGAACACGATTCCCATTCAACACCCCACCCCCGACAAAACCGTCCCCGCATGGGGGTGGGGGCACACGCGGCCGCCCCGCTGAGGACGAACGCTCGCCGCCGCATCCCCGCATGCGCGATGGGGTGCAGCAAAAAATGTCGGTGCCGTCTGCGACCCTTCCCTCATGGACACTTCCTCACTGCTCCTGGCCCTGGCGGCGCTGCTGGTCGGCGTGGCACTCGGTTTCCTGCTGGCCCGTCAGAGCGCCGCCACCCGCACGGCACGCGCCGAGGCCGAACGCGACGCCGCCGTCAAACGGGCCGCGGACGTCACCGCGGACCGCGAACAACTCGCCCACCAGTTCCGGTCCCTGTCGGCGGATGCCCTGGAGAAGCAGACGAAACAGGCCGATCGCGCCGCGGAACTGCGCCTGACCCCGATATCCGAGGCGCTGCGGCAGCTCCAGCAGCGCCTGGCGGAGGTGGAGAAGCAGCGCACCGCCCTGGCCGCGGAGCTGAAACAGCAGGTGGAGGGGGTCCGGGTTTCCGGCGAGGCGGTGCGGAAGGAAGCGGCATCGCTGGCGACGGCGCTGCGGGCCCCTCACGTGCGGGGCGCCTGGGGTGAGTCCAGTCTGCGGCGGATCGCGGAGGTTGCGGGACTGGTGGAGCACTGCCATTTCGAGACCCAGACCAGCTACACCTCATCGGAGGGCAACCGGCTGCGCCCCGACATGCGCATCGACCTGGACGGCGGCCGGGCGGTGTTCGTGGATTCGAAGGTGCCCCTGTCGGCCGTGCTGGAGGCCTGCCAGGCAGAGGACGAGGAGGAACGCGCCGCGCACCTGCGGCGCTTCGTCAGACACGTCCGCACCCACATCGACCAGCTCTCCGCCAAGGAGTACTGGGCCCTCGACGCCGGCAGCCCCGAGTTCGTGGTGCTGTTCCTCGGCAGCGACGAGTTCTACCGCCTCGCCCTGGAACAGCAACCCACTCTGCACGAGTACGCCGCCGCCCGTCGGATCACCCTGGCGGGGCCGGGCCTGCTGATCCCACTGCTGCAGATCATCTCTCACGGGTGGCGGCAGTCGCGGCTGGCGGAGTCGGCGACGAGAATCAGCGCGCTCGGACGTGAGCTGTACTCCCGGCTGGCGACCCTGGGAACGCACTTCGAGAAACTGGGGGCGTCCATCAACGGCACGGTCAAGAACTACAACGCCGCAATGGGCACGCTGGAGTCACGGGTGCTGGTCTCGGCGCGGCGGTTCCGGGCGTTGGACGTCTCGATGGATGAACTGCCGCGCCTGAGCTCCGTCGACGAGGGGGCCCGGACCCCCGTCGCCCCGGAGCTGACAGCTCCTCCGGACGCGGGGTGAAGGACCCCGTCGGCGGCGGCACCTCGTCTCTTTCCGCGAACCGATTGAGCCGATCCGTTCACCGGCTTCCCCGGGTCGGCTCAACCAGCCCCGGGAGGAGCACCCACGTCGTCTCCACAACCTGGAGTATCTACTGCTGGTAGAGACGCGACACCCTGGGAGCGATCAGGCAGGGCACCTCGTAGGTGATGGTGCCCATCAGGTCGGCGAGTTCCTCCATGGTGATCTGCTCGTCGCCCTGACGGCCGAGCAGCACCACCTCGTCACCCACCGCGACCTGCGGATCGTCGGGACCGAGGTCGATCATCGTCTGGTCCATGCACACCCGGCCCGCAATCGGGTAGGAACGCCCACCCACCAGCATGCGTCCGCGGTTGCTGAACAGCCGCGAATAGCCGTCGCCGTAGCCGACGGGCACGGTGGCGATCCACGTGTCACAGGGGGCGGTCCAGGTGCGGCCGTAACCGACGGTCTCCCCCTCGGGGACGCGTTTGAGGAACGAGACCCGCGACGTCCAGGTGGCGGCGGGACTCAGACCCTCCCAAGTGGTGGTGGAGTCGGCCCGGTAGCCGTAGGCGATGATCCCGGGGCGGATCAGGTTGGTGCCCGTCAGGTCGTGGCCGAGCACCGCCCCGGAGTTCCCGGCGTGGACGTAGGGAATCTCGCCAACGGCGTCGCGGATCTCGTCCACGACGGCGAGGAACCGGGCGAGCTGGTCCCTGGTGAACTCCTCCCCCTCGGGGCAGTCGCTGATCGGCAGGTGGGTGAACACGCCCTCGAGGACCAGATTTGGACTGTTCTTGATCCGTGTGGCCAGGGCGACGGCCTCACCGGGTTGGACACCGACGCGCCGCATGCCGGTGTCGACCTTCAGGTGCACGGGGTGACGGACGCCGGCGTGTTCGGCGGCTTCCTGGGCCGCCTCCACCCCCGCGACATCACCGACGGAGATGGTCAGCCGGGCCGCGATGGCGCGCCCCAGCTCCTCCGGGAAGCAGGGCGAGAACTTCAGGGCGGGAAGCTCGACGCCCCCCTCACGGAGCTGCTCGGCCTCGGACACCTCGGCCACGCCGAGCCACTGGGCGGAGCCCACGGATTCGACGTGCCGGGCGACGGGAACTATCCCGTGCCCATAGGCGTTGGCTTTTACTGGAAGAAGGACTGCGCGACCTGGGTTGCGTTCACTCGCCAGGGCAAGATTCGCGTCGATGGCAGCCAGGTCTACGTTGAACTGGGAAGAGCACATGTCCTCATTCTGGCGCACATGCCGAGACCGCGGGGTGGCGGTGTCGGTTTCGAGTGGCACAATGGCACCCATGTCAAACAACCAGTGGACCGGCGCCCAGGATTGGAACGCCCAGCCCCAGCAATCGAACGCCCAGGATTGGAACGCGCAGTCGGCCCAGGATTGGAACGCACCTGCGCAACAGCCCGCCCAGGATTGGAACGCGCCTGCGCAACAGCCCACCCAGGATTGGGGGGCATCGTCTCAGGATCAGACAACCATCCAGCCCGCAGCCCAGGACTGGAACGCACCCGCGCAGGAACAGACCTCCGTGACCGCGGCGCAGGATTGGAACGCCCAGCCCCAGCAGTCCGTCCCGTCCGCCCCCGAATGGGGCACCCCGGGTCAGGAGAACACCGCCCAGCAGAACATGCAGGACTGGAACCAGCAGGCGGCCTGGGGGGCGGCCCAGCAGGCGCAGCCCCAGCAGCAGCAGTGGGGCGGCCAGCAGCAGGCTGCTGCTCCCTACGGCGGCCAGCAGCAGTGGAGCGGCCAACCGCAGGCCCCGTCCGGCCTCGGGGCGCTCTTCGACTTCGGTTTCAAGGGCAGCCTGTTGAAGGGCAGTCTTGGCGCCGTCTACATGATCTCCACCATCGCAGTCGGGGTCATCGTCCTCGTCACCCTCATCAACGGGATGGTCTCCCCCATGGGCCTCGCGTTCGGTAACGGTAGCGTAGCTCCGACCCAGATCATCTGGGCCCTGCTGGCCCCGATCTCCGCGGGCCTGATCGCGCTGATCCTGATCCGCGCGATCCTGGAAGCTCTGGCATCGGTGGTCAAGAAGAACGACGACACCCAGGAGTGATCTCCTCCCCACGTCTCCAGGCCGGGCCCCCACGGGCCCGGCCTTCTCGTTCCCCGGAGGTCAGAACAGCAACGCCAGGGCGGGTTCCGCGAGGATCTCGGCGACGTCGTGGAGGAACCGGGAGCCCTGCTCACCATCGATGATGCGGTGGTCGAAGGAGACGGCCAGGGTGGTGACCCAGCGCGGCACGACCCTCTCCTCCGGGCCGGCGCCCACCACCCAGGGGCGGCGCTGAATGGCGCCCATGCACAGGATCGCCGACTCGTCGCCGTTGATGATGGGGGTTCCCGCATCGACCCCGAAAACCCCGACGTTGGTGATGGTGAAGGTGCCGCCCGCGTAGTCGGAGGGCTGGAGTTTGCCGTCCCGGGAGACGGCGACGAGCTGGTTGAGGGCCCGGCACAGCTCCAGCAGGCTGAGGTCCTGCGCCGCCTTGATGTTGGGCACCATCAACCCCCGCGGGGTGGCGGCCGCGACACCGAGGTTCACGTCCCGGTGGTAGACGATCTCGCGGTTCTCCTCGTCCCAGGACGTGTTGAGGTCGGGGTTGCGACCCAACGCCAGACACACCGCCTTCGCGTGGATCAGCAGCGGCGAGACACGCAGCCCCGCGAACTCCCGGCGCGCCCTGAGCGCCTCGACGAACTCCATCGTGCCGGTGACGTCGGTGGTCAGCCACTCGGTGACGTGGACGTGGGTGTTGACGGAACGCACCATCGCCTCGGCGGTGACCTTGCGCACCCCCTTGATGGGAACGCGACGCTCCCCACGACCCCCCGGACCGCGCGACGACCCGAATCCGTGGCTCCGCGGTCCCGGATCCTGGAAATTGGCGGCGTCGTTGACGACCCTGCCCTGCGCAGGCTCCTCCCGAAGACCCTCCCCCACCGCACGGGACCGTTCGAAGATCCACGCGGCCTCGACGTCGGCGCGGGTGATGGTGCCCTCCGGCCCGGTTCCCGCGACCTTCCCGAGATCGACCCCGAGGTCGCGCGCATACTTGCGCACCGGCGGTTTGGCCCGCGCGGACTGCGGATCGGAGGCCAGCACCAGCACCGACTCGGTGGGTGCATCACCCGTCTCCGGCAACGGATCGCCGACGGGAGCGGCGACGACCCGGCCCGCGGGATCCACGTCGTCGGGACGCCGCGACGGCTCACGGGAGGCGTAGCTCTCCCCCAACGCCTGACGGGCGGCCTCCGCATCCCGGCCGGCGGTGTTCCTGCGGCGGCGCCGCGACTTGGCGGGTTCGTCGCGCGGCCCGTAGCCGACGAGGGTCGGGGGTTCCTCCCCGCCGCCCTCGACGCCGTCCTCGATCTCGACGATGGCGGTGCCGACCTCCACCGTGACCCCCTCCGCCACCAGCAGCGACGTCACGGTCCCGGCATAGGGCGAGGGCAGTTCCACCAGCGACTTGGCGGTCTCGATCTCGACGAGCACGTCGTTGACCTCGATTTCCTGCCCGACGGTGACCCGCCAGGCGACGATCTCGGCCTCGGTGAGACCCTCACCGGGATCCGGAAGAAGGAACTGGCGTTTCATCATCACTCCTTGTCTCCCAGGCTCACCAGGCCAGGGAACGGTCGAGGGCGTCGAGGATGCGGTCGGCCGACGGCAGGAACTCGTCCTCCAGGCGCGACGGCGGGTAGGGGATGTCGTAGCCGGTGACGCGCAGCACCGGGGATTCCATGTCGTAGAACAGGTCCTCGTGGAGGCGGGCGGCGATCTCCGCGCCCAGCCCGAGAGTGCGGGGCGCCTCGTGGACGACGATGGCGCGGCGGGTGCGGCGCACGGAGGCGGCGAGGGTGACCCAGTCGATGGGCGCGAGGGAGCGGAGGTCGACGACCTCCACCGAGGTACCCTCCTCGGCGGCGACGGCGGCGGCGTCCAGGCAGGTGCGGACCATCGGCCCCCAGGCGACGAGGGTCGCGCCGGTTCCCTGCCGGAGGATCCCGGCCTGGTGCATGGGGGCGGGCCGCTGCTCGGTGTTCACCTCGCCCTTGACGTGGTAACGGCGTTTGGGTTCGAGGAAGATCACCGGATCCGGGGAGGCGACGGCCTGCTGGATCATCCAGTGGGCGTCGTGCGGGTTGGAGGGGGTGACCACCTTCAACCCGGGGGTGTGGCAGAAGTAGGCCTCCGGGGATTCGGAGTGGTGTTCGACGGCCCCGATGCCGCCGCCGTAGGGGATGCGCACCACCATCGGCATCGGTTGCCGCCCGGCGGTGCGGGCGTGCAGTTTCGCGACCTGCGTGACGAGCTGGTCGAAGGCGGGGAAGACGAAACCGTCGAACTGGATCTCGGCCACCACGCGGTAGCCGCGCATCGTCAGCCCGACGGCCGTGCCGATGATTCCTGATTCCGCCAGCGGCGAGTCGATGACCCGGTTGGTTCCGAACTCCGCCTGGAGGCCCTCCGTGATGCGGAACACGCCGCCGAGTTTCCCGACGTCCTCGCCTGCGATCAGGACCTTCGGGTCGGCCTGGAGGGCGCGGCGTAGGCCCAGGTTGATGGCCTTGGCGATCGTCATGTTGCTCATGCCTGCTCCCCTGCCGCCCATTCGGCGTACTCGCGGCGCTGCGCCTCGAGGGCGACGGTGTTCTCGGCGTAGACGTTGTCGAACAGTTCATCCATGGTCAGGTCCGTCAGTTTCGGGATGGCGGCGCGGATCTCGGCGCCGAAGTCGCGGGCGTCGGCGTCGAGAGCGGCCAGCCAGGCGTCGTCGATGACCCCCTGCCGTTTCAGGTGGGTGGTCAACCGGGTGATGGGGTCGCGGCCCGCCCACTCGGCGGTTTCCTCGTCGAGGCGGTACTTGGTGGGGTCGTCGGAGGTGGTGTGGGCGCCCATCCGGTAGGTGAAGGCCTCGATGAAGGTGGGGCCCTCGCCCCGGTGGGCGCGTTCCAGGGCCCAGCGGGTGACGGCGTGGACGGCCAGCACGTCGTTGCCATCCACCTGCACCCCGGGGAATCCGAATCCCCGGGCGCGCTGGAACAGCGGGATCCGCGACTGCAACGCGATGGGTTCGGAGATCGCCCACTGGTTGTTCTGGCAGAAGAAGACGACGGGGGCGTTGTAGCTGGCCGCGAACACGTAGGCCTCGTTGACGTCGCCCTGCGAGCTGGCCCCGTCGCCGTGGTAGGCGATCACGGCCGCGTTGTCGCCGTCGTCGTTGCCGACGAGGCCGTCCAGCTGCAATCCCATGGCGTAGCCGGTGGCGTGGAGGGTCTGGGAGCCGATGATGATCTGGTAGTTGCGGAACCGGTCGAGCTGGTCCCAGGCCCCGGCGTCGCAGCCCCGGAACAGGGCCAGGATCTGCTGGAAGGGCAGCCCGAGGGCGAGGAAGACGGCGTGTTCCCGGTAGGTGGGGAAGACGACGTCGCGGGCACCGAGGGCGTGGGCGGAGCCGACCTGCGCGGCCTCCTGTCCGAGGGCGGGCGGCCACAGGCCGAGTTCCCCGTGTCGCTGCAGGGCCGTGGCCTCGGTGTCGAACCGCCTGGCCAACACCATGTCCCGCAGGTACTGGGTCAGGTCGTCGTCGGTTCCCTCGAAGGAGAACCCGGGGTTCTCGACGCGCTGCCCGTCGGGGGTCAGCAACTGCACCATGTCGTGTTTCATGACCTCTCCTAAACCTACGCAACCGTAGCCTACGGGGGCGTAGGTTTCCTCCGAAGGTCGAGAACCTACAATTCCTCCGACGAGATTTGTTGGTTCCACCCATCCGCCCCCGGAAGCCGTCCCGCGCCCTCGCACGCGACACGAGGCGCGCGAGTGTCATCTTTTTGGTTGACGCGGGCCCGGTGCATGTCATTCGCTCGCGGGTATTGCTCGAAGTCGGGTCGGTTCTGGCCAAGTCCCGGGGCGGGACATCTCGATCCCTCGTACGGCCCGGGGTTGCGGATGCCGGGGTTCTTTCGGTCGGGTTCTGTATCCGGGGGTTCGGCTCGGCGGGCACGAGTGTCGCCGTTGAACTGCAGGAAGGGAACTGCTGATGTCCCAGTGGAAGATCGTACCCAAGGCCGTGAAGGCGATGCTGCTGGAGGTTTCCGAGCAGCAGAAGGGCCTGGCCGCCACTTTTTCCGAGGAAGAGCTCGGAGCCGTCGAGACTGCTCTGTCGTGGTGCCCGCAGGTTGCCGGACACATTCCGGTTGCGCTGAAGCGGGTGATGGAAACCCAGAAGAAGAACCTGCACGCGGTGGCGTCGCACGTGAACGCCGGAATTGTGGGGGTGGGAAATGCAACGATCTCTTACGAGCAAGCGCAGCAGGAGATGGCAGGCAACTTCGAGAGGGAGATGTTCAAGCCTGCGGCATCCGGAGATTTCTCGTATTTCGAGCAATACGGCTACAAGGGTGAGGAGTAGGACATGCCGGGCGAGAATGCCCCAGTGGATGAAACTGGCCTGATAAACCCAGACGCATTTCCCTGCAAGTCGGAAACCTTGGATCCCGAGACGATCAATTCTGCCGGCGATTCCTTGAGTTCCATGGGCATCGATGTCGTTTCACGGACGACCGCGATCAGGGAGTCGTGGTCCAGGTTACCGGACATCTACGAGTCTCCGGAGCAGGAGCAGGTGTATGGTTTGATGCTGAAAACCACTCTTCCCTCCTTCGACATCAGGGCTGCACTGGTGATATCGGGATCGGCCATCCAGGATTATGCCAGCACGATGGTCACGATCAAAAAGGATCTTCAGGACCTGGAGGAGGCTGCGAAGAAGTTCCGGGAGGAGGCTCAAGCCGGGTACGATGAACAGGTGCCGGATTCGAGAATCACGATTCCGCGGCCTGCCGGTGTGGGGTGGAGTGGCGGCGCGCCGCCATTGAAGACGGAGAAGACCGATTGGCGACGCCATCAGCACGCCGTCGACAAGAACAACGAGTTCGTGGCGAAGTACAACGCGATCTACGTGAAGATCACCCAGGCCGTCAGCGAGTGCGCGGACAGGATCAACAAAACGGACTCGACGGTGTGCATTCCGGCTCCCCCGGCCCCCACCCTCGAAGAACTGGAGCAGATGGGCCCCATGCCGTGGGGAGCCCCCGGGGAACGCCAGGCGAAGAACTGCGCTGATTCCTTCAACATGGGGGCCAGCCGGTTCTTCCAGGAAGCCTGGGACAACGCCACGCGCCTCGCGGGTTTCGACGAGCACGGCTGGAGCATCGGGAACACGTGAAACACGATCTGGGGCGGTGCGGTGGGCATCACCGACCTGGGTACCTCGCTGGTCGTATCCGTTGCCGTGGCCCCCTTCGCCGCGTGGGGAGGGGACAAGCCCAGCGAGTGGGAACGCGAACGCATGGAGGTCTTCGTGCGCGCCGGGGCGAGCTTGGTGGGTTTCGATCTCGATGCCCACTGGAACGGCGAGGACGGCTGGCACAAGTGGAAGAACGATCCCGTCGCCACCGGAACCGAGCTGGGCCTCGGGCTCTTCGGGAAGGCCGCCGCCTTGAAAACCTTGGGCAAGCTCGGTCTGCTTCCCAAAATTCCGCACCCGACCACGTATCTGCGCAACCAGATCCCGAAATTCGCAACCGGCCTCACGAACCTCAGCGCATCCGTCAAGGAATGGATGCACAAGGGCAACCAGAAGATCTTCGAAGGACTCGACAAACTCGGCGAGGCGGCCGGCAACCTGGCCGACGAGATCCGCAAGAGACACGGTCGGCAGCCCGCCTACGCCGGCCCACCCGGCAATGGGCGCAGGGGAACCACCCGCAATTCCGATGTCGTTCATCACACCGCGGATCCCACCCCCGGTACCGGCAAGCGCTCCGAGAGCCAAGCCAAACCACGCCGGGCCGCCGATGATCCCCGCCAAGATGCCGGCGATCATCAGACTCATGGTTCTGACGGGAACGACCCCGCAGCCCTGAACTCCGCATCAGGTCGCACACCTGAGCACCTGCCCCCGGGAACGAACCCCGCCTACTATCCTGATGGCCTACCGCACCCGGATCCCCACATGGGCAACGAGTGGACCGGCGATACAGGACCCGGATTCGACAAGCCTCGAACCCCGGCCACGGGAGATTCCGATGGCGGCCCCGGGGAATGACAGACCCGCAACCGCGGGATGTCCAAGGCGGCCGCCGAGTACCAGAAGCACGTCACCGGGGTCGATCACACCCTGAACGCGAACGAGAAGAGTTTCGCGATACAGGAGTACATTGTCCGCAAATCCGACGGACAATCAGTCGACTTCGATAGCCACGTCTGGCGCAGGGACGGCAAC
>ERZ772921.2136-NODE-2136-length-10897-cov-24.570743_pt1 | contig 10897 bp, 10 predicted proteins | sample MGYA00512117_ERZ772921 | MGnify/ENA primary metagenome ERZ772921 (study PRJEB29015, sample SAMEA2737944) | human oral metagenome | biome: human oral; feature: human-associated habitat; material: dental | place: China | collected 2150 ... | reverse complement strand
TGGGCCCGCAGGGCCAGCGCCCGACGGGGGGCCAGGGCCAGGGTCGCGACCAGCGTCGTCGGCTCGCGCGCCGGGGCCGGTGGGGTGAAGGCCCCGGGCGAGCCCACCGGGGTGACCGGCCCCGTGATCCGTGTCAGCCGGTACCGGCGCGCCTGCCCCACCGAGGTGTCCACCCCCTGGAGGTACCAGGCCCCCTCTGACAGGTGCAGCCGGTGCGGCTCCACCCGGCGCGTCCGGGGACCCTGCCCGGGGCTGGCGTAGTCGAAGGTGACCACCTGGCGCTGGACGACAGCGGTGGCCAGGGCGGTGGGCACCTGCTGACCGGCCAGGTCCAGGCTCAGGGCGGGCAGGGCGTCCGGGGCCCCCGGCTCCGCCACGGCACGCAGCTTGGTCAGGGCCCGGTGGGCGGCCTCAGGCAGGTCCCCGTCCCTCCACGCGGAGGCCGCCAGGGCCAGGGCCGCGGCCTGTGCGGCGCTCAGGTGCAGCGGTGGCAGGGCGTCGCCCCGGGGGACCCGGTAGCACAGGGCACCCTTCGTGCCGGTCACGACGAGGGTGATCCCCAGGTCCCGCAGGACCGCGATGTCCCGCTCGAACATGCGGTAGGCGGCCTGCGGTGAGGTGGCGTCGTAGCCGGAGACCTGGCTGATGACGTCCTGGGGCCTCATCCCGTCCCGGGTGTGCCGCAGCGCCAGGAGGAGGTTGATCTGGCGCTCCTGGGTCGGGACGGTCTGGCTCACGGCCCACAGCCTAGCGGGCAGGAGCCGGAAGAGGTACGGGGTGGCCCTAGGGGCGCCCGGTCGCGCCCGCCGTCAGGAGCGCCCGGGCGTGGCGTCCGGCGGCCGCGGCGGCAAGGAAGGCCGCCTCGTCCTGCTCCAGGCCGCGCCCCATGGTGGACAGGCGCAGGCCCGTCTGCCGCTGCGCGGCCTCCAGGGCCTCGCGCAGCCCTGAGGTGCTGACCGCAACCAGGCGGTGCCGCTGCCCCTCCCGCGGCCCGCAGAGCCCCTGGGCGTCCCGGCGCACGCGCGCCGCCAGGCCGTCGCCGGTCTCCTCCAGCTCGGGCAGGACCACGTCGGCACCGGCCAGGGCGACGCGCCCGTAGGCGGTCAGGGAGTGGTGGGAGACGCCGCGGTGCCGGTCACGGGCGTCCGCCTGCGAGACACGCAGGCAGGCGACCGGGCGCCCACCCAGGGTGGCGACGGCGTTGACGGCGTCCCCGCAGGCCACGCCGGAGAAGCCCCAGGGCGTGTCCGTACCGAGGTTTCCCGGGCCCTGGGCCACCACGACGACATCGGCCCCCAGGACGTGACGGGCCGCCAGGAGGGCGTTGTGGAGGCTGGCTGCCTCGACGTCACCGCCCCAGGCCTGTCCGGCCGTCACGGTCCCGGCCAGCCAGCCCGCCCCGGTCAGGGCCGCCACGGTGCGCGAGTAGGGCAGGGGCAGGGCGCCGCCGTCGGTCATGACGTAGACCACGCGCGGTGCCGCCTCGCCGCGGCCCGGGAGCCCGCCCGCGGCACCGGCCCTGACCCCCGCGACCACGGCGGGGAGGCTGGAGTGCAGGTCGGCCACGACCACGGGCACACCCCCCAGGGTGAGGGTGCCCACCGGCGCGGACAGGAGCCGGTGGTGGGGCGTGTCCTGCTCGTCGACGCCGGTGACCATGACCTGGTCGGGCATGTAGCGGGCCTTGACCAGGTGGCCGCCGGAGGCGGGGTCCTCGGGCAGGACGGACAGGCGGGTGGCGAGCATGGCGTGGCCGCCGGTGCCCAGGCCCCGGGCGAGGGCGGAGACCTCGAGGCGGACGGCCTCGCCGACCTCCGGCAGCCCGGTGAGGGTCTCGTAGGCCACGACCCGGACCACCGTGCCCGCCAGGAGCGTGTCGGCGCCGGCAGGGGCGCGGGTGACCTTAACCACGAGCTCGGCGCAGCGTCTGGGCCTACTGCCCCAGATCTGCCGGACCCCGCCCACCTCGCCATCACGCCACATCATGGGACCAGCCTAGCCCCGGCCGCCACGGCAAGGCGCCACCGGGTGCACTAGGCTCAGCGCCATGAAGACGTTCGAGGACCTTTTCGCCGAGCTCCAGGCCAAGGCGGCCAGCCGTCCCGAGGGCTCGGGCACGGTGGCCGAGCTGGACCGGGGCGTGCACTTCATCGGCAAGAAGCTCGTGGAGGAGGCCGCCGAGGCGTGGATGGCCTGCGAGCACGAGCCGGACGAGGCCGCCTGCGAGGAGATCAGCCAGCTGCTCTACCACGTCCAGGTCATGATGCTGGCCAAGGGCTACACCCTGGCGGACGTCTACCGGTTCCTGTGAGCACCGGCCCACGCCACCCCCACCTGCCAGGAGCGTCCATGCTGCGTATCGCCGTCCCCAACAAGGGGTCCCTGTCCGAGCCCGCCACCACCCTGCTCAGGGAGGCCGGCTACCGTACCCGCCGCACCGGCCGGGAGCTGGTGCTGGTCGACCAGCCCAACGACGTGGAGCTGTTCTTCCTGCGCCCGCGTGACATCGCCGTCTACGTGGGGCAGGGCACGGTCCACGCGGGCATCACCGGACGGGACCTGCTCCTGGACTCCGGGGTGGAGGCCGTGGAGCACCTGGCGCTGGGGTTCGCCCGCTCCACCTTCCGCTTCGCCGCACCGGCCGGGACCATGAGCGCGCTCGCGGACGTGGCCGGCAAGCGTATCGCCACCTCCTACGACGTCCTGGTGCGTGGCTTCCTGGCCAGCAGGGGCATTGAGGCCACCACCGTCCACCTCGACGGCGCCGTGGAGTCCTCCGTCCAGCTGGGGGTGGCCGACCTCATCGCGGACGTGGTGGAGACCGGCACCACGCTGCGGGCCGCGGGGCTGGAGGTCTTCGGGGAGCCCATCCTGTCCAGCGAGGCCGTCCTGATCACCACCGGGCGGTACCGTGACGAGCCCGCCCTGGCCACCCTGGTGCGGCGCCTGGAGGGGGTCCTGCGGGCCCGCTCCTACGTGCTCATTGACTACGACGTGCGGGCGGACGACCTGCACCGGGCGACGGCGATCACGCCGGGCATTGAGTCGCCCACCGTCTCCCCGCTGCAGAACCCTGACTGGGTGGCGGTGCGCTCCATGGTGCCCCGCAAGGACATCAACCGCGTCATGGACGAGCTCTACGAGGTGGGGGCGCGGGCCATCCTGGTCTGTGAGCTCCTGGCCTGCCGGCTGTAGGGGGACGACGCCTGAGCCCCGGGCCCACTCAGTAGCGTCCGGAGCGGATCTGGTCCAGCGTCTCCCCTGCGTCCAAGATCCTTTGGCCCAGGTTTCTGAGGACCTCGGAGTAGCCCGTGTTACGACTCACGTAGTGTATAAAGGTGCCCTTCTGTTCATCGGTCATGGAGGACCACGGAATCAGATGATTGCCGTCGTCAACGAAACTACTGTCCTTAGAAAAGGACCTGGACAGGGCCTCCATGTCAATGGGCCTCCCGTTCATGTCCACGAGGGTGCCACCGTCGGCAATAGCCGAGTACAGTTCCTCCGTCATCCACCTGGCGGCCTCGGTCCTCTTCTCCTTGACGGCGGACCAGGCCTGCTCGGCATTGTTGGTGGGAAGAAGGCGGTCCAGGCCCCGGGACAGGTAGCTGGGGGCCCCGTCGAGCAGCCAGTCGGCGAGCTTCCTATCGACCAGGTTGCTGTACGGCACCAGGTCGTAGGCCTCTCCGATAATGGATCTCTGTGCCGCGTTCTCCTCGTCCACGGCCTGCGCTACCGACCTGGTCGCCTCGGCGGGTGCGGCGTAGAGGACGGTCAGGAGCATCGCCCATTTCCTGCCCACGTTATCAAGGGAATGTTTTAGGTACTGGTCCCGTTGCGCGGGGGCGGAGCTCGCCTCGGCGAGGTCACGGGTGTAACCGTCCTGGGCCGACGCGAGCAGCGTCTTAATGGCCGGGGGCCTGCCGCCCTCGTACTCGTCGTCACGCGGGTCGTCCGGGTCGTGGGGGTCAGTGACCGCCGGGGCGTCAAAGGCGAGGTCCTCGAATATGCTACCTCTATTCAATAAACGGAACCTGCTGCTGGGGTCAAACTTGATTACGGTGTCATGCCCCCTTCTTCCTCCGATCACTAACGTATGCACATTTATCGGATAGCGTTCACCGAGAGAATTCGCCATGCCGCTCAGGTGGGGTGAGATAATCGTTCCGGCCCAGGAACGCAGCCGGGAGCTCGCTCGCCCCCAGGCGGGCTCACCGTCGGCCTCCCGCTCGACGTCGTCCTGCGGCGACCCTCGTCTCCAGTCGAGCCCGTCCTGGTAGCCGATCACAAAGTTCGCAGCTATATCGGCGCGGAGTTTGTCGTCGGCCTTCTTGGCGTCGTAAGCGTCCCGGTCCTCCAGGTAGGCCGGGTCGTCCTTACCGCCTGCGTAGGCACTTGGGTCAGGCGATCTCCAGTCCGCGTCCGTGTCCGGATCCGGGCGCGAGGCGTCCGCCAGTACGTCACCAAACGCCTCACCACCGTCCTGGAAGCCGGGGAAGTCCCCGTCCGCCCGGTGCCCGGTAAGGTACCGTGCGGTACTCATGGGGAATGGCTTGAGCATCTCCACTGCGTCGACGCTGAAACCGGTGTCCGAGGCCAGGAAGCCCCGCAGCGCCTCCAGGCGCCGCTCCTCCACGGGGCCCACTGCCGGGCCGGCGGCAGCGCAGAGAGGGTCCGGGGTGTCAGAGAGCAGGTACACGGAGTGCAGGGGATCCATGACCGACCGGTCTGAACCCACCATTAACTCGGTATCTGCCATATCCGCGTGGAAGACCTCGCTCCCGACCTCCTCGTCATGGTCCCAGGTGACTATGTCCGCCGCCATGGAAGGACCTGAGTCATGTTCCTGGTAGAACCCGGCCCCCAGGGCCAGGCCCGGGTTCCTCTGGGCCGCTGCCCCCGTGAGCTGGGAGAACAGGGAGTAGCCCAGGGTCTGGCGCACCTGGCCGAACACCTTGCGCCCGGCCTCCTGGTACTCGGCCACCCGGTAGGCGGCCAGCTCGTCCATGGTCTCACCGTGGGCACCGCGCAGGTCACCACGCACCTGGTCAAAACTGGCTTGCGCCGCCGACCCCAGGTTCACCCCGCCGGTGGACAGCACCAGCACCTCACCCAGCTCGTACAGGATATCCGCACGGGCCTGCCCTGCCGTCGAGTACGGTGAGGGCACCCCCACACGCTCCGCAAAGGCGTACAGCTCGCGAGCCGATACCGTCTCCATGAGGGCGTTCGCCACGAACGGGTCCCCCAGTGCGGGACCGTACTCATCCTGGAAGGCCCGGATCTCCTCGTCGGTCAGGTCGGTGTCCCGCACCACCTGGGCAATAGCAGGGGCGGTCGTGCCCTGCGCGTAGTCCCACGACTCCAGGCCACCACCGGTCTGCCCGCCACCGGCCTGACACGAGGGGGCAGCGTCCTTCCACCCCACCTCAGGAACCGGCCCGGGAGCATCAAGGCCCACCAGTGCCGCGACCACCATAACGACTACGACGACGGCAGCGTGGCAGAGAAGGCCGCGATAGTCCCACGCAACCGCGACGTACCTGAGCCTCCCTACGCGCGACAGCACGGCCCTCACGCGGCCCCCTGGCGCAAGGACCCGCCTTGACGCCATGGGCGTTCTGTCAAACTTTGTGTCACTCATTGACGCTGCTTCCTGGTGCGCAGGACAACCGTGACCCGCAGTATAGTGGCAGAAACCCTATCCCCCTGTCTCAGACGGTCAGCAGCGGGTCGCAGATCGTCTCGGGCGTGACGGCCGTGTCCCCGAGCAGCTGGTGGCTGCCCAGGAAGCTGACCATGCTGGTGACCAGCTCGCGGTCCAGGGCCCCGATGACGCTGCCCTCGTCCGGCTTAATGAGGGCGGCCGTGGCCACCGCCACCTCCCGGGCGTGGGCCGCCTGGGTGGCGTCCACCAGGTCCGGGACGTAGGCCCTGGCAGCCTCCACGGCGGCGTCGGGATCCTCGACGAAGGCGCTCATGCCCCGGGCGGTGGCCACCACGGCGTCGGCCAGCTCCGCCCTGCGCGCCGCCAACACGCTGGCGCTGGTCACGATGGATGCGCCCAGGAGGGGGACCGTCTGTGCCACGTCCAGCCCCCGCACCGGGAAGCCCGCCTGGCCCAGCTGCACGGCGTCGTTGTTGGAGAAGCCCACAATGGCGTCGACCTTGCCGGTCATGAGGGCGGAGACCTGGGTGTAGCCGGTCTCCTGCACCGTGACGTCGTCCTGGCTCAGGCCCGCCGTGTCCAGGGCCAGCCTGAGACCGTACCAGGTCTCCCCAGAGCGGCCGGGCAGGCCCACGGTCCTGCCCCTGAGGTCGGCCAGGGTGGTGACCGGGGAGTCCTGGGACACAATGACCTGGACCGGGTACCTCTGGTAGTAGCCGCCGATCACCACCAGCTCACGGCCGTTGGACGCCGCCACGGCCGCCTCGTCCCCACCGGCGACCACCGCGTGCTCGGTACCCGCCAGCAGGGCGTCGAACAGGCCCTCCTGGGCCCCGTGGTGGCGCAGCGCGACGTTGGCGGCGTAGTCGCCGTTACGCAGAGCCAGGTAGGCGGGGGCGAACTGGATGTTGGGGGTGTAGGTCAGGCCCAGGGTCAGGGCGTCCGTCCCGCCGGAGCCGGGCGAGGCGGACCGGCTCCTGGCGGCGGTGCCCGAGGCGCAGGCGGCCAGGGCCCCGGCACCGCCCAGGGCCAGGGCGGTCAGGAGACGACGGCGGTTCACGGTGGTCATAACAGGTTCCTTAGACGATGACGACGGGGACGAAGCGGTCTGGGCCGCGAGCGCGCAGGGGGCTGGCGTGCCTGGCCGGTGGTGCTCAGGTGGCGCGGCGGCCGCGGAGGGCGGAGACGGTGCGGCTGCGGTGCTCCAGCTCGGTGAGGGCCCAGTGGATGGTGGTGGCCAGGGTGCACAGCAGGGTGATGGTGGAGAACAGGCCGGTGGTGTCGACGGCGTCGCGCTGGGAGGACAGCAGCAGGCCGAGTCCTGTGCCGCCCATGGTCATCTCCCCTACGACGGCTCCGGTGATGGACAGGGTGAAGCCGGTGCGCAGGCCGGTGAGGACGGCTGGCAGGGTCATGGGCAGTTCCATGTAGACCAGCATGCTGGTGCCGTGGGCGCCGTCGAGGCGGGCGGCGTCGATGACGTCGGTGTCCAGTCCGCGTAGGCCCAGGAGGACGGTGACGGTGATGGGGAAGAAGACCATGAAGGCGCACAGGATGACTACCGGGAGGGTTCCGTAGCCGATCCACAGGACCAGCAGGGGGGCGATGGCGATGGCGGGTACTGCCTGGCTGGCGGCCACGTAGGGCAGGGTGGCGCGGGAGAAGAGGCGGCAGTGGTGCAGGGCCCAGGCCAGGGGTAGGGCCAGGGCCGCGGCCAGTAGGCAGCCCAGGAGGGCCTCGTGCAGGGTGGTTGCGGCGTAGTCCAGTAGGTGGGCTCGGGTCAGTCCCAGCCACAGGCGGTGCAGGACGGCTGTGGGTGCGGGTAGGAAGACGGCGGGTACGGAGCCTGAGCGGGTGGTGAGGTCCCAGGTCAGGAGCAGGGTCGCGCCTAGTGTCAGGGCCGGCCAGGGTGGGCGGTGGGTGTGTCGATGTCCCCGGGGGCGCCGGGTGCTGCCGGTGCTGCCGGGGTGGGTGGGTGGTGGTGTGGGGTCCTGGTGGTTGGCCGGGTGTTCAGGGTGGGTTGTGGTGCTCAATGGGGCCTGCCCTTCCTCGGGGGCGTCCCCGGGACAGTCCGGGGTGAGGGCGCAGGCGCCAGGTGCCCAGGGCCCTGTTTGCGCAGGGTCCTGGGCGCCTCGTGTCTCCTCCCATCCGGACTCTCACCGTCGGTGCCGGGGTTCCACCGGCTCAGCCGGTCACGTCACCCCGGCGGGGTGGTGTGGCCGGGTCGCGGACTGTTACCGCCGGCTCGGACTTTCACCGACCCCGGAGCACGTTGCTGGGCAGTAAGGCTACCGGGTGTCACGGTTATCGCCAAGGTGATGTCTCGCGTGTGACTGATCGCACCTTGTTCCTGGTGGGGTGGGGTTGGTCGGGGGTGACGTCGCGGTCACGGCTGGTGTACGCGCGCCGGGGGCCCTTGTCGGCCCTGGTTGTCAGGGCTCATCGGCGGCGACCTGTGTGGTCGCGGGGCCGCGCGGGCCTGGCGGAGGCCGTAGAGTAGGTGGCGCCGTGGTGATTACCTGTTCTGGAGGTTCCTGTGTCCGTCAACCTGGCCCGACCGCGTCCCCCTTTCCCTTACGACCTCCTTCCCCCGGTTCCTGCCTTTGAGCTGGCCTCGGCGGATCTGAGTGAGGGTGCCCCGGTGCCGGAGCGTTTTACCGCCCTGGGTCAGGGGGTCTCCCCTGAGCTGCACTGGTCGGGGTTCCCGGGGCGGACGCGGTCGTTTGCCGTGACGTGCCTGGATCCTGACGCCCCGACGGGGTCGGGGTGGTGGCACTGGGTGGTGGTGGACCTGGCTCCGTCCACCACCTGCCTGGCGCAGGGGGCGGGGGCCTCTGACCTGGGTCTGGACGGTGCCGCCTTCCATGTGCGTGGGGACAATGGTGAGCACGCCTACTTCGGGCCCTGCCCGCCTGCGGGGGACGGGGTGCACCGTTACGTGTTCGCGGTCAGTGCCCTGGACGTGGAGAGCCTGGGGCTGGATGAGGACGCTACTCCTGCGGCGGTGGGTTTTACCGTGGTCCACCACTGCATCGCCCGTGCCACCCTGACCGCCACCTTTGAGGTCCAGGGGGTCGATGGCGCCGCCCCCTTCCTGCGGGACGCCCAGTGACCCCGACGATCACTACCGCCCAGACCCGTCGTCGGCGTCGCCTGGACTCCGTCAACGCCGCCTCTCGTGGCTCGTCGCGTGCGGCCTCCCGCAGCGTCTCGCGCTCGGGGCGTCACGAGCGTCGTCCCCTGGCCCTGGTGACGGGTGCCACTAGTGGGATCGGGCTGGCCGTGGCCCATGACCTGGCCCATGACCACGACCTCATCCTGCTGGCCCGTACCGCCTCGGACCTGGAGGACCTGGCGCGTCTGCTGCACCGGGAGACCGGTTGCCTGGTGACTACCTGTGCGGTGGATCTGACCCTGGACACGGATCTGGCCCAGGCGATCGCCGAGCTGGACGTGGAGAGCCTGGACGTCCTGGTCCACTCCGCGGGGGTGGAGGGGCCCGGGGTCGTGGAGGGGCTCAGTCCCGCCCGGTGGCGTGACGTGCTGGACCTGGACCTGGTGGCGGTGGCTCATCTCACTAGTCTCCTGCTGCCGGCTGTGCGTGACGCCCAGGGGCTGGTCGTCTTCATTAACTCGGGGGCCGGTCAGCACTCCTGGCCGGGGCAGGCCCTGTACTCGGCGGCCAAGCACGGGCTGGTGGCCCTGGCTGACGCCCTGCGTGAGGAGGAGCGCGGTCAGGTGCGGGTCACCTCGATCTACCCCGGGCGGGTGGACACCCCCATGCAGAAGCGTCTGCACCGTCATGCGGCGCCGCTGACCAGCTCGGGGCGGCGTCGGCCCTACCGGGCCAGGGACCATATGCGGCCGGGTTCGGTGGCCTCCTGCGTGCGTCTGGCCGTGAGTATGCCGCACGACACGATTGTGGAGGATCTGAGTGTCCGCCCGGAGAAGGCTGGCCGCTAGGGCCCGTGGGGTCAGTGCCCGCCGGTGAAGCCCAGGGTGTGCCAGGCGTGGTACAGGCCGATGGCGGCGGAGTTGGCCAGGTTGAGTGAGCGGTTGCCCTCTACCATGGGGATGCGTACGCGCGCGGTGACGTGGGGGTCGTCCATGACGGCCTCGGGCAGCCCGGTGGGTTCGGGGCCGAACAGCAGGGCGTCGTCGTCCTGCCAGTCCACCTGGGTGTACAGGGTGGTGGTGTGGGAGGTGAAGGCGTAGATCCGTCCCGGGATCCTCTTCAGGCAGTCCGTCCAGGTGGGGTGGACCAGGGTGTGGGCCAGGTCGTGGTAGTCCAGGCCCGCCCGGCGCAGCTTGGAGTCCTCCATGTCGAACAGGGGGTCGACCAGGTGGAGCCAGGCCCCGGTGTTGGCGCTCAGGCGTATGGCGGCCCCGGTGTTGCCCGGGATGCGGGGCTCGTAGAAGATGACGTGCAGCACGGGGTCATCCTGCCACCGGCCTCCGGGCCCGGTGGGCGGGGCCGGGGGCGTCCGCCCTGGTCGACGCCGCCCCGGGGGGTAGGCGGTCGCATATCCTCGCGGTCATGACCACCTCCCACGTCCTGACCGCCCCGCCCCTGGAGGGCGACGTCGTCCGTCTTGAGCCGCTGCGCGCCTCCCACGTGCCCGGCCTGCGCCAGGCCGCTGACGGGGCGGGGCCGGGCGCCTGGGCCACCGTCCCCACCCCGGAGGAGGTGGAGGCCTACGTGGAGCACAGCCTGGGGCGGCGCGCCACCGGGTGCTACTGGCCCTACGCCCAGGTCGACGCCGCTACCGGGCGGGTCCTGGGGCACACCGCCTACCTGACGCCGCGGTGGATGCCGGACGGGCGCCTGTTCGCCGTCGAGGTCGGGTCCACCTGGCTGGCCCCGGCCGCCCGGGGCACGGCCGTCAACCCCGCCGCCAAGCTCCTGCTGATGACCCAGGCCCTTGAGGGCTGGGGCGTGGACCGCCTCGACATTAAGACCGACGCCCGCAACGAGGTGGCCCGCCGGGCTGTCGCGGCCACGGGGGCGTGCCTTGAGGCCGTGCTGCACGCCTGGCAGCCCTCCCTGGCGCCCGGTGAGCAGGGGCGGGTGCGGGACACGGCCATGTACTACGTGACGCCCGCCACCTGGCCTCGGGTCAGGGCCCGTCTGGAGGAGCGTGTCGCCCGCCACCTGGCTGCCGGCTGACGCCGCCCGGCCGCTGGCGCGCCGGTGGCTTGCACGCGGGTGCGCCGGAGCCGGGCGGCCTC
>ERZ772921.2133-NODE-2133-length-10903-cov-4.881084_pt1 | contig 10903 bp, 11 predicted proteins | sample MGYA00512117_ERZ772921 | MGnify/ENA primary metagenome ERZ772921 (study PRJEB29015, sample SAMEA2737944) | human oral metagenome | biome: human oral; feature: human-associated habitat; material: dental | place: China | collected 2150 ... | reverse complement strand
GAAATCAATCGCCATTTCCCTTGCAACCCTGGCTCGTCTAAGCATTTTTTTGAAATATTCCCAAATTTTATTTGGGAAAGTAGTCTAAACATTTATTATTTGGATAAACCTGAATTACTATGAAAACTAAACTCGATGATGCTCACTTTCGCAAATAAAGATTAGAATAACTCTATAAAATATATTTGCTATGAAGGTTCTGGTGAAAGAAACACATAAATGTGTTTAGTAGTTTTCATTTTAAAAAAATCACGACGATTTTAGTTTAATTACAACAGTTATTTTAATAAAAAATCCTTAAGCAAGATTGTAAAAAAATGGAATTAATAGTCTTAAATAAAAAAAGATTAATGTAAATTAAGAAAAAATATTAATAAATGTAGATAAGGAATAAAAGATGGAAATTGAAAGTAGAAAAGTAAAATATAAAAAGCGTGATAGTAATATGTGGAAAATGTATTCTGGAATAACAATTTTTATAATTATAGTGGCATTTTTGTCTTTGAAAATAGGAACTGTGAATATTTCGATAAAAGATATATTTAGAAGTTTTTTAGGCGGGAAAATGAGGGATGAATCGATGAAATCAATAATAATTGATGTGAGGTTGCCGAGAATTATTATGGCGGTGCTGATTGGAATGTTGCTGGCTAGTTCGGGGACGGTTGTGCAGTCGGTTTTTCAGAATCCGTTGGCGGATCCTTATATAATTGGTATTTCGGCTAGTGCTACGCTTGGAGCGGTTATTGCATATATCTTTAATTTTCCTGATGTTATGTATGGAATTTGTGGATTTATTGTATCGGTTATCGTGGCGCTGATAATTTTTAGGATTTCGAGAAGCAGGACTAGGACGGATGTGGCTGTACTTTTAATTGTTGGGATTGCGATTTCGTCTTTTTTAGGGGCATTTACGTCGTTCAGCATGTATTTGATTGGGCAGGATTCCTTTAGAATAGTAACGTGGATGATGGGATATATGGGAAGTGCTTCTTGGCTGAAAATCGGAGTTCTTATGATACCACTTTTAGTTTCTGTTGTTTATTTTTATTTAAAAAGATACGAGCTGGACTTGCTGATGAGTGGAGATGAAGAGGCACATTCGCTTGGAGTGAATGTGGATGAGCTAAAAAGGAATTTATTGATTATTTCGGCACTGATTGTCGGATTTTCTGTGGCATTTACTGGAATGATAGGATTTGTCGGGCTTATTGCACCGCATACGGTAAGGCTTGTGCTAAAAAGTGGAAGTAATACTAGACTACTGCCTTTAGCAACATTGAGTGGAGGACTGTTTTTGCTGATTTGTGATACGATTGGACGTACAATTTTAGCACCAACAGAAATTCCGATAGGAGTGGTAACTTCATTTTTTGGAGCACCATTTTTTCTATATTTGGCGATAAGAAGGAAAAAAGGTGGATAGGATGAGTAGTGGAAATAATAATTCAGAAATTTCGATAAAAAATGTAAGTTTTAGCTATGATAATTCCCAAAAAAAGATAATTGATGGATTAAATATAAACATAAAAAAAGGTGAATTTGTCGGGATTCTTGGTGCAAATGGAAGTGGGAAATCGACACTTTTGAAAATGATTTTGAAATATTTTCCGATAAAAACGGGGAATATTGAGATTTCTGACAAAAATATCAGTTTGTATAGTCCTAAGGAAATGGCAAAAATAATAAGTTTTGTTCCTCAAAAGTCGGCTTTGAATATGCCGATAAGTGTAATCGAAATGATTTATATGGGACGTACGCCACATATTAAGAATAAATGGATTGGGTTTGATAAGGAAGATGAGCGGAAGGTAAATGAGATTTTGGAAAAGTTGCGGCTTGAAAAATTTAGGGACAGATCGATTTTTTCACTTTCGGGTGGAGAATTTCAGCGTGTTCTGCTGGCAAGGGCATTAGTGCAGGAAACGAGGATTGTTTTACTGGATGAGCCGACTTCTGCATTGGATATGAATTATGCTCTTGAAATTATGAAGCTTACATCGGATTTTGTGAAAGAGAAAAAGATTACGGCTGTGATGGTTTTACATGATTTGAACCTGGCTTCGATGTACTGTGATAATGTGATGTTTTTAAAAGATGGAAAAATTGCATATTCAGGGAGTCCGAAGGAGCTTTACAAAAAGGAAGTTTTTTCTGAAATTTATGGATTTGAATGTGAAATTGTGGAAAATAATGGACTTTTGTATGTAATACCTAAAAAAATTTAATAGGAAAGGATTGGAAAAATGAAAAAAATAATGAAAAACTCTTTTTATTTGACATTGCTAATTATTTCAATGTTTATAATTTCTTGTGCAAAGAAAAATGCTGAAAGTAAAAAGGGGGAAAATAAAAAATATAGCAGGATTGTTGTGCTGGATCCTGCGGCTGTTGAAATGATTTATATGCTTGGAGCAGAAGATAAAATCGTGGGAGTTGCTAATTTGGAGCGTTCAAAGGTATGGCCTGAAGAAAAGGTTGCAAAACTTGAGAGCGTAGGAACTTTTATGAAGCCGTCGCTTGAAAAAATAATTGCCTTAAAGCCTGATTTGGTTATAATGTCAGCCCTTACAGGCGAGGAGCTGAATAATGGGCTTAAATCAAATAATATTAAGACAAAAAGAGTTCAGGCAAATTCGATAGAAGAAATATTTACCAATTTTCTGGAAGTGGGAAAAATGCTTGGGAAAGAAAATGAAGCAAATAAAATAATTGCTGAAAAAAAGTAAAGCTGGAAGAAATTAAAAAGATAGCAGCTGGTAATAAAAAGGGGCTGTTTGTTATGTCAGCTTCCCCGCTTATGGTGTTTGGAAACGATAATTTACCAAATGACATAATGAAATTACTGAATATTAAGAATATCGCAGAAAATCAGAAGGGGAGAAATCCGATTGTAACGCCTGAATTTATAATAAAGGAAAATCCAGACATCATAATTACATTATTACCAAATCCATCTCAAATTGTGACTACAAATCCACAGTTAAAAAACGTAAATGCAATAAAAAACAGCAAATTTATTGTTGTAAATTCATCGCAGATTTTAAGAGGTTCGCCAAGAACTATTGATCAGATTGAAGAAATTGCAAAAGCGGTTGCAAAGTAAGAATTTGAGGATAATTTATTAAATCAAAATAGAAGGAGTGAAAAAAATGGATATAAGCATAGAAAGAATTTTGGATCATATGAATAACGATCACGGGGATGTTTTGCCTTTGTATGTAAGGCATTTTTGTAAGAGAGAAGATGTGAAGGAAGCAAAGTTGATTGATGTGAATGAAGAGGGAATGACTTTGCTTGTAAACGGAAAGGATAGAGTTCAGATTAAATTTACGAAAAAGACTGATTTTAAAGAAATCCATCTGGAGATGATAAAAATGGCAAAAATTGCAAGAAAAGCCTTGAATGTGCCTGCACCCGAACATTACAAGGACAAGGGACACCAGGAAGAGGAAAAAATGAAAATGGAAATAAGTGATTTTATTGGAAACTTTAAATCGGTTATAATTGGAACTGTATCAGAAGAAGGAGAGCCGAATGCAAGTTATGCACCATTTTTTAAGTATCATGGGGACAGTTATTTGTATATTAATGAAACAGAAGTCTATTTTGAAAATTTTAAGAAAAATGGGAAAGCAAGTTTGCTGTTTATTCAGGATGAAGGACAGGCAATGGTTCCATCAATGAGACAAAGAGTTACATACAATGTAGAAATTCAGTTTTTAGAAAAAAATGATTACTATAACGAAATTTTGGACGAATTTCAGAAAAATGACTTTTCAATACAAATGACTAGAAACGTGCCAGTTTTTCATTTGGTAAAAGCAAAATTAATAAGCGGAAGATATGTGAAAGGACCTAGACAGGCTTTTGACATCACAAAGGATAGAAGAGTTGTGGAAGTTATGTTGGGAGCGTCAGAAAACAGCTGAAAAGAAATGCCAAAGGAAATGCGAAAAGGTGAAATTTCAGAACCAAATTTGGAGGAGCAGGGAATTTTCCCAAAAAGATTTAAGTCACATAACGATTCGGCGGGAATCGTATCGGATTATTTCAGGAAAAATAAGAAATTTGGAACAGAAGCGGAACTGCTGGAAAGGATGGAGAAACCTGCGGAAAATGAACTTGGAACAATTTACGTCCATACTCCATACTGCGATAAAATCTGTTCATTTTGCAACTTGAACCGAAAGCAGATTGACAATGATTTGGAAGATTACACAAGTTTTCTTGTCTCAGAGTTTGAAAAATACGGAAAGACTCCTTATATGAAAAGTAAAAAAATAAATGTAATTTTCTTTGGCGGTGGAACGCCAACTATTTATAAGGAGCATCAGCTGGAACGAATTTTAAAGGCTATAAATGATAATTTCACTTTAACAGATGACTGCGAATTTACACTTGAAACAACATTGCACAACTTAAATCCAAAAAAAATAAAAGTTCTAGAAAAAGGTGGAGTAAATCGGCTAAGTGTTGGAATTCAGACTTTTTCTGATAGAGGAAGGAAGATTCTGAACAGGACTTTTTTAAAGGAAGAAACTGTAAAAAGGTTAAAAAATCTTAAAGAAAGTTTTAGTGGAATGGTTTGTACTGATATAATTTACAATTATCCCGATGAAACGGTTGAGGAGATACTGGAAGATGCGAGAATTGTTAAGGAGCTCAAAATTGACAGCACAAGTTTTTATTCACTTATGATTTATGAAGGCTCCCAAATGTCTAAGGATATACGAAATAACACGCTGGAACTGAATTATGAACTGGAAAAAGACTTTGAACTGCATGATGCTTTTCTCAAAAGCATGCTTGAAAGCGGAGAATATGAAGTAATGGAGCATACAAAAATTGTCAGAAAAGGAAGGGATGAGTATAGATATATAAGAAATACACATCAAGGGAAGGATATTCTGCCAATTGGAGTAGGTGCAGGCGGGAAAATTGATAATTTTGAAATTTTCAGATTGAGTCAGGACAAGGCATTTTATGCGATTTCTTCCGATGAAAATGAAATGAAGATGAAACGAATAAGTGGACTTTTACAGTATCCGAAAGTTTATTTTGACAAATTAAAAGAATATGTTTCCGATGAAATATTTAATGAAATTTATAAGATTCTTGAAAATTTTGAAAAAAAAGGATACTTGAAAATCCATGAAACTCACACAGAGCTCACGTCAGAAGGAATTTTCTGGGGAAACAACATAAGTGCAACAATATTAAAAAAATGTTTAGGAGGTGTAAAGGATGTCAAGTCTAGTAGTCTTTTCCACATCAACAGGAAACACAAGAAAAATAGCTGATGCCATTTTTTCAGCCTTAAAGGATACAGATAAAAAAATAGTGGATGTAAACGAAATAAACACTGTAAATATGAATGAATTTGAGAAAATTATTATTGGTAGCTGGATTGACAAGGGAGAGATTGATGAAAAAGCCAAAGAGTTTTTGACTAAGCTAAAAAATAAAAAACTTGGACTTTTTCTAACAATGGGCGGAAATCCCGAAACAGACAGAGCCAAAAAATGCGTACAAAAGGTTAGAGAATTGCTGGAAAAAAATGGAAATATTATAGAAAAAACATTTGTATGTCAAGGTGCGATTGATCCCAATTTAATAAATAAATTTCGAGAAATGACAAAACAGGGGATAGCTGAACCTTTTGCAGTTACTCCAGAAAGAGAAGTCAGATGGGCAGAAGCGGCAAAACATCCAGACGAAAAGGATATTGAAAATGCTAAGAGAATATTTGGAGGATTGTAAAATTAAGAATAAAAATAAGGGGGATAAATTGTGAAAATAATTTATGTAATCGCAGGATTACTGGCAGTAGCATTGGGATTTATAGGAGCTTTTCTACCAGGATTGCCGACGACACCATTTTTATTATTAGCTAGCTTCTGCTTTGCAAAGGGTTCCAGACGATTTGACAGATGGTTCAAATCAACAAAGCTGTATAAAAATCATCTGGAAGACTTTGAAAAAAACAGAAGTATGAGTTTAAAGGCCAAAATAGTAATATTACTTTTTTCAAGCGGAATGATGCTATTTCCAGTAATTAAATTTAATAATCCTTATGTAAGAGGCACATTTGTTTTGCTGGAAGTTTTTAAATATTACTATTTTATTTTTAAAATAAAAACAAAATTTTAAATCAAGGGAAATAAACGCCTTTCCCTTGCAACTCTGACTATTTTTTCTTTAAAAAATGAGAATTATATCTTAGAATTGCTTAAAAATATTAGGTTTATATACTTTATTAGAAAAGTTTGTAATAAATTCGTTATTAAAATGGGGTTTAGTATAATAAAAATTTTTTTCATTTTATAAAGTCATTATAAATTTAAATAAAAGCCATAGTCTAGACGTAGGTGGAGGATTTGTGACAATGAGCATTCCTGCGAAAACTAAATAAAGAAAAAAATTTAAAAATTATTTATTAGTAATCATAACTTGATATATTTTAAATAGAAATAATGCTTAAGAATAAATTTTTTAAAAAATATGATATAATAGAAAAAAATAAGTAAATAAAAGATGGGGGAAATAGTAAGATGAAAAATTATTTAAGAGCGATAAATCAAAGACTTGGAAATATTTTTGTGAATATTCGCACTTTGGAGGAATTGGAAAGAAAGACAAAAAGTGTGGTAGATGAAGAAAAGAATGTTTTTGAGTACAATCAGAATATTAAGAAAGTTAATGATTTTATAAAAAAGGGAGAATTTGAGAAGGCAAAAAATATTCTGGAAGAGATGAAGGGGCTTCATCGGATGGGATATTATGAGCTTGGGAAGTATTATTACTTCTGTGAAGGAGATTTGAGCAAGGCAGAGAGTAATTTATATATTGCATTTGAAAATGGGGTTGTGAAGTCTGGATATTATTTAGGGAGGCTGGAAGAAGAGAGCGGGAATGTGAATTTGGCTAGAAACTGGTATGTTACCAGTTTTAATTTTTCTGAAGAGTCTGTTATGAAGCTATTTTATTTTGCGATAAGAGAACAAAATTTCTGGGCAATAGATGGATATTTTTATTATTTATTGCAATACGCCGAAAGTGCTAAAAATCTGTATGAATTTGCCAAATATTATTTTTGGAGAAACGATGCTGAAAAAATAAAGGAAATTCAGAATAAACTGCTGAATGAAAGCCAAATTTTGTATTTAACAAAAGAAATTTTATACAATGTTGAATGTATGCTTGGAGATGAAAAGAGCAGGGAATATATAAAGTTTGTGGAAAATGCTAAAAATCTTGAGAAATTGGGAGAAATAGAAAAAGCAGAAAAATTTTATAAAAGATCAATTGAATATAGTGAATATGGAAATGTAGAACTGGCTAAATTTTATGGAAAATCTGCAGAATTTGATAAATATGAAAAACTAAAAAAGATTTTTAAAAATAATTTTCTAAAACAAATACGAGCAGAATCCTCTTATCAACTTGGAAAGTACAGTGAACATCAAAACAATCTTTATGATGCGATAAAATGGTACGAAATATCTGCAAAAAATGAGAATTATAAATCTTCCTATAAACTTTCAAAACTGCAAAGCCGAAAATTTTCTGAAGCAGAAACAAATTTACATAACAACTATTTTAAATATTTAAAAAGCTCTGCAGGTTTAGGATATGCACGAGCAATGATTGAAATGGCATTTGATTCACATTTAAACAGTCTGGAAAGTTTTGAGATGGCAGAGAAGATTTTGACACAGAATAATATTTTTGAACTGACAAAGGCAATAATGAATAAGGCAAAAATGATTTATTTTGGAAATGAAATTAAGGAAGTTCTGGAAATAAATTATGAAGAGGAAAATACGAATACGATAAAGATGTTATTTGAAAATGAGAAAAAAAGGAATAATAAGGAAATTGGTGAAATAGAATATTCGATTACGAAGAATAACTTACAAAGAAATCTGGAAATTATTGAGGAAGAAGGAAATATTGAAAAACAGCAAGAAAAACAAAAAAATACATCTTCAAATTTATTTAATAAATTAAAAAATTTTTTTGGAAAATCATAATTTATTTAGAAAAATTAAACAAATTTGAAATTTAATAGAACAGCTATAAGTGTTAAGATTAGTTTTAAAATTATTATTACTTAAAATAGAAAAACCGTTTTAAATGAATTAATCAAATAAGACGGTTTTTTGTTTATTTGCTATAAAATATATTTAAATTCTAGTCTTTTATAACAGGCTTTAATGCTCCTAATATAAGAGCTGAAATTATACTTCCAATAATAACTGCTACTAAGTACAATAAGAAGTTGTTGCTTAATACCATTACTAAAATTCCACCATGTGGAGCAGGTATTTTTATGTTGAATAAACCTGTTAATCCTCCTGCAATTGCTGAACCTACAACACTTGCTGGAATAATTGTTTTCGGATCTGCCGCCGCATAAGGAATTGCACCTTCTGTAATAAATGATAATCCCATTACATAATTTGACAGTCCAGCTTCTCTTTCCTGCTCAGTAAATTTATTTTTAAATAATGTCGATGCTAATGCAATTGCGATAGGTGGCACCATTCCTCCAGCCATAACTGCCGCCATTGGAATACTTCCGCCAGAAGACAATGTTGCTGCCAGAGAACCTACACCAAATACATAAGCCGCTTTATTTACAGGACCTCCCATATCTATTGCCATCATTCCACCTAAAATCAATCCTAGCAATGCCGCGCTTGCTCCGCTCATTGAAGTGAGCCAGTTATTTAATCCTGTATTTATTATTGAAACTATCGGATTTAATACTAAAACCATACCTAGCCCTGTCATTAAGACAGATAAAACAGGATAAAACAAGATCATTTTTAATCCATTTAATGATTTTGGCAAGTTTGCTAATGCTTTTACTAAAAATTTAACTACATAACCAGCTAAGAAACCTCCAGCTAACGCTCCTAAGAAACCTGAACCTCCAGCTTTTGCCATTGCTCCTGCAACTAATCCTGCTGTAAGCCCTGCTCTTTCACTTATGCTGTATGCTATATATCCTCCTAGAACAGGTATAAATAAATCAAATGCAACGCCTCCAATTTGAACTTTCAGTATATATGCTAATGTTGTAATTGAACCGTAAATCTGTCTAGGGTCATCAGTATTTACAGATTTAGCAAGACTTTCTGCATTTCCTTTTCCTGCCAAAGTATCAACCAAAAATGCCAACGCAATCAAGATACCTCCACTTATTACTAATGGAAGCATATAAGAAACTCCGCTTAATAAGTGTTTGTAAAGTCCTTTTTTCTCGGACGAAGATTCTTCAGAAGAAGCTGTAGAAGAACCGCTTGCATGGAAAATAGGGGCTTTTCCATCTAAAACTTGCTGAATTAATGCTTTTGCGTTGTTAATACCTTCCTTTGCCTCCACTTGAATTAATGGTTTACCGTCAAATCTGTTGACTTCAATATTTCTGTTAATTGCTAAAATTACACCAGTTGCTTTTTTTATATCTTCATCAGTTAAGACATTTTTTCTTCCGTCAGCACCGTTTGTTTCAACTTTTATGTTTACTCCCATTTCATCAGCTGCTTTTTTCAGAGCCTCCGCCGCCATATAAGTGTGGGCAATTCCTGTTGGACAGGCTGTTGCCGCGATTATGTAAGGAGCATTTTCATCAGATGACGTATGTGCAGGTACTTCTTCTTTCTTTTCTTCCTCTGCAAATTTTTCTGCTTCAGCCTTGTTAATAATATTCAATACTTCGTCAGCAGTTTTTGCATTTTCTAGTGCCGCTTTAAAATCATCATCCAGCAATAACTGTGATAATCTTGCAAGTGTTTCGATATGAGTATTATTCGCACCATCTGGAGCCGCAATCATAAAGAAAAGTGTCGCAGGCTCTCCATCTAATGAGTCGTAGTCGATCCCTTCAGGTTTTCTACCCATAGCAAGTGCAGGTTTTTTTACAAATTCTGTTTTCGCATGTGGAATCGCAATTCCTTCCCCAATTCCAGTTGAACTTTGTTCCTCTCTTGCCATCAATGCCTTGACATAGCCGTCATAGTCATTTAAGACGCCTGTTTTTTCATGCAATTTTGCAAGTTCTTTTATAATGTCTACTTTATTTGTAGATTTTACATCCAAATTTATTCTATCTTTAATCAGTAAATCTGATATTTTCATATTTATACCATCCTTATTAATTTTATTTTTTAAATTTATTTTTGTATTTAACATAATAAAACCACTTTAAAATTCGATTCAAAAATCATCATTATTTTACTCAAATTGAAATTTGATTTTTATTGATTTAAGTTTATTTTTGAAAGTTTCTTTTGAAGCAGCGTCTGTTGCATTTTTAACAGCAATACTGCCAAGTGTTAAAGTAGAGATGGCTAACAGGATTAAAAAGATAATCAGTGTTTTTATTTTTTTGCGCCATACATAGGCAAGAGCGTTCTTTATCGTTAACATATAATTTCTTCTCCTTGGAGGTCTTATTTATAATTCTTAGTGACTTCGACTAAGTTCTTATTGCTTAACTCTAAGACGACGTCTGCTTTATTAGCTAACTCTTTACTGTGTGTTACAACAATCACACATTTATTTTTTTGTTTAGCTGATTTAATTAGGACTTCAATGATGTCCATGGCAGTACCTTCATCTAAGTTCCCAGTTGGTTCATCTGCTAAGATAATTGGTGCTGTAGATGCAAGAGCGCGTGCAATAGCAACCCGTTGCTGCTGACCACCTGATAATTTGTCCAGCCGCGTTTTTGCCTTATCGCTCAAGCCCACTCGCTCCAAATACTTGATTGAAAAATCGCGAGCTTCTTCTTGGCTCAGGCCTTTCAAGCGACCAAAGTAAATCATCGTGTCAATGACTTTTTCTTTTTTGTACAAACCGCGCTCTTCCGGGAGATAGCCTAGCTTGACGC
>ERZ772921.2132-NODE-2132-length-10904-cov-11.718315_pt1 | contig 10904 bp, 9 predicted proteins | sample MGYA00512117_ERZ772921 | MGnify/ENA primary metagenome ERZ772921 (study PRJEB29015, sample SAMEA2737944) | human oral metagenome | biome: human oral; feature: human-associated habitat; material: dental | place: China | collected 2150 ... | reverse complement strand
CCATGTCAAAAGACCCCGTCTATGACAATCGTATCGAAGAAGTGACCTTTGGAAATGAAGTGGAAAAACTTGATTTGACCCTTGAAGAACACAGCCTAACCATCACAGAGTCTGTAGATGACAAGATCCATATCACCTATCATCCTTCGGTGTCTGGTCGTCACGATCTGACTACTGGCATGAGTGACAAAACACTGAGCGTCACTGACAAACAAGCCTCCCAACATCGTTTTCTCGGTTCAGGAATCGAAGGTCTACTTCGTATTGCCAGCAGTTATTCTCACCGTTTTGATGAAGTCATTCTCTCCCTACCGAAAGGAAGAAAGCTGCAAGCAATCACTGTTTCAGCCAATCGTGGACAAACTAATATTCGTCAAGCCAATCTTGAAAATGCGACAATTAAAACAAAAGGCTATCTCTTAAGACTAACAGAAAGTTCTATCAAGAACAGCACACTAACGACACCCCATATCATCAATATCTTTGATACCGAACTGACAGATAGTCAGGTCAAGACGGAGGGGGGACACATCTATGCTGAAAATATTCAGGTTCACGGTAAGGTTGAACTAGACTCTCATAACCACTTAAGACTCTTTCTTTCTAAGACAGAATTCGATCGTATCAATCTAGATATGTCTTCTAAGCATGGCGGTATCTATCGTCAACCCAAAGAAGAACATCGTGGACAAAAAGACAATGAACTTGCCAACCCATACAAGACAGACAAAGCAGATGTCAAGGACCTGCTCATTATAAAAGCAAACCAGGATATCTACCTCACCAAGGAAGAAGAATACTCTGCTCCACCTAGAAATCATTGACAAAAACGCTTTCATCTGCTAATCTAAAGATAGAAAACGACCATAAAAAAGGAGGTTCCACCATGACACAAGAATGGTTTGAAAGTGCCGATCTTGAGAAGAAATCAGCTCAGACGAAATCGGAAATCCAACCCGACCAACCAGAGACTTCGGAAACTGTGGAAACAGAACTACAAGCAAGCGAAGAAACTCCTATCTTATCTAAAGAGTCGGAAACGCATGAGGAGGAAGCTCCCGAAATGATAGAAGAAGACCAGACCGAGGAACAGGGAGATAGGAAAGCTGAAGAGGAACGCAACCAAGAAAACTCTGTAAAAGAGAAAAGCATCCTCAGCAAGGCTTTAGATAGTCCCTATATCCCAGACATTGACCCCCGCAAAACTGCTCGATTCAAAGAAGAAATCTCACTATTTTGGACTTGGCTGCTGGATGCTATCCAAGAACCAACTGCCAGCAAAACTAGGGACCAAAAGCATCGTTATAGTGTCTTTGCCCTACTCACCTTGCTGTCGTCAATCAACCTTTTCTTTAGTATCTATCATATCAAGCGCCTCTACTATGGCTATATGATTTCTATTGCTAATGGTTCTCCTAACCAGCTCCCACCTTTAGATCTCTTTGCTGGACTTTCGATTCTGGTCGCTAGCGCTCTATTTTACTTTTCCATCATTTTGGGAGGCTTTACTGTCCGACGTGTGCTGGATCAGGAGAGCGACTTTACATTCCAAGAAGCCTTTGATCGGTATAGCAGACTCTTTGCTATCCCACTTGTCCTAACAGCTCTAGCAAGTTTCTTTGCACTCTTTGGTGGCTTACGATTTGCTGGCATCCTCACTCTTCTAAGCATGGCCATCTTTGCCCTTGGCAATCTCTTTGTGATTAGCAAGCCAAGTAAGACCAGTAGCCTCGACCCATTTTATCGATTCTTGTTAGCTGTCTTACTTGATGGTGCCATTCTCTTGCCCTTCTTCATTGCAGAGCTCGCGCTGACAGTGGACTACCTTCGCATCCTGACATTCTTTTAACCAAAATCCCTGCCATTTGTTAATGACAGGGATTTTTATGCTTACTCTTTTTTGAACAGTGTCTATTCAATGGTTGCCAATCCTTCAAAATCTTTTCCTAGGATGGGGTTTATTCCTAAAGTTCAGTAGTATGATAACATTGCTATGAAACTCGTTATTCCAAATATTTTGCAAATTAGTTATAGGTAAAATGAAGATTAGAATCCACCAATCTCCATTTTTTAACTTTTAATGAAATTCATCCATATTAATAACTTTGCTTGCTCTAGCAATAACATCCTTATCATGAGTCACGACAATAACAATCTTTTCCTCGTTCACTAATTTCTCAACCTCATTTAGAAATAATTCAGTTGAGTTTCTGTCCAAATTTCCTGTAGGCTCATCGAATAGATAGATGTCCTTTTCTTGTGATAAACTCCTCATGAGTAGAATTTTTTGTTTCTGACCTTGCGAAATATTGGTGGCTTTCCCATCAATCTGATGACTCAGAGATACATTGAGATTCAGACTATCAAGATTATTTAATTCATAGTTTTCCTTATTAAATAGGGTGAAATTAATATTTTTTGAAACACTTCCAGGGAATACATGAAATTCAGATGAATACACGCTTAAATAATCCAAAATATCAGTCTCCTCTAAAGTAGAAAAACTTTCCATTCCATTCAGTACAATATCACCCTCTGTTGGAGAAGATAATCCCTGAATAATATTCAAAAGAGATGATTTCCCAGTTCCATTACCGCCTGTAATAACGGTTAATTCACCACTATTAAACTCGAAACTTAATTTATTAAACACCAATCTTTCATCCCATTTTTTAGATAAATCATGGCAAGACAACTGTTTAATTTTAGCTACTGAAATAGGAATAACATCCCTTTTCGCTTCTACCTCCTCTGTTCCAATAAACTCAAAGGAATATTGACTTTTTTTCAATGCTACCCAAGATGTAATTAAAGAACTTAAAATGCTGGATAAAAGTAATAGAATCAAAATACTATTTGCATACTCTGCTATATGTTCATAATCTCTCATAGAAATTATAGTAGCAATCAAAAATGAACCAGTTAGACCGATAAATATCTGAGTAGAAGCTAATAATCTATTGGTAATATGTGTACTATCTAGTTTCGTTCCCAACAGTTCATTGAGTCTTTCATTAAATTCTTTGATAAAGTCGCTAGATTTTTGGAAACTTATAATATCTTGCAAACCATAAATTGTATTTTCTACAAGAGAACTAAAGTTAGAACTCTTAGCAATAAATTCTCGTTGATTTTTTACAACTTTTCGTATCTCAAAATTTACATATAAACCAAGAATAACTATAGATAAGCTTGTAACTGCGAAAATAATGATATTCAATTTTAATAGCAATAATAGTAGCAAGCAAAACACTAAAAGCTGTACCCTTAAGTAAAATTTTTGCATAATACCTGTTGCTGATAACAACAAATTCCAAAAATAACTACTAACATACTCATAATTCTTAGTTAAAGAAAAATCATTTAATTGGTTCTGATAAAAAGAGGACAGAATATCATTTAAAAAATCATTCTCAATCTTTCCTTTTAATCTCGTTTCTAATATAGAGAACTGCCAATACAAATATGAAGCTAATATTATTGAAGCGAGACTAAATAACTGAAAGCTAAACTGAATATTAAGCAGATTAGACATTGTTATTTGTAGAAAAAAAGCAATAGTAACTGGTAAGATAATTTTGGCTATTCCCAAGAAAAAGATTGCAAACTTTCTCTTCCAACTAAGTGAAGATAGAAATCTATGATATAACTTATCTGCATAGCTCAAAGTAACAACACCTTTTCTATCTTCTAAATTAACACTTTCACTCTTTTGGGGAATTAAAACAATTCCTACACTCTGACTAAAAAGTTCTAAACTTGAAATTTTCTCAATTTCCTCATTTGCAGGATCAGAAACCGTCAATAAATTACTATCTCCATCTAATACAACAATATAATGAGGTAAACCAGCTCTTTCTACTACCATCAAATAAGGAAATGATACGTTATTTAACAAACTAGGAGTGTCAATTTGATAAGAATCCGCATCAATACCATAGCTTTTTAGCATACCTTCTATTTCAAACAAAGACAGTCCTTGGTGATTATTATTATCAAATTGTAGACTATCTAAATGTTCTAATTTTGGGAAATAATAAGAAATGATTGTCTTTACACAAGCCATTCCACAATCCAGCAAAGTTGCTTGTTTATAGTGACTAACCATTATTTTCTCCTTTTTCAACACTTATCTTACTATAGCCATCAACTTCAATGACGCTATTCGAAGTTTGATTTGTGGTAGGAACCCTTAAAATTTCTCCTGTATTGTTTGTATGTAAAGTATAAATCCCATCAAAATCTTGAGGAACTGTAATAGATACATCGCCAACAAGAGTATCTATAAATATTTTTTCGAAAGTAGCATTTTTCCCTAAGGAAATAGTTACATATAACTTGTCTTTCCCTTCTGAACTCAGAGCCAAATTAAAACCATGTTGCGAAAATGGAATATATAGACTATCTGAACTCATTTTAACGTTTTTAGATATGTTATTCGCTGATTCTTCGGAAACTTTTCCTTCTATTTGAACACTTGTCTCATCCGATTCACTCTTGACAACTTTAACATCAATTGCTTGCTTTGAGCCATAAAACTCTAACGTTTTAATACTTTTAGAAGAAAGAGTCCATGATTGTTTCACACTGATTGTCGTCTCTCCTCGTTTTAAGGTTAATAAAATTCCAGCTACTACAAACAGTAACAACAGCCCAATTACAATTCCTATTTTTTTCATCATTAGTACTCCTACTTAAATTCTTTTTTACTAAATACAGCTAACGCAAGCACAAGTACTGCTATACTCACCACGATAGGATAGCATACGTTTGTAAGGGTAAATTGACTAAAACTTGGTGATGCTTTCAAATTTAAAGTCATAAGCAAATAGTCTTTCACACTCTCACCAGAGTTTGGAAAGACATAAGCCAATAGGTTATCAAATAGTAAAATGTAGAGTGTATAAATCATACATGATTCATAAACCTTATCAAATATTTGAAAAATCAATAAGGAGATACTTATAATGACAAAATAGTATGGTAGTTGGTGTAAAAATGTCGAAACAATCAACACCATGTCCCCTTCCAAATAAACAAGAGCTGTTAAACTATAAAAAATAGCCACATATAGGAAAGATAAACAAAAGGTTCCCAAGGTTTTATATAAAAATAACTTCCATCGTTGTTTTTCTTTTGTGAGCAGAATATTGATCGTACGGAAACTATAATCTTCCCCCCAGAAAAATAAATTAGTAGAGATGAAAAGTAACGGAATAAAACCACTCACATTTGAAATCAACACTCGAAATACTGGCTCATTTTCATTCGATGACTTAAAAAATAAGGAGAATAACAAAATCAATAATCCTATCAACAAACTAGGAAGCACTCCTCTTTTTTCCCAGTAAAATTTATACATATCTGCCTTAAGAGAATTCATGACTCTCCTCCTTTCTTAAATCATCAGATAATATTTCGCAAATAGTAGTCCTCAAAGCGTTCCTTCTTAATATAAATATCCTGTATCACTAGATTTGACGCGACACTATATTGCAAAATAGTCATTAATTTTTCCTTTTCTGGCACAACCAGATAGTCATCCTGCTCAAAATGGTCAACGCCCTCTTTTTCTAAAAACATTTGTAGAATCTGATTATCACTTGTCTTTAGGAAAATTTTTTCAGATAAATTGGTCGCTAGCATTTGTGAACTCATCACATTTAGAATCTTTCCTTGTTTCATGATGATATACTTATCTGTTATAAATTCCAATTCTGACAGAATATGGCTCGAGATTAAAAAAGTAACTCCTAACTGATCCCTTAAATTCAAAATCATTTTTCTTAAATCTGAAATCCCTTGAGGATCTAAACCATTTACGGGTTCATCTAAGATAATAAGCTCTGGATTATCCAAAAGCGCAATTGCTATCGATAATCTTTGTTTCATGCCAAGAGAATAGTTTTTGACTTTTCGATCCCATGATGGTTCAGACAAGTGAACTAATTCCAACATTTTTGTGATATCTGTCTTTAAACCAAATCTTGTCTTGTAATATTGCAGGTGTTGACGTCCAGTCAAGTTTGGATAGAGGGCAGGTGATTCGATAATACTGCCAATCTTATGCTGCGAAATACTCTCTATTTCTCCCTTATCAGCTCGAATGAGTCCTAGGAGAATTCTCATTAATGTTGTCTTACCAGCACCATTTTCACCAATAAGGCCACATATTTCCCCTTGCTCAATATCAAAGGAAACATTATGGAGAACCTGTTCTTTCCCATATGTTTTATCGATATGTTTAAGACTTAAAATCATACGATTCATTGTTTCTCTCCGTTCATTATATTAAAAAAGTCTCTGACAAGGAATGAACCCTGCCAGAGATTTTTAGCTTACATTAACTCCAACAGAAGAACCCAACAACCGCAGCAATTATAACGGCTAGAAATATTCCTCCTTTTACATTGCGCCCCGTAAAAACGGCGATTAATATGATTCCCAAAATGGATATCAAGCTAGATGGCGCCTGTAAGTCCCCAATGCTCACAATAGTAGCAGGATTGCTGACGATAAGTCCTGCACTACTAAGACCAATGAGAGCGATAAACAAGCCGATGCCCGCTGTTACAGCCAATTTAATCGTATGCGGTATGGCATTAAACAGATATTCTTTTAACGGTGTAACTGCGATTAGTAAAAATGCTAAACCTGCGATTAATTGAGCCGTTAACGCAAAGGCAAAGCTATGTCCCATTTGGACCACAATAGTGTAAGCAAAAAATGCATTGATACCCATACCAGATAAGCCGGCGAATGGCATATTGCTATATAAAGCTAGCAATAATGTCATAATAATAGCACTAACAGCCGTTGCCGTGAATACGGCGCCTACATCCATACCGGCAGCGCCAAGAATAGCAGGATTTACAGCTAATACATAAGAAATGCAAAGAAATGTAGTGGCCCCCGCAAATAACTCTCTCGATACGGATGAGCCCCGTTCTGAAATCTTGAATACTTTGTCCCATACACTACCTTGTACTTGTTCTCTCATAATGATTCCTCCTCTCGTACTTACGATTATGGGTGTATTCTTTTATACTTATATATTTCCACATATAAGTAAGAATTTCCTGTTTTTTATTAAAATCTACTCTATAAAAAAATACCGCAGTATGTATTTAACTCAATTAAAGTAAATATATACTGCAGTATTTCGCATATGTAATTATTTATAAAATCAATAATGTAAAGCTATTCAACTCTACATAAATATAAAATCTAGATCTATCCCTTCAGAGAATCTAAAAATGAAGTCCCAATCCCCCATTGTTTCAATCCAAAGTTTTGCAATATGGTTTCCCCTATATCTGCAAAACTATGTCTATCACCCAAAGCTACTGAATGACTCATACTTGGACTATAAGCTAGCAAAGGCACCATTTCTCTCGTATGATCTGTACCTTTCCAAGTCGGATCATTCCCATGATCTGCAGTGATGAGAAGTAAATCATCATCTTTAAGCAAGTCCAACAAACCACCTAATTGGTGATCAAAGTCTTCAATAGCACGCTTATACCCTTCTACATTGCGCCGATGACCGTACAGACTATCAAATTCAACAAGGTTGACCATCATGAACCCCCGTGCAAAGCTTTGGCCCAACAGATAAGGAACTACGTTCATACCATGCGCGTTAGACTTTGTCGGATATGATGCATCCCAGCCAACATGAGCATAAATATCGCCGATTTTGCCAACTGCCACTGTTGGAATGTTTGCGTCTTGTAACTCTTGTTGTACCATTTTCTTTTCAGGCATACGACTGTAATCATGACGATTTGAGGTGCGTACAAAATGACCTGGTGTACCAACAAAAGGTCGAGCTATAATACGCCCCACATAATAATCACCGACACATACTTTATCGCGTGTAATTTGACACATGCGATACAAATCTTCTAAGGGAATGATATCCTCATGCGCAGCAATTTGAAAAACCGAATCCGCCGATGTATATACGATTGGCTTACCAGTTCTTATATGTTCTTCTCCGAGGCGTTCAATAATTTCCGTTCCAGAGGCTACCTCATTACCAAGAAATCCATAACCCGTTTCTTTTGTGAAAGCATCCATCAGTTTCTTCGGAAATCCATCATAAAATGTCGGAAATGGCACCGTTACAGGATGCCCCATCATCTCCCAATGACCGCTTGTCGTATCTTTACCAGTACTCATTTCCGCCATGCGACCATAAGCACCAATAACAGGCTCATCAAATACTGATATATCAGCAATATTAGCTAAACCTAGAGATTTTAAATTTGGACAACGAATAGGTCCTGCTACAGCTTCGATATGTCCTAATGTATTCGAACCTTCATCGCCAAATTTAATCGCATCGGCTGCATGCCCTACACCGACACTGTCCATTACTAGTAGAATAATTCGATTATACATATGTACTCCTAAATCTATATGAGATTAGTTACTCATATAATGTAAAAATACTTTGTAACATATTACAGTTAAAATCATCAATATGAATTAATAAAATACATAATATATTGAGAGATAATATTTCTAAAAATTACTTAAGATATGGCATAGCAAGCATGAGGGCCGCCAAAGATTTGCTATCCTTAATAGCCTCATTCTTGATAGCTTCCAATAGTTCTGTCAATGTGTAGTATTCTAGCTCCACATATTCATCAGGATCCCAATTGGTTTCCCCCATGGTAAGGTCCTTCGCAAGATATAAATGTAATACTTCATTGCAGAAACCAGGACTCGTAGCAATTGTACCTAACGAAATCCATTGAGCTGCACGATAGCCGGTTTCCTCAGCAAGCTCCCGTTTAGCACAAACAATCGGTTCTTCATTTGGATCTAATTTTCCTGCTGGTACCTCCAGTAGCGTCTGTTGCAAAGCATATCTAAATTGACGTTCCATAACAATCTTATTATCCTCTGTTACTGCCACAATCGCTGTAGCACCCGGATGATGCACAACCTCACGCCATGCATCCTTTCCGTTCACATCGGCTATATCATAGGTAACTTGAATCAACTTACCGTTAAATTTCATTTCACTGGATTTCTGAATTTCCTTACTAATTGCCATATATACCTCTAATCTTTTATTTTATGTAAAAACCCGAGCATCCTTATACGTTGTAAAATTTCCTCTAAGTACACTTTATTAGGAACAATAAAATCAATATTATCCCGCGTATGACGCTGAACTGTAATATTGTCATCCATAATAGCAAGAATCTTTTCTTTTGTTGTAGGCTCCACCATTTGCTTTATTACAAAGAGAAATCCATTATCTATATCTTGTTGTACTTTATTGTACATGTCGCCTATACCAATATAGGAGCTGCCTTCTTTTTCTACTATAGTAGAAATAAAATCTATAAAACGTTGAGGTATATACACCTTATTATCTTCGAAAGCAACTCTTTCATATGGTTCGGCATACATATCGAGATTATCTACAATAATCAAATATAGTAAACGAGAATAAACTCTGTCCATTTCGATAGTATAACCAGGCAACTTTCTATGTATATGATCAACTATATCCTGAACAGTAAATATATCCCCTCGATCCATAACCTCTTTAATAGCAATATGGATACTATCCGTCATATTAGAAGGAATACCAGTATTGACAACGCTGCAATAATATAATTTTGATAATACATCTATACTAACTCGTTCATTACGAACAATCTTTTTACTATGTTTATTTTTCGTTAACAGGGACATTCTAAACTGCGTATCATAAATGTAATCATAATATTGCTCTTTTGCAATATAATCATCATTTGCCAATTGAGCTATATTATCGTGAATATCCTCCGGTAACCAACTTATGAAAGATCGTGAAAGAAATACATCCCCTATATAGGCACAACCTTGGTCATTGGCACGTTTTATAAATTCATGTACATATACAGGATCATTAAAAGGCTCTAAATATTCATGAGCCACATAATAATCGTTAGAGCTCAACACATTTTGGATGTTATCAATTTTATAACTCGCTTTTTGACTTATCCGATTATCTAATCCCATTGTATCCGCTACGAGCTTCAATATATTCTTCGTATATAAAGTCCGCTCCATCAACGGTAGCTCTAACTCTTTTTGCTCTGCATATTGCATGATTTCTCGATACTGCTCTAATCGTTTCCATCCAGGATACGTATTATACGATACATAAGCTACACCATTGTCGGATAAATTCTTATTACAGATAGATAGAATTTTATCTTTTACCACATCCGGAACCCAGGACCAAATACCATGTACAATAATATAGTCAAAGGTACCGAATGAATCATCAATATCTAGAATATCCTTCTCAAGCAAATGTATATTAGATAGTCCCATCGACGCAATCAGTTCATTTCCCATCTTAATCTGGGAAGACGATAAATCAATACCCGTAAAAGACGCTTCAGGATAGTATAAAGCTTGAGAAATAATGTTCCCGCCAAAAGAACATCCAAGCTCAAGGACACGCGCCTTTTTTAAAGATACAGGATTTAGTCCAAATAACAAAGCTCGCGCTGCTAATGTATTTAACGAGGTCGCCCCAAAAGGTTGAGAAATATATACTACATCTTCATAACTTTTTTTAAGAACCTTATTCTCATCCAAAACGTGCATGGTATTTTGTGTAGTCTCAATGTCATTCCCCATAACTGATGTACCTACATTCTTTTTTTGTTTTGACTCCTGTTTCATAAAGCCTCCCGAATTGTTCTACTAACTATAATAAATATTATATAGTATTATTGATAATAATTACAGCTGAAGAGAGAAATAAACACACAAAAACCGCCCAACAAAGTTGAGCGGTTTTTACTAGTTTATACAAAACCATATATTATTTACATAGTCCCAGTGCTTCCAATGCCACCAGTTCTTACACCAGTAGCATCATC
>ERZ772921.2131-NODE-2131-length-10905-cov-4.264516_pt1 | contig 10905 bp, 7 predicted proteins | sample MGYA00512117_ERZ772921 | MGnify/ENA primary metagenome ERZ772921 (study PRJEB29015, sample SAMEA2737944) | human oral metagenome | biome: human oral; feature: human-associated habitat; material: dental | place: China | collected 2150 ... | reverse complement strand
GACGACAGAAATATTGGTGGATTACCCGATTGGGGACTGATTTACAGAATGATATCTAACAGAGAGTCGTGGCAAAGCGTACTGAACACGACAGGTATAGAGAGAAAATCGAAACGAAAAGGCTTCTTACGGAGAGTTTTATCGTAAAAAAATAGTATGTTTTTAATATAAAATAATTATAATCAGATGATACAGAGAATACAAACAGTTTATTTGTTGATAATTACAGTTTTGGGAGTTTTGATACTTTGTTTCCCTATTATGGGGGTATGTTCTCCCGATGTAGGTCTCTCGAAAATTTACGCTTTCGACTTTCTAAAATGCCTGTGTGTCGGAATAGGTGGTCTGTGGGGTAAGTTTTTGGCAATCACGGCGATATTGATACCTGTTGTAGCGTTGTTTGCTATTTTTATGTTCAAAAAACGCTCCTTGCAGGTACTGTTGTCTGTGTCAATAATATTTTTGGTAGTATTGTTCTATCTGTTTGGTGTTATGTTCTTTGTGACGGCATACAGGCAAATATCGCAGACAGTGCAGGAAGTAAATGGTAGTCTTAATATAAATTTTTCGTTAATATTTTTTCTGCATATAGTAAATTTGGTGCTTAATATACTGACAATAAGAGCTATAAGGAGAGACGAAAAGCTTGTAAAATCGCTTGACAGAATAAGGTAAAAACAGATTTTTGCAAAAAAAACTATTTAATTTCAATTTTATTGGTTAAGATACTAAAAAAAGTATTAACTTTGCAAATCGGTTTAATTGTTATTTCAAATGCAAATAATTTAGAGCGATTATGTGTTGTTGGTTATAGTTTTATGTTTATAAAGGAATTATTATATCACGACTATGAATTGAGCTAATATTATCTGTAATATCACTTTAAGTTGTATATGTTTGGACAATTATACTTTTATATTTAAATGAAATAAGAATGTTTATTAAGTAATAGATTATTTATATGAAAAAATAGGGAGAATCCAGAATAAAGTGCAGGATAATATAGAAATACATTATTTTGGAGAAAATTTAAGAGTATGGTCATATTTACTTTTATTTTCTTATACTCATGAAGCAAAAAGATTATTTCAGAAAAATAGAGAAGTAAAAGAGAGTAATTTATTGAGATTAGGTTTAGATAATATAGGATTAGGCATAGAAGATATAAAAAATAAAATATCAAAAAGAGACTATAGCAATTTACCAGAATTAATAAAAAATTTTTATTATGAAAATTTGGAAGAGTATAAACTTTCAGAGATAGGAAAGGATTATGTTAAAAATATTAAAAATAAAAGAAAATGAATATAGAAATATTTATGTGATTTCAGATATTCATGCTCATGGGAATTTGTTAGAAAATTTATTAAAAAAAATAAAGTATTCAAAGGAAGATTTATTTATAGTTTTAGGTGATTCTTGTGACAGAGGAAACGAATTAGAAAAAACCTATGAAATATTATTTAAGTTAAAAAAAGAAAATAATTTAATACATTTGTTAGGGAATCATGAAAAAATGTTGGAAGATTATTATATGGATATCAATACAAAAACATATCTTATGAAAGAAAATGGAGGAAATGGAACTAAAATAATTTTAGAAGATAATGAAGAATTAAAAGATAATATATTAGATTTTATTTATGAAATGCCACATATTGTAGAAAGTGAAAATTATATATTTGTTCATGCTGGGATAGATAAAAAATTATCGCTTGAAAATCAGGACGAAAAATATATCTTATGGACAAGAGATAGGTTTTGGTTAGATAAAAGTAGTAAAAACAATAAAATAATAGTTTTTGGGCATAGAATACAGGAATATGGGAATATAAAAGTAGATAATTTTTATAATTATATTGGAATGGATTGTGGAACTTATAAACTTAACAGATTGGGATGTTATGAGTTAAAAAGCAAAAAAATTTATATGAGTGAGGAAAATATATGAAAAATGATAAAAAAAGATATTTTATTTTAAAAAAATACTCAGATTTTGTTTTGTATAAAGATGGTGATAAAGAAGTTAAACTTCCAAAAAATGTTTTTCTTGTATATGATGATGTTGAAGAAGGAGATGTTTGGGAATTAAAATATAATAAAAAGAACGGACGATATGATTATTTCTCAAATTTATTTGATCCAAATTATTATAAAGAAGAATTTTTAGAAGGAGTCGTATATAAAGGGAAAATATTTAGAATTGCAAATAATTTTTATTTAGTTAGGGTTGATAAATATAAATATGGATTAATTTATAAGAATGAAATGGATTCTAATTCAAAAGTTGGAGATGAGATAGAATTTATTATAACTTATAGTAAAAAAGGCAAACAAAATTTAAGTTGTTATAAAGTTAATGAAGAAAAATATATTAATCTGATAGAAAAATTAAATCAAAGTTCAAAGAAATTAATTATTCATAGTGTAGAAGAAATAAGTGGAAAAAAAAATGAAGAAATAAATGGGAAAATAATTGAAATAGATGAAATAGAATTAAAAGGTTGGAGTTATTTAGTTGAAGATATAGAAAATAACTTGAAATTTAAATTATTCATTTCCTCAAAAATAGATACTTACTATAATCAGAGAAATTATGAAATAATAGATAATTTAAGAATAGGAAATGAAAAAGTAGAGAGATACTTTAACTGTAAAATTATAAATAAAAAAATAAGATATGGTGTATACAGTATTCAGATGGATAAAGAATTTGAAGAGAGAATACAAATAGAAGATGATGAATTTTTTGCAAAGATGAAAAAAAATGAATCAGATATTAATGATTTAACTTATTATATAGAAAGAGAAGATATAGGATTAGCAAAATTTAATATAAATTCTTTTAGTTTAATAGAATTAAGTTTATTGGATACTTTACATAATGATTGGGTTTGTCTTGAATTAGCAAAAGACAAAAAAGAAAATCGAAACAGGATACAATTAAAACGAGTGATGAATCCTGAAGAAGAAATAGAAAATTTCTATATCTCAAAAATAATAAAAACATTTTCTAATAAAATTGTATATCAGTTGAGTTTACAAAATAAAAAAAATGTATTGAATAATAGATTGTTCATAGAAGCTTCAGATATTGATTATTTGGAAAGTGTTGTAAAAGTAGGAAAAGTTTTTGAAAGATTGAGATATAAATATCAAGTAGGTGGAATTTTTTATTTTTATACGAGACTTCCATATTTAGAAAATCCGTTAGTTAAAATATTTGATGGAAAATTTTCAGGTGATACAATAATAGGAAGAGTATATGAAATAACAAATAATGATATTCAAGTTATTCTTGAAAATGAATATAAAATAATTATTCCAAAAGAAAAATTGAAAAAATTAACAAAATTTAATATAGCAGATTATTATGAAAAAGATAAATTGTATGAATTTTATATTGATAATGTTTTAATTGAGATGAATGAAGTATCTTTGACAGGTTATAATCCGTCTAAAATAGGAAAAATAATGCAGAGAATTGAAAAAGGTGATATTTTAGAGTGTACAGTAGAAAAAACTTATCATGGGCTAGTAGGAGTTTATGAAAAAGATAATGAATATATAGAAGTAAAGGTTCCGAATGAAGAAATATCATATCTTTCTACAGAACTATCTTTTGAAAAAAATAAAAAATATCAATTTAGAGTTTTAGAAAAAGAAAAGAATATATTGATATTGTCTCGTAAAAGATTATCACCGAATATACGATATGAGTTAGAAGAGAATTATCCTGTTGGCAGTGAAATAGAAGGAATTTATTTTACAGAAGATGATGAAGGTTTTTATTTTAATTTGACAAATCAAGGCTATTCTTTGAATTTAGGCGATTTAATAGGGTATTTGCCTTATAATAAGATTTCTTTGTATCCTAATGTAGAAGATTTGAAAAATCAATTTTTAAATAATTCGTATAAAAAATATAGAATTGATAGCTATCCTAAAAATATGAATAGCTTAAATTTAAAAGATAGGGCCATTCAATTAAAGATGCCAGACGAACATTTAACAATAGAAAAAATATTAGAGGGAATTAATTTTGAAAAATTTGTTTTAGATGTAAAAAATATGACAAATAAAAAATTAATAAAAATGGATGAAAACAAGTTATATTTTGAATCAATTGTAAAAAATCAAAAAATTATTTTTTCAATAAAAAAAGATGAATTTTTGTTTGAAGAAGTTTCAAAAGAAAATTATTTATTGAAATTGAAAGAATATTATTTACATTTAAAAGAAAATAAAGACCTAAATGATATTTATAATGATTTGTATTCAATATTTGCTGATAATTATAATAAAATATATGTTTCATTGAAAGGAATTGAATTATTAAATAATACAATAGAGGTATCCCTAAAACAAAAAATAAAAAATATTTTAGTTCAAAAAAAATATCCAAAGATAGAAAATTCAAAAAATATATATTTATTGGATGATAAAAAACTGAATATAAAGTTGAAGTTTGATTCAAATATGTCAGATTCAAATTATAGTTATTATATTTTTGGATTTGAAGAAGATTTATGTATATTGAAAATTAATATTTTTAATAAGGATATGATAGGGAATGAAATTGAAGTCATTGTCAAAGAAAAAATTTCAGAAACAAAATATAAATGCCAAATTTATGAAGCTCAAATTTTAGTAACTGCTGATTCAAAATTATATCTAGGTGAAAAAATTTATTGTAAAATTAATGAAGTAACAGAAGAAAAGGTAATTGGAGAATTGAAAATTTATGAAAATAAAGATGAAATTATAAAAAATAGTTGCTATAATTTACAAAAGTATTTAGAAAAAAATGTTCAAGAAATTTCTGTTGAAACTTTACAAGAATATATTGTAAAAAAAGATAAATATTATAAAAAAATACCACTATTTAATAAATATTATTCTATGATTTTATCAGGAAATAAAAAAGGTAAGTATATTTTTGACAAAGAAGAGTTCTCTAACGGTGCATTTGGTAAGATTTATGCAGGATATAATCTAATTACTGATGAGAAAGTTATCTTAAAAAGATATAGCGCAGACAAAGAAATAGAAGAATATGAAAGTTTTTATCATGAAGCGCGACTTTTAAATGAAATGAATTTAGAGGTATTAATGAAAGTATATGAGTATGATAAAGATGAGTATATAGGTGAATATATAGAGGGTAAAACATTTAAGAAATATTTGGAAGAAGATCATACAGCAAAAGAAAAATTAGAAAAATTAATTGAAATAAGTGATGCTTTAGATTTGATTCATAGTGAGGGAATTTACCATCTTGATATAAAACCAGATAATATTATGATTGAAAAAAATGGAAACATAAAATTAATTGATTTTGGCTGTTCACAGTCGAAATATGAAGAGTATGGGAAATATGGAACTTTATTGTATTCTTCTCCAAAACAATGTCTTGCATACAAAGAAAATGAAAAAGTTAAATACAGTGAAAAAGATGATATCTACTCATTTGGTATAATGATGTATCAGTGTTTTGTAGGAAAAGTTCCTTATGGAAATGAATTGGGAGAAGAAGGAATAATTGTTGGACATAGAAAAGGAAGAATAGTTACTGAAAATGTCGAATATAAATATCAAAGTCCAGTTGAAGTAAATAAAGAAGTAAATTTAAATTTATCAGAAATTATAGACAAATGTTTAGAATTAGATGAAAATGATAGATATGAAAATATTTGGGATATAAAAGAAGAATTAGAAAGAATTATTGAGGAGATTTAAATGGGATTTTTTAATAATATATTTGGAAGCCGTCAATCGAGAGACGAAGAAATATTGTATAATCAATTAGAACAACAAAGAACACAAGAACAATTTAGGAATGAAGTATTAAGAAAGGAAAGACAGCATCAAAAAGAAACAAAAGAACTTAAAGATATAATATTTCAATTGCAAGAACAAATGAGAGCTTTAAAAAATGAACAAAGAAATTTAAAAAGAAGCCGAGATGCATCAGATAAAATTAAATTACAAGAAAATAAAATAAAAGAAGAAGTGACAAAAAAACAATTACAAAAAAAGGAGAAAGAGGAACAAGAATTAAAAAATAGAAATAAAATTTCGGAAAAAGAATACTTGGAAGCAAAAGAAATAACTGAAAAGATAAAGAAGCAATTGAAAAAGCATATTGAACATAAAAATAGTTTTGAAATAGAAAAAATTGAAAAAAAATTAAAAGATAACATTATAATTTTTAAAAATAGATTTGTAAATGATAGAAATACAAGTATGAAGGAATTAGAGATTGTAAAAGAAATTATTTATAATATTGCTAATTATTATTACAATTCTGGTGAATATGAAAAAGCTTTAAATCTTTTTCTTGAATACAAGGAATTTAATACATCAGAAGATGAAAGAGATGTTGAAAAGAAAATTATTGATTCTTCATTTGAATGTGGAAAATATAAAGATGTTGAAAAATATTTAGAAAATTATCAAGAGAAAGAAAAAGAAAAAGAGTATATTTCAAAATTGGCTTTTTATTTAAAATTAGATAAAGATGAGGAAATAGAAAAGTATATAGAAAAGACAGAAAAATTATTTTTAAATGATACAAGTAATATAAGTAAACTTTATTGGGAAAAATACAGTGAACTATTAGAAGAATATTGTTTGAACAGAAAAAATAATAAAAAATTTATAAGTTATTTATTTTTTGTGCTTTTATATAGAAGAAAATTTTCAAAAATTAAAGAATTATTGATGAAATTTGATTCATTCGAGGAAAAAGAATTTTTTGAAGGTATTTTGGATTTAAGAAACAATGAAAATCGATTAGCAGCTAAAAAAATAGAAAAATATAAAGAGACACTATATGGTAAATTATATTACTTAGAAGCTATAAAAAATGATTTGAATGAGAATAATATGAATGATCTGAATGAATTTTTAAAAATTAAATTTGAAGAAGTAGATAAAAAAATATTTTTTACAGATTTTATACATATTCAAAATAAAAAATATGAATTTTTGTCAGCAAAATTAGAATATGTAAGAATAAATAAAAAAGAAAAATTATCTGATACATTAGATGAAATAACAAATATTTTAGAAGAAGATGTAAGAGTTAAACAAGAAAGAGGAAAAGCTTCTTTGTGGATAGCTCTGATAGAAAGTAAAGAGTATTTAGAAAAATTGAGTAGTCCACTAACAGGAAAAATTAATAGTATCTTGCAAAAATATCTATCTGAAGATGAAATTGAAAAATTAAAGGATGGATTAGAAGAACTACCAGAAATAGATATTTTAGAAGAGTATACAATGTTAGATTTAAAAAATAATATTTCTTGGTATAAAGACATAAGATGCAAAAATAATTTAACAGGAGATTTGAAGATTTATATTGAATTAACTGAAACAATGAATAAAAATAAAAAAGCTGAAAAACAGGTAGCTCTTTCAAATGATCAAAAATTAGGTAAAAATTCAGAAAATTTTTTAAGAATTGATAATTTTTATTTAGAAGATAATAAAATACAAATTATAACAGAGGATTATAAAGAATTATATGAAGAATTTAAAAGCAAATATACTGTTATGTCATATGAAGAGAAGTTAAAAGAGGCTGGTAAATTGATAGAAGCATTCAAAAAATTAGAAGCAGAAAAGATATTTTTTAATAGATTTAATCCAGATAATTTAGTTATTAGCGATGGAAAATATAAATTTAGATTTTTAAATTATATAAAAACTAATTCAAATGGAAGTTTAAGTTCAACTAACAGTTCTTTGAGTAAAAAAAGTAGCCTTTATCAATCTCCAGAATATATAGAGAAAAATATTGGGAAAGAAAGTAATATTTATATATTAGGGTTAATGTTATATGAAATATTTTATGGGTATCATATTATAACAGGAATTATAGATTCTAGTTTGTCTTTGGAAAATAAAGAAAAAGTAAGAGAAGCATTTTATTTTGAGAAAGATATAGATAAATCTATTGTGAAATATATTTCTTCAGATAGATTATGGGAAGAAAACAAAGAAAAAAATACAGTTAAAATTAGAAAAATACAACCAATGTATTATGTTCCAGAAGGAGTAAGTGATTTAATAAAAGAGATTTTATCAATCACAAAGTCAGAAAGACCTTCATTAGAAGAAATATCTGAAAGATTAGAAGATATAAAATATGATACAAAAAATTATGAAGGTTATATTCCGAATAATTTTAAAAAAGAAGATTTAGAAAAGGTAATAAATTCTTTAAAAGCATCTATAAAAAGAGCAATTATCAGAGATACTAGTTTACAGAAAATTTTTTCAAATGTAAAATTTGATGAAAAGGCACCAGCTTTAATTGTACTTAAAATGAATGATGATAGAGTATTCGAAATAAGTGAAATTGGAGAGTTTTATACTCTTGTTGAAAGAAAGAGAAAAAATGAACTAAATATTTCAAAAGAAGAAATAAAAGAAAAAATTGAAAAATTATTACAAGAAAAAGATTATAAAGAATTTTCGGAAAAAAATAAAATATCAGAAACTAAATCAGAAGAATTTCTTTATGGCATGAGAGAGATTTTGGATAAATATTTTGAGAATGGTGTAATAGAATTGGATAATGAAAGAGAATATTTTGAGGAAGTTTTAGGGAAAACTGAAGAAGTTAGTCAATTATTTGCAACATCAGATTCAATAATTTTATTTAAAATATTAGAAAAATTATTATATTAAGTGAGGAGAAATAAAAATGTCAGCAGGAATAGAGTTTGAATTTTTTATAGATGATGTCAAAAATTTCATTTTTAGAAAAAGAAGAAATATGGATCAAATAAATTCTAGTATGAGAAAGGAAATAGAGAATTCTAAGAAGGATTTAGAAAAATTACAAAAAAGTTCTTCTAGTAATATTGAAGAATACAGAAATAGAAGTGCATCAGCAATAAATGAATACATAAATTATTTTTTAAGTAAAAACGAAATAGAAGAAGTTAAAAAATATCAAAAACTTTTAAAAAAATTGAATGAAACTATAAAATTTTCTGAAATTTTTGAAATTTATGATAAAACAACAAAATATTATGATGAATATCAAGATAAACTTGAAGAAAAAAATAATGAAGAAATTTTGAGAGAATATATAATTACAAAATTACAAGAAATGGGAAATGAAATATATATAGATGAAAATGGAAAAATTATTTCACCAAAGGGAGAAAATGATTTAGTTATTGAAATTGAAAAAGATAATTTGAAATTAGATATTCCAGGAAAAGGAAGAAATTGTGTTTCAACAATGATGGAATTTGAGAGAATAACAAAAAATGAATTAAAAAAAGGCAAAATGGAGTGGCATACATTAGAAAAAGAGAAAAAAATAAAAAAAAGTATTAATAAAGTAAAAAGAAACTTAAATTTTAATCAAGTTTACGATAAAAAATTAATGGAAAAAAGAAAATAAAGAATAATAGAGATTATAAAAGTTTAAATTTTTAAATGGAAGTGGAGAAAATTGAATAGTATAATTTTAGAACTTTCTGCATTAGAAAATAAAATAATAGATAATACAAAAATATATGGTTTAGAAATTCATAAAAAAATTTCTGAAATGTTAGAAGTAGAAGATAAAAATGATTTAAGAGTATCTAATATTTTTGGGGAATTTTTTAAGAAAAGAATAGAATTAGAAAAAAACGAAAAATATAAAATTAGGATAACTACCAAAACACAAGAAAAACTTTTAAAGTTACGAGATCAATTATTTCAATTAGCTATAAATGAAGAAAATATAGTAATAGGAGAAGGAATATTTCAGTTAGCTGGAATTATAACAAAGAATGATACTTGGTGTGGTGAGTATGATCTTAGGAAAGAAGTAAAAAATTTAGATATAAATAAATTTAATTTTTTAAAAAAAATAAATTTAAAAATTGTTACCCCAATTTTAGTAGATGGAAAATCAATTTTTGGGTTTGAAAAAATTTTAGAAATTATTTTAAAAGAAGTAGAGAGTAAACTAGAAGAAGCAGAAATAAAAGTACTAAAAGAAAAAATATTAAATTTTATTACAGTAAAAAGAGAATTTTATCGAGAGAAAAAAGTAAATTTATTAAATAATAATATAAAAAAAGTATATATAGGAGATATAGAAATAGAATTATATGGATATTATGGGGAATTCTTTTTAGTTCTTCTTCAGTATCTAAGATATGCTGGAATAGGTGAGTTTAAAGAATATGGATTTGGAGAAATAATTTTAAAAAGTTAAGTAAAAATAAAAAGTAATTATAAAAGAAATAATTTAAATATACAGTTATAAATTTGTATTAGTTGAAATTAAGAAAAATATTGAAAGGAAAGGATAGTTATCATTGAAATACTCAATACTAAAATTCAAAAGAAACGAAAAGCATACAATGAGAGACCTAGAAAAATTAAGAGGCTTTTTGGCAGATAAATATAAAGAAAATGTATTATTTCATAATCATTTATCAGATGGATATAATTATTCATATCCTAAGTTACAGTATAAATTAATTATGAATATGCTTTCTGTGATGGGAATTGGTGAAGAGGTTATTGAAATAAATAAAAAACTTTTTGAGGAAGTTGATTATTTAAATATTGATGGAAATTTTATTTTTGATATTCAGAAAGAGCTGGAAATATACGATGAAGAGATAAAATATACAGGCGATAAAATGTATGAATATAGATTCGTGACACCTTATTTGCCATTAAATGAAAAAAATTATGCAAAATACTTGAAAAGAGAATACACATTGGAACAAGCCATTACGAATAATATATTAGAAGTTTTAAAAGGATTGGGAATTTGGCTTGACAGAGAAAATAAAATTTATGTATCTCAAAATTTAGAAATAACATCAAGAGATTTGAAAAATGTAAATATGATAGCATTTATTGGAAATTTTTATACAA
>ERZ772921.2127-NODE-2127-length-10916-cov-3.849922_pt1 | contig 10916 bp, 8 predicted proteins | sample MGYA00512117_ERZ772921 | MGnify/ENA primary metagenome ERZ772921 (study PRJEB29015, sample SAMEA2737944) | human oral metagenome | biome: human oral; feature: human-associated habitat; material: dental | place: China | collected 2150 ... | reverse complement strand
AAAGAAACGTCGTCGGTAGCCGAAAGATGATATACGCCGCCAATACGCGTAAAGAGGCTATGCTCATTGCCGTACGTCAGCTGCTTCGACTTGAGGTTGCCTATCACCGAATCGCCTGCCAAAGAGCTTCGGTCGATGACGTGAGTCGAATTCCTGACGCGTCTGCCATATCCGACAGAGGCGAATAGGTCGAGCTTATCGCTACTATAATTAATATTGGCACTGATGTTGTATCCGAGTTTATTGTTGAGGCTCGCTTGGAGCGAACCGTAGTAGCCCGCCTTACGTCCCTGTCGGAGTACGATGTTGATGATTCCCGCCGTCCCTTCGGGGCTGTATTTCGACGAAGGGTTGGTGATAATCTCGATACGGTCGATAGATTCGGCAGGGAATTGCTCGAGAATCTGCGAGCGGTTCTCGGCAGTAAGCCCTGCGGGACGTCCGTTGAGCCAAATCTCGACACTTTCGGAGCCACGGAGCGAAATAGCACCGTCGGCAGAGACCTCCACCGAGGGGATATTCTGCAAAATATCGCTCGCCGAAGATCCGGCAGATATGGCGCTTGCCGCTACATCGAAAATCTTCTTGTCGAGCTCGAAACGCATCTGCGATTTGGCAGCTTCGACCGATACTTCGCCCAAGGCGGTAGCCTTAGCCGTAAGCTCGAAGTCGAGATTGACAATGCTCTCGTCGGCGTAGCCGACGATTGTCTTCGAATACTCGATGTAGTCGTTTGCCGATAGGGTTACAACGAACGTATCGGCAGGTAGGTTCGCCACGGAGTATCGTCCGTTGGCATCGGTAGTGCTGCCATCGAAGAAAGTGCTATGGCTTCCCTTCACAGAGACTGAGACAAAACTGATAGGACGGTGTGATGAGGCATCGACGACGATACCTTGTAGTGTAGTCTGCCCACTGACGAAGCTCGCAGCCATCAGCAGAGAGAGCAATAGATTGAATCGTTTCATTTACTTGAATACTTTTTTAGAAATCGGATAAATAAAAGACAAGATAATATTGTGGTGATTTAAAAATGACGATACGTTTTTCTCGGAGTCGTTGCACGTGTGTAAAACGTCGTTGCATTTATGAAAAATCATAGAGATGTTCGGTAGAAATGATATACGGCTGAGTGGTAAAAATGTAAACATATCTAAAAACAGATAGACTCTAAGCTAAAACGAGCCGCGTTCTCTGCGGTGCTCTTGGAGTTCCATTTTATAGAGTTTGTCGTTGCGGTGGAGTGTCTCGGTAGTCTTTATGGAGAACGGCACGCCCTTGCCTACGCTCTCGACAGGCTTGAGGTCTACCCGTATCTCTTCGACAATACTCTCGTAAACTCCTGTCGTATTTCCTACGACAAGTATCTCGTCGCCTACCCTTAGCTCGCCGCTCTCGAGGATAAACTCGGCTACACCTATCTTACCGAAGAAGTTGGTGCATTTGCCCAGATATACCTTCACTCTTGTAGCCGACGAACCGTAGACACTTGTCCACTCGCCCAAACGTTGCCCGAGATAGTAGCCGTCCCAGAAACCGCGATTGAACACTCGGGCAAGTTTCGTATCCCACCCGGCAATCTTATCTTCCGTAAACGTGCCCTCTATATAAGCATTTATAGCGTCGTCGTAAGCCTCCACAACGTTTTTTACATATTCGGCTCCGCGAGCCCTGCCCTCTATCTTGAACACCCGCACGCCGGCATCTATCATCTTGTTCAAAAAATGAATGGTTTTAAGGTCTTTGGGCGACATTATATATTGGTTGTCTACCTCCAATTCTATATCCGACGACGTATCTCTGACCGTATAGCTCCGACGGCATATCTGATTGCAGCTGCCTCTGTTTGCCGAGCGATTTTTCTCGTGCAGGCTCAGATAACACTTCCCCGAGACAGCCATACACAACGCTCCGTGACAAAACATCTCTATCTTCACCAAATCGCCACGGCGTCCGCGTATCTGTTGCTCTTCGATAGCTCGGTAGATATGATATACTTGGTCGAGGTTCAGTTCGCGTGCAAGTACCACTACATCGGCAAATCGGGCATAAAACTTCAATGCCTCTACATTAGAAATATTGAGCTGTGTCGACAGATGAACCTCCACGTCGCGTTCTACGGCATACATCATAGCCGCCACATCGGAGGCAATTACAGCCGTTATGCCTGCCTGTTTGACGGCATCGACTATATTACGCATCAGCTCCGTATCGTCGTCGTAGATGATGGTGTTTAGCGTAAGGTACGACTTTACGTTGCTTTGACGGCATAGATTGGCTATGCGACTAAGGTCGTCGATAGTAAAGTTGTTTGCCGAATGGTTTCGCATATTCAGACCCTCGATGCCGAAATATACGGAGTTCGCTCCCGCTTTTAGTGCGGCGGCAAGGCTCTCCCACGAGCCGACGGGAGCCATTATCTCGAAACAATCGCGTCGCAAAGGCTGTCTTATAGTATTGTCTGTCATATTATTTTGCAAAAATCCCTGCCCGATAAACCAATATCACGGCAAGGACTTTTTACTATATTTCTATTAAAAATTACTTGCTTATGGCTTTTATTTTCGATTTTTCTTTACGTTGAATATCGTATGCCAATGGAGCTGCGATGAACAGAGTCGAATAAACACCCGACAAGCTACCCATCAACAGAGCAAACATAAATCCTCGAATAACCTCACCACCAAAGATAAACATTGCCAAAAGCACGAGTATTACGGTGAACGAAGTAGAGAACGTACGACTCAGAGTAGCATTCAGAGCGTTGTTCATCTGCTCCTTCATATCGCGTTTTGGGAATAGCGTAAGGTTCTCACGCACACGGTCGAAGATAACCACCGTATCGTTGATGGAGTAACCGATGATAGTCAAAATAGCTGCTATAAACGACTGGTCTATATCGAGCGAGAACGGCATAACTTTATACAGCAGCGTATAAACACCGACCATAAAGAAGGCATCGTGGAATAGCGATGCTACCGAACCGACCGAATAAGCATACTTTTTGAACCTTATCAGGATATAGATAAATATCACTATCAACGACAGAAGTATTGCCCAAGCAGCTCGCTTTATCATATCCGAAGCAATGGTAGGTCCTACGTTTTGAGACTGTTGTATACCGTAGTTTTCGCCCTGCTCCAAGTTGGCAAGTTCGTAATTACCACCGCGATTGACATAACGATGTACAAACATCTCTTTCGTAACGGCAGGATTGAGGTAATCTTTCAGCTTTTCGTACAGTATTGTCTCTATCTTACCTTCGTTGTCGCCTTCGGCTTTGTTGTCCACGAAGTTAGTCGATATTCTTATCTGATTTGCCTCTCCCATTGTGATGACGTACAGAGAATAACCTTCGAAAGCGTCTGAGAGTTTTTCGCGTACATCGTCGGCATTAATCGGCTGTTCGAAACGGATAACGTACGAGTTACCACCCGAGAAATCGATACCGGGTTTAAGTCCGTTGACAAACAACGATACAACTATCACCACTACCAAGCAGGCAGAGATGATATAACCTATTTTTCTCTTTCCGATAAAATCGAAATGGAAGCCCTTGAACCAATTTTTTGTAAGATTTGTAGTAAACGATATATTCCACTCTCTGTTGCGAGACAATAGCGTATCGAACAACATACGCGAGAAGAACAATGCGGTAAAGAGCGAAGTAAAGATACCTATGACCAGCGTCGTGGCAAAACCTTTCACCGAACCCGTACCGAATATAAACAGGATTATACCTATCAACAGCGTTGTAACCTGTCCGTCGAGAATAGCCGACAGAGCATTGCCAAATCCTTCTTCGACAGCTTTTTTGAGGTTTTTACCCAATGCCAACTCTTCGCGGCAACGTTCGTAGATAAGCACGTTGGCATCTACCGCCATACCGAGTGTCAGCACTATACCGGCAATACCTGGTAGTGTAAGCACGGCACTGAACGAAGCAAGGATACCGAGCATAAAGAACGTATTGGCTATCAATACCAAGTCTGCGATAAGACCCGGGATAAATCCGTAATACATCATCATATATATAAATATGATGAGCAAGGCTATCGCGAACGAAATCAATCCATTGTTGATAGCTGTCTGTCCAAGCGAAGGACCTACGACGTCTTCTTGAATGATGCGTGCTGGAGCAGGCATCTTACCCGAGTTGAGCACGTTAGCCAAGTCTTTGGCTTCTTCGGGAGTAAATCTGCCCGATATTCGCGACTCACCGCCGGTAATCTGCTCGGTAGGAGCCGGATATGAGTAAATATAATTGTCGAGTGATATAGCTATTGCTCTACCGATATTTGCTTTCGTCAGACGAGCCCAGATGGCAGCACCTTCCGAATTCATTTTCATCGAAACCAAAGTCTGGTTCGTGGTTTGGTCGAAGTCTACGCGTGCGTCAGTTATCACATTACCCGATAGCGGAGCTTGTCCGTTGCGTGAGGTTACTTTCAGAGCTATCAGTCCATAACGGTCACTATTGTCTCTTGTGTCTTTGCCCTCTATCTGCGGTTTTACCGTCCAAGACAACTTGAGGTCTCTGGGCAAAAGTCGAGATATCTGAGGCATTCTGAAATAAGACATTACACGGGCGGTATCCTTGACCGCTACCACGCCCAATACGGGAGTATTACCGTTTTGCAAGCCTCCGAGAACAGCTATCAAAGGATTGTTTTTGAGCGCTTCCTGATATGCTTTTTCGTCTGCCACGTCGGTAGCTGCCTGCCCTGTCTCGCTTGCAAGCGATTGTTTTAGCGATTCGGCCAAAGAGTCGGTAGCTTTCTGCGAAGCATCTGTCGTCTGTGCCATCGCAGCAGTGTCTGCCGTGGCTGTCGTCGTCTGTGCAGTCGCAGCGGTATCGGTTGGTACGACTTTGCCACCCTGTATGTCGCGTATGGCAGCGTCTGCCTGTTGTATTACGCCCACCAGTTCGGCAGCGGTATACGTTTCCCAAAATTCGAGATTGGCAGAACCTTGCAGCAGTTTACGCACACGTTCAGGCTCTTTCACACCGGGCAGTTCGACGAGTATTCTACCCTCTTCGCCTCCAAGACGTTGTATATTGGGCTGTATCACACCGAAGCGGTCGATACGCGAACTTAATACATTGAAAGAGTTGTCGATAGCAGATTTCACCTCATCTCTAAGCACGCTTATCACTTGGTCGTTTTTCATATCCAAGCGGATTTTTTCTTTCAACGCCAAAGTAGAAAATATTGTCGAAAGACGTGCGTTGGGGTCGATACGCTCAAACTCTTGTTTGAAGACAGTCAGGAAGTCGCTCGAATTGCGCTTCTTGGCGTTGTCCAGAGCCTGCCTGAAAATCGGTGTGTTGTTGTGGTCCGACAGATAAATCAAAACATCGGGTACGGATATCTCCAAAGTTACGTCCATACCACCTTTCAGGTCGAGACCTAAATTGATTTCTCTTTCTCTGGCTTCTTTCAGAGTATAGCCCAACCAAACCTTTTTACCCGCAATAGAGTCGAGATATTTGTAATACAGCTCCGTATCGCCTGCGGCAAACGTTTTTGCCTGACGGCTGTAATAGTTTGTAACCACACTGAAAGACAAGCAGTACAAACAAACTATGGTCAGCAGAATGCTAAAAAGCCTGATAAATCCTTTGTTTTGCATTTTTATTCAATTTTATTTTTTCACTTAACTATATTATAATCAATGTAATAAGGCGCGTGATTTGACGCACGATATTGCGACAAAACGGATTGCAAATATACACTTTTTTAGTCAATTATCGATACCTAAATTTATTGTTTCTTACAGAAAAAATAAAAAACGCAGTGAGACTCGGCACTGCGTTTCTATAAAAATGCGCTTATATTTAATCTGCTGTAATAACCCTATACGTATATGAATTGATGGTAATGCGAATATGTTCTGTATCGTTAACTATATAATAGTTCTTTCCTTTTTGTAGGAAATGCGTTTCGTCCGTACGTTCGATAATACCCGCCACAAAATCTTCTATTTCTTCGGGTGATAGATGAAACCCAAGTTTACGGTTTATTCTATCATAAACAAGTTCTGTATAGCAAAGTCTTTCTTTTATAATTGCTTTCAAAGAACGGTCTATACTAATCATTATCTTGACTTTATACTCCTCGAAGACAGATTAAGGTTATCTTTTCTCTTAATTAGGTTTCGCACAACTCTATGGTTGTGTATGATTTCATTTGTCCATCTTACGCCACACTGCCCAAATGTAAGCAAATACAAATGGTATAATGAGAGACACTATGCTCATAGTCTTTAACGTAAACATACTCGACGACGAGTTGTGTACCGTCAACGACGAATTGGTGTCTGTCAGCGACGGATAGTATGCCGAACCGTCGATACCTGCAAGCATCAGCAATACCAACACCACGAGTACCACGCCAATACCGGCAAACCAGATACCGCGACGCGACGTACGACACAGAGCACCGCAGACAAAACCGTAAAGTACGCCAGCCACACCTATGAGCAATATCAATATCAACAGCCAGTTATTCAACAGCGAATGTAAATACTTGTATGCCACCACAGTAATAGTGCCGTCTGCTTGCTCTGCCCAACCGTCTTTTACCAATAGTTTGACAAGATAGGGCACAAACAGCAACAGAAACGCAACTCCATTGATAAGAACCTGACGACGAGAGCGTTCGCTTATCTTCTCGTGGGCGATATTATTTATAAAATATAATGCTCCGAGCATACGGACAAGGAAAAATACAGCCAACCCGAGCACAAGATTCCACAAATGAAATGTTGTAGTACCGCCCCACACAGCCTCTATGCCGTGCCAAGCAGTGCTCCACTGCGATATGACGGGATTGCCTATATTGGCTATATTGCTCTTGTCTACGACAAATTCGGCTCCAAAAAAGAAAGTCGACACGGCTACACCGATAAAAATAGGTGCTATCAGACCGTTGTAAAAGAGGAAAAACTTATATGTGGCATTGCCTAATAAGTTGTTTTTCTTATAAATAAACTCAAACGAGACAGCCTGAACAATGAAACTGAAAAGTATTATCATCCACACCCAATATGCTCCACCGAAACTTGTGGAGTAAAACAGTGGGAATGAGGCGAAAAACGCTCCTCCAAAGGTTACAAGCGTCGTAAAAGTCCACTCCCATTTGCGGGCAAGGCTTCCGAGCAACAACTTAAATTCACTGTCTTCTTTGCCAATCAAATAGACAAGCGATTGCCCGCCCTGAACAAACATCAGAAACACGAGCAGTGCTCCAAGGAGCGATATCAGAAACCACCAATAATTTTGCAAAAATGTATAATCCATATCTTTGTAGTTGTTTGATATTCTTAATTATAAAAATTTAATTTTCGTCATAGCTCGGACCGTTTTTGATGGCACGAAGCATAATCTTTATTTCGGCAATAAACAGAGCCGTGAATACAGCCAAGAAAACAAAAAATGTAGTCTTCACGCTTGCCGTCGGAATATTCGAAACAGAATAACCTGCAGGCAGCACATCCTGAATAGTCCAAGGCTGACGACCGACTTCGGCTATCACCCAGCCGGCTTCGGAGGTTATATAAGCCAGAGGTATCGAAACGACGGCAATAAATTGTACCCACCTCATCTTCGAAAGCATATCTTTATGGTTGAGAAACCATATTATCGCAAAAAACGCGATAAAATACATTCCGAGCAATACCATTATATGGAACGAATAAAACGTAATCCCCACAGGAGGTATCGACTCTTTGGCATCTTTTAAGAAGCCATACCCGAAGTGGTTCATATTTTCGTCGAGTAGAGTTTTGTTAGCTATCTTCGATGCTTCGTCATTTTCCTTCATAGCCTTACGATAATCGCGAAGAGCCTGCTGAGCGGTCTTGCCTCGCTCTACCCTCTCGTCGAACGACAGTGCCGTAGAGCCGTCATGCATCGGGTAACCTCCCTCTATAATATCGTTTATGCCGGGCACAAAAGCATCTGTCGACCCAAACGACACCCACGACAAAAAGCCTTTGAAGGGAACATCTATCCTGAACAAAAACGGATCTTTCTCGTCGTCGTACTGTTTATCGGGACGCAATACGCCAATAGCCACCAAATCGGCTTGGCTACCTCCACGATAAAGCCCCTCCATAGCAGCAAGTTTCATCGGTTGGTGCTTGGCAACTTTCTGTGCAGAGCCGTGTCCGGTATGAGCCGCCAGCAATACGCCTACAATACCGACTATAGCAGCTACTTTTATCGAACGACGGCTAAATTCGAGTTCGCGTCTTTTCAGTAGATACCAACCGCAGATGCCAACCACAAAAGCAGCTCCCAACACCCAACTCGACGTTACCGTATGGAAAATTTTATTGATAGCCACAGGCGAGAATGCCACCGCCATAAAGTCGGTAAGTTCATTGCGGGCAGTATCGGGATTGAAATCCATACCTGCCGGATACTGCATCCAAGCATTAGCCACCAGTATCCACCAAGCCGACAGAGTGGCTCCGATGACGGCAAGCCACGTAGAGGCAAGGTGAAACCGCTTGCCGAACTTCTCCCAACCGAAGTACATGACACCTATAAATGTGGCTTCCAGAAAGAATGCCAATATGCCCTCTATAGCCAACGGTGCACCGAAGATATCGCCCACAAAATAGGAATAGTTGCTCCAATTGGTGCCAAATTCGAATTCGAGGATGATGCCCGTAGCTACTCCGATGGCGAAATTGACACCAAAGAGTTTCATCCAAAATTTTGTAAGTTTCTTCCACTTTTCGTCGCCCGTACACACATAGATAGTCTCGTAAATAGCCATTATCAGACCAAGTCCGAGCGTCAGCGGAACGAAAAGCCAGTGAAACATAGCTGTGAGAGCAAATTGTGCTCTCGACCAGTCAATCAGTGATAAATCCATAAATTTCAATAAATTGATTTTTTAGTTAATATTTTCATTATCAATCATTTATTCTACTCCCTTTGTTATCTGGGTACTCACATAACAAAGGGAGTAGAATAAATGATTGATAATGAAAATATTAACTGGGTACTCACATAATCTGCCTTCTCTTTGTCATTATCGGCTACCGAGTTCAGAAAATTCGGGAACAAGAATGCTCTCATCACCGCAAACATTATAAAAAGTTTTATTAATATTATAATCCACAGCGTTTTACTGGTTTTAGACAGATTTCTAAAACCATCGTAATACATCTTGAAAAAATTTCGCAGACCTACAGCTTTCTTCACCTTGTACAAAGTTTATATTTTTTTTTGTAAAAGTATAAAAGATTCTGTAAATATTTCATATTTATTCCATATTTTTTACTTAATGGTATATTGGTATTTTCAATCAGTACCATTGGCAAATATATTTATCGGACAATAAAACAAATAGCATTTTTCACGCCATCTATCGTATACACACAAAAAAAGACTGTTACCTCGTGTGTAACAGCCTATTTTATACTATAGGCAATAAGTGCCTGTCGTCATTATTGGCAATATTAGAGACGTTCGTAGAGGCAGTACTCCTCACGCCTCCACAAGCCACTAAAAATCAACAAATATGGCACTTACATAGAAAATCTGGGTACAAAAGTAGCATATAATTTTATTGGAATAGACATATCAATGTCATTTTTTAGAGTTATCTCGTACTTTTATACGTTTAAATACCAACAATTTTACATTATAACTATAATACAGCAATAGTTTGTCTGTATTAAGGACTATAAAAACAAATTTTTCCCCTTGTATGCTGCAAGGAGTAAGATATAATGAAATAGGTACTCCTATAGTATCGCATGATAATATTAAAGCATTGCTTATTCGATTGTAGCTAAACTTACCCGTACATTTATTCCCTATATAGCTTCTTGTCATTGGGCAAGGTAAATCCAGTAGAAATATTGTATCATTTGCTATTGTTAATGTTAGTGTATCGTTTCTACCAATCCACCGATACGTACCAATTAAATCGGAAACAGACTCTACGCGTTGTTGGGCATTAATAAATCCTATAACAAAAAGAAACGTAATCACTGAAATAGTTTTTTTCATAACATAAAATTCATTTTTTGTTTGTTTAAAAACTAGTTAAATTTGTGTCTTCTCAAATTTTTGAGCAAAATTAGGTATAAATTCCGATTATTGCATCATATCTAAACGAACTCTCCTTATGCCACATAATCCGCAAGCCGGTCAATATACGCCGAGCCGAAGTAACCGTTACTGCGTACATCTCCCCAATCCTCACCGTATGGTAGGTAGGCTATCTGCTTCACTACATCTGCATCGTCGTCGGTTATGAGCGTTGCACTGCCGAGATGGTCGGTATGGTAGTAGATATAAAGTAGTTTATGTTGTCGTTTTTTTGTAACGAACAGAGGTAATAAATAATGATTCAAGACTAATTAAGTTTGTGCAGTCCGATTTTCGGGCAAAGTTATATAAAATATGTGTAATCGGCAAAAATAGTCTAAAACACAAATATAAAAAACGCCCCAACTACGGGCACAAAAAATGGTGTAAGTCTCGTAATTACTTGACCTACACCATAAGGCGGTGGAGAATAAGGGACTCGAACCCTTGACCCCCTGCGTGCAAGGCAGGTGCTCTAAGCCAACTGAGCTAATCCCCCTTTTTTACCTTTCAATCGTAGTCCCACGCAGAGTTGAACTGCGGACCTCCACATTATCAGTGTGGCGCTCTAACCAACTGAGCTATAGGACTATTTTCCCAATACATAAACAAAAAACTATCAGACGCAAGACCAAAAGTCCTTTATCCAATAGTCTTATTTCTATATGTCTCTATCAAAACAACTCCGTAGTATAAGAAAGTAAAAATACTCCCTCCTATAACTTATACACCTTCGCTTTTCTCTATAAAGGAGGTGTTCCAGCCGCACCTTCCGGTACGGCTACCTTGTTACGACTTAGCC
>ERZ772921.2124-NODE-2124-length-10923-cov-3.437523_pt1 | contig 10923 bp, 8 predicted proteins | sample MGYA00512117_ERZ772921 | MGnify/ENA primary metagenome ERZ772921 (study PRJEB29015, sample SAMEA2737944) | human oral metagenome | biome: human oral; feature: human-associated habitat; material: dental | place: China | collected 2150 ... | reverse complement strand
GAGCGCACGCCGTTGCCTGTTATGCCAAGTTGCCCGTGTTATTCCAAAGCCGCGTGCGTGCGGAACGCACGCACCCTGCATAGCCTGCGACGGAAAAGGCTGCCTGAAATTTCAGGTAGCCTTTTGTGTGTCTGCCAAACAGCCGTATCGTTCAACGAAGCGGGCGAATGCCTACGGCGTCGCGCACTTGGTCGAGCAGTTCGCGGGCTTGTTTGCGGGCTTTGGCGGCGCCGGCCTGCAGGATGTCTTCGATTTGCGCGGGCCGGGCGGTGAGCTCGTGGAAGCGTTCGCGTTTGGGGGCAAGCTCTTCGTTCAGTTTGGCGCCGAGCAGTTTTTTGGCTTCGCCCCAGGAGAGGCCGTCGGCGAGCATTTGGGTGAATTCGGCGGTTTCGGCGGGGGTGGCAAAGGCTTTATAGATGTCGAACAGCGGGCTCTCGTCGGGAGTTTTCGGCTCGCCTGGCTCTTTCAGGTTGGTGATGATTTTGTTCACGGCTTTTTGCAGCTTTTTCTCGCTCTCAAACAGCGGGATGGTGTTGCCGTAGCTTTTGCTCATTTTGCGCCCGTCGAGGCCGACGAGGAGTTCTACGTTGTCGTCCACTTTGGCTTCGGGCAGCACAAACAGCTCTTTGAAGCGGTGGTTGAAACGCTGGGCGATGTCGCGGGTCATTTCCACGTGCTGGATTTGGTCGCGGCCTACCGGCACTTCGTGGGCGTTGAACATGAGGATGTCGGCGCTCATGAGGATGGGATAGCTGTAGAGGCCCATTTCCACGCCGTGGTCTTGGTCGGTTTGGCCGGCGTCGAGATTGGCCTGCACGGCGGCTTTGTAGGCGTGGGCGCGGTTCATCAGGCCTTTGGCGGTGATGCAGGTGAGTATCCAGTTGAGCTCGGGCACTTCGGGGATGTCGCTTTGGCGGTAAAACGTGGTGCGCTCGGGATCGAGGCCGCAGGCGAGCCAGGTGGCGGCCACGGCTTGGGTGGAGGCGTGGATGAGCTCGGGGTCGTGGCATTTGATGATGCCGTGGTAGTCGGCCAAAAAGAGGAAGGATTCGGCGGCGGGGTCGGCTGCGGCGGCAATGGCGGGGCGGATGGCGCCGACGTAGTTGCCCAAATGCGGGATGCCGGTGGTGGTTACGCCTGTGAGGACGCGTTTCTTGCTCATTGTGTAATCCTTCTTGCTGTGCCGCGCGGTGTACCTTTTTTTCAGACGGCCTCCCTATATATTTTGGCCGTCTGAAAAACGCTTCAGCTGCACGGCTGTTTGGTAAAGCGGGGATTGTAGCAGATTCGGCCGCCTGCCCGCGCGGCATCTGTCGGTGGTTTCCTGCCGCGATTGGTATATAATCCGCCGCTTTATACAGTTTTCAGACGGCCTCCCCTGCAAAAATGCAGCCGCTGTGCGGTTTTATGTTTTTCAGACGGCCTTTCGGATGGTAAAGATGGCTCGATCAAACCAAACCCAAATGACTCCCGAAGAATGGCGTGCCAGCACTTCGTTGTCGGGTGTGTACGCATTGCGGATGCTGGGGATGTTTCTGGTGCTGCCCGTGCTGGCATTGTATGCCGACGGCCTGCCCGGCGCGGACAACAACAAAACCCTGGTCGGCCTGGCCGTCGGCATGTACGGCCTGACGCAGGCTTTGATGCAGCTTCCGCTGGGCATCGCTTCCGACCGTTTCGGCCGGAAGAAAACCATTTATTTCGGCCTGCTGCTGTTTGCCGCCGGCAGTTTTCTCGCCGCTTCGGCCGATTCGCTGGAAATGCTCGTCATCGGCCGCGCATTGCAGGGCGCAGGGGCGGTGAGTGCTGCGGTAACCGCGTTGCTGGCCGACCTGACGCGTGAGGAAGTCCGCACCCGTTCGATGGCGATGATAGGCTTGAGCATAGGCATCACCTTCTCCGCCAGCCTGATTCTGTCGCCGATGCTGACCAGCGTCATCGGCGTGAAAGGCCTGTTTATCATGACGGGCCTGCTGACCTTGTCCAGCATGGCCGTGGTGGCGTTTTGGACGCCCGACCCCGCCGTGTCCAAACTGCACGAAGACGCGCAGGCGCAGCCGTCCCGTTTCGGCGAAGTGTTTGCCGACCGCCGCCTGATGAGCCTCAATTTCGGCATCTTCGCCCTGCATTGCGGCATGATGGCCTTGTTTACCACCCTACCCTTCATCATGGTCGATTTGGGTTTGGACAAAACCGTACATTGGAAAATTTATTTCCCCGCCACCCTGCTCGGCCTGATACTGATGGTTCCCGCGATTATCGTCGGCGAAACGCGCAACCGTCTCAAACAGGTTTTCATCTCCGGCATCGTGCTGACCTTGATTGCCCTCGCCGCCCTGATGTTGTCGTTGCATTCACTGTGGCTGATTGCCGCCTGCCTGATTGTGTACTTTATCGGTTTCAACATCTTGGAAGCCAGCCAGCCTTCCATGGTTTCCAAAATCGCCCCCGCCGACTTGAAAGGCACGGCCATGGGCGTATACAACACCCTGCAATCGATAGGCCTGCTCTGCGGCGGGCTGGCAGGCGGAATGCTCTACCAAAATTACGGTATGTATGCCGTCCTCTCGTTTACACTCGTATTGACCGCTGCCTGGCTGGTCAGCGCCATCCTCAGCCCCGCGCCGAAACCGGTTAAAAACATTGCCTTTAAAATCGGCACATCTTGGCACGGACGGCAGGAAGCCCTACACTTCGCACTCGGCAAGGTAGCCGGCGTGGAGCACATCAGCTTCAGCAGCGACGGCGAAACCGTCTACATCAAAGCCCTGCAAAAAGGTTTCGACGAAGCCGCAGCCAAAAACATCATCTCAGGAGTATAAAAAATGTCCCTAAACAAAGTCATCCTTATCGGCAACCTCGGCCGCGACCCCGAAGTGCGCTACATGCCCAACGGCGAGGCCGTCTGCAACTTTTCCATCGCCACCAGCGAAACATGGAACGACCGCCAAACAGGACAGCGCCAGGAACGCACCGAATGGCACAACATCACCCTCTACCGCCGCTTGGCCGAAGTGGCGGGGCAATACCTGAAAAAAGGCAGCCAGGTTTACATCGAAGGCCGCATCCAAAGCCGCAAATACACCGGCAAAGACGGCATCGAGCGCACCGCTTACGACATCATCGGCAGCGAAATGAAAATGCTCGGCGGACGACAAAGCAGCGGCAGCAGCGCGCCTTACGACGAAGGCTACCAGCCTGCACCGCAACAGCAATACCAGCAACAGCCCTATCAGACGCAGCAGCAGCCCGCCTACAACAGCGAACCGCCCGCCGCGCCGCGCCGTCAGGCTCCGGCCGCACCCGCGCAGCCCGTGGACGACATCGACGACGACATCCCGTTCTAACACCCAAACAAACCATAAGGTTTGATTTTGAGGCAAATGAATCCGAGGCCGTCTGAAAACCCAACGACACTTTTTCAGACGGCCTCCATACGACAGGCTCCGGAACATCCGGCGTCCCTTTCCGACAAACCCGAATCAATTTAAGGAATCCCCATGAAACTGCTCGTTATCGGCAGCGGCGGCCGTGAACACGCGCTGGCCTGGAAACTGGCACAGTCGCCCAAAGTCGCCACTGTCTTCGTCGCCCCCGGCAATGCAGGCACCGCGCCCGAACCCAAGCTGCAAAACCTGCCGCTGACGGCGCATGCCGACCTGATCGACTTTTGCCGGAAAGAAAACGTCGCCTTCACCATTATCGGCCCCGAAGCCCCGCTGGCGGCAGGCATTGTGGACGATTTCCGCGCCGCCGGACTGCCTGTTTTCGGCCCGACCCGTGCCGCCGCACAGTTGGAAAGTTCGAAAGATTTTGCCAAAGCGTTTATGAAACGGCACGGCATTCCCACCGCCGGTTACCAAACGTTCGACAACGCGCAGCAGGCGCATGATTATGTGGACGCGAAAGGCGCGCCCATCGTCATCAAGGCCGACGGCCTGGCGGCGGGCAAGGGCGTGATTGTCGCCATGACTTTGGCAGAAGCGCACGCCGCCATCGACGACATGCTGTTGGGCAACAAGATGGGCAACGCCGGTGCGCGGGTGGTCATCGAAGACTTTTTGCAGGGCGAAGAAGCCAGCTTTATCGTGATGGTGGACGGCGAACACGTCCTGCCCATGGCCACCAGCCAAGACCACAAACGCCTGCTCGACAACGACCAAGGCCCGAACACCGGCGGCATGGGCGCGTACAGCCCCGCCCCGGTCGTTACGCCCGAAGTCTACCGCCGCACGATGGACGAAATCATCCTGCCCACCGTGCGCGGCATGGCGGCGGACGGCTGCGAATTTACCGGCTTCCTGTATGCGGGTTTGATGATCGACGAAAACGGCGCGCCCCGCACCATCGAGTTCAACTGCCGCTTCGGCGACCCTGAAACCCAGCCCATCATGAGCCGTTTGGACAGCGATTTGGCCGATTTGGTGCAAGCCGCTTTAGACCGCCGTTTGGATAAGGTACAAGCGGAATGGAACCCGCAAACCGCCGTCGGCGTGGTGCTGGCTGCGGCCGGCTATCCCGACAGCCCGCGCAAAGGCGACGCTATCGAAGGCATAGAAGCCGCCAATAAAATCGGCAAGGTTTTCCACGCCGGAACGGCGGTTTCAGACAACCATACGGTAACCAACGGCGGACGCGTGTTGTGCGTGGTCGGTTTGGGCAACGACGTGAAACAGGCCAAAGCCAAAGCATATGAAGCCGTGGCAAAAATCCATTTCGAAGGCATGCAATACCGCAAAGATATTGCCGACAAAGCCATCAAATCCTAACCTAAAGGCCGTCTGAAAACCTGCCGCGCAACGTTTTCAGACGGCCTCATCCCATCAACTAACCAAATCCGCCGAAACCCGGCGGATTTTTCGTTCCGCCCCATAAAGACAAAACGCCAATACCCACGCTTGCTATAATTTCCCTTTTCCCCAAACTAGAAAACAGGTACAGGCGGCAATATGGAAGTCATCCAATACCCCGATTCCCCCTTCAAACTCCACCAACCCTTCCCGCCCGCCGGCGACCAGCCCACCGCCATTGCCGGCCTGCTCGAAGGGCTTTCAGACGGCCTTGCCTATCAAACCCTGCTCGGCGTAACCGGTTCGGGCAAAACCTACACCATGGCGAACGTCATCGCCCAAAGCGGCCGACCCGCCATCATCATGGCGCACAACAAAACCCTTGCCGCCCAGCTCTACGCCGAAATGCGCGAGTTTTTCCCTGAAAACGCGGTGGAATATTTCGTCTCCTACTACGACTATTACCAGCCCGAAGCCTATGTGCCCAGCCGCGATTTGTTCATCGAAAAAGACAGCGCGATCAACGAACACATCGAGCAGATGCGCCTTTCCGCCACCAAAAACCTGATGACGCGCGACGACGTGATTATCGTCGCCACCGTGTCCGCCATTTACGGTATCGGCGACCCGACCGAATATCAACAAATGGTGTTGTCCGTTAAAGAAGGCGACACCATCGAGCAGCGCGACATCATCGCCACGCTCGTTTCCATGCAGTACGAACGCGGCGATTTGGACTTCAAACGCGGCAGCTTCCGCGTGCGCGGCGACGTGATTGACGTGTACCCCGCCGAAAGCTCCGAAAACGCCCTGCGCATCAGCCTGTTTGATGACGAAATCGACCGCCTCGATATGTTCGACCCGCTTTCAGGCAGCCTGCACCAGCGCGTCGGCCGCTACACCGTCTTCCCGTCCAGCCACTACGTTACCCCGCGCGACACCGTATTGCGCGCCTGCGAGTCCATCAAAGAAGAATTGCGCGAACGCATCGAATTTTTCGCCCGCGAACAACGCCCTGTCGAACAGCAACGCATCGAACAGCGCACCCGCTTTGACCTCGAAATGCTCTACGAAATGGGCTTCTGCAAAGGCATCGAAAACTACTCCCGCCACTTCTCCGGCAAAAAAGAAGGCGAACCGCCGCCCACGCTGATGGACTACCTGCCCGACAACGCCATCATGTTCATCGACGAAAGCCACGTTACCGTTACCCAAATCGGCGGCATGTACAAAGGCGACGCATCGCGCAAGCAAAACCTCGTCGATTATGGTTTCAGATTGCCTTCCGCCCGCGACAACCGACCGCTCAAATTCCACGAATTTGAAAAAGTCATGCCGCAAACCGTCTTCGTCTCCGCCACCCCCGCCAAATACGAAGAAGAACACGCCGGACAAGTGGTCGAACAAGTCGTCCGCCCCACCGGGCTGGTCGACCCCCAAATCATCATCCGCCCCGTCGCCACCCAAGTCGATGACTTAATGAGCGAAATCAACGACCGCATCCAAAAAGGCGAACGCGTGCTCGTTACCACCCTCACCAAACGCATGGCGGAGCAACTCACCGACTATTACAGCGAACTCGGCATCAAAGTGCGCTACTTACACAGCGACATCGACACCGTAGAGCGCGTTGAAATCATTAGAGATTTACGGCTCGGACTGTTCGACGTACTCGTCGGCATCAACCTCTTGCGCGAAGGCCTCGACATCCCCGAAGTCTCCCTCGTCGCCATCCTCGACGCCGACAAAGAAGGCTTCCTGCGCTCCCACCGCAGCCTGATTCAAACCATAGGCCGCGCCGCGCGCAACGTGAACGGCGTCGCCATCCTGTACGCCGACAAAATCACCGACTCCATGAAAGCCGCCATCGACGAAACCGAACGCCGCCGCGAAAAACAAATTAAATTCAACGAAGAACACGGCATCGTGCCGCAACAGATTAAAAAACAGGTCAAAGACATCATCGACGGCGTGTACCACGAAGAAGACGGCGGCAAAGGTCGTCTGAAAGGCAAAAACAAAGTTAAAGTCGGCGAGATTCACAACGAAGAAGACGCGATTAAAGAAATCGCCAAACTGGAAAAAGCCATGCAGCAGGCGGCTAGGGATTTGCAGTTTGAAGAAGCGGCTGTTCTTCGTGATAAAATTCGGGGGATTAAGGAAAATCTGCTTTTTGGGGCGGAGTGAGATGATTATACTAGTTACGAATATTTAATAAATTTTAATGGGTTATTAAAATGAGTTCTAATGAAATTACATCACTAACAAAAGAGCAAGTGCAAAATATCCGCGAATTTTGGCAGGGCGATTCATCTTTTATTGGCTATCCTGATGCAGAGCGCGATACAACTCATAATAGTTGGTTTGACAATTTGTTAGTACAGCCAAAATGGTTTAAAAAAGCAATTTCCCCTAAAACAACAGTTACTGTTGCTAGAAAAGGGGCTGGTAAATCAGCTGCAAGGTTAACCAGCATACAAAACCGTAAACAGGACTTTTCTACATTAATTGTTGAAGTGTCGGCCGATGAACTTGCCTCATTACATTCAGAACGTTTAAAAGAGGCATCAGGGCGAGGTTATGGTGCCGTTGCAGATTGGATACAGATATATGCGGATCTTATTTGTCGCAAACTTGCGCAAGAAATGAGTGGTCAGTTACTTGTTGGTGATGATGAGGCTATTTTACGTGCTTGGGCGAAAATTAGGGGGGTCACAGAAAGAGATTTTGGTGAACGTATTATAGACGTTTTGAAAACCATTATTCCATGGGTAAATAAAGTGTCTACTGAAAATTCAGAACAAGAAAAGTATAGCCCTGATAGATTTAATCGTATCATGCAGGCAACAAAATTCGTATTATATGTTGATGATTTCGATAATTTACAAGAAGAAGGTAACACTACTAGCATTCGATTAATTAGAGATGCAGTTGAAGCTGCTGATAGAATAACGCATGATAATAAAGATGCAGAAGTACATTTATTTATGAGACAAGATTTATGGCTAAGTCTAAATCCAGGTTGGCATTATGCTGATAAAATAAGTGGAGTAATATCTCTGAATTGGGATTTTTCTGAGTTAAAAGAATGGTTTCGTCAAAGATTGAGGCTTGCAATTGGATTGGCATTAGAAATTAGTCCTGCATTAATTAAAGTACCATTTAATGATATGTGGCATGTCTTTTTTGAACCTGAAGTAACTCTAAAAAATAAAGAGACAAGTGATTCATTTAGTTACATTGTTCGAAGAACAATGTATACACCTCGTAGCCTTGGCAATCTGATTAAGCATGCCTTAGATGCGGCCGAAAAACTACCAGTTTCTAATACTGAAGTCTACGAAGCTGAGTGGAGTTATTCAATAGACCAACTTGAATTCTTAAAGACGGAATTTCGATCTTTGTGTAAAGGTTTAGATATTTGCCTTCAATCTTTTACAGGAAAACCTTTGGAATGGAAGGCATCTGATTTATATCGGCACTTAAAAGGTTTAATTGGTAACGGGCAGGTAAAACTAAAGGATGGTGTTTTACATGATGCTAATGAAGCGGTTGCCCTTGCGCGTTTTCTTTTTAGAATTGGTTTTTTGGAAGTGCGTTACCCTGAAGAAGGTAGATTTGAAGTGCGTGATGTAATGAGGCATCCAGATCATTGGAAAAGTGTCCGAACTGATGATGCAGTACGATGGGCTGTTAGAAGTGCTTTTTTTAATGGTCTAAAATCTCATCGCGGATATTAAGCAAGTGTAGGGTGGGCACTTGTTGCCCACGCGTTCTTTGCGTGAGGCAGCAAGCGTAGGTCGGATACTTGTATCCGACAAAACCTTTAACATTCCCGTCGTTGCAATCCATTGCAGCAATGCCCAAAATGTCGGATTCGAGAATCCGACCTACAAAATCATTCCGAACATAATACTATGAAATACCGTCGTTTTTACCGCAATGGCGGCACTTACTTTTTTACGGTTGTAACCAATAAACGGCAGAGGATTTTGACCGATGATGCAGTGCATTTGGCTTTACGGCAGGCGGTAATGGCGGTGCGCGAACGGTATCCGTTTGAAATTTTGGCATGGGTGTTGATGCCCGACCATTTGCATACCATTATGGCGGCTGTCGGACAATGATTCTGCTTATTCGGAGCGCTGGCGGCAAATTAAGCGGCACAGCCAATATTTAATCGGCGGCAATCTCAGGCTTTGGCAAAAACGCTTTTGGGAACATGCTATCCGCGATGAGGCCGATTTTGCCTGCCATTTTGATTATCTACATTTCAATCCAGTCAAACATAGCTATGTAGGACAAATTTCCGATTGGCGGTTTTCTACGTTTCACCGTTATGTCAAACAGGGTATTTATCCGCATAATTGGGGTGGCGGCAATGCGGACTTTTCTATTGAATACGATTAAAGTAACGTCGGATTCGAGAATCCGACCTACGGAAAACTTCAAACTTTCAGACGGCCTCAAACGCCGTCTGAAAATCTATGGCATAAAGGCCGTCTGAAAAAGTGGTTTCAGTATAACTGTCGCCGGTTGTAATTTGATTGAAACCACCCTTTCAGACGGCCTGCCGTTTTCAGAAGGAAACGGCGATGTCGTTCCTGTGCGCCCTGAATTTTTCTTTAAACACGGCAGGCAGTTTCCGGTCGAAATACCAAGAGCCGTCGGGCATTTGCAGTGCGCCGCCGGCACAATGGAAGGAAAGCCGCCGGCCGTTTAACGTATCTGTTTCGCAAATTTCGATTTGGTGTGCCTTGCCCCAGTCGGCTACGGGCAACAGGCGGGCAGCCGTTTCGATGCGCTGCCGGACAGCTTCCCCGATATTGCCGCATTGCCCTTGGCAGCGGCCGACGGCGGCAACGGGACAAGGGGAGTTTCTATCGTAGCCCGGCGGCAGGATATTCAGTTCGGCCGGGCAGAATTGCTGCTCGCGCGCCCAGGCATCCAGTGCGCGCTTGGCTGCTTTTTTGTGCAGAAACAGTCCGTTGGGCCGGTCGGGATAGAGGCCGTCTGAAAGCGGGCGGATTTGCGCTTGAAGTTTGCCTTTTTCGTTCGGATGGAAGCGGACGGTAAAGTAATCTGTCGGACGTCCATCGTTTTCAGACGGCCTGAATCCGTGTTCGGCCGACAGCTTGGCTTTAAGCATCAAGGCATGCAGCGGGCCGACGGCCGGCAGGAAGCGCAGCGATGCCGCCCGTTGCAGGAGAGGATTTCGGTGCAGCAATTCCACTGCTTCGCGAAAGGTTTTGGCGTGTGCGTCCGCATACAGCGGCAGGCCGTCTGAATCCATCCACAGCAGGGCACCATCACCGTCGGACAGGGCATCCAGCTGCCCGGCCAGTTCGGGATGCAGTCCGACAGGCGGCAACTTGGGGAGGGTCAACGCGCTGCCTTGTTCAACAAGAGGCAGGATGCCGTGGCTAGCCGCCGTCAGCTCTAAATAGTCTGCCAACGCCAATACGTCGTTCATGGCACGGTGGCGCGAGCTGACGGCAATCTGATGGCGTTCGATGATGCTGTCCAAATTGTGTTTGAAAAACTGCGGGTAGAGCCGTCGAGAGAGCTGGACGGTGCAGAGCGTGGGCGCGGCGTAAGAAAGCCGGCAGCGGGAAAATTCGTGGCGCAGGAAGGTATAGTCGAATTTGCTGTTGTGCGCCAGTAGGAGCGTGCCGCGCAACTGGTGCAGCAAATCGTCCGACAAATCGGCAAACGGCGGCGCATCGGCCACCATTTCATCGTCGATGCCGGTCAGGTTGCTGACGAATTCGGGGATGTTTCGTTGGGGGTTCACCAGTTGGCGGTAGCTTGAAACCCTGTTGCCGTCGAAGCGGAGGAAGGCAATTTCAGTAATGCGGTCCGTATAGGGATTACCGCCTGTGGCTTCCAAATCGATGATGACAACAGGCCGTCTGAAAGCCGAAAAAGCGGCTGCAAGTTGCGGCCAACGCGCGGTATCCATCATTTAAATTCTTTTTATATTCAAGCAAAATGGTGGATTTTAACCTTTTTTAGAAAAATATTCAGCAGAAAATATTGACAGCTTAGTTTTGCATCCATATAATTCACATCTTTCTCGCACCCGTAGCTCAGTTGGATAGAGTATCTGGCTACGAACCAGAGGGTCGGGCGT
>ERZ772921.2120-NODE-2120-length-10932-cov-3.242162_pt1 | contig 10932 bp, 7 predicted proteins | sample MGYA00512117_ERZ772921 | MGnify/ENA primary metagenome ERZ772921 (study PRJEB29015, sample SAMEA2737944) | human oral metagenome | biome: human oral; feature: human-associated habitat; material: dental | place: China | collected 2150 ... | reverse complement strand
TAATGCCATCCACAATCGTCAACGATTCATCCACTACGGCGTCCTGTTTCACTGTATCGCCGGTAATTTTCGTGATCGCTTCCGCCGTATGCTGTGCGCCCCGCGCTGATTGATCCGCCGAGGCCGTCAATTCCTCAGAAGAAGCGGCCAACTGTTCAGCCGTTTCCACCGTGGTAGTAATTAATTTTTTGAGACCGGCCGCCATGGTGCAGAAACTGTTATGCAGGTTGCCGATCTCATCCGGCCGGTCCGTAGGTGAAAGCGTCATGGAAAGATTTCCCTGCGCCACATCCGCCGCCACCGTATTGAGCTGGGCAATCGGGGTAGCAATAGATCTCGTGATATAGAGAATGATCGCCACCAGAACGCCTATGGAAACCACAATGACCGCTCCGACAATCGCTCCCATTTTCATCAGCGGCTCCAAGATTTCCGCCTTCGGCACTTCTAACACCAACACCCACCCCGTAGCTCCTACCGGCGCAGAAACGAACAGCGTCTCCGTACCGTCCTGTCTCCAGGAAGCAAAGGTGGGCGCGCCGCTGAAGAAACGCTTCACACTGTCCGCCCCTTCACTCTGCTTTAAGATGTTATCCTGAATCGTCCGGGTTTTATGGTAGACGAAATTGCCTTCCTCGTTGAGCAGGAACGCGCTGCCCGTATTGCCTACCTTGATCTTGGAAACATCGTTTTTCACCGCGTCCAGCGAAAGATCGAAACCGGCCACGCCGATGACCCGTCCCCCCTGCCGAATGGCCGCACTGAAGCTGACCACCGGTTTCTGGTCCGTTTTCGTAAGATAGATTTTGGAGATCATGACATCCTGACTGGCGGCGGCCTCTTTATACCAAGCCCGCCCGGTGGGATCAAAATCGGGAATGGATCGCTTTTCCGCGCCGTCAATGAACGGCTGATCGGGAAATCCCACGAAGAAATCCCCAATGCCGTCCCGGTTGGCAAACGCATTCGCCATGCTCTGCATATCTTGATAAGCGGGAAGTTTCGCCTCCCAGGCGCGGGTCACCGCCGCCAGCCTTTCCTTTTTTCCCACGATGATGCTGTTGATCTCACTGGCCTGATGAGTCGCCATCTCAGTCATTTCCTGTTCCATAGCGTCCATGAGGATCTCATAGACGATCCCCGCCATAACCGCAAAGACCAAAATTACCGGTGCGCCAATCAGCGCAATCATTCTCTTTTTCAAATTCATTTTCTCTTCATCTCCCCTTATCATCATTGATATCCTACGCGGTTTTTATAAATGGATACATCCCCCCAGCGTCCCCAAACAGATGGATTGAAATTTTATAAAATTACAATACCAGGCTTTTCTCCTGGGTTGGCACAGAAAATCTTCTTTCACCTGCTCTGTGCAAAGAGAAGGATTATAATTGTATTATAGCAAAATTGTCCCCCTCTTCGCAAGATGTCCGTCTTATTTATTGGTAATCAGCGACAAAAATAATCATCGGACTTCCAAAAACCGTCGATGTCTTCCAGAAAAGAAAAACGACGCTTTTAGGAAGCGTCGTTTTTCTTTGCAAATCTTTTGTTTTTCGGCACATTGCCCTGAAGACTTCGCGGCCCACTTAATCCAAGAAATCACGCAGTTTATGGCTGCGGCTGGGATGCCGCAGTTTGCGGAGGGCTTTTGCCTCGATCTGGCGGATACGTTCCCGCGTAACACCGAAACTCTGCCCCACCTCTTCCAACGTTCTGGCCCGACCGTCGTCAAGCCCGAAGCGTAAGCGCAGGACTTTTTCTTCCCGCGTCGTCAGAGTATCCAACACATCTTCCAGCTGCTCTTTCAAGAGCATGAATGAAGCCGCTTCCGCTGGCGCGGGCGCTTCCTGATCTTCGATGAAATCCCCCAGGTGAGAGTCTTCCTCTTCCCCGATAGGGGTTTCCAGAGAAACCGGTTCCTGCGCGATCTTCATGATCTCCCGCACCCGGTCCACACTGATCTCCATCTCTTTGGCGATCTCGTCGGGACTTGGCTCCCGTCCCAGTTGCTGCAAGAGCTGACGGGAAATGCGGATGAGCTTGTTGATGGTTTCCACCATGTGTACCGGAATGCGAATAGTGCGTGCCTGATCGGCGATGGCCCGTGTGATGGCCTGCCGTATCCACCAGGTGGCATAGGTACTGAATTTATAGCCCTTCGTATAATCAAATTTTTCCACGGCCTTGATGAGGCCCAAATTACCTTCCTGAATGAGATCGAGGAACTGCATGCCGCGTCCTACGTAGCGTTTCGCGATACTGACCACAAGGCGCAGATTCGCTTCCGCCAGTCGGCCGGCCGCCTCTTCTCTCGCCGCGTCGTCTCCGTTATCACGCAGTTTGGCCAACCGGATCTCGTCCTCCGCCGTAAGAAGCGACACCCGCCCAATCTCTTTCAGGTACATGCGAACTGGATCGTCAATGCTGATCCCTTCCGGTATGCTGAGATCAATCTCCTCTTCCGTCTTCCCCCCGTCAGTCTCGGAACGTTCCCCCATATCGTCCGTGATCTCAATCCCCTTCTTGGTGAAGGTATCAAAAACATCCTCCATGGACTCCACGGACAGTTCCTGCTGCTGAAGCGCATCCATCACATCGTTGTAGCTCAGAACGTTACGGTTCTTCTTCCCTTGCTCCACCAACCCATTGACAATCTCCTGAACGGTTTCCGTCAGCTCGCCGTCCTCTTTGCTCCTGCCGGCCTTCAGAGCGAGCTTCGTCTCTTCCGCCTTAGGTGAAGCCTTCGCCGCCGCGCTTGGCGCGCCGGAACCTCCAGCGATCATTTTTTTCCTGGCCCGTTCTTTCGAAGCAGCCGTCTTCTTCGCTGCGCTTTTGGCGCCGGAGGAAGCAGCCTTAACCGCCGACTTTTTCGCTTTCCCCGCGGCCGGTTTCCCCGGTTCGGCTTTTGTCTTTGCCGCTGTTTGGGGGATGTTTGCCTCTTTCGGTGATTTCGCCGCCAGTTTGATAGATTTTTTCGTCGTTTGGGGAGCCGGTACGGGTGAGGCCACCGCCGCTTTAGCCGCGGACGTCTTTACGGTTTTCTTTTTCTCCGTTTTCACCGGTTTCCTGCTCGTCGCTGATGGCGCGGTACTTTCTTTCGCCGCTTTCTTAGACGTCTTTTCCACCGACTTAGCCGGCTTAGCCGCCTTTGGGGCCGCTGTTTTCTTCAAGGACGTGGACCCGTCAGCCGCAGCGCGCGAAGCAGACGTCGTTTTTGTCGCTGTCGAAGACTTCGCCGTCTTCGTCTTTGCCGCGGCACCTTTCGCCGGGATCGTCGCTTTTCCCTTCGCCGTGGCTTTAGCTTTTGTCGCCGGAGCCGCTTTGATCGCCGTTTTTACTTTTTCTTTCCCCGTTGCCCGCGTCTGTTTTGTCGGTTGGGGCGCTGCCTGTTTCGCCGATTTCGATTGCGCCGTCATTTTTTTACCCTTATCCGCCCTTTTTCCCGCCGGCGCCGCTTTTATCTTCGCTGCCGCCTTCCCGGCCGGTTTCGTCTCCGCCGTCGCCGCCTGGCGCTTCGTCGATGCTTTTTTAGCCGGTGCCTTCGCCGCCGCCTTTTTCCCTGTCTCTACACCCACCTGTTTCTTTGCCGTTTGACGCGTCTTATCCGCTGCCGTCGCTTTCTTAGCCGTCACTTCCTGCCGCCTCCTTTCTCTCGTAGTTGTCGTAGATACCCCGCGCTTACCCAATCACAGATCATCCATTTCCTTTCTTATTCGCTGGCTTTCCGCCAGTTCCTGCCAAAAATCCCGGCCTTCTTTTTCCAACGTATCCGCCCGCAGGCGATGTTCTTCGTAAAGAGGTGTCAAATAGGCCCGCCGCAAAACGCGCAGACAGTCATCATAAAGTTTCAGACTGTCTTCTCCCCCGGTATCTTCCACCAACGCCCGGGAAAGCTCGTCTGCCGCCGCTTCATCCAATTCCGCCAACGCCGCCGCGTCGTCCGAAGCGTCCCCCCGCTCGGCCCGCTCCGCTAAATAACGCAAAATCACACCGTGCAGCGGGTAAGGAAAATCCGCCAAAGGGATCAGCGCACTTAAATGAGCCAACGTTCCGGGATCGTTCCAAACCTGCCGAATGACGATGCGCCCCGCGCGCCGAACGGCGTTGTCCGCTTGACGCGCCAATTTTCGTATCGGCGCGCGCATCGTCTGAAACTCGTCCGCGGGATCACTCCGATACTGCCGCAGCTCCTGCCAGATAATGCCCTCCTCCACTCCTAACGTCCGGGTGAGACGGCTCACATAGCCGCTGCGCTCTACCGCACTGCATTCTCGAAGTACGGGAAGGATGGCGGTCAGTGCCCGGGCTTTCCCTTCCATCGTACGCACCTCATGGTGTTGGAGAACGTAACGTATCTGATATTCCGCCAATGGCAGCGCCGCTTGCGTCAGATTCCGGAACGCCTCCGCGCCGTTCTTTCGCACAAATTCGTCTGGATCCTTCCCCTCCGGCACAATGAGAACTCGCGCCTTCGCGCCCGTCTCACGAATGACGGAAAGCGCCCGCACCGTCGCCTTCTGTCCCGCCTCATCGCTGTCATAGCAAAAATAGATCTCGGGCGCGTAGCGTAAAAGCAGGCGGCACTGCTCCACGGTGAAGGCCGTCCCCAAGGACGCCGCTACATTCTCCACACCGGCCCCGAAGAGGGAGATCGCGTCCATGTAGCCTTCCACCAAGATCGCGTACCCTGCTTCCTTGATGGCCCGGCGGGAACGATCCAGCCCGAAGAGAAGCCGCCGCTTATTGAACACCAATGTCTCCGGTGAATTCAAATATTTCGGCTGATTCGGCGCCTCATTTCCTATGACCCGGCCGCCAAAGCCCACCACCCGGCCCCGTTCATCGGCAATGGGAATGATCACCCGATGGCGGAAGCGATCGTAGACCTCGCCGCTCCGACGGGTGGCCGCCAGCCCACACTCTACTAAAAGCTCCTCTTTAATGCCCCGGCGAAGAAAAGCGTCCCGCAATTTTTGAAAAGAGTCCGGTGCGAACCCCAAACGAAAGGCCTCAATCGTCGCCCGGGAAATATCCCGCCCGGCAAAATATGCCAAGCCCGGTGCTCCATAATCGGTGTTGATGAGACAGCTGTGAAAAAAATCCCGGGCCATCTCCAGCACCTTACGCATATCAGCGATCTTCTGCTCCCGGGCCACCTCCTGTTTTGATTTCTCTTCTTCCGGAAGCGGGATATTCAGCTTTTCCGCCTGCATCTTAATCGCTTCAAAATAGCTGACATTTTCGATCAACGACAAAAACTTAAAGACATTCCCCCCCGCATGGCAGCCAAAGCAATAAAAAAAGCCTTCGCTGGGCACCACGGAAAAAGACGGCGTGTTTTCCCGGTGAAAAGGGCAGCAACCCCAGTACCGATTGCCCTTACGCTTCAAGGGAACGTAAGACGCCACTACGCTGAGGATGTCCGAGGCCGCCTGTACCTGCGCCACGAAATCATCCATCGCCGCACTCTTCATCACCGTCTCTCCACCCTTTGGACCGTCCGCCAAAAATCTTTAACATTGATATATTCCATACAAAAGCCAAAAGTCCTTTTTTATCCTCGCTTTTTTCCGCCGCGGTCTCTTGCCCCGTCACGGCGCACAAAAAAGGCCGTCGTCAATGCGACAGCCTGCTCTTTATCCTTTTCAACGTCGGGCCGCAGCCCTCAGGCGCCCTCACGGCACATGGAACGAACCACTTACCGCTGCTTCCTTCCGGACCTGACGGGATTCATGAGGCTCCATTGCGCGAGACCCAAGCGCTGCGGTCCGACCTAAAAAAGGAACAAAAACAAAATGGCGGAGAGTGAGAGATTCGAACTCTCGGTACAGCGTTCACCGTACACACGCTTTCCAGGCGTGCTCCTTCAACCACTCGGACAACTCTCCAAGGCTTGAACTAAAATCGTATAAAACTTCGCCGCAGCGTTCCGCGACGCTCTATAGGTTAGCACATTTCCCGATCTCTGTCAAACCTTATCTCCTGATTGACCTCGCATTTTGCCGGTAGATTTCTCTCCGGTCCGCACAGATGAAAAAACGCGCCCCACGTCCATTTGCCTCAGCAAAAGAAACGTCCGGCGCGCTTTTTCAAACTTTTCATAGCGGCAGAAGTCGTCCGCCCCTCTCCCTCGTTGTGGGGAAAGACTTAGTACTTGAATCTCTGCAGGGAACTTTGCAGATCCTGTGCCAGTTTGGACAGAGAATCGTTAGCTCCCGCGATCTCCTCCGAAGAAGACGACTGTTCTTCCGTGGCGGCAGATACTGACTGCATGTCCGCCGATACCTGTTTTCCGTACTGATCAATGGTCTCTACCTGCTGTACGACATTTTTCGCGTCTGTCGTCACCGCCGCGACCGAATCCGATACCCGGCTGACCTGTTGCAGGACACCGTCTACCCGTTCTTTAATCTGCTTAAATATCGTCCGCAAGTCCTCGACCGATTTCGCCCCTTCGCCGACACTGCTGCGTCCCTTTTGCATGGACGCGATGGCGCTTTCCGTATCTGACTGTATCGTTGAAATGAGCTCCGCGATCTGCTGTGTAGCCGTCTGCGACTGCTCGGCCAGCTTGCGCACTTCTTCCGCGACGACGGCAAATCCCCGTCCGCTGTCCCCGGCCCGGGCTGCCTCAATCGCCGCATTCAGCGCCAAGAGATTTGTTTGCCCCGCGATCCCGGAAATCGTATCGACAATCTGTCCGATCTCCTGTGAGCGTTCACCCAGCTTATCCACCAGCGCCGCTGACGAAGTCACCGTTTCCTCCACGCTGCGGATCTGCTTGACAGAAGCATCGATCGCGGTATGTCCTGTCTCCGCGTATTCAGCGGCCGCTGACGAATTGGTGGCCGCTTCCCCCGCTTCATTTTTTATATTCTCAATCGCCCACATGATCTGCTGCACCGAGCTGGTCGCGTTGTTTACGGACTGCTGCTGCTTTTCTACGACCGCCGCGGCTTCGGATACCGACTCAGCCACCTGGGTCGCCACCTGCGCCGACTGCGTCGCGCTGGCGGATAATTCCTCAGAAGAAGCGGCCAGCTGCTCCGAGGTTTCGTATGTCTTACGCATGAGCCGATTGATCGCCGCCCGCATATCCGTCAACACGGTGGCCATGTCGCCAAACTCGTCGCCGCGCGTGTTGCGCTGCTCCTTCAAGCGAAAATCACCATCGCGCAGTTTAGCACAGATATCAATCATCTTTTGCACCGGTCCGGTAATCTCTCGGGTAATCCATGCGGCTGCCACCAGCAGCAGGATGATGAAAACAATAGTTTTAATGACCAACGACCGAATGGCCTCTTCCAAAGCCTCCTTATTCTGCTGATTGATCTTATCCGCATTTTCGTTCGCCATTTTTTCCAGTGCTTCCACGCCCTTGCGTACCTTGGTCAAAGAAAACTGCGCGGTCTTTTCATAGAACTGCAGGCCTTCCGCCTTTTGTCCCGCAGCGACCAGATCCAAGGCCTTCTGTATCTCCGTCCGGTATTGCTGCCAGCTGGCCCACACGCCGTCCAACTGACTGACCGCCTCCGGATTGGACTGTGCCAGGACGGTATACTGTTTCCAGGCATCTTCAAAGCTCTTGTAATATTTTCCCGCTTCGTCGCGCGCTCCCTTCGCCCGTTCTGGATCATTTGTGCTCGTCGCGATCAGGATACGCGTCTGCAGCATGCGGAGATCCAGCCGATTGCTGGCGAGCAAACGGATCGCCTGCAGTTTCACCGTGTACATGGCTTCCATATCGCGATCCGCCTTGGTCAGATAAGACCAACCGGTGAATCCCACCCAACACAGCCCCAATGCCGCAATCACGACCAAGATCAGAAGCTTATACACGACTTTGATATGATTGATCCATCCCATATTTCTCCACTTCCCTTTCTAAAATTAGTGCTGTCATTCCCGCCACTGGAATCGTCGGCAACTGCCGCCTGAATCCATACCACCGCTTTCCATTAAGAAGCGCTTAAATATTAGAAATGACTGAGTATTCGCGGCAAGCACAGCAAACTCCTGCCGACTTTTATTAAAAAATACAAACTATGCAAAAACAGCATACGGCGCAGAAACACTAAAACTCCCCCCGCCTCAAATCCTTTCCGAAATAGAGGCAGAGGGAGTCCGTCATTCCTTCTTCCCGTCCTTCAGCAGTCAACACGTCCCTGGCGCCTTCAGCCGCAGTACGCCGGCACTCATTTCGTAGACTTCATCGGCGTAAGCCGCCGCCGTACCTTCGTGAGTTACCAACAGCACAGCCGCGCCGTCATCGGCATATTGCCGCAGAAACTTTAATACCCGCTGGGTGTTCTCATCGTCTAAGTCCCCCGTGGGCTCATCCGCCAGAAGAACTTCGGGCTGCTGCATGAGGGACCGGGCGATGGCTACGCGGCGCAGTTCCCCGCCGGAAAGCTGCGTCGGTTCTTCCTCGGCCAGATCGCCAATGCCCACCATGTCTAAAAGTTCCACAGCCCGCGCCTTAAGCGCATCCTCGCCTAGCGACGTATCTCCTTTCTCTCCGGCGCCGCTCTTTTGATACAGCCTGGCGGGCAGCATGACGTTCTCTGCCACCGACAAGCTGCGAAGTGCCGTATGACCTTGTGGAATCACCCCAATATGACGGTTTCGCAGGCGCGACAGGGCCCCATCCCCCAGGGTGTAGAGAGCGGTGTCATCCAGGAGAACCTGCCCAGCCGTTGGCTGAAGCAACCCCCCTAAGATTTGCAGCAGAGTACTTTTCCCGCTGCCCGAACGACCGGTGATCTCTACCAATTTCCCTGCCGTCAGCGTGAGATCGGCGGGAAAAAGAACACAAAACTCGCCGCCTCTGCCCCGTCGGGCAAACACTTTTTTTACTTCTTTTGCGTATAAGTTCATAGCTCATTCTCCCATAAATCCAGCCTCTAAGGAGTGGCGTTAAAGCGCCCTTTCGGTCATTCCCCTTCCCGCAGGATCAGGCTGGTGTCAAGGCTGCTGATATGATAGGCCACAAAAGCCGAGATGATACCGCCCGTCAGCACCGAGGTCAGGAGCGTTCCCCCCGCTAAGAGAGCGATCGCCGAGATCTTCGGCAACAGGAAAGGAACACCCAGAAGAAGGCTGATGGCGTTGGTAAAAAGCGAAGTAACGAGTCCCGCCATGAGGATGCCAATGACGCCCCCCACGAGGTTGAGAAGAAGTGCTTCTCCTACCACCAGTCCCGCCAACATCCGGCGCGACGTCCCCAAAACACGCAGAACGGCAAATTCCCGCTTTCGCTCGTTCATCACCATGGTGAAGACGATCATCATGATAACGACGCACAAAGCCCAGATGATACCGATAAAAAGGCCGATCATATCCGCCAGGCCCGTGAGGCCCGTGGAAATATCCGAGATGAGGTTTTTCGCCGCCACCGCTTTGATGTGCCGGACGTGTACCTTGATATCGTCACGCACCTTTTCGATGTCATACCCTTCTTTCACCTTGACCAGTATCGTGGAAACGACCTTGTCGGGATCAAAGGAATTGTACTGATTCATCCCCCGGGCCTGCGAGGACGCGATCAGGCGGCGCACTGTGTCCGCGTTGGCGTAAACCGCGTTGTCCAAATTCGATCCTGTTTTGGCCAGCTGGGCGACGACCCGGCACTCCACATCAAAGAATTTCAGCTTCCGATCTTCCGTAAAGCGCACGTTGCAGCCGGTTACAATGTCTCCGTCCTCGATCTTTCCGTCGTACGTCTCCTTGATCCAAGGCTGGATGACGAAGTCTGTGGCCGGGTCAAAACCCACGATCTGGAGCGAAGCCGAGCAGCAGTCAGCGGTCATGGAAGCGAGAAAAAGCTGGGGGGACAGCTTTTCCACCCCGTTGATCGCCGCTACTTGGTCCATGACGGCCGCGTCCATATAAAAATAGCCCGGCGTTCCTTGAAGCAGTACCGAATTGATATTGAACTGCGTGCGGGCCGAGGCGGGCATCACCACCACATCCGCGCCAAGGCGCGATTCTAAAACCTGCATACCCCGCTGCATACTGGAAATGAGGATGGTTCCACCAAACACCGCCGCCGCGAAAAACGCGGCAAAAAGGAGCAGGGCGGCGGACCGCCCCGGCCGATGCCAGAGGTTCTGCCAGGAAAAGCGAACAATGAAACTCATGACGCCTTATCCTTCTTTCTCCGCCACAGGATATCCGCGGCGAGGGCGACCGCTAAGAATCCAGCAATGAGAAGCACCGCCGGCTGGAACAGCACATGGCAGGGCATGGTAGCGATTTTGCAGAGCGGCAGAAGATGCCCCGGCAGAAGCGCTGTCAGGACCGTCAGAAGCAGCATGGAAATGTCGATTCCCTGCTTTACGGACGAGGAAACAAAAAAACGTATCCCTGCCAAGCAAGCGAGGACGACCCCTGCCCCCACGACGGCTTCTCCCGTCCAATGACAAAGCATCCAGCTCCCGTCCGGCCTCGCCCCGCAGGTATGAAACACCGTTTTCGGCGCCAGACAGAGCGCCAGACTCAAAACTGCGATAACAATATCCAAAAGGTCAATCTTCCGCTTTTTCTTCTCCTGCTCCATATCAGCCTCTCTTTCTCCCTTGCACATAGGGAACCGAGTCTTGGGAAAGTGCCGCTGCCGTGGCGCATCCGTAAGTAAAATCTTTCTCTATTATATAGTGCCCCTTCCCGCCCGTCAAGAATATTGAGAGTTAATCTCAAAAGCGTCGGGATAAAATATCAATCCCGACGCTTCCCAGAGCAGAGATATTCTTTTGTCGTCCCATCAGCCCCGAAGGATCAGATTTGCCACGAAAGCAGCGGCCACCAGCCACATGATGGGGCGGACTTCCCGTACCGCACCGGTCACGGTCTTCAAGATAACATAGCTGACAAAGCCGAAGGCAAACCCGTTGGCGATACTGGAGGTCAGCGGCATCATGATGATCGTCA
>ERZ772921.2118-NODE-2118-length-10942-cov-5.640581_pt1 | contig 10942 bp, 12 predicted proteins | sample MGYA00512117_ERZ772921 | MGnify/ENA primary metagenome ERZ772921 (study PRJEB29015, sample SAMEA2737944) | human oral metagenome | biome: human oral; feature: human-associated habitat; material: dental | place: China | collected 2150 ... | reverse complement strand
TTCCTACTCCTCAGAGCAGCAGCGCCGTGACGCCGTCGCAGTGTGGAACCACCACTACAACTACCATCGACCCCACACTGCCTGCCGCAGCCAGCCTCCTGCCACCCGCGTCCCAGTACACGTCACCAACGTCATGACCTCATACAACTAGCGCCTCCCACTCACGCTGGCTGAAGGGGTCTGGGGCTGCACTTGGTGTGCACCGTTCACGGTCTGGCCCTGACCGGGCGACGCGGCTTGGCAGGCGGCCGGAGGCAAATGACAGAGACAATCGTTTCTGCAGCCCGCCGCAAGCTCCTCCACTCATTGCGTCTCCGTCTGCTGTATAGACTCGGGAGCCAACAGTAAAATGGAGGCGGTGCGATGTTGAGCCTACGTAGCGCTATGCTTGCGAAGGCGTCCGACTCGTTAGGTGTTGCCAAACCTCCCGACGCCTCTACTGCCGGTTGTGTAACCAGGTTAGGAGAAGGTCATGCCCAGCAAGGATCGAGTGTATCGTGTCAATATTCCAAAGGGAACTCACCTCGCGCGCTCGAAAAATACCGAAGGTGCTTTTCGCAGCGCTGTTCTTGATGATGAAACCAACCAGGTAAGCGGACAAGCTGAACTGTTCGAAGTTGATCGTGATGAGGATGACGAAACCGAAGCATTTGGTGATTCTCATGCTTCGGTTGATGCAGTAAAGTACTTTGCAGCAGGAGCGTTTTCGACGGCAGCAGCGGGTTTAGCCTTAGTTGTGGCAAATCCCATGTTCAAGAAACTGTGGCATGAAAAGTGCCTCCCCTCACTACAAGCCCGGTTGCATTCTTTACGTCACCGCAAGGAAAGCAAACGGCTTGAACTGGCTCTGCAATCACCCGAATTACGGCAGATGAATCCTGAGACCATGGCGATCGAAGTTTTTCGTGCCGCCAAGGAGCCTCAGTTAGTCATGACGAGTGAAGAGGCCCAGGCGCGATACATTGCGATGGTATTTTATTTCGCAAAAGCGGCGAAGCATTGTCGGGAGCTCAAGAGTGCCCGAATTGATATTGCGAACGATCAGCAAGAGCTCCAGGATGCCTTAAACTGCATTGCGAGCGAGTCGGTCGTTAGCCTCGCTAATCGGGTCTTAGAAGCAGATGACGGGCTGGCGAGGGAAGCAAACGTATGGTTGCATGCTTTCCTTGAAGACAATGCTTCTGATGGCGCCCCACTTATCCCGCTCAAAATTACGCAGGTAAGGGCGATGATGCAGTTGTCGTCGTAAGCAGAAATTGAGGTGACTGCTCAATCCATAAAGCACGACCCAGTTTCGTCGAGATGTCGTTTCTTGGCACGCAGGAGGTCGTCGAAGGGCATCCGCTGGCTGAGAACGTTATATAGATCACTTCCGTTCATGGTGATGAAACACGACCTTTCACGGTAGGCCTGCTTAAAATCGGCCGAGAACCCATTTACTGCGACGAAGAGTCCGAGCGTGTTGCGACCCTTTCGTTGCACTTTAGTGGTGAAAACGTCGCCTTCGCCACGCCCTACTGGCTTGCTGAGCCATTTCGCTTCGACAATGTATCCATCGTGATCAAAGGTGAAGGCACCGTCGATCTGCTCGCTTTCTAGCGAATAGTCCGAGGTTGGATTTAAATCGTACAGGTCAGCTAGATCAGCAATGAGACGCTCCAGGCCCTTGCCAGCCTTTTGGCGATCCGGATCTTTCTCGAGCGCACTAAATGTCGTGAGAAGACGTTGGTGCTCGGCAGCAAACGATTCTCGACGCTGCTTGGCTTCGGCGCGTGCGAGCATTTCTCGCTCAAGACGCTCTCGTTGTGCCACTTCTTCACGAAAGGGGGCTACAATCTGCTTGAGATGCTCGATGGCGTTCAGCGCTGCCCTTTTCTTTTCCGCTTGATCGTCTCGGCGATAGTCGGTCAGAGAGTCAGGGCGCGTGTCGGCCAACTCAATCATCACCTGGATGAGAGTGTCGTGGCACAACCTCTCTTGGCCCTGAGCACGGATAATGATACTGTCGACAGCCTCGCGCTTGGTTAGGGCCTGGAACGCGATATTAGCGACCAATTCTGGATGATCCTGAAATAAGCGTCGGACGCCTTTCTCAAATGACTTCTTGTACCACCACCGCGTGGCAAGAACTTCACCTAGTGCTTCCCAGGCTTCGAGGCTTAGCTTTTTCACAAGCACAGTGTAGCGCTCGGCGCCGACCATCCCGCCCGTAGCGGGTGCGAGCCAGGCTTCCCGGAGCTGCAACCTACTCACTCATCCCACCCACCAACTCCTCCACCCGCATGTCCAGCGCAGTAGCCAGGGCGATGAGGGTGCGCAGGCGTGGGTTCATCGGGGTGCCGGGGCGGGATTCGCCCTTCTCGAACTTTTGGTAGGTGTAGGTGGAGATGCCGGCGGCGTGGGCCAGGGCTTCCTGGCTCAGGTCCTTGGCGATACGGGCGCGCTGCAGCCGCAGACCGAGCTGGCGGGCGATGGGCCACCACTGCTCGTCTTGGCTGGTGGAGGAGGAGTCGCGCACTGCACCAGCGTCGAGCGGTCACCAACTTGGCACCACCATACATGTATGGCAATCTAGAGATGTCAGCCGAGATGGAGGGAGGTGAGCAGCATGGGTGGTTGCTGAATGAAGGCCCCGTACAGCGGGGTTCCATCCGATCGTGGCCGTACCTGTGGGCCACGCGGCGTCCGTCAAGCGGCCTGCGCTGGGCGGGCGTCGTCATTGCCCGTGCTGACGGACGGCTTGGCTATGCCGGCGTGCTGGCCGGCTCCCGTTCGCTCAGAAGTGTTGGTTTGCGGCTGCGCGTTGGTTGCTTGGTCGAGCTGGGCCACTTGCTCATTGTGGAGCGTCCAGGCGAAGACGAGCCCTGCTCTCGGGAAGAGCCAGCCGTCGTAGCGGTAGCGCACGACTGCTGATTGCGGTTCCTCAGAGACGCGCCCACCATCACCACGGGACGCGAAGTCCATCAGGCGGACTCGCTCGATCGCGTCGGCGTCGTAGGACAGCTCCACGTCCAGGCCCTTGGTCGGGCGGTCGATGTTGAGATGGAAGACATGGCCGTTGCGTGGCACCAGTGAACGGAACCGGAAGGCGATGACGACTGGCTTGCCGTCTGCGATGACCTCGGTACCCAGGTCGACGACATAGATCTGCCCCGCATCCTCCACCTGCCGCGTGAACGGTACCGGCGTGCCGTTGACGGTGAACTGCTCCAGGGCGAAGACCTCTGGATCGGAAACGGCCAAGCCGGGCACTGGCCGGCGATACCACACACTCGTCTCCCCACGCTCGGCCACCAGCTGGTCGTAGCGCTGGCGGTCGGAGACGACGGCGAACTTGCGGAAGCGGTGCCGCGGCGTGACGGTGTACTCCCAGCGGACACGTAAGTCGAAGAACGGGGTAGGAGCATTGCTCCTACCCCTTGGTATACCAAGGGTCGCATCGACGCGGGCGTCGTACCAGCGCTCCTCGGCAGCCATGGCTTGGTGGCGGATGTCGGCATAGACCTCACGGCCGAAGGCCGGGTCGCCGAAGCGCAGGCCCAGGCTAGTGCGGGCCAGATCGTCCAGCAGCTCGGGCGTGGCTATACGCGCTACGTCCTGGCTGTCAAAGCGGAAGGCTTCGATGACAGCGTCGCGCAGGGCTGGTGCTTCCTCACGGATTGTCTGGCGGAAGCGCTCTGTCACCGCCCGCTCCTGGTCTCGCCGGAAGGCGTACTCGAAGAACGTTGACAGCAGCCCTGCACCAAACAGCGTCCCACCCAGCTCACCTAGCGGTAGGGCGTGCAGCCACTGCCAGTCACCCAGCCGCATTGGTGCCAGCCAGGCGTTGAGCATCATGAGGAGGATGCCAGCCAGGGTGAAGGAGACGGCCAGGAAGGCGGCTTTGAGCCGACGGAGGCGGTGGTGGGGAGAAGACTCGACATCTTGCATTACATTATTAATTTTAGCACCTTTATAGTACACTTTGAAAGGTTAGTGTCTCAGGGCTGCAGAATGTTGCAGTTTCGTCACGACGCGACAGGAATGGCTTGATAGAGCGTTATCTTGTGAGCGTGCTACTTCACGCATGGGCAATGACGACCAATGAAGACATTTGCGTAAAAGCGGGCGTCACCTAAAATGCAAGGTATTCGTTAAGCCGTCAAATACATCAGTAAAGCAAAAAGGAACGTTATGCGTCTCACGCGAGTCAAAGTCGAAAACCACAGCCGTCTCCAGGATCTAGAGCTGGAGGTTCGCCAGCATATGGTGCTCATCGGCCCAAATGACGTCGGCAAGTCGTCGCTGCTGCGCTGCCTCGATCTCTTGCTAGGCGCTAGCACCGGGCAGCTGTATAACCAAATCACGCCTGAGGATCTTCGCGACCCAGATCATCCCTTTGTTGTCGAAGCCGATCTTTGTGGCTTCTCGGATACCGAACAAGCATTATTTCCCGATGAGATCACGGTCGACCCAAACGTCGAAAAAAAGCAGACGCTCACGATCCGCCTTGAAGCTAGCTTCGACGACAATGAGACGCTTTCGATAGCCCGCACTGCGCCGAATAAAAACATCGGACGGCAGATCTCACGTGATCAGCTCCAGGCCATCGGGTGGACACTGCTCAATGCTAACGACCGAGCCCGCAACATGAGCGTCGACCGGCATTCTCTGTTGGATGACGTGCTGGCTGGTGTGGAACTTGGCGATGAACAAGCTGACTTTGAAGACATAATTGAAAAAATTGGCGAAAAACTCCAAAACTCAGTTGCCCTGTCTGAACTCCGCGGTGCGATGGCCGATCAGCTCAGTACAGCGTTGCCAGAGAGAGTTACACAAGACGATTTGACTTTTGTTCCTGGGGCTGCTGCTGACAATAACGTACTGAAGGGGGTGCGCCTTGAAGTCAACAAAAAGTCGATCAGCGAGCAGTCAGACGGCAAGCGTGCTATCTACGCGATTGCCTTGTACGACCTGATCTCAAATGGCGCAAATATCGTTGCGATCGACGAGCCTGAAATCCACCTCCATCCCAGCAGCCAGCGCAGCCTGGCTCGGTTGCTGAAGAATGGGAGCAACCAGAAGATCATCGCGACACATTCGCCTGACATTGTCAGTGCTTTCGATCCTGAACATATTGTTTCTGTCAAGGTAAATGGTAAGGTTGTGCAGCCGGCAAGAGGCCTCCTTAACAATGATCAGCGACTGATACTCACCTGGTGGGCAAAGGACAAATTGGAGCCGTTGACAGCGCGCCATATCATATTTGTGGAAGGCATATCGGATCGCATTGTTGTCGAGCGAGTTGCAGAACTAACTGGGCGTGAGCTAGATCGTCTTGGAGTGACGATCATGGAGGTAGGTGGTTGCAAGAATATGAAGTACGTGTGGAGTCTGTTTGGCGCAGACGGGTTCGATATCCCTACCTCTATACTCATTGACGAGGATGCAATCTCGGCTGTTTCCAAAAACTTTGACATTCAAGAGGCTGAATTCGGTGAGAACTCTATCTGGGTTTCAAGAAAAGATCTCGAAGATGAGTATGCGCAAGCGCTCGATCGCAGCACATTGGTGCCTGAGTTAGTTTCATCAAAGCTATTTGAAGACCAAAAGCGCCGAGAGCTAGATACTAGATTGAAGAACGGGAGTCTTACTAATGCAGACGTTGCAGAGTTTTGTCGTCTTAAACCGAAAAATCGTCATCCAAGTCATAAGGTGCCAGCCGCGTCGATTGTAAGCAGGCTTCTTGATAAAAAAACTGCATCGAAAATAACGAGCATCATGGATCTGCTCAACAATATCGAGAGTGCCTGAAGTGCTAGACATAACGCCAAAACAAGCGCAAGTCCGAGATTACGAAGGGCTTTCGCTCCTCATCATCGCGCCCGCCGGATGCGGCAAGACCGAGACATTGGCGCTGCGCGTAAGGGGCTTGCTCGATCAACAAGCTGTCAAGGCGTCACAACGCATCCTGGTGGCCACGTTCACCAAACGTGCGCGCGATAACATGCACGACCGCTTGAGCTACTATCTCACTCCACGAGAGATGCGTGAAGCGGTCACTGTGTGCAACTTCCATGGGCTTTTTGCCAGAATCATCCAAGCTCATAGCAACGTCATCGGCCTCGATCCGAAGCGACTGACGATGCCACAGAACGACTGGGTGGGTGAGCGTTGTAGCGCGCTAAAACTTAAAGGGCTGACCAACGACGTTAAGAGCGACATTAGTTCAGCGAAGTGTCGAGCGCTGAATGATGAGCAGGTTCTGGCTGAACTTCAGCGTTCTGGCAACCAGTATGCATCCATGATTGAGGAGCAGCGCCAATCCGAGAGTCGCTTGACCTATGATGATCTGCCGAGGCTTGCTGAGTTGATCCTTGCCAACGATGAGGTGGCGGCACTCTATCGGCAGCACTTTGGGGCAATCATCGTCGACGAGTTCCAAGACTTAACGCCGCAACAACTGCGGGTTGTGCAGCGCATTGGCTACAAGAAGACCACCTACGCAGGCGACCTAGCTCAAGGCATCTACGCCTTTGCCGGCGCTCAGCCTGAATATGTCAAAAAGGAACTCGAAATCGAATGCTCCGAAACCATCGAGTTTGCTGAGTCATTCCGCTCATCGCCAGCTGTGCTAACTGCAGTCAATTCACTCAACAGTCTGACTGGTGGACAGGTGCTGACGGCAGCCGCCCCAGACTCCTGGCCAAGCGGTGGGTTGGCTGCCTATAGACAGTTCGATCGTGCACAGGAAGAGGCAAAATACATTAAAAACCTCTGTTCCTGGATCCTATCTGAAGGACGCGCCCCGCAGCAACGAATCGGCATTTCTGCACGCTTTAAGCGGAGACGCCAACTTGTCGACAAAATGATCGCAGCTAGTGGTCTCCCATACTGTATTTGGGATGACGACGTACTCGATAAGTCTATAGCGCAGAAGATTCGTAGCATGCTGAGAGGGCTGTCGCTGTCAGAGTTCCACAGCGCAGATGATCCACTAGCATTCCTTCGTCAAGCTGTTTCTTTTGACAATGAGCAAGATCCCGATGAGCGAACCGCACTCTCGAGTGCGGTCGACTGGTGCTTGGATCTCTTGCAGAAGGATCTAAATCCAGATACTATCCAGAGGCGCATTCAAATTGGTGACAATGATTCACTCATCACTCGCGCTGGAGTACATCTGCTTACTGGTCACGCTGGCAAGGGCCAACAGTTTGATTGGATGGTTGTCGTTGGTCTTGAGGAAGACTACTTGCCCAGTTACCAGGCAATACAAGCTGGTGACAATTCTGCCATGATGGATGAGGAAGCTCGGACACTCGCTGTTATGCTCTCCAGGGCACGGCATGGGGTGCTCGTGACTTCGAGTTCTATTGTACCTGGTGATTTCACTCCGAACAAACGACAGTCGCGGTTTCTGACCAACTTACTTCCGGCGGTAACAAGTGATCGTCAGCAGATCCATGATTGGCTTGCAGAAGCCGACTGGAAGGCTATCGCAGAGAAGTGAATTTGGAAGATCGCCAGAAGAACCCACTGACGAATAGTCACTGAGTGCTGCGTTGCTGCAGGTGATCGGGATTCGCGGCCGCCTACAGTAACGCTAGTCGGATAATCTGTATCAGCCATGCTTTGATGTAAGTAATTCTATAGCTCTCTCTAGAGTGATGGTACTAGGAGTATCATTAGAGCTTAGAGGAACCTTAACTTCGCTGTTTGCAACACATACATAATAAATGTTATTACTGTAGTCCTTATTTACGGTAACAAGATTATCAGAGTAGTAACCTAATGCCCTAAGTGGCACCGTTTCACGTAAACGACCAATCAAATCGTCTAGGATGTTATTCAGAGCCTCCACCATACCATTTTTATCGCCGTTAATTAAGTCGGGCATTAAGTCTTCGCTCTGGGGAAACCTATCCCTGTCGCCTGCACGCCCGGTCGACAGAACTAGTTTCATAGTGTCTTCGAAAGATAAAGTTGGACTAACGTCTTTAAGTTGTCCGAGAATTCCTATCAATGCCAACGCCGAACTGCGATCAATGGTACTGGTGGTATTTTCGCCGTAAGCAGCTTCTTCCAATGCCGCGTCTTTATCGCTGTAAATGACCATGGGTTAATATTATCTAACTGGGGCGTAGGGGAGGCTTGCATGCAACGTGAGATGCAACACATATAGTGTGAATGCGTATTGTTGAGTGTAGTTATCCACGACGTGTCACAACGGCCATTGTTGCCGTTTTCAGACGGCTTATCGTGGGGTGCCAGTCGCTGTATGACAACCTCGATCCAGCCGGCGGCAAAGGCTATCGGCGCTCCAGATGGCTCTGGGCGCTCTTCGACGATAGAGGCACCGCTCTCACCCCACCACTGCCGTCAGTCCTCGCGAGCAGCCGCCAAATGGCGCCCGATGGTCATGCCACTGAAGCCCAGCCTCTTGGCGATCTCAGCGATGGTCAGGCCCTGTTGGCGGAGGAGGATCGCCTGGGCACGGTGTTCGTCGGTGAAGCGGTGGTTGCGCTCCAAACCCGCCTGCCCACGCAGCCGGTAGACCGTTGAGCGGTTGACACCCGTCTGCCGGACGATCTCCTTGAGGGGGACGCCGGCGCGGTACAGGTCGACCACCTGCTGGCGCTGCTCGGGCGTGAGAGGCCGGAGCTTCGTCTGCTTGATGCGGTCGACCACGCGCGGCGACCGTGATGCCGTGTCGGGCGCATCACTCTCATCGTTCGGCCGCTCCCCTACGCTGGTGGCCGGTGCGGTGCATCGTCGCTGCAGGGACTCACCTTCTGGCTCTGCCGCATCTACCCCGTGAGACGGCATGGGCTCGTCCGCATCGCCCACCGCGCCATCCGCCCCGTCAGTAGCCGGCAGATGCGCTACATTGGGGCAGGTACACACCTGGCCGCCCTCACCGGCGGCCAGCTTCCTTCGGAAGTCCAGCAGCACCATTAGGTTGTTAGGGTCAATGGTGCGGAGTTGTACCACGAGGTTCTTATGCGAACCTGCATCATGAGGGTCATGGTTTGGGGTCGTGTTTGATGGTTGAGAGCCTCTGCCTGTTGGATGGGCGTTTTTCGTTGTGTTGAAGCTGGTTTCGTGCCGTGACCGCTGTCGCAGCCGTTCTGTCGTGGTTGGTTGTGTCATGCGGTGTGGTGCAGGTCGTGGTTGGTCAGGTGGTTGAAGGGTGGGTGGAGGAGCGCCTTGAGGCTGATGCCGGTGCCGGTATTGGCGAGGTGGATGGGGCGAGGGCCGGCGGCTGGCTTGTCGGCCTTATCGGATGCTTCCCCGCTGGTGGCGTTGGCTTCTTCTGCTTGTCCGTCACTGCTCCGATCGTCGTGTGCGTCAGCATCGCACCGTTCTGCTTGCTGGTCGCGACCGAGGCCAGTCGTGGGCGAGGCGCTGTGCTCACTCGTCTTGTGCTTGTTCGTCTGGCTGTCGTCGCCGGTGGGCGCCGCAGTAGTGGGCTTGGGGAGTCGGCGGCGCTGGTCCTCCAGGTTGGTGCGCCGGGCGGTCGGGGAGCGGATGTCGTGGGCGCTGGTGTTCTCGATGCGTTCCAGCTCGGCCAGCAGGTGGTGTTCGATGGCCCGGCGGTCGGTGTGGTCGAGGTGGATGGTCTTGTACAGGTCGGTGACGCGTTCCTCCATGGTTTCGATGAGGACGGCTTTGAAAGTGCAGTTGTGGTGCGGTGGCGGCGGGCGCAGAAGAAGTAGGGGTAGACGGTGCCTTTGCTGTTCTTGGCGTTGTCCACCAGGAGGCGGGTGTCGCACAGGCCACGGGCGGTGGTCTTGAGGTGGTGGTTGTGGAGGCGCTGCCGCTCGCCGTTGCGGTGGGAGTCCAGGATGTCCTGGACCTTCTGCCAGGTGGCGGCGTCCACCAGCGCTTGGTGCCGGCCGGGGTACTCCACGCCCTGGAAGGTCACTACTCTGCGGTGGTAGGGGTGGTGCAGCAGGGTGTGCAGTCGTCCTCGGGCGATGGGTTTGGCCGGCAGGTCCAGCCCCAGGCCGGTCAGGTGCGTCGCCGGCTGCGACACCGTCCAGTTGCCGGTGGCGTACTGGGTGAAGGCCAGCCGGATAAGGGGTGCCCGCGCCTCATCCAGCGCCACGGTACGCACTTCCCGCCCGCTCTCGCTGAAGTTCGTGCGCCTTTCCCCGGCCTATACTCGTTGAGGTGACGATGCTTGCGCTGCACGAGTGGGGGGATCCCACGGCTCCGGTCCTGCTCCTGGTTCACGGCCTGACGGAGTCGGCTGCAGCCTGGCCCGACGCGGTGGCTCGCTGGTCTCCCCAGTATCACGTCCTCGCGGTGGACCAGCGGGGGCACGGGGCGTCCCCGCGTTGGGACGACGAGTTCCTGGGCCGGGCGCCGCAGACCATGCAGGAGGACCTTGAGCTGGTGCTCTCCTCTTTCCCGGAGCCGCCGGTCGTCGTAGCGCACAGCCTGGGAGGGCTCGTGTCGTTGCGGGCGAGCGTTGCCCGGCCCGACCTGGTTCGGGCCCTGGTCCTGGAGGACGTCGCGCACCCCACTGGGCACTGGGCCCCGGACCCCTGGTTCGTGGAGCACCAGGAGCGCTTCCTGGACGCGTTCGCCGACGGCGGCGCGGCCGAGCGGGAGCGTATCCGGCGCGAGACCTCGTGGAGTGATGCCGAGATCGAGGGGTGGGCCGGGTGCAAGGGGCAGGTTGACCGCCGCTACATCCGCGAGGGGACCTATCTCGGTGAGGCCGACCTCATCAGCGCAGTCAACCGGCTGATGATGCCGACGCTGTACCTCGCGCCCCGCCACGGCGACATGGCCCCGGACCCCTCTGAGGTGACCAACCCGCTCGTGCGCTTGGTGCTGCTCGACGGCGTCGGCCACTGCGTGCGGCGGGACGCCCCGGAGGCCTACCATGGGCTGGTCGATCCCTTCATCGAGGAGGCCTTCGGCGAAAGATGCGGGTCATGGCACGACCGTCGTG
>ERZ772921.2117-NODE-2117-length-10944-cov-18.156396_pt1 | contig 10944 bp, 5 predicted proteins | sample MGYA00512117_ERZ772921 | MGnify/ENA primary metagenome ERZ772921 (study PRJEB29015, sample SAMEA2737944) | human oral metagenome | biome: human oral; feature: human-associated habitat; material: dental | place: China | collected 2150 ... | reverse complement strand
CCTGCTTCTTTAGCGTTTTAGCGATGTAGTTTTGCGTCAAGGTTGATTCGGTAAAAATAATTGCTTTGCGGGCGGCTTTTGATTCCAGCGCATTAAAGCCGACATTGATTGCTTCGACTAATTTTTCAGCCTTAACATTTTCTTTAATAGAATCAGCAAAATCCGCGTATGATTTTAGTTCGTCAATTTCAGCCTGAAACTCAGCGCGCTCTTTAGCCGATTTGATTATGTAGTCATCGTAAGCGCTAGTCTCCTCAAGTGCCTCAATCTCTTCATCATTCAAATCTCCCAGCTCATCAATCAGCCCGCCGCGGTTATCGCGTACTTTACCGGCAGCGTATTCTGCCTCCATGCGGCGGACGATATTCCGCAGCGTACTAGCAACCGCAAATGTGGACGAGCCAAGACGCTTGCGAAGAATCAGCGCTGACAAGTGGCGCTGTGAAGATGCAAATGCATACAGCTTATCGCGATGCAAATATTCGTCCACTAGCTCATATAATTTTTGCTCGTCGCCAGATGGTTCAAATTGTACCGTCTTGGCAATACGGTCAGTGTATTTAATATATTTCTTGACCTCCGATCGCAAAGTACGCTTGGCGATTTTACTCATGCGCGAACGAAGCTCGTCAAGCGCAAACGGGTGGTTTGATTTAATGTAACGCTGGCGAAAAACATCGAGTTTATAAAAATATTTAGGATCGACGACCGATACTAGACCATACAATTCTTCAAGTCTATTCTGCAGAGGCGTGGCTGTAAGGAGCAGTGATTTTTCGGAGCCTTTGGCGATATCAGAGACCGCACTAGCGATACCCTTTTGGTTGTTATAGAAATTTCTTAACTTATGTGCCTCATCAAGAACTAGCAGATTCCAGCCATTTGACAGCTTTTCTGAATGGCGATTTGCAAATTCGTAAGAACAAATGTAAATACCGTCCTTATCGATGATCTTTTTTGTTTTAATCCATTTTGCGTCAACAACGGTTGCCGGTAAATTAAACTTTTCCTGCAGTTCCTGCGCCCACTGCTGACGCAAACTTGATGGTGTAATGATCAGAATCTTTCGTTTGCGTTCCGAGTAGTATTGCATGATGACAATGCCTGCCTCAATGGTTTTACCGAGACCGACTTCATCCGCCAAGATAATACCGCGAGCCGTTGGCGAGTTTAAGGCAAACAGTGCCGCATCGATTTGGTGCGGTGTCGGAATAATCTGAGCATCAAACATTAGACCCGACAACTTAGCAACGTCATCGTTAGCATAGACGCGCTCAAGCTCATGGGCAATATATTTCGCCTGATAATCAGAGGTAATCATCAAGGTTATTATACCATTTTCTAGTCAATAATCCGGAAAGATTGTTTGGTAATTAACAGGTGATAAACCAGTGGTACGCCAAGTAGTTCACCCGCATGCTTAAGGCGTTCAGTCGTTGCTATATCAATTTGACTTGGTCTTAAACTCCCACTCGGATGATTATGCGCCACGATGATACTGGCTGCACGGTCGGCGATGGCGTCGGCGAAAACTTCGCGCGGGTGTACCAGGCTGGCGGTCAGCGTGCCGATAGTCACCACCCGCTTGGCAATCAAACGATTCGCTCCGTCCAGCGTCAGGCAGACGAAATATTCTTGCTTTTTGTCACGAATGTCGGTCAGTAGCTCGACGGCTTTTTCTGGGCTGTCGATAATTGGCTGGTCGCTATCTAACAAATACCGCCGCGCCAGTTCCAAGCTCGCCAATATCACCGGGATTTTCGCTTCGCCCAAACCAACCACACTGCGTAGATCATCATACGAAATATTGCCGCCTTTTTGATGCATAATTTTCAGCACCTCGCGCGCAATTTTACCGACATCCGCCTGTTTATTGCCACTGCCAATAATCGCCATCAAAAGTTCCAAATCACTCAACCGCGCCGTACCATAACGCGCCAATTTCTCGCGGGGACGATCCAACGGATGACGGTCAGAGATCTTCATATCACTACACCTCGCTTAATTCCTGACGATATACCAAACTATCCAATGAAACGACCGTTTGCCAAACGTTATTTTCTGATAACGACAAGCGATAGTAAATGGACCTAGCTTAATTTTATATGGACATTGCTTGACGATCGGATTTTCTGGCTGAGGAGTAGGAGTTTCGTTATTAATTTGTATGGTTTTAGGTTTACCAACGTAACCATCAGCTTTAACACCCGTCACGGTAATTGTTCTTGTTTTTGATATGTCTACATCGGTAATATCAAGTTGTCGCTGCTCACCAACAGCCCAGCCAAGATTGTTATCATCCAGCCGGATCAGCCAGCGCGAAGACAAATTATCAACTGGCTGCCAATTTAACCGAATCGTCGCCTTATCGCCATCTCGCTCAATAATTTTTGCCGAAACCCGAGGCGCCCCAGGACCAACAGGCCGATTAGGCTTGATGCCAACTTTAACGGGCGCCGATATGTTTGACGCCGTGTCGTTATCGGCACTCCTTCGCACCTGCATGATGCCATCAAACTTTTCATTATAGACATGGCTGGCAACCGGACTTGTTGTCGTTTGATCGATCTTACCATCACCATCAAAATCCCACTCGTACTTTGTAATACTACCATCAACTACATACGAATCGCTGGCATCAAAGGTAATCTTCTGCCCAACCTCCGCATAATATTCGCCAATTTTCAGTTTGGCATTCGGACGATTCTTAATTTTAGTTAAGGCTTTATCTAGCGCAGCAACAATGTCATTCTCGTCGCCGCTAGCAATTACCTGTCCAGAAGTTTGCTTAGCTATATCTGTATACGAGTTTTTTAAGTAGTCTCCTACAACAGGATAAATATTGACTGGATCTATCTCTAACGAACGCTTAGCCACAGCCGCCAGCGTCGAACCATCAACCTTATCCGGCTCGTGATAGCCGGCATCAGTCAACAAAATGATCGCTTTTGTCGCGCCTTTTTGCCACTTCATTTCATTCATAGCCACCATACTAGCGTGCAGTGTCGCCTCCGGCTCATCACCCCAGTGTTTCGGATCTTTCAGCGTATCGCCATGGGCAATGTTAAACTTTTCATAATTAATGTCATGCAGGAACATGTTGATGCGGCAAAGATTATAAGTCGTAATGTTAATCTCTTGCCCGTAAAAGCCTTGTCTGACATTATCCTTACCCAGAACTTTCGCAAATTTCAACAACAACGAACCGGAGCCTGCCGCTGGATCATATACTTTATTCACCGAGGTTTTGCCGACAACAGTAATTTTTGCCAAAAGTTCGCTCACTTCTTGCGGCGTGAAGAATTCGCCCCCAGATTTACCAGCGTTACCGGCATACATGGTCATCAGATACTCGTATGCGTCGCCAAAAGCGTCAATCGTATTGTCCTCAAACTTACCAAGCTCTAATTCACCGATGGCGTTCATCAATTTCACCAACCGTTCATTGCGTCTGGTAACGGTCGTGCCAAGTTTATTGCTATTGGCGTCCAAGTCATCAAACAGCCCGCGAAAATCATCCTCGCTATCAAAACCCTTAGCTGATTGCTCAATGTTACGGAATACTTTACTGAGCGTTTCGTTCAAATTTTCATCATTTTTGGCGCGCTTGCGGACATTTTCAAACAGCTCGCTTGGTAAAATATAAAATCCTTTGTCGTTTACTGTTTCCTCACGACCAAACTCCGCCTGATCATCGCTAATTTCAGCGTAATTAAAATCGGCCACGCCAGTTTTGCGTTCTTCGGCATTAAGATAATTAACTAAATTTTCCGATATAAACCGATAGAATAAGAAGCCCAACACATACGCCTTAAAATCCCAACCATCGACCGATCCGCGCAATTCATTGGCAATTCTCCAAATAGTATTATGTAGTTTAGTGCGTTCTTGTTCTTTAAGATTATCCCCCTTCATCAGAGGTAATTTTATCACAATAGCACCTCTGCGTTAATCGTACCCCTCCATTAACACCTCAACCGCAAAGGATAAGCTCAATAAAGACACGTTTCAATTTTAGCCCCGTGGTTTAATGGATTTTTGGAAAGTCAATTAACCGGAAAGGACGTTAGAAACGTGTCTAACAACAAGTATATACAACTTTGCTACGATGAACGTATAGTTATCAAGAATAGGTTAAAGAATGGTGAATCATACACTGCCATTGCCAAGTCGCTTGGACGCTCAACCGGTACTATCTCTCCGTGAGGCTAATAGCTTTATTGAGGAGCAAATACAAAGGCTGCCCGGGTCGAAAACGGGATAAGAATAGACCAGCCGCGTTACTATGCCGGCCATTGCCAGCCTAGATAGCCCGCAAGTACCGCGGGCCCAAGTTATGGTTAGTACCATTCGTAAGGCTAAAGAGGGTGTTAAAAGGCACGGCAGAGGCTACAATAGCAAGATGTATAGCTATTAACCCATACCGAGCGTAAGTCCGGATTAGGCTCTATTAGTTTAGCTATTGGCTACAATGCCGCCAGTATTACCAAACAAACCAAGGTGGATATTGAAAAGAGTCTTTAGCAAAAGTAATGTTGCCACCATTACTTACGGCAATGGGGGCTGAGTTTAGCAGCTGGCCGTGCCGCTTGAGAAAACGCTGGCTGCAGGTATTTACTTTGCTGACCCGTATAAATCCAGTTAGCGCGGCAGGAATGAAAACTTTAATGGGCTAATTAGAGATTTTTATCCTAAAGGCACTGACTTCAAAAAGCTTACGGCTCTAATGTATATTAGACTTAGAAAATCTATTGAACAACAGACCCAGAAAGCGTCTAGGCGGCTTAACCCCGCTTGAAGTCTTTAAGGCAAATTGTTGTGGTTAGGGTGTTAAGTTAAGTCCTGAACCCAAGTACATCTTACACGACGTATATATACGTACACATGTTAAACAATACTGTACGACATAGGAAAGTCTTAAGAAGATAGCTTTTTGGTTTGTTTTAAATCTATCATACCTGAATTCTGCCGCAAACTATTGACTTTAGGCGGCAAGTACGGTATATATATATCAGCTTTTCGCACAATCCCGTGCGAAAAGTAGAACTTGGAAAAAGAAGGGGGGTAGAGTTATGCTCTACCTCAGATGTCCAGACGAGCCTCCCTTTGGGGAGGCTCCCGACGACGACGACGACGCCGACGACGCCGAGGCGTCGTCAGGATCCGCCGCCCCTTCAGGCGGTAAGTCCTAGGTGGTGCGGGTCACCCCATGCTTTGGTTTATCTGAAGTATGGGGTGACACCCCCATTATGAGCTCTATTTCTGTTTAGAGTTCTTGGTATGGCTTATTGGCTTAGCTGTATGGCGGGTTTTATTGCTTGCCTATGGCTCGCTTCCTTTCTTTTTCTTTACTTTATTTATAGCTTACTGCTTTGAGCTATCCTTTATAGATTTCCTATGTGGATTTTGCTTGGTAGTTTGGCTGTATTGTTATAGACAAAGAGCTGTTTGTTTGATTGATTAATTCTTTCTTATGGCTCTTTGTTTCTGCCCAAGCGTACATGTTTTATATTATTAGGTATAGAGTGTGTAGGACTTGGGCTTTTTACTTGGGAAGAGATGAATAAAGATAAATTCTAATATTATTTGCGTACGTCATCGTCAAATCTCAACTCCGCAACTGTTCTCAGGTCGACGCCGATTTCTTTATACAGTTCATCGGTATTCTTGTATACTGCATCGTTCGGCGAATACCCGAGTTTCATAATCATATCCATAACTTGATCGCTACTATCCCCCTCAATTTCTGCATAATCATCAAGAAGCGGCCATGAATCCACAGTGATTTGTACGCCGTCTAGTATATACTCTTCGCGCCGATTTTCTTGATAGCCGCGCGGTTTCAACCCAAGCGCCACTAATACATCAAGTGCTCGATCAAAATCGTCAACAACAACCTCTTTTTCAATCGTTCCATCAATTGCATTATTTACGATTTCTTTACACGTAATCGTCGTATGGCTACCGTCCGTGCGTAAGCGTACCCATTTATTTGCCTGTGCTGGAATCGTGTCAAACACGTAGCGACGAAAATGATAGCTACCGGTTTTCCTCGCGCCAAGCGATTCAACCCGCTGCGCAAATTGCGCCGTGTTGATATGTAAAATCTTTGCTTCGTACTCTATACTCATCATGCGTCTCCTGCTTTCGCCTATTATGACAGGTTGTATGTGCGCAGTAAAGCGGTCGCCCGCACGCTAACTTTTGCATTCAAATCATAAGAATTATAGTATAATATGAACATGAATCCACAACGGAATTTAAATGATAGCGATATTGAGAATGCTGGACGCCCGGGGTATGTATCACCATCGATAAACGCGGCGCCAAGGCCGCTTTCGGATGGCAAATATGCGCAACTCGCACCGCACCAAAAGGGTGTTCGTTCATTTCGTACGCTTAAGGTGATATTGATTAGTGGATTGCTGTTCGCAGCGGCGATCGGTGTACTTGCAGTTATACTGTTGCTCGCACGATCGTCAACCAAGCGTATTACAAGTGAACAGAAGAAGACAAGCGAGACCAAATTAGATCCGCTCACTGCGCAACAAACTATTGAACATACAGCGGTGTATTTTAAGGGACAAGAGAAAGCTAAGACGTCGCTAACGATTCCGGTCAAAGTGAAGGGCAAGAGCTTTTACACCATCATACCGGATATTGATATCCTACAGAGTCTTGCTGGCTACGTACCGAAAGAAATGAGCAAACAGCAGCGCGAATCAATTGAGAAGAACTTGGACTACGATAAATTTGTCAAGAAAGTTTTTTCCGAGGGTGATGAAAAAACAGCGTATTTAGCTGATTTTACACGCGACGACGTTGTATGCCAGCTGAGCGTTGACCCAGCAGAGCACGACACCAAAGGAGACTGGACGGAATTGCGCTGCCTAGATGTATCTGCATACACGCCATACGCCGACGCTCAGCAGCCGCTTGCCAAAGCGTACAGTGCTGTCACATCAACTGCAGTACATTATGGGTTTATCGGTAAGCCGGTCGCGAAAAATGGCGCTATCAGCGGATATAAACTAGTCGAGATTCCAGTCGGTGCGGTTACTAATCAACGCATGACAACACCCGACAATTTAGGCATGTTCTATCAGACACCTGATGGCTTATGGTATTATTTCCGCGACCGTAACCGCGATGTGTATGTTGAGTGCGAGAATTACGTTGGCGAAAATCAGAAGCGCGCCTATGCCGACCAGCCATGCCGCCGCCGCTCAACCGGCACAATTGAGACCGTGAAGTATAGCGGAAAACGTTGATTCCGGTCATCTCTTAGCTAAATTAGCAAAAATGTTTTTGATTTAACTCAATTGCAGTCTTTAATGTAGCGCCAAAATCCGTTGTTCAAACGTCAAAGATAAAAGAAAGTGCTCAACGAATTAATAGAAATGCGAAGAATCACATAATAAAACACCCTTCCTGCGCAACAGGAAGGGTGTTCTTCTAGCGCTATTTCAATTAGCGTAGACTTTTTTTCGGCTGATTACGACTCCGAATCAACGTCTGGCGTAATGTCATTCGCTTCAGATTCAACATCTTCCGCGTATTCATCAGCTGGCGAAGTATTATCATCCTCACCGAGGGCAATTGCACCCGTACCGACAGGGATCTTGCGACCGATGATAACGTTCTCTTTCAAGCCATGCAATCGATCAGCGCGACCAGAAGTAGCAGCACTAATAAGCACGCGTGTCGTGTCTTGGAACGATGCCGCCGATAGCCATGAATCGCTCCAGATACTCACCTTAGTAATACCAAGCAGCAGCTGCGTATATTGCGCCGGTTCTTTGCCCGTGGCAACCAATTCTTTGTTTGCACGCACGACACGAGCTTTGCTGACGATATCGCCCATTACAAACTCGCTATCGCCCGGATCCTCAATTTGAACGCGGCTGAACATCTGGCGCACAATAATCTCCAGATGTTTATCGGCAACATCCTGACCCTGAGCGGCGTAAATACGCAGCACCTCGTTGATGATATAACGTTGTGTCGCTTCTGTTCCTTTCAGGCGCATCAAATCGTGCAAATTAAGCGAACCAATCGTTAGCCGATCGCCCGGCTCAACATGATCACCCGCCGAAACAACTAGCTGCGTTGTGCCTGGAATCTCATATTTTACCGGTGAGGTTGCTGTTGACGCAATCACAATAGTGTCCTCCGCCGTTTCGACAATACCATCAAACGGCGCAATTAACGGCTTTGTACTATCGGTCGCTTCAGCAAGCACATCGCCCACTTTTACTTCCGAGCCATCTTGCAATAATGGCGTACGGTCTTCAAGCGGCAATCGCTCAACGCGACCTGTTTCCGGCGTCACTTGCACAATATACTTATGGCCATCCTCCCAGACGTCAACCGTACCGGCAATCTCGGTAATGTATGCTTGTCCTTTCGGATTACGCGCCTCAAACAGCTCTTCAACACGCGGCAAACCTTGCGTGATATCGCTTCCCGCTACACCGGAGTTATGGAAGGTACGGAGCGTCAACTGCGTGCCTGGCTCGCCGACCGACTGCGCAGCAATCACGCCAACCGGCTCAGCGGGATCAACTAGACGATTGGTTGACATATCAATGCCGTAGCTGCGACGTGGTACACCCTCTAGGTTATTCGTTGACAGAATCGACTGAATCTTTACCTCTGTGATTGTTTTGTCGGCATCAATTGCATTTGCAATTTCACGCGTGATTAGCTCGTTCTCACCGATATGTCCCGGCACTGCGTCGCGCGTATAGCGACCGTACAAGCGATTGCCAAATTCAATCATCGTCTCTTCGGTTTCCGAACGATAGATCATATAGCCTTCGTCGTCGCCTTCTTCATCTTCTACCGTAAACACGTCCTGAGACACGTCAACCAAACGGCGTGTCAAGTATCCGGAATCCGCCGTCTTAAGCGCTGTATCGATTAGACCCTTGCGCGAACCACGCGTCGCTACAAACGATTCCAAGCTTGATAAACCATGCGTGTAGTACGAACGGATCGGCAACTCAATTTCGCGGTTAGCAGCGTCCACCTGAATACCAATCATCGCACTTGCAAGCTTTACGTTTGAAATATCACCACGCGCGCCTGAGTTGACCATCACGGAAATACTCGTGTCCATGCTGCCGAGCTTTTCTTTCAGCAATTTCGTCACGTTATTATCAACTGTGCGCCACGCGCCAACCGTTAGGTTATAGCGCTCCGACTCAGTAATTAACCCCTGATCATACTGATCAGCAATCACTGCCGCACGCTTGTCTCCATCAGCAATGAGATTTTCCGTCTCGCTGAAATGCACGTAGTCGTCCTTACCAGTTGATACTGCCGCCACTGTCGCAAATCGGAATGCCAAACCTTTCATACGGTCTGCTGTTTTAGCAGTCTCTTCAGCGCCATATTTGTCGAAGATCTGCGCCAGCACGCGCTTCAATTCTTTCTTCGTTTGCACGTTATTGTTATACGGAAAATCGTCTGGCAAAATCTCATTAAAGAATACACGCCCGAGCGTCGTATCGCGGATTTCGCCCTTGGCACGAATGCGGATCGGGCTCTGCAGATGCAATTTACCCATATCATACGCCAACTCGGCATCACGGCTGTCAGCAAACACCGCAACCGTATCAGTTTGCACACTTGGTTTTTCATACGTCAAGTAGTAATTACCAAGCACGATGTCCTGTCCGATGTTTAATACCGGGCTGCCATCTGCTGGTTTCAGCAAGTTGTTAACAGCGCTCATCAGTTCGCGCGCTTCAGCTTGCGCCTCTTTACTAAGCGGCAAGTGTACCGCCATCTGGTCGCCATCGTAATCGGCATTAAAACCACTTGCTACGAGCGGATGCAGCTGGATCGCTTTCCCCTCAACCAATTTTGGCTGAAATGCCTGAATGCTCAAACGGTGCAGCGATGGCGCACGATTTAGAAGAACATATTTACCCTCAATTACAGCATCAAGCGCATCCCACACGACCGCCTCGCCTGCGTCAATCAAGCGCGTCGCTGAACGAATATTGTGCGCATATTCGCGTTCAATCAGCCAACTGATAACAAATGGCTTAAATAGCTCAATTGCCATTTGCTTCGGCAGACCACACTGATTGATCTTCAATTTCGGACCAACCACGATCACTGAACGGCCCGAATAGTCTACGCGTTTACCGAGCAAGTTCTGGCGAAAACGCCCTTGCTTGCCCTTTAGCATATCGCTCAGGCTCTTCAGACGTCGGCGATTTCCCGAAGCGTTCACGGCGCGTCCGCCGCGCGCCGCTGAATTATCAATGAGGCTGTCAACTGCTTCTTGCAGCATGCGCATCTCGTTGCGACGAATTACTTCTGGCGCATTCAAGTCAATTAACTTCTTCAAACGATTGTTGCGGTTAATGACACGACGATATAGATCGTTTAGGTCACTCGTTGCAAACCGCCCGCCCGCGAGCGAAACCATCGGGCGCAAGTCTGGTGGAATAACCGGTAGTACCGTCAAGCACAAACTTGACGGCTTAATGCCTGCCGATTGCATACCTTCAAGCACTTTCAAACGCTTCAGCAATTTCTTTTCACGCTGACCTTTTGCGCCATCCGCCTCTTCTTGCAATTTAGCAATCAGCTCGCTCAGGTTGATTTCATCAAGCAACGCTTTCAACGCCGTGCCGCCCATACCAACTTCAATCAGCTCTTCATATTCTTCCGGCAAATTGCGGTAGTCGGTTTCGTTAATCAATGCACGCCGTACCAAGCTCTCAAGCTGTGATTTCTTCACGTTGAACTGATCTTCCAAATCCTGCAACTCGCGTGTTTGTTCTTCCGCCAATTGCTTGATATCCGCGCCATCCGCACCTGCTTCGCGCTCATAGCGAATTTTGATTGCAGCACGACCAGCTTCAGTCTCCGCCTCCAAGTCAGCCAGCATTTGATCACGCTTTTCTTCGTCGACCTTTAAAATCA
>ERZ772921.2116-NODE-2116-length-10948-cov-4.159460_pt1 | contig 10948 bp, 7 predicted proteins | sample MGYA00512117_ERZ772921 | MGnify/ENA primary metagenome ERZ772921 (study PRJEB29015, sample SAMEA2737944) | human oral metagenome | biome: human oral; feature: human-associated habitat; material: dental | place: China | collected 2150 ... | reverse complement strand
AGGTTACGAGAGAAAATAAGGTTCAACAATAAAGAATAAAGCCGCACCCAAGCCCCCCACTTCACGTTTAAAGCGGGGGCGCAGTGCGCCAAGTGCAACACGATTGTTGGCATAACGAAGGTGCTCATCACTTCTTTTTGTATTTAACATGAAAGTTTTCTTTCCCAATACATGTGCGTGTATAGCTCAAAAAATCACGTCCTCAATAACTCATATCACTCAAAAGCGAATACGCTTACAAACTAAACAACTCAAAAAACGCACGTCCTCAAAAAATCATATCCCTCAAAACCTCATAAACGCACAAACTAAACAACTCAAAAAACGCACGTCCTCAGAAACTCATATCTCTCAAAAAACCATAAACGCACAAACCAAACAACTCAGAAAACGCACAACTTCAAAAGCTCATACCTCTCAAAAAACCATAAACTCACAAACCAAACAACTCAGAAAACGCACGTCCTCAAAAACTCATATCTCTCAAAAACCCATAAACGCACAAACCAAACAACTCAAAAAAAGCACGCCCTCAAAAAAACATATCTCTCAAAACCTCATAAACGCACAAACTAAACAACTCAAAAACTCACGCTCTCAAAAACTTAAAAACTTACAACATATTTTACAAAATACTGCCTATCCGACACCCCATTCTAGCGAAAAATCAGGCCGCAAAGCGGTCAATTAGCACCTTTTTCCCGTCTTGCACGTTTCATTTTCTGTCCATTTTAAAGAACTTAGCCTGCATTTTGCACCATATTGGCTTTCTAGTTTGGTTGCAAGCTCATTATTTTTTATGCCCAAAAACCTGCTTTTAGACCCTAAAAACCTACTTTTTAACGGTCGTTTTGCCCTTTATAGCCATATTTTTCATACCGCAAAAAGGTTTTATTTATACCTTTGCGATGGATATTTATGCTTTTCGTCTTGCATTTAGCACCATTTTGCCTTGCATTTAGCACCAAAACGCACTGCATTTAGCACCAAAATGCACTGCATTTAGCATCAAAACGCACTGCATTTTGCACCAAAACGCACTGCATTTTGCTACAAATAGCCTAAAAAGGGGTGTTAGTGGCGGTCTGTTTAAATAAAAATTCATTTTGACTACATGTACAACTACCCCCTTTTTGCATCAAAACCGACTTTCACGAGAATCGATTTTTTGAGGCAAGGTGAGTGATTGGTGGACAAAATGGGCACTCAGAATGTTAAATTTCTTACTGAAAACTAGACAAAAAAAACAATTATATCGAATGGACGCCCCCCTCACACCAGTTGCTGTTTGTTAACAAACAAGATAAAAGCAAGTAACTATTCAGCAATAATGGACGTTGATTATCAAGAACTTATAAACGTAATATTGTGGAAAAGGGCTCGAAAGCACTTTACTTTACCAGAACTTGTATGTGTGTCCGTTTGTGTAACTTGTTGGCAATCAATAATAGTTTGTACGCCCTATTGCTGAATAGTTACTAAAAGCAAGCCATTGCATCTCGCAGTTTTACCTACATCACAGTTTATTCATTTCCGAAGAAATTGAAGAGTGGATCTTTACCGTTCTTCGGTGTTGATTGAAGTATCAGGAAATATTTAATCGAATGGACCGCGTATCCATCTTTTAGTGAACATCCCCAAACGATGCCCCACCCCCTTATTGTTAAGGGCACGCAACACGTATACCCCATTGGCTATGCCGCGCACATCAAGTTTATCGTTAACCGAAGAAAGTGTTGCTACGTGTTGACCTTGCAAGGTTTCAACAACCCAAACACGTCCCCACAAAGCATCGGCCGACTTGGGCAGCAACACTTTTCCATCACTGCAAGCTAGCATTTTAAGTTCGTTTCTGCTGCCGTCTGCCGACTTTCGTGTTTGCAAAGGTTGGCTTTCGTTGCCATACCTGTCCATCGCTGTTATGGCAAAATACATTTGTGCGTTTCGCGGACTAACCTCAATGCTGTTCTTTGCATAGCGCATGGCTATGAGATTGCGACCATTGGTAACGTCAACAGGATAAGACGAGCTGGCATACACATTATATAATATATATGGCGAGTTGTTGGTGCTACGGCCACCACGCCAACTAACAAAAACGTTCCCGTTTTCTTCGCTCGTGTTTAAGTCCGTTGGAGGCGATGGTAGCTTGCTGTTTTCCCATGTCAGAGCAGGCGGCAGGGCCAAAGTTGGCGTAAAAACTTGTTGAGCATAGGTGTATATGCCCTTCAAGTTATCGGTAAAGAACTTACTTCTGAAATAGGCATGCCCCATGCCATACTGCCTAGACACTTGCATTTCGCGCGTTATGATGTCGAGCGACCAGTTCTTTTCGCTGGGCGACATAAAGTAAATACCCAGTCCAGGCACCACCATTCGCCCATAACTCTGTTCTGCCCAGTCGATAGCAAAAGGGAAAAAATTGTTGCCTTGGAAGTACATCATGGGGAAAAGGGCATCCATTAGTCCATCGCGCAACCAGCCTTGCGCATCTTGACAAACCTTGGTGTATGCGTTCCAGCCATTACTTGCAAAACGGCTAAGGTCGTTAAACTTGCCAATAGGCGAACAGCTATACTTCACCCAAGGCTTATTGGCCTTTACTTTCTCGCCAATGGCACGCACAATGGCCGTAATGTTTCGCCTTGCAGCATCGTGCGAAATGTTTATTTTCCACGTTTCAGGATAACGAATATAGTCTAGATGTAAGCCGTCAATATCGTAGCGGTCGGATATTTCTTTGCAGATGTTGGCCAAATAAGTGGCTGTTGTCGAGTTTTCGGGGTCCATATAGCCCTCTTCGCCAATCCGTTTTATCAGGTGCGGATGTTTGTTTCTCAGCGATTTGCAACCTAGCGCGTTCCACTTTCCCACAGGAATAGTCACCACCCAAGCGTGCAACTCCATCCCTCGCTTATGGCATTCGTCTATGGCAAAGGCCAAAGGGTCGTAGCTTGGCGACCTTCCTGGTACGCCAGAGAGGCATCCATCCCACGGTTCGAGCGATGAAGGATAGACTACCGTGCCGCGAATGCGTGTCTGAAACAAAACGGTATTGATGCCTGCGCGTTGAAGTTTGTCCAAAATACCACGCAATTCTTGCTTTTGTTTGCTTGCCGCCAAGTCGTTTTGAGCATACGAACGCGGCCAATCCAATCCGCCGATGGTGGTGAGCCACACCGCTCTAACCTCGCGTTTAGGCAGTTTCCACCCGTTAAGCGCATTGGGTTTTGAGAACGAAAACTTCTGTGCGAGGAGCGTTGTCGCGACAAAAAACGCGAGAAACAACAGCAAAAATCGACGTGAAAATGAGGATTGCTTTATCATCAGAATATCTCTCTTCTATTTGTTTGTGCCTTGTATTGTTGTTTAGGCCTTCCACATGCAAGCGCAAGGAGGCCTAAATATATAATGAATGCAAAGATAAGTATATTTCTCGCATTTGTCGAATAATTTATTTACTTTTGCAGTTAATGTGACTTAAAGCCTGTTTAAGGCGGTTTTTTGTGGCATTGTGCCAACCGCTAGCAGGACAACAGTTGCAGAAAGAGAATTATCAAAATTGAATTAAAGATTAATCCCGTAGAAATGAAAAAGAAATTAGGTTTGCTTTTCGTGTCGTTGATGCTTACGCTCACGGCAAGCGCACAATTTGAAGAGGAAAAAGTGTATGTGGCAGGTTCGCTTTCGGGGCTGGACATCAACTACAACGGCAACAATAAGTTTAGTTTCGGCGTGCAAGCTAAGGCCGGTTATTTCTTTGAAGACGACTGGATGGTGTTAGGACAGTTCGCCTACAACCACTATGGTAATGAAACCGTGCCCGATTATATTTCTGTTGGGGCTGGACTAAGATATTATATTGAACAAAACGGCCTATTTGTTGGAGCCAATGCAAACCTTGTACACACTTACCACAACTATAACGACATCATGCCAGGGTTTGAGTTGGGCTACGCATTCTTCGTTAGTCGCACTGTTACTATCGAACCTTCGCTGTACTACAACCAATCGTTTAAAAGCCATTCCAAGTACTCAACGGTTGGCCTCAGAATTGGTGTAGGTATTTACATTTAACCTTTTGTTAGTCAGAAAGGAATAAGAACCTTTACAGATATAAACAAGTGTAGGCAGGCTTAGAGACAAATACTCCACAATGTTATAAACATTCCTTGTGGCTTTTAAGTTGCTGTCCTCTGCTATGTCCAAGCTTGTTTCATTTCTCAAAGTGGCTCGCGTGCGGATGTTTGTTGTCCATCGCATGCGAGCCACATCAATAACTTTTCATTGTGCCATTTAGTTAAATATTGAATATTGGCGGCGCATCCATCTATTTTTTTGTAAATTTGTATGTTGAAAATGTGGGCAAACAAGCAGCAAACATAGAGGTTGCGCAACCTCGTTAAGCCTGCCAACACCATATTCATTCAATAAAGATAACGGCAAATGGTGCAAACCATCAGCAATATAGGCCGCCAACGACGCAAACAGCAATTATATTCATCCACAACGAGGTAAGTAATAAAGTTTATTATAATGAAAAGGAAACTATTTTTAGCACTACTATTCGTTCCCGTTTTCACGTTTGCACAAAACGATTGGGAACGTCCGCAAAGTAAGGAACAAAACAAATCTACACAAACAAAAAGCAAAAAAGAAAGCGCAACCAACACCGAACAAGCCAAATACCTAGAAGGCGCGGTGCCAACTGTTGACGGCAAGGTGGTGTTTGATTACGAACTAGACCTCCCTGGCAAAAGTGCACAAGAAATTTACGACGCTACCTACGCGGCGATTGAAGACTTAACCAAGGGCGAAAACCAATTCCCCGAAAGTTCGATTGCACTGGTTAACAAGAAAGAACATATCATTGCGGCACGATTTAAAGAGTGGTTGGTGTTTCAAAGCACTTTTCTTTCGCTAGACAGAACAGTGTTTAACTACACGCTCATAGCCAAATGTTCAGACGGAAAGCTTAACCTAACCCTCTCGCGCATTAGCTATGCCTATGAAATGAACCGCGGTGAAGGCAACGGAGTGGAGGCTACAGCCGAGAAATGGATTACAGACCAATATGGATTAAACAAGGCTAAGACCAAGCTTAGCAAGATGTCGGGCAAGTTTAGGCGCAAGACCATCGACCGTAAAGACGAGGTATTTGAGACCATTAAGCAGCGATTGAGACAATAAGACACCATACCGACCACGCCAATTCCGCACATCAAGAAAATAAATAGCAACACAAATAGCATTTGTATGGAAACGCAATATCCACAAAGAAGACATAGAAGACCAGACAAGGAGCAAGACCAATTCTTGCCCATAAGGAACATACTGAATATTATTTTCATCATCGGAGCCATTATTGGCGTATCCGTATATTTCTTATCAGACACTACCGTAGGCACGTTTATCGTGCTTGGGTCGATGGTTTTCAAGATTGCCGAAACAATACTTCGCTTTATTCGTTAGATGAACAGGTTATTCATGCTGGCCGCAATGCTGTCGTTGGCACTGTCGTCGGCACTTGCACAAGACGACTTCACTCGCTTTGACGAGGACGGAAACTTCTCAACAGGCAAGAAAGAGAACAGGAAAGACTCGCTGGGTTCTAACAAGGAGATACCCGTGGGGCTGAAAGTGTGGACCGTAGACCCACGCTTTGGCGACCGCATTGCGGCGCAACCCGACACCCTCTCGCACATGTTTATGAACAAAGCCTTTACTTATGGCATGCGAGGCGAGTACAATATGCTGGGCAACTTGTCGTCGCCCAGACTCAATCGCGTGTTCGTAGACAGGCCGGCTGATGGTCAGTTTATCTTTACTGAGCCTTATAGCTACTTCATTGTGCCTGCCGACAAGTTCCTTTTCACCAATACGCTGTCGCCCATAACCAATCTTAGCTATTTCAGTTGCGGCGACAAGACCGACGGCGAAGACCATTTCACGGCTTTATTTGGCGTGAATGCCGGCAAACGCATGGGCGTTGGCTTTAAGTTCGACTACAACTATGGGCGCGGTTTCTACCAAAACCAAAGTACGGCCATGTTTAATTACACCATGTATGGGTCGTACATCGGCGACAGATACCAAGCACACCTGTTGTTTTCTACCAACCATCAAAAGGCTAGCGAGAACGGGGGAATAACCAACGACAACTACATTACCCATCCCGAAACGTTCAGCGAGAACTTCACTACAAACGAAATTCCTACCGTCTTAACCAAAAACTGGAACAGGAACGATAATCTTAGCGTTTTTTTCAGTCATCGTTACAACATCGGCTTTAACCGAAAAGTACCCATGACCAAAGAAGAAATTGCTGCCAAGAAGTTCGCAATGGAGGCTAAAAAAGACAAGAAACAACGCGAAAAGAAACAAAATGGCCGCACAAGTAAGGTTGGCGATAATGCAACCGACGACAAAGCGTATGGCGGTCGCCCCGACAATGCAAAGATTGCAGGCACTGAACCAGAAGATTCGGCACGCACTACGCGCCGCATTACCGTTAGTAGCAAGGCACAAGCAGACAGCTTGATGGCGCAAAGCGACCAGCCAAAGAAAGATACTTCGTGGCTGAAAAACGAGTATGTGCCCGTTACGAGTTTCATACATACGCTTAAATTCGAAAACTACAAGCGCATTTACGAGGCTCACCAAACGCCAACCAACTACTATGCGAACACTTATTTTAACGCTGGTAGGCTAACTGGCGACTCCATTTTCGACGAAACACGCCACAATAGGCTACAAAACACGTTGGCTCTGGCCTTGCTCGAAGGGTTCAACAAGTGGGCTAAGGCAGGCATAAAGGCATTTATAAGCAGCGACATACGCCACTACGAATTGCCCAACACGCAAGGAAGGCTAGAAAGTTTTAACGAACAAACCATGAGTTTCGGCGGACAATTGGCCAAGACACAAGGCAAAACCTTACATTATGGCGTTACGGCAGAGACGTGGTTCTTGGGAAAAGATGCTGGTCAACTGAAAGTAGACGCCTCGGCAGACCTTAATTTCCCATTGTTCGGAGATACAGTCAGCCTCGCTGCAAACGCTTTTTTCCATCGAATTAACCCAGGTTTCTACTTCCGTCACTTCCAATCGCGCCACTTCTGGTGGGAGAACAACAGCTTATCTATGACCATACACTCGCGCCTGCAAGCCACGTTGAGTTCTCAAAAGACTCGAACCAAACTGCGTTTTACCGTAGACGAGTTGAAGAACCACACGTATTTTGCACAGAACTACACCATAAACAGCGACTTTACACGCACAGCCAACACTGTAAACGTTGAGCAAAGCAGTGCAGCGATAAACCTGCTAACGGCCGAATTGGCACAAGATGTCACCCTCGGACCGCTCAATTGGGAGAGTGTAGTAACATGGCAACGCACCAGTCATCCCGACGTTCTGCCCCTACCCTCCCTCAATATCTACACCAATCTGTACCTGCGGTTTAAAATAGCACGCGTGTTAAAGTGCGACTTTGGGGCCGACATACGATACTTCACAGCCTATAACGCACCCGATTATAGCCCTGCGCTGGGGCAATTTACCGTTCAAGCCCAAGCCGACAAGGTGAAAATTGGCAACTATCCGCTTGTTAACGTGTACGCCAACTTCCATCTTAAACAAGCTCGTTTCTTCATTTTGATGAGCCACATCAATGCGGGCAGCGGTAACAAGAAATACTTCTTCGCACCCCACTATCCACTTAACGATCGTATGTTGTACTTCGGACTAAGCTGGAACTTCTTTAACTAAGGCTTGTTAAACGAGATGTCAGCCAACAAGGCAAGCTCGCCCAGAGAAGTGAATAGACAAAAAGAAACTGGCCGCAACCGCTCTTATCTTCGTAATAGATAGCGTGTTGCGGTCTTTTCGCTTTATTTCACCCATCAAACAACAACAAACAAACGCCTTACCCCCAGCAACAGCACTTGCATTTAAAATTGCTATAAAGTGAAAGATACACCTAAAATCAATTGTTTTATTGAACATAAAGTTGTAACTTTGTTTCCATATTCAGGAAGGAATGACTCATCCCGAAAGCAAAACACATATTAACGAACATGTTTAACTAAAAACCACAATACATGAACGATAAGAAATTGATGAATTTGGCTGCGGACAACATACGCATTCTGGCAGCGTCAATGGTAGAAAAAGCTAAGTCTGGACACCCTGGCGGAGCGATGGGTGGTGCCGACTTCATTAATGTTCTCTTCTCAGAGTTCCTTGTTTACGACCCAGAAAACCCCTCTTGGGAAGGTCGCGACCGCTTTTTCCTCGACCCAGGGCACATGTCGCCCATGCTATATTCGGCCTTGGCGCTGCAAGGAAAGTTTACGATTGACGAGCTTCAGCAATTTCGCCAATGGGGTTCGCCCACTCCTGGACACCCCGAAAGAGACGTGCAACGCGGTATAGAGAACACTTCGGGACCCTTAGGACAAGGACATGCCTACGGTGCAGGTGCTGCCGTTGCCCAAAAATTCCTCGAAACGAAACTCTCGCACACCATGATGCAGCACACCATATATATATACATATCCGATGGTGGCATACAAGAAGAGATTTCGCAAGGCGTTGGACGATTGGCTGGCGCACTGGGACTAGACAATATCGTGATGTTTTACGATTCGAACGACATTCAATTGTCTACCGAATGCGGCGTGGTGACTTGCGAAAACACTGCCGTCAAATACGAATCGTGGGGTTGGAAGGTGATAACCATCGACGGAAACGATGCCGACGAGATACGTCGAGCACTGAACGAGGCCAAAGCCGAGAAAGAAAAACCCACACTTATCATTGGAAACACCGTGATGGGCAAAGGCGCATTGCGAGCAGATGGGTCTAGTTTCGAACACCATATTGGCACACATGGCGCACCACTCGGCGCAGAGGCCTACCAAAAAACCATCGTCAACCTAGGCGGGAACCCCAACGAGCCTTTCGTTGTGTACCCCGAAGTGAAAGAACTCTATGCAAAACGCAATGAAGAACTAAGAGAGATTGTAGCCAAAAGACGCCAAGAAGAAAATGAATGGGCCAAAAACAACCCACAACTAGCCGCACAAATGAAGGAGTGGTTCAGCGGAAACGCGCCAAAAGTGGATTGGAGCACGCTGACCCAAAAGCCCGATGGCGCAACGCGTGTGGCCTCGGCTGCATGCTTGGGACTGTTGGCAGAGCAAGTTCCGAACATGGTTTGTTCGTCGGCCGACCTCTCTAACAGCGACCGCACAGACGGTTTCCTCAACAAAACGCGCGAAATGAAACGTGGCGACCTTTCGGGAGCCTTCCTCCAAGCTGGCGTAAGCGAACTTACCATGGCCTGCATGTGCATTGGCATGTATCTACATGGGGGCGTAATCCCTGCTTGCGGAACCTTCTTCGTGTTCTCCGACTATATGAAACCTGCCATACGTATGGCTGCCCTCATGCGTGTTCCCATCAAGTTTATTTGGACACACGATGCTTTCCGCGTCGGCGAAGACGGTCCTACGCACGAACCAGTGGAACAAGAGGCGCAAATCAGACTGATGGAAAAGCTGAAAAACCATTGCGGCGAAGACTCTGTTCGCGTTTTCCGCCCTGCCGACGTAAACGAAACAACCGTATGTTGGCAAATGGCAATGGAGAATATGAACACGCCAACGGCGCTTATTCTTTCGCGTCAGAATGTGAAGAACATACATCCCGACACCAATTACGAACTTGCTCGCCGTGGCGCATACGTTGTTGAAGGCAGCGACAGCCAATTCGACGTTATACTCTTGGCCTCTGGCTCGGAGGTAGCCACATTGGAAGCTGGTGCCGAGCTGCTAAGAAAAGACGGCGTGAAAGTACGTATCGTGAGTGTTCCTTCCGAAGGATTGTTCCGCATGCAAAGCGCAGAATACCAAGAAGAAGTATTACCCACAGGTTCTAAGATATTCGGCTTAACCGCAGGGCTACCCGTAACGCTACAAGGTCTTGTTGGTGCTAACGGAAAGGTTTATGGGCTAAACAGTTTCGGCTATTCGGCTCCCTTTAAGGTGCTAGACGAAAAGCTAGGTTTCACCGCAGAGAATGTATATCATCAAGTTAAATCATTAATAAGAGAGTAGTATGGAAATAAAAACTATTGGTATCGCTTGCGACCACGCAGGCTTCCCGCTCAAGCAATACGTTCTCCAATACTTGGAAGAGCATGGTTATCCGTACAAAGACTATGGCACATACAGTGACCAAAGCAGTGACTATCCCGACTTTGCCCATGCCTTGGCCGAAGGTATCGAAAGCGGCGAGGTTTATCCCGGCATTGGCATCTGCGGAAGTGGTGAGGGCATGGCCATGACCCTCAACAAACACCAAGGCGTAAGAGCTGGATTGGCTTGGATGCCAGAGATTGCGCAACTTATCCGCCAACACAACGACGCCAATGTGCTAGTTATGCCAGGTAGGTTTGTAGACAACAAAACAGCAAAGAAGATTCTCGACGGGTTCTTCTCTGCCACATTCGAAGGCGGACGACACCTCAACCGGGTAAAGAAAATCGCCATTAAAGAATAAATAGCCCGGCTCAACCAGTTTCCCCTCGGCAACAGTTGGCCTGAAACAACGCTAAGAAATACAAAATGGAAGTCATAAACACTTCCTCCTTCTTTTTAAAAGGCTCACGGTCTGTCTGTGAGCCTTTTAATTTCTCTTCGTCAGACAAGTTAAGCTTGTGCTTGATAATCACTTGCAACAAGAACCATACGTGCAGGTTTATTACCAGCCTCTCGCTTATCGCGATGAAACTTGGTGTAGTAAACCTTTTCCAAATCTGCCCAGGGAAACATTTCATCGAGAACGCCCCAACGGTTATGCTTTTCCAAATCTTCAAACGAAGATCTGAACAAATCCAGGGTCAGTTGTTTATTCTGCGATGTATACTGTATATTCCTTTAAC
>ERZ772921.2108-NODE-2108-length-10979-cov-3.273068_pt1 | contig 10979 bp, 18 predicted proteins | sample MGYA00512117_ERZ772921 | MGnify/ENA primary metagenome ERZ772921 (study PRJEB29015, sample SAMEA2737944) | human oral metagenome | biome: human oral; feature: human-associated habitat; material: dental | place: China | collected 2150 ... | reverse complement strand
TACGGCTGCGGGTGCAGTTGGAGCTGACTGAATCAAAGCGAGCAAAAGAAAATATGCGAAAACGGATTTCAAAAAACTTCAAAAACTTTCAGAGGAAACAGGAAAGAAAATCGAGTTTAGAGTTATAAGTGAATATGAAGAATTTGAAATTGATAAGGACACTTTAATATTAATTGGTTGTGAAGATAATGTAATGCCTGAAAAATATAAACCTCTTGAGGACTACTTTAAAAAAATTGAAATTCTTACAAAATAAAAAAAATAAAAACAGAAAGGGGGATTTCCCCCCTGCTTTTGAAAGGAGAAAAAATGAAAATAACAGCCGCAATAATATTAGCATTAATTTTTACAGCAACATGGGGGAAATTTTTAACAGAAATAATTGTTGAAAACTTTAAAATTTTAAAAAAGAACGGCATTATTTGGCTTTTTTGCTTCTATGTCTTGCCATTGCTGGTAGCCATTGCGTTTTGGGGAAATAATGAACTTGTTTTAAAATTGCATAAGGAAAGCCTGCTAATTATCCTGCCTTTTGCAGTTCTTTTATTTCTCCCCTTGAATATTTCGATTAACACAGGAAAGCTCTTGGAAGGGATTGAGAAGAAAGGAAAAGTTAAACAGGAAGGGCTTGAAAGAATTAGGCAAGATTTCGTAAATCTTAACACGTACTCGACAATTACAGGAATTTATTTAATCTTCGCAATATATGCCTGTTCAATATATAAAAACAGTATTGTTACAGCTATTGCTGTATTCATGGGAGTACATTTTTTCATTCAGCTGAACTATTCAATATATTCAGTTTATATGTTATCTAAAAATTCAAGATAAAAGGCTTACGGGCCTTTTTTGTTTTTCAAAAAAATAATTTCATTTTCTATAAAAAGTAGTTGACTTTGAAACAAAAATATGTTATTATATATGCAGATAAGAACAAAGAAAAGAGGAAAAATTATGAAAATAAAAGTAATACAGGAATTTAGAGGAAAAATTGGAACTGTTGAGTATAATAACAGTGAAATTGACAAATATTATGCAACGGCAGAAATTCTTACCGAAGCTGACGGGCTTATCGCAATGCTTCAAAAAGTTTCAGAAGATATTCAGGAACAATTTTTAAAAGAACTTGGGATCGCCCTTGAAAGAAGCATGGAAGATATTTATGATACAGCTTATAAAGTTTATGAGAATTTCAATGAAACAGGCGAATTCGATGAAGCAGGTTTTGAAAAAGTAGATAAAATTTTCAAAGAAAAAATAAAAAGCGTTCAATAGAGGCCCTAGGGCCTCTCCTACAAAAGAAAGGAAAAATGACTATGAGAAAAGAAATAATGCAAAGAAAACTATCAGAAGATTTCAAAGAACTTCCAGAAATTATTGAAAGCAATAATGAAAGAACTTATATATTATCAGAAGAAACAAAAGTAACATTTGGAGAAATAGCAGTAGATATTCTTTTCCCAAAAAGGCAAATGAGCTTGGATGAGGTCGAAGAAATTATGTGGAAAATTGAAAACCTGAAAAAAGTTGAGGAACTGATAAAAAGAATAGATAGGGAAAATCTCGAAGAAAAACTTGAAACTGTGTCCCAAAGATTAAAAAATGAAGGATATTTGGTATCCGAAAACTTTTCTGAAGGAACTTGCAAAATAAGATACGCCATAGGAAAAGAACAGTTTGCAAACTTTCTTTTAAGAATTGAAGATCTTCCTGAAATTAAAAAAGAAAGAATTTCTTCGTTCGCTCTTAGAGAAAAAATTAAAATTATAGAAATTATAAAAGAAGAACTTTAATTTCTTCTTTTTATCTTTTAAAAAAAGTAGTTGACTTAGAAACTAATTTATGATACAATAAATTAAGATAAAAACAAAGAAATGAGGCAGAATTATGAAAAGAAATGAAATAATAAAAAATGTAATTGATGGAGAAATAAATGACCTTGCAAGAGGACTTTATGGAGATATGTTTGGATTTGAAGATCCAAGCGAAATAATGGAAATATCCGATATTGTGATGAATATACAAGTGGAAGATGAAGCCGTAATTTTCAGCTTTGAAAACTGGAAGTCTGTTGTAAGCCTTGAAGATTTTGAAGCCACGCTGGTAACTAATGAAGCAGGTCTTGTAATTGAGGAAGATGACATTGAAAGCATGAAATCTGCTATGCAGTTCACGAAAAAAATTACAAAGGCAGCCTACGATGTTGCAGAAAACAGAAAAACTGTTGATAAATTTATAAAAGATATTAAAAATAAAAATTTGAAGGTAGAAAATGACGGCTACCACGAAATTAGAATAATTTTTCCTGAAATTGCTAAAACTTTTTATCCTTTGCAGATTATTCAACTGAAAAAACAGGGAAAACTTAATGATGTAAAAGCAGCAATGCCGGAAATTGTGGCTGACTGGTGGGAAAAGGCAAAAGTAAAATAGGCTCTAATGGGCCTTTTTTATTATATTAATATTTTAAAAAAACAATAAAATTGTTGACATCAAAACAAAAACATGATACTATATATGCATGAAAGAAAAAAATTTTTGAAAGAGAGTGAACAATGAAAACAGAAAAAACTAAAGTATTTAAAGGAAAGATTAATGGTATTGTATTTTACGATGAGGACGAATATGAAAACGTTGAAAGCATTATCCTGGAAATCGAAAGAAAAATGGAAAAGGAAGTCAACGAAAGCAAATTTGTTGAAATTGTCAGAGATTTCTTCAGATTTTTCTGGGACAGCTACAGCCCCGTTGAAATGGTGGAAGATCTTGAGAATTGCATATCTGTGTCAAGAACTATAAAAAAAGTTGATTTATCTGGCGGATGCTTTGACTATATTCGTAAAATGAACAAAGAAAGACTTGAACAGTTTGAAAACGAAATAAGAAAACTTGGCTAAAAGGCAATTCCCTTTTGCCTTCAGAAAGGAATTATATGTTAAAAAAACTTTTTAAAGCTTTAAACAAGCCTAAAGAAATGACAGTTGAAAAAGCTGTGTCAATTTTTAAAAACAGCAATAAAAAATTTGAAGAATTTGAAAAATTTTATAACGAGAACGTGCTTGATGCAATTTCAGACAACTATTTTGAAGTAAATTCAAGACAGGCAACTGACAATCTTAAGCTGGACATTCTGAAAGTGGATCATGAACTTGCAGAACGAATAGCCTGTGAACTTGCAGGCGGCACTGAAATTACTGAAATAAAGAACGGAAAGGTCATAAGAAGGGCCTATGAATGTGAAAGCAGGCCCATAGAGACACTGGACGAACTCAAGGAACTTGATCCGCAAAGACAGGTGCAGTTCACAAGAAAATTTTCAAGATTTGATATGCCCCCATCAGAAACAATAGGAGCTCTTGCAACGTTTTTCAGAGCAAACTACGGGATGTTCAGGGGGGCGCTTGAAAGCCTTGACATCTCACCTTCACTTTATCAGATACTTGGCAACAACAGAAATTCAATGGGATACTGGCTTCCGAAGGTCGCTGAAATATCTCCGTTCAGAATTCCTGACACAACCATAATAAAAGTGCCTTTAAGCCTTCTACAGCTTGGGAGAGTTTTTGATTATATGAACATAACACCAACAACTTTTGAGATAATAAACAGATATTGCATGAAAGTTTTTGGACTTGACCTTGAAAAATCATACTTCATAAAAAATGGAGTGTACTCGTCAAAATATGACTTCAGGAATGCAAAGGTTACAACACCTAACGAAGTCAGGGAGCTTGGGCAGTACCTTTTCTACATCCATCAGCAAGCCTGCCAAATGTCAAGCCTTCTGAACAACAAGTCAATATATGGAGCTGGAACAACTAATGAATGGGTCGTAAGGGAATATATTGAAAGTCCTGAAAAGGAGACTATCTATATGGGCCTTCCCCTTAACTGTGAATACAGAATATTTGTGGACTTTGACGCTAAAAAGATACTTGCTTCAGCTAACTACTGGGACAGGGAAGTCATGGATGCACGTTTCAGGGAGAACAGGACACCTCACGACGTTCATGACGTAATAACCTTTAATATGGCTGTAGACAGGCTTGAGAAGACTTACAATGATAATTTAGATAAAGTAAAAGAAATGGTTCAGGAACTTCTTGAAAACAATGTTGAGATGGAAGGCCAATGGTCTATTGATATTATGCAGACAGGGGACAAATTTTATCTCATAGATATGGCTGTTGCTGAAAACAGCTTCTATTATGACAGAGTTCCAAAGGAACTTAGAAAGCCTTCCGAAGAAAAATGGCTTGAACTCGAATAAATAAATTAAATAGATATAAAGGCTCAAAAGGGCCTTTATATTTCAAAAAATTTATTGACATATATTAATTAATATGATACTATATAAATATAGAATAAAAAAATGGAGGAAAAACTATGAAAAAAATACAGCCCAGAAAATGGCTAAAGGACTTAAGAAGGGAACTCGGACTGAAAATAGCTGAATTTTCAAAAAGGACGGTTTTATCATTCCCCTCTTTTCAGAAACTTGAGTCAGGGGAAACAGTGAACATGAAGCCTGAAACAATTTACAGGATAGCGAAGGCTTCGGATGAAAAGGTTGAAAACCTTGTAAAAGAGGAAAACAGATACAGAGAGGAAACAGGCCCTGAAAACCCTGAAAGACTTGTATGGGTTGTTCCTGGCATGGTTGAAGGAGATACATTTGTTTTTGAAGGGGAAAAATATACTGTGCCTTTTCCTGTAAAAGATGGAAAAATTCTTCTTGGCTTAAGAAAAGTGGATACGAATGAAAATTCATGAAATTTTTAGGCAGCCTTTATCCCCTGAAGATTATAGAAAAGTTCAGCAAATTATAGAATTTTATGTTGAAAAGGGGATTTTAAAAAAAGAACATTATAAAATTCTCAAAAATATAGAAGAAAAAATAAAATTTAGAAACAAAAGAAAGAGAGAAAAAGATGAAAAGAAAATCAGAAATTTTGTTAGAAATGGTCGAAGAAATTTTTGCAACTGATGAAGAAAGCTTCAAGGAAGTAATGGCTTATAAAAGTTTAGAGGAACTTTGCGACGCTTGTTTTGAAAAACCTTATGAGGCAGTTGCAGCAGCATTAAGAGGGAACTTATCCTATGGAGCTGAATATGAAGTTTATAGAATTGATTTTGATAACAATGGAAACAAAATAATAATCGGATCTGATAACTTCGATGAAGATATTCTTCCAATTGAAAATGAAATTGTAGAAAAATATAAAACTATTTTCAAAAATTATAAGAAAGATGAAACATATCTAAAATATCTTTCACTTGAAAACTGAATTTTTTGAAAAAGTCTTGACATATATAAAATAGTATGGTACTATATATATGTAAAAATCAAAGTGTAAAGGAGACAATTATATGGAAAAAACAAAAGCTTTAATTAAAATGGCAAAGGAAATTCACGAAGAAAATAATGACTTTGAAGCTGTCGCTAGAACTTTTGAAACTCTTAAGGAACTATGCGATGAATTTTTGCAGACGCCTTACGAAGGTGCAATGCTCGTTATGAGAGGGAATATCAAGCCTGAAAAGAAATATATCCTTTATGTCGTAGGTTTTGACGATTATGGAAACGATGCAGTATGGGGATTTGAAGCTCTTGATGAATACTGCCAAGATATATTGACACCGGAAACTGAAAATTTAATTGTTGAGGAATATAAAAGAATTTTTCATGGATACAAGAGAAAGAAAAATTATAAGGAATATATAAAAAACAAATAAAACTCCTCAAATTATATTGTAGAATTATGTTATATTTAAAGATAAAAGAGAGCGATAAAAAAATACTGAAAAATTTGAAAGAAAATGAAGAACTTTAAAAGAAAAGTCTGCCTGTGCAGGCTTTTTTGCGTTTAGAAAAAAGTGATTTTTTATAAAAAGTTCTTGACTTATAACGAATAGTATGATACTATATATATGTAAAAAAACAAAGTACAAAGGAGAAAAAAATGATAAGAAAAATTAATTCAGAAACAATGATCGAGGAAATCCAAAATATTAAGAAAGATATTTTAGTAAACGGAAACGGTGCTGAACATTTAGTCATCGTAAGTGGGGAAATGAAAGCTAAAATCAACTTGGAAGCATTTGAAATAATCGCTAAAATAAGAAAATTTTCCAATGATATTGCTGAAGCCGAAATAGAAGCCAAAGATGGAAATATTTCCAAAAAAGACGGAAAATGGGAAGTAAAGGTTAGCAATAAAATTAATAGCATTGCTAAAGATTTAAACTATATAATATGGATATTATCTGAATATAGAAATATCAAAATAAATTTTGAAAATGCAGAAATTGAATTTAAGAACTCAAAAATTATCAGACTGTATTTTAAATTTGACACAGGAGCTGTGTACTGCTTTGCTGAAATCGAAAAGATAGATGTTTCAGGAACTTCGTTTGAAATTTCAAGCAGCATTTCAAGAAGAGTTTCAGGAACAGTAGAGCAGGCTAAAAAACAACTGGAAAAAGAAACTGCAATTTCCTATACAGAACCTTTGGCACTGTTCAGGGAAACTTTAATTCAAAAAATTAATGGATAAAAGTGCCTAAGCTGGGAAAACTAAAAATAAGGGATAAAATGAAACCACATGGAAGAATACTGAATGCAACAATAACACAGGCACCTAGCGGAAAATATTATATTTCATTATGCTGTACCGACATAGAAGCAGAAAAATTAGAAAGAACAGATAAGAACGTCGGAATAGATTTAGGCATAAAGAACTTTGCTATTACCAGTGACGGAACCGTAATAGAAAATCCAAAATATTTGCAGAAATCTTTGAATAAACTGGCAATATTACAGAGAAGGCTATCACGAAAACCAAGCGGCAGCTCAAACAGGAATAAAGCTAGAATAAAGGTTGCAAGATTATTTGAAAAAATATCAAACCAAAGGAAAGACTTCCTTCAAAAATTATCAACAATGCTAATAAAGGAATACGATATTATCTGCCTGGAAGACTTGCAAGTGAAAAATATGATAAAAAATCATAAACTTGCCAGAAATATATCAGATGTATCCTGGAGCGAATTTGGCAGAATGCTGGAATATAAGGCAGAATGGTATGGAAGAACAATAGTGAAAGTAGATAAATTTTTTGCAAGCAGTCAATTATGCAGCTGCTGCGGATACAGGAATAAAGAAATAAAAGATTTAAGCATAAGGGAATGGAAATGTCCGGCATGTGGGACTGAACATGACAGAGATATAAACGCAGCCGAGAACTTATTAAAAGAAGGGCTAAGAATATTAAAAGAAAGCACTTGAATATATAAAAATATATGAACCGCAGGAACTGCGGGGATAGCCTGGTAAATTCGGCTGGCTAGCAGAAGCAGCCGCTACCCAGGAACCCTGTGACTTTAGTCATGGGAGGTTCAGGGAAAGGAACATTACGAAGTTCTTGATGGGAAACAGAGATTAAACACAATTTTTGACTTCATAGAAGAGAAAATCAGATTGACAAGGTTAAAAATATGCTTAAAATTTCAAAATAGAACTTAAAAAAGTTCTATTTTTGCAAATTTTATGATATAATCAATAAAAATAATTGTGAAAGGAAAAATTAATTATGAACTCCGATTTAAAAGAAAAATTTGAAAAAAATTGCATTGAAAGGAAACTTATATGTTTTATGCTTTTCGAGGAAGCTGTTGTCATGAATTCTAAATTTCTTTCAAACATTGCGTATGATGAAATTGAGAAACTCAGCAAGGATCAGATCGAAGTAATTCCTACCAAGAAAAAAGGACTGAAAATTGCTGACATCATAGAAATGAAAGAATTTATCAATGAAATTTTTGAATGTATCTGCATTGCAAGACGATAAAGTAAATTATTAAAAATTTATGGAAAAATCAAAAGAAAGAAGGAAAGAATATGATTGAAATTAAAGAAAAATCTGTAATCATTAGAATAATTATAGACTCAAAATATGAAAACGAATTTTTAAAAGTTGATAAAAATTCAGATTTAGACAAAATAATTGATAAAATTAACGCTGAAGAAATAAAAATTGAAAAAGTTCTGTTAATTACGGATCTTATAACTAAAGATTTAACAAATGTTTTTGAAAAAGCATTTGGGATAAAAAAGAATGACAGCGTAGAAATTGATTTCGAAGACATGGTTATAATAGCTGACAGAAAAAATCTTAAATATTATATTCTGGAAGCAAGTCCTGAAAAAATATTAGTAAAAGACACATCCGGGCCTGACGTTAAAGATTATTCTGAAAAGCTATATCCAAGAGAAAAATGGTTTTGGAATGAAATCATTAGTAATTTATCTGAAAATTTTAGAGAAAAAAACAGGTTATAAAAAGTGAAAGAATGTGATTTGAATGTTAGCCAAAAAAGAATTAAATAAACTTATTTATGAAATTGTTTATATATTCGGTTTTCTAATATCAGGAACTTTTATAACCAGTATGATAAATTTTTTATCAAGACATAACGTTTCTAATCAATGTCAGGAAATAATAAAATTTGCCTTTGTTTCATTAACTGCTATTGTTTTGCTTGTTATATTCCTTCTTATAGTTCTGCTAGTTATTTTATTAATTCTAGTAGAATTTATTAAAATTTTAAGCAAAGTAATTAATAAAATTAATAAGAAAAGGAGATGATCTTATGGAATGGGATGATCCAAAAGTTTTTTTTGGAGCTGTAATTATTATTGTTGGATTATGGGCAGGAAGTATTGTTTATATTAATGAAAAAAATGACAAGCAAAATATGAAAGAAATTTCAAGTTCAAAAGTTATTGGGAAATATTCCTACATTGAAAAAACGCCAGAACATATTATGCCTGTTACAACGGTAAATTCCGATGGGACATCTTTCCAAACTACCACATATATTCCTGAAAGTTCGCAAATCAAATATAAAGTTGTGCTTGAAAATGGCAAGGAATTAAATGTTAGTCAGGATATATGGAATAAAACTGAAATTCAAAAGAAAAATTTTCAGGAAATTGGAAATAAGAAAGTGGAAAATTCTCAAAATAAAGAAAATAAAAAAATAGAATTTGTAAAATAGAAAGGAAATAAAAATGGAATACTTCAAAAATATAAAAAAATTAGAAAAAGGAAAATCAGTCCTGTTTAAAAAGGAAGAAAATCCTATAGTTGACCTGTTTGCTGATGAAAAAGATGTTAAAATCAGGATATTTGATGAAAAACAGGAAATTTTTAGTGATTTTGATGGAACAGCGATAAAAGAGATCCTTAATGAAATTGATGAGCCTATGGATATTGAAATTGATTTTTTCTATCGTGGAATTGCTGTGAAATGTTTAAAGGAAATAAAAGAAATTTTCATTGACTTTTTTAATGACAAACTGGAACATTTGAACAATGTCAGGGAACTTGCAGAACAGCTTTCAGGAATTAAATATTATGAAAAAATAAATGTTTACAGCAGAAGGGAAAATTGTCTGGAACTGAAAAGAAAAAATGGAAAAATGGAAACTGTTTTTATTGCTAATTTCAAAAAATTCAACAAACCTTCATTTGAAATAAGAAAAAATGATGTGAATTATTCAGTTGAAATAAGCACTGAAGATAAAGAGGAACTTTTTGAAACTTATAACTACATCGGAACAGATGCGATAAAACAGGCCCTTAATTCTGAAATTTTAAAGAAATTTAGTGAAATTCTTCCTAAAAACTTCAAAGAATTTGAATATTTGGATTTTCTTATTGCAAAGGAACTGAAAATTGATCCTGAAGCAGATCTTGAAAAAATTCTTTATCTGTATTCAACGGCTAAAACAGAAGGCTTCCCATTGACAATTAGGAAAAGTGGCATTAAAAACATAGAAAGCATTGAAATAAAATTCAACTCACTTCGTTTTATACCGACAGAAAAAATGACATCCGAGGAAATGTTTGAGCTTGCAGATAAAATTTGTAAAAAATTCAGACTTTCAGAAAATGACAATATCCTTATTGAAAGAGATTATAAAATAAGAAGTGTACATTTCAATAACGGATATTTCAGATTGAACTTTGAGAAAGTTGACAAAAATATTATGGAATTAGCCGAAAATCTTGAAAAGAAAAATGGATTTTCAGTAAAACTGAACGGAAATGTTATTCAAAAAAATAGCTAAAAATAAAAAGACAGGCCCAAGGGCCTGTTTTTATTTTGTAATTGTCAGCACGACATTATCTTTTATAACTGCCTTGCATCCATTTGAAACGGGGTATTTTCCATTTCCTAATGTCTTGTACTGGCTTACAACTTCCTCAGACAAGATTTCATTCTCAACTGCCTTCAGGTCAAGCTCCATTGTCCTTTCAAGATAACGAAGTACAGCATGCTCCGAAACGATTATTTTATTTCCAGTTTTAAGTTTTTTCAGCTCTTCTTCTGTGTTTCGGAGATTTCTTTCAGCAACTGAAAGCCTTTCATTAATAAGCTGACGTTCCCTCTTGATAAGATCTATTTCACTTTTCTGCTTTATTAGTAGCGACTGAAGTTTTTTCAGTTCCTCTTTCTGTTTTATTGCCAAGTTTTTCACCTTCCTTTCGTTATGACTAAAATTAATTTTTTAGTTTTTTTATAATTTTTTCTTCATAAGGGTTCAAATTTTTGTCACCTTTATAAAATTTATCAAGAATTTTATTGGTTTCCTGATCTTCATTTTCAACAATTCCAAGTTCATTTTTTACAATTTTTATATTTTCTCCCAAATTTTTAAAACTGTTTATGTTATATCTTTTTACATTTTTGAGATTTTCAGGATTATCTGCTGGAACAAATAAGAAAATATAAATTAAAGAAAAAATTATTCCAAAAAGAACTGGAATAAAAAATTCGTGAGGCTCTTTAAGAACTTTCAGAATACCTTTTAAAATGAACATTGCAATAAAAGAAAATATTATTCCTATCAATATACAAATAATCACTTCCTTTGATGGAATTGAATAGAAAAATTTGGAATATTTTTCATA
>ERZ772921.2107-NODE-2107-length-10980-cov-6.566041_pt1 | contig 10980 bp, 13 predicted proteins | sample MGYA00512117_ERZ772921 | MGnify/ENA primary metagenome ERZ772921 (study PRJEB29015, sample SAMEA2737944) | human oral metagenome | biome: human oral; feature: human-associated habitat; material: dental | place: China | collected 2150 ... | reverse complement strand
ATGACAGCCAGACAAACTGCATTGCTGTAATGATTGACTATTTTAAAAATAAAGTGCTGGATGAAAAACTCACGCTTTCGCAAGCGGCTGACAGGATTTATGAAAAAATTGAAAAGGAAGGGCTTGATTCAATTTCTTCGTACACAGGGCATCCAGGAAATTTGGCATTGCCGAGAAAGCAGGAATTTTGTGGGGCGGTTAATAGATATAGGAAATTAAGAATAAAATAGATTGCTTTTAAATTTTTACTTTATTTAATAATTTTATCAATTAAATTTGAAATAAAAAATATTGTAGAGGAAGTGATGGCTATGAGAACTAAAGTATTGGTATTTGTAGGTTTGTTTTTTGTAAGTATGTTAGGAATTGCATCAGAATTAGTTTTTAAAGGTGGATATGATTTTAATACATATTTATCATTAAAGGCAAAAGTATTTGATTATGGGCAAAATATTGTTTCTATTGAGATTGATACAAAAGGGCAAGGGAAAAATATTCAAAATAAGCAAATTGACAAAGATACATTTAAAGTTTTTGCTAAAGGAACTTTGCCAAAAGACGCTGGGATTGTGCTTGACGAAAAAACTAAATCTCTTGGAACATTTGAAGTTGAGAGGGAAATTGAGAATATTTTTGTAAATGATAAGGGGAATATTGTTATTAATTTGAAATATGGAAAAGATGTGGCTGGAGCAAATACTTTGAGTTATGTTACTGGGGATGTTTCTCGAAATGTATTGATGGACTTGGAGTATAGAGTGGAGCAAAAAAAGGAGATAAAGGGTTATAAAGCAGGATTTTATAGACAAGGGAAAATTGTTGATGAGGAAGCTGATAAGTTTGTAGCGGCGAAGTCTAAAAGTGGAGTGAATTATCAATATTTTAAACCTGTTAATAAAGATGATGGGAAGAAACATCCGCTTATAATCTGGTTTCATGGGAATGGTGAAGGCGGATACAAGGATTATCGGAATAATGTTTCACAAAAATTGGCAAATCGTGGGGCAGTGGCTTTTGCAGAAGATAAAACACAAAAGATATTTGGCGGGGCTTATGTTGTGGCACCGCAAGCTGATGACACTTGGTACAATAATTATACCAAAGGGTATATAAAATCAGTAAAGGCTATGATTGATGAATTTGCTTCTGAAAATAATGTTGATAAAAATAGAATTTATGTTTTTGGAGCTTCTGCTGGTGGATATATGTCGTTTAGAATGATGATTGAATATCCAAATTATTTTGCGGCATTTAGTACAAGTGCAGCTGCTCTTGATAAAGCGGCTACTTCTGGCGGAGTTGCAACTACTACACAGGATTTGATGAAAATAAGAAATAAACCGCTTTGGATGGTTCACGCACAAAATGATCCGACTATTTCCTACGAAAATACAAGTAAAAGAGTTTATGATGTTCTTTCAAAATATGGAGCAATACTTTCCTCTTATCCAAATGTAAAAATTGGTGAAACTGAGTACAATGGACACTGGAGCTGGATTTATAGTCTTAGAAATATGCCTGTGAATAATAAAGGGGAACATTTGTTTGAGTGGATGGCAAAGCAACGTTTGAAAAAGTAAAAATTTTAGATTACTAGAGATGTTAAAATGAATTGGAAAAAGACTTGCTTGGAATAGTAAATTCTAAGTTTAGTCTTTTTTGTTTATAACTTTATTTCTATACTAAACCCTATTTGAAAAATAGCAATAAAATTCTATAGCAATTAATTTGATAGCTTTGCTAAAAAAATCAAATTTAATTCTTAAGTATCCATCTTAAAGACTTTTATAATTTTATTTATAAGTATTATGACTAATAATAGTTTTTTGTAACGTAAGGGCATCAGACGCCATGCCCTTTTTCGCAATAACAGTTATTTTAACATGTATAACTGGCTAATAATGGCGAAACGTTCTACGAACTATCCCGCAGATTATGAATTAGCTATTGAACAACCCTATTATAAAAATTTATTCTCATTTTTATAGTAAAACCTATTTAAAACTGAACTAATTTATTAAATAAAACAGAAGTAACTGCTTCTTCTAGTGTATTAAAATTATGGGCTATGTCTTTTAATTTTTTCTTCATATTAGCCCATAATTTTTCTATTGGATTTAAATCCGGCGAATACGGCGGAAGAAATAATAGACAATGCCCCGTTTCCTTAATTATCTTTTCTAATACATTCTTTCTATGAAATCTCGCATTATCCATCACTATTAGAACTTTCTTCTCTAATTTTTCAATATCTCTTAAAAGTATTTCCCTGAACCATTCTTCAAAAAATTCACTTTCCATTGTTTCCCTGTATATCATACTTCCTATTAGTGCATTCCCTATTTTTCCAGCAACCAGATTTATTCTTGAATATCTTAATCCTCTTTTCTTCCTTTCAATAGACATTCCCCTTTTACTCCAGCCGTATTCACGGTAGTAATATTCGTCAAAGCCTGTTTCATCAATATAGATTATTTCCCTGCCTGAACCTGCTTCTGATAATTTTTTTAAATATCTATTTACTTTTTTCTCATCCTGCTCCCTGTATTTTGTCTGTTTTTTTTTCCTGTGTATCCTAATTTTTTCAGTGCTGCTCTCACTGTCTCCTTTCCACAGCCAAAATCTTTTGCTATTTCACGGATGTATTTATCTGCATTCTTTGGATTTTTCATATATTCATCAAGTTTTTCAGGATCAAGCACCTTAAATTTTCTTTTCCGTGTTCTTGATGAAAGATCTCCTGTTTCCTTCTTAAGTTTTATCCATCCGTACAATGTGCTGGAACTTATGTTGAACTGAAATAATGTTTTTGTTTTTCCATTTTCGTAATAAAAATTTAAAATTCTTTTCCTATAATCTTTTTCATATGCCATAAAGTTATTATACCATATTTTTAGGTCGGTTTTGTATAAGTTTCACTATAAATGTTACATCTAGATACCAATGCATACTTTCTACGCTCCAATGACCTCTCACTGCCCTTGAAAACAAATCTATATCTTCTTTCAAACTGCTTATATAATATCTATATTCTTTCTTTTTCTCTCCTTCCTTTATTATCGTTTTTTCTTCCATACCAATGCTTTTTAGACCTTTCCATTCATTTTTACAAGCTATCCATTTTATTTCCTCAGTATGATAATACTCATGTATCTTGCTCTATGTGTACTTAGCTTGGTACTTACTTTTGAGCAATAAAAAAGGAAGCATCGGCTATTTGCTTTACCTTCCTCTTTTTATAACTCACTTTTAAAAAATTTATTTTTATATTTTTTCTACTTACTCAGCGAATTGAGCAACCGTATATTAAAGACAACAGTACTGTAATCAATATACGAATTATAATATGAGATAATTGTAAATTTCCAACTATATAACCGGTAAAAATTACCAATGGAATCATTAACACTAAGGAAAGATATACAAGCCATGGTAGATTCGTGACTGTAGCCGAAATCAACAAAATAGCTCCGATAAAATATAGCAAGTGAATGCTTTGAAAACCTATCTCTTTCATTTCCGCAATCACTGCAATAAGAGTCAGAATTGCATACAATGCGATAAATGCTCTAGAAAAAATATTAAGTACAATTTTCAATTTTCTTCCTCCTTTTGAATAAAATTATAAGCAAAACTTTTATATCTTAACAGTTCGATTGTAATTAAACTAAGTTATTTGAGATGATTTATATATATAGGTAACATTATCATCATATATGAAATTGAATTATATCCTATATGAGCAAGGATACAAGAAAATATAGAATCAGTATAAAAATAAAGCAAACCTAAAATTATGCCACATATAAATGAAGGTACTATTTGAGCGATATTAAAATGAAGTATTGAAAAAAGTGCGGCAGATATAAGTAAGGCAACAATTTTCCCATAGTTTGTGGAAAGACCATCAAGCAAGAATCCTCTCATTAAAACTTCCTCAAGAATAGGTGCAAGGATACAAAAATCGAGAAAACTGACAATCGGCGATATCTTTATTAAACGGATAATTTGTTGATAGTTTTCTTTACTTGATGGAAATAAATCTTCAAATATGGGATCTAATCCCTTATCTAAAAGAAAATAAAATAATACGGAACACCCTAACGCTAATGTTATTCCTATAAAGGAAATATTTGAAAACAATTGTAGTTTGAAATTTGTTTTTGTTATAAGTAAATTAAGAAATATCGCCATACATAGAACAACAGTGATTAAGTTTAAAACTCTACTTTGTTCAGGTGCAATCTTCCTCCATATTGAAATATCAAGAATTGTATACAGAATCATAAAACCAAACCAAATAAGTACCCAGAGAACGCCTTTTCCAATAGATATTCTATTACTCATATAATCGCTTCTCCTAGTATCAAACAAAAATAAAATCCTAATTTCATATTTATTCACTCTCCTTTTTGTCATACAATCAACTTACTTGACAACTTGTAAATTTGTTTTATTCTAATTTCCAGCTACCAAGCTCAATTTTAATCAACTCTGGAAATTTCTTACTAATATCCCTTAAAACATTTCCAACTGATTTTCTCACATATTCGCTTACATCTTCTTTTAAGTTGGCAATTCTTTCAATAGCTTCATTCGGATTTTCCTTGAAATATGGTATACTTGTCTATATTCTTAGTCCCTCCGTAACAGCTCTCCTTGTATTAGGGTTATTGTTTTTTAACCATTCATCAATTATTGGAAGTGCTTTTTCATATCCTATTTTCTTACAAAATTCATCAAATGCCTTTGCCAATACTTCCTGAACTCTCTAATTGTCATCTTTAGAAACTTCATCTCTCATAAATGCTAAAATATCAGCTTGTTCTGATAAATATCCAAAAAGAAATACACCGTACATTCTTACTTGATAAGTATCAGATTTATATGCTAAAAATGCCAAATTCTTAGCATATTCATTATCATTAGATTTATAATCAGTTGAGGCTCTTTTCTCTTCCTCTTTGAAACCATTTTCTATCAAAGAAAATTCTTTTTCTAAACTCGCAATATATTCTTTCAAGTAATCTCGCCTCCTCACGAAAATACTTTATTTAATTTATTTTCCGTTCAACATATTCATCATCAAAAGAGAATACATCGTTAGGTGTACAGTCAAGTCCTTTTTTGCATATTCTCTCTAAATTTTTAAGTATTATCGGCTTGTTCTTTCCCATCTATGCCATAACATTGGTGGTTAATCCTGCCATTGCTATAACATCAGTTTTCTTTAAGCCTTTCTTTGCAAGTTGTATCCATAATGGGTTATAGTTTAATGCCATATTAACTTCTTTTGTAATTACCATTGCCATTACTATATCACTAATATTGATTATATTCAACATTTGCTTAATATATACCAGCACGTACGCACGAAATGTTATGTCTCCCTTTTGACAAAAATAGTATTTTTAAAAAATTCAATACTTGCCATTTTTTATAAAGCTGCTGAAGTATATCTGGTTGCATATATCATAAAAAAGGGGATTGTTCATAATTTATTTACTCATACGTTTGTCCTGCAAATAAGCACATCTGAAGCAGAGAGTTCGGATTAACTCCTGTTTTCTTAGATATGTTCCTAATCGCTCCTTTTATTTGTTCCGGTGTTTTCGCAGCAATACCTCCGAATATTGTTTTAAAGCATATTCCATATTCATCATAATAGCGTATTTCGATAGTTTTAATAAATTTTTCTCCTTGCTCGCAAAGTAAGACTTTATCACTTCACTAAACACTTGTACATCTATTCTGTCCTTATCTTTGATAATATCAAGTATGGTTCTTCCTTTGTCATATGCTGATATTTCTCTACCAAAAGGACTGGTTATAGTTATTTTCCCAATATCGTAATAATCTTTTTTTACATACTTAAAAATAATATTATCTCTTGCCGACTTAACTCTGCTGACATTATCTCCTACCTTTACAGTCATCACATAAACAAGGGGCATACGTGTTGATAATCCTTGTAAATACGCCGCTGTTTCGTGAGAAAAAATACCTTTGGGTATTCTGTATGAGAAATAAAGATACTCATCAATATTCTCACTTGGAAGTGCATAGAGTCCATTTGTTATTTTTTCAAGTTCCTTTTTTATAGTTAATTCTTTTAGTACATCTTTATGAATACCAAGATTTATAACTTCTTTAGTAGTTATAATTCCATTATTTTCTTTTATTTTTCTAATTAGAAGTTCACGTTTTCTAATTTCCATTACCACCTTTTTGTTCTTAAATTATATTATTTATAAGAATAAAAGTCAATATTTAAAAAATCGAAAAAAATCTTTTCACTATCACTCTTTCTGTATTAGTGCTACAACCTCCACATGGCTCAAAAGGCCCTGATTGATAACAACATAATCAGAACATTTCGGAATAGTCCGTTTGTCTACGGAAACATATCAACTCATATCTGTAGTAGAAATATCTCCACTTCTGTCGTTATCTATATCACAACTTAAACCTCGCCAGTATACGGGAACTGGTCTACAATTCCCTTTATATTTCCTATTATAATGCCAAAGTCAATAGTCGCAGAATTTCCATCGTCTCAACACTGCCTGTTTGCAGTACAAGGGATAAGTCAACGACTATTTTCGGGTCAATCAGTAGCCACAATTACCATGCACTCGACCTCAATAGTCAAAGATTTACACGATAAATCCACCAGTGCTGTTCGCCTAGTCAATCAAAACGCAATCTTTGATACAACGATTTATGTAGTAAAAAGCCCAGAAGTAGCTTGAAATAAAGCTGATTCCTAGGTTTTGTACCGCACTAATTCCTATAGGATCGGGCACATTGCTGTTTAAAGGATGGTGCTTCTTTTATTAAAGCGACACCCCTTTCTGCAATAATTAAAATGTATCGCAAAATTAAAATGTCTAGTTTGTTACATTCTTCTTCAAGATATTAAACGCTTCCTTTATCTTAAAAGCCATTAGTTTTTTTCTTTCTACAAGGAAATCCTCATAGTCCATATTTTCCCAACCTTGAGTTAAAGCATTTTCTTCTTCCATCACTTTTATCTGCACCTCACTTCTACCTTGGCAGACTATTGGATAATACACAGATGGCGCATCATCTAGAATGTCCATATTGTCTTTCCAATCAATAAACGCTTAATTTGCCATTTGATTGATTTTGTTGTCACTATATCTTTTGCTCTTTAAGTATGCTTTAGGGAATAGATGGTGCTTTTCTAGCGATTTTCGATTACCATCCGTTCCTGGTTCAAATAGCTTTGACAATAGCAGGTTACTCTTAGAGAAAAGAACCTTTGCATTTAAAATATTCAGAGAAGCAACATAAGCATTCCAAGCGTTATTTCCTCGACCAGATACTGCTAAACCTTCTGTTCCAACTAAAGTGATATCGAAATAATCATTCGTTAATCTTTCGCTTGCCCTGGAAAGTACAAAATTCTTATACTCATCAAGCGCGTTTAGCGTTTTTATAACATTAAGATGCTGCTCCACCGTTGACTCAAATGATCCTGTATACAGAGATAACAGTGAGGTATGGAAAAACCATAGTGATGTTAAATGCATATTTTCATTATAAGAAGCTTTGAATCTATGCTTGGCAATTAAGTACATTGCATAGGTATAATAAATCGCATTGCCAGATAAAATCATATCACCAGAAAGATAACCAGCATTCATGATGGCCTTAAGAACTCATTCCAACTATGAACATTGATTACATCCGGCAATTTTTCTTTTAGAGTTTCAAAACGAGCATCCCTTAAATCTTCATCAATGATACCTTTTTTATCAAAATCAGCTCCTCTAAGCAGCTTATACCCGTACTTTAATCTTGCTCTATCAAATCCATAAGCCATCACAACTCTGATAATATCCTGTGGCGATACTTCTGTTATCTGATTATACGATGTAACTGTATTTTTCTTAGGTTGTCTTGATTCCTGACTGAATCTCTCGATCTCTTTTCTACCCTCATCTCAATATAGTGATAACAGAGTAAGAATAAAGTCATTTTGCTTTAAGGCTACTCCGCCGGAATTAACACAAACGAAGATCTCGGATACATCCTCTTCTTCTGCATTTGATTTAATATCGAACACAGGCAGAGCATGATTCTTCAGATTTCCTACAGCATTAATTTTTTTTGATATCTTCGAGCGTTCTTCTTTTGCTAAAACTTCTTCTTTATTTTCGCGATATTCTTCTAGTCTTTCAATAAAAGTCATACATATCATCTGTGGTGAAAATCTCGCTTATGTTATAAACCCATTCTGGATCTTTTTTAGTTGCTTGATAACCCACTTCAAACTTATCTTCTAAAGGGTTATAGGAAATAACGATTGTTTTCTCGTCGTACTTTGAATTAATGACCTTTTTCCCTTTGATTACGACATAAAGAGAAGTAAGTCGCTGCTGCCCATCAATAATTACTTCTTTAGGTGAATCGTAACTATGTGCTTCAACACCTATAGACTTTTTTTTTCAAGAGCTAGGCATTCCCATAATATCAGATATTCAATTGGATAACCTCTCATCATTGAATCAAAAAGATCACGTACCTTTGAGTCTTTCCAGATGAATGGACGTTGTAATTCCAGGAGACCCAACTCTCCTGTATCAATTTTTCTATTAGCTGATTTACTGTCAGCGTTGTATTACTAAATATTTGTTCCATGTTACTTGTTCCTCTACAGCATACAATTAAATATCAAAATGAAATGATGATAGATACTTTCCATCAATCGTCCGCTAAAGTAATCAGCTCCTCTATTTTTTGTTTACATGAATTTAATAAATCTAAGCTTTGGTCGTGAAGATAAAAACTTTCATCAACTATCTTTTCAATTTGCGCTTGAACTGGTGAATCTATTTCTGGTAATGGTATTTTCTTCAATTCATCTTTTGAAAATGCTGTTAATATTGTTCCACTACATGCACGTTTTAATAAAGACTGTATCGGGTCTAATTTCATCAAAACAAGCAAAGTTTTAGGATTTAATTTCTTAGTTCTCAATACATAGAATCCATTACTGCATATACAATTATTATATTTTGCAGTAATTATTGCGCTTTTTTCAAGAGAACCCTCTATTGAAGAAATAATCACATCGCCTTCTTTCACAAGTCTTCTCGCTCTTGTAGGCAGTGCAGAACCTAAATCAGACAAACAATCGTCAACAGATCCATTAACTCCAACATTAGCCAATTCAATGTAGTTCCACAGCGTTTCTTTATCAGGTGTGAAATTAGCGTCAATAATTTCATCATCAGATAAGTACCAATGACCTTTTTTTTCAATTTTTTCTCTTGTAATACGGTATCCTTCTTTATAATATTCCGCATCGATTCTTTGATTTTTATTTATATCTTTTAAAGAAATAATTACCGGTTTTTCAAGTATAGAATTTTCATCGTTTTTATCTATAACGTTATTAAGTAGGTTCGCAGCTTCTTCAAATTTACAAGATGATGCCAGTTGTTTATCGACTGATTTTTTATAAGCGCTTTCTATCCAATCTTGAATATCTTTATCATAAATTGGAATATGCATATTTTTTATTATTGGTAAAGTCAAGTGCGGTTGTCCTGTTTGGCTAGCAGATCTCCACATTAAATCTTGGCCGTATTTAGAATGCAAGAAAGCCCAGAGATAGAATTTGTTTATCTCCGTAATTTTATTTGTTCTCAAAATAATAACATCTCTACACGTTGCATATACAGGATATTCATTAGTAACAAGTCCGACTTTCGCTAAAGTGTTTCCACCTTTTGCAATAATTAAATCCCCAGGGTAAGCCCTAGCAATTGTTCCTGAATTAATATCCAACACTTTTTGAGGTAAATAAACTGTGTTTTCAGTCAATGTAACAAGTCCATCTTTTATCTCGTTAACTCGTAAAAAAGGAATTAAACTTTTATCATAACTGTAATCACCAGTTATTGATGGGTAAAATGCACTACAATCTACTATTCCACCCAGCTCCTCAATCGTCTTTCCATTTTTACTAATGATTAAGTCTTCTAATGCCAGATTCGATTTTGAATAGTATTCCGAATCCAATCTAAACGGTTCCTCTAAAACTTTCTTGCTTGAAACTATTGAAAAATCTAGCCTCTCCATCAAAGTATCAAAAATCATATCGGTGGAGAGGCCCTTTAAAAAGGGAGCTCATTCTCCGGATGTAAAATTTCATTTAGTTCATCCTCGGTTGAAGCAAAACTTAATTTATTGTCGTAAGCAAATTTCATAAATGCTTCAGCAATACCATTCTGACTATAAATATTTTTGATATTAAGATTACTTAACGAAGGATCGTGATTAAACAGATCATGTTTTACAAAAATATGTCCATGTGTATCTTTTACACGCTCCATATATTCAACTATTTCTTCAGCTATTATGTAATACTTTTGTTTTTCCGATGAAAGACTCAAATATTCAGCATTAGATATTGCCTCGTTTGTATTCTCTCCAAGCACAACTGTTTCTTTATAATTAGTTTTATCGCTTTCAGATAACTTTAACCACTCCTCAAGCATAATGTCATCAACATTTTCATTCTTAGAAGCAAAAACAATATTCTTTTGAACCCATTTAATGTGGTTCTCAATATCACCATACTTTTCAATAAAGTTGTCCTTTATGAAGCGTGTACTTCCATTGTCATCTTTATGTTCTAATGGTTCAGTTAAAGTTTCAATTTTTATTGAGTAGTTAGATTTCTTAGTAGCGTTCTTAAATTCTTCAGCTGATAAAGAAGATCCATCGCTTCTCCTTATATACTCATAACATGTTTGTTTCTTTATTGACTTTTTATCTTGCTCAAAATCTTCTTTTGTCACTTCAATTCCATCTGCTTTTCTTATATATTTAATACTCGCTATCTTTTTTTCATAATTATCTTTGTTTGAGAGTTCTTTAAAAATATCCTCAGATAATAGTGCACCATCATCTTTTCTTATAATCGATTTGATTGTGACGTACTTA
>ERZ772921.2103-NODE-2103-length-10986-cov-3.242979_pt1 | contig 10986 bp, 9 predicted proteins | sample MGYA00512117_ERZ772921 | MGnify/ENA primary metagenome ERZ772921 (study PRJEB29015, sample SAMEA2737944) | human oral metagenome | biome: human oral; feature: human-associated habitat; material: dental | place: China | collected 2150 ... | reverse complement strand
CACGCGGATACTGCGCGAGGCGGGAGTCACATGGTCCCGGAACGTGGGTCGAAGCTGCCTGATCGCACTGCGGAGAGAAGACCTGGATGCACGTTTCCCAGGAGTGATACCAGCCGTTGTCGAGAACATCTCAACCCCTCCAGGGCAGTCATGATCGGCAAGCTGTGGCCCTTTGCCCTGGGAAGCGTCGCCCTGGGACTGGATGCATACGTCATCGCCGGTCTTCTCCCAGCCATCGCCGGGTCGTTGAAGGCCAGCGAATCGAGCGTCGGACTGGGAGTCGCCGCCTTCACCGGAAGCTACGCCATCGCGGGTCCGATCCTCGCGGGTCGAGCCGGACAACGGTCCAAGCAGAGCCTGACGATAGCCCTGGCGGTCTTCATGTTGGCGAACGTCGGCACAGCTGTGGCGCCCAGCATCGTGACATTCCTTGCGGCGCGGGCCATCGCAGGCGCGGCCGCCGGTGTTTACTCACCGCTGTCCTCAGCCGTGGCCGCAGGAATCGTCGAACCCGGCCGGCAAGGACGTGCTCTCTCGCTCGTACTGTCCGGGCTGGCCGTGGGAACCGTGTTCGGTGTTCCAACCGGGTTGATCATCGCCGCTCGTTGGGGATGGCGTGCCACCATCACGCTCATCGCCGTCATAGGTGGAACAGCCCTGCTCGGCATGGGGCTCAAAGGCGGTGAGTTGCCGTCCGTTCCGGCATCCGGCCCTGCCGAACGGTGGCGCTCAATCGCCCGCAGGGGAAACCTCCTGACCATCACGGTGACTCTGCTGACGGCAGTGGCATCACTCGGTCTGTACACCTATCTGACGGTGGTGCTCGGCGAATCCGACCTCGTGGGGAATCAGACGGTCGCAATCTGGGTCTGGGGCATCGGCGGCGCCATCGGAGCGTTGAGCATCGGTCCCTTGATCGACAGGAAGAACCCATTGCACACCAGCTTGGTGATCCTGGCTGTCCTGACCGTCGCGCTGTTCGGCATGACCGCCGATCACACCACATGGCTGATGTTGGCGAGCCTGTTTATCTGGGGTCTGTGCGGTTGGGCCTCGGTGGCACCGCAACAGCACATCCTGCTCGCCGCCAACCCGAGCGACGGGGCAACAGCCGTGGCGGCCAACGCTTCAGCCAACTACCTGGGGGCAGCCATGGGATCGGTTCTCGGATCGGGTCTGATTGCTCTCCGGGTATCGCCACACCTGCTCCCAGTGGCCGCTTGCGCCGTTGCGCTGACCGCTTTCCTGGGGCAGCTGGCACGGACGCAGATGACCCCTAGTCCTCCGCGAGGGTGACCTCCAGTCCACCGATGACGGCCGCCGCCAAGTTGTACAGGAAGGCGAGCAGCGTCGATACCGCGGTGATGATGACGACATCCAAGGCCGCCAGGACCGCGGCGAATCCGATGACCCGTCCGGCATTGATGTAGTCCTCGACGTTGAACTGGCTTCCGGAGTCACCGAGCAGCTGGGTCATGGTCGAGTTGATGGACTGGAGTGCTCCGGAACCCGCAACGATGGCCCACAGCACGGCGACGATGACCACCAGCATGATCCCGAAGGCTATGGAGAACAGGAATGTGGTCTTCATCACCGACCAGGGGTCTACACGGGAGATGCGCAGCCTGGCCTTGCGGGTGCGGCGGGCCTCCCCGACCTTCGACAGCGTTCCCTCGGGTTTGTGGGACTTGTCCTTGGCGGTTTTGCCCGGCTTGCCTGCGGTGGGGGTGGCCGCCCAGGGGGTGGCCTTGGCGGTGTCTCCCGCCACTTTGGCCGCCCCTGCGGCGGCCGCTCCAGCGGTGGCGCCGGCTGCCTTCTGGGCGCCCGCCGGTTTCCCGGGTTGGGTTCCGGGAAGGGCGGCCCTGACCTGCTGCGGCATCGGACGTGGGGTCCTCTGGTTGGGCTGGTTTGGCTGTTTGGGCTGGTTTGGCTGCTTGGGGTTCGCGGCGCCCGGTCTCTTTTCACCAACCGGACCGGGAAGAGCCTGGGGGGCGGCCTTGGCCCCGACCGCAGGTTTCTTGCCGCCCTGCTGGGGTTTCTCGGGCTGGGAAGGTTTCCCGCCGGCCCGGTTCACCTGCTTGGTGTTCCTTCCCGGCACCGCAAGCGCCTGACCTGGTTGGTTCTTCGCCGCAGCGTCGAGACGCGGGGTTGAGGAACCGCCCTCTCCCGCACCCGTCGTGGCGGGCTTCCCACCTTCGGTCTCCGGCAGCGACTTGGGTCCGAAACTCACACCCGGCTTCCCATCCGCCCCAGGCCAATGGGGAGTCTTGTCACTCATCGCCGTTTCCCTCCTCGGCCTCCTCGGCCGTCTCGACTGCTGTCTGGTTCACCGTACCCGGTTCCGCAGTCGTTTCCGCATCCGTATCGGGGAGTTCCGCGGCGGCCTCCGGGTAGAGGGCGATCGCCGCCACGGCGTCGTCACCCCTGACACCGACGAATTTGACTCCCATGGTGTCGCGCCCCTTGACGGGAACATCGGCGACGGCCGAACGGACGACCTGCCCCGATTGTTTGATCGAGATCACCTCGTCGCCGTCGCCCACGATCAATCCACCGACCAGGGATCCGCGGCCGTCGGACAGGCGCATCGCCTTGATTCCGAGGCCACCGCGGCCCTGCTGACGGTACTCGCCGACGGTGGTGCGTTTCGCGAAACCCCCGTCGGTGACGGTGAACACGAACCGGCCGTCGAGGTCGTCGTCACCGCCCAGCACCGCCATGGACAGCAGTTCGTCGCCGTCCCGGAAACGCATCCCGGTCACCCCGGAGGTGGCGCGGCCCATGGGACGCAGCTGGTCGTCGGAGGCCTGGAAACGGATGGCCTGGCCCTTGCGGGAGATCAGCAGCACGTCGTCGATGGACGAGCACAGCGACGCCCCGATCAGCTCGTCACCCTCCTCACGGAAGTTGATGGCGATCACACCCGCCTGGCGTGGCGAGTCGTAGGAGCTGAGCGCGGTCTTCTTGACGAAACCTCTGCGGGTGGCCAGCAGCAGGTAGGGGGCATCGTCGTAGGAACGCAGGGTCAGCACCTGCGCGATGTGCTCGTCCGGCAGGAAACTGAGCAGCCCGGCGACGTGCCCGCCCTTCGCGTCACGGCCCGCCTCGGGCAGCTGCCAAACCTTCGCCCGGTACACCCGACCCAGGTTGGTGAAGAACAACAGCCATTCGTGGTTGGTGGCCTTGAACAGGTGCGCCACCTCGTCGTCGGCACGCAGGGTGGCGCCGCGAACTCCCTTGCCGCCGCGTTTCTGCACCCGGTACTGGTCGGCGCGGGTGCGTTTGGCGTAGCCGCCGTGGGTGATGGTGACCACGACGTCCTCGTCGGCGATGAAGTCCTCCTCGGAGAAGTCGCCGTCGGCGGCGACGATGCGGGTGCGCCGCTCGTCGCCGTACTTGTCGGTGATCTCCTGCAGCTCGGCGCCGATGATGGCACGCTGCCGGGCCTCGGAGGCGAGGATGTCCTTGAGGTCGGCGATGAGGCGTTCGATCTCGGCCAGCCGGTCGATGATCCTCTGGATCTCCATCGACGCCAGCCGCCGCAGCTGCTGGTCGAGGATGAAACGGGCCTGGAGCTCGTCGATGTCGAGGAGCTCCTGGAGGCCCCGCGAGGCCTCCTCGGCGGTGCGGGAGGCCCGGATCAGCGCGATGACCTCGTCGAGCATGTTGAGGGCCTTGACCAGGCCGCGATCCAGGTGGGCGCGTTTCTCGGCGTCGGCGAGCTGGAAGGCGGTGCGGCGGCGGATGACCTCGATCTGGTGCTTGACCCACTGCGCGATGAACTGGTCGAGCCGCAGGGTGCGGGGTACGTCGTCGACGAGCGCCAGCATGTTGCAGCCGAAGGTGTCCTGCAGCGCGGTGTGCTTGTACAGGTTGTTCATCACGACCCGCGGCTGGGCGTCGCGTTTCAGCACGATCACCAGGCGCAGGCCGGTGCGGGCGGAGGTGTCGTCGCGGATGTCGGAGATGCCGGTGAGGCGCCCCGAGTTCACCAGTTCCGCGATCTTGGTGGCCAGGTTGTCGGGGTTGCACATGTAGGGCAGCTGCGTGATCGCGATGCGCTGACGCCCGGAGGAGTCCTCCTCCAGTTCCATGACGGCCCGCATGATCACCGATCCGCGTCCCGTGCGGTAGGCGTCCTCGATGCCGCGCCGCCCGACGATCAGCCCGCCACCGGGGAAGTCGGGGCCCTGGATGCGGGCCATCGCGGCCTCGAGGAGTTCCTCCCTGGTGGCGTCGGGATGGGTCAGCGCCCACTGGACGGCGTCGTTGACCTCGCGCAGGTTGTGGGTGGGGATGTTGGTGGCCATGCCCACCGCGATGCCCGTGGAGCCGTTCACGAGGAGGTTCGGGAACCGCGACGGCAGCACCGTCGGTTCGGAGTCCCGGTTGTCGTAGTTGGGTTTGAAGTCGACGGTGTCCTGTTCGATGTCACGGACCATCTCGACGGCCAGCGGAGCCATCTTGCACTCGGTGTAGCGCATCGCGGCGGCCTTGTCGTTGCCCTGGGAACCGAAGTTGCCCTGCCCGGCGACGAGGGGATGCCGCATCGCCCACGGCTGCGCCAGGCGCACCAGGGCGTCGTAGATGGCGCTGTCGCCGTGGGGGTGGTAGAGGCCCATCACCTCACCGACCACGCGGGAACACTTGTTCCAGCCGCGGTCGGGGCGGTATCCGCCGTCCCACATGGCGTACAGGACGCGGCGGTGCACGGGTTTCAGGCCGTCGCGCACGTCCGGGAGGGCGCGCCCGACGATCACGGACATGGCGTAGTCGAGGTAGGACTTCTGGATCTCCACCTGGAGATCGACGGGGGTGGTGTGCCCCTGCATCATGGAGAGGCCCTGCGCCTCGGCCTCGAGCTGTTCGTCGACGCCCTCGGGGCGTTCGGTCTCGTCAGCCACTTGGTAACTCCTTAGCCTTCGGGTCGCGGGGATCAGATGTCCAGGAACCGGACGTCGCGGGCGTTGTGCTGGATGAAGCTGCGCCGCTGCTCGACGTCCTCGCCCATCAGGATGGAGAACATCTGGTCGGCCATGGCGGCGTCCTGCAGGTTGACCTGCAGCAGGATGCGCTTGGCCGGATCCATGGTGGTCTCCCACAGGTCGTCGGCGTTCATCTCACCGAGACCCTTGTAGCGCTGGATCGGGTTGACGTTGGGCAGTTTCTTGCCGTCGGCCAGCCCGGCGTCGCGCATCGCGTCGCGTTCCTCGTCGGTGTAGGCCAGTTCGTGGGGGGCGTTGGTCCAGCGCAGCCGGAACAGCGGCGGCTGGGCCAGGTAGACGTGCCCGGCGTCGATGAGGGGACGCATGAACCGGAACAGCAGCGTCAGCAGGAGGGTGCGGATGTGGGCGCCGTCGACGTCGGCATCGGCCATCAGCACGATCTTGTGGTAACGCAGCTTGTCGAGGTCGAAATCCTCCTGGATGCCGGTGCCGAGGGCGTTGATGATCGCCTCGACCTCCTTGTTGGCGAGGATCTTGTCCAGGCGGGCCTTCTCGACGTTGAGGATCTTGCCGCGGATCGGGAGGATGGCCTGCGTCTTCGGGTCGCGCCCGCCGCGCGCCGAACCGCCCGCGGAGTCACCCTCGACGATGAACACCTCGCAGTCTCCGGGGTTGCGGGACTGGCAGTCGACGAGCTTGCCGGGCAAACCGCCGCCGCCAAGGAGACCCTTGCGGTTACGGGCCATGTCGCGGGCCTTGCGGGCGGCGATCCGGGCGAGCGCGGCCGCCTGCGACTTGCGGATGATGTCCTTGCCCTCGGAGGGGTTGCGTTCGAACCAGTCGCCCAAACGGTCGTTGAGGACCTTCTGCACGAACGACTTGGCCTCGGTGTTGCCGAGCTTGGTCTTGGTCTGGCCCTCGAACTGCGGTTCGGCGAGCTTGATGGAGATGACGGCGGTCAGGCCCTCGCGGATGTCGTCGCCGGAGACCCGGTCCTCCTTCTTCTTCACCAGTCCCCAGGTCTCGCCCCAGCGGTTGACGGTGTTGGTCAGGGCCGCGCGGAATCCCTCCTCGTGGGTGCCGCCCTCGTGGGTGTTGATGGTGTTGGCGAAGGTGTGCACCGAGCTGGCGTAGGAGGCGTTCCACTGCATCGCGATCTCCAGGCTCATGCCCTGGGCATCGTCGTGGGACTCGACGTCGATGACGCTGGGGTGGATGGGATCCTTCGACTGCGACAGGTAGCGCACGTAGTCGATCAGGCCGTGTTCGAAGCGGAACGAGTCGTGGCGCTGCTCCTCCTCGGCGTCCTCGCCCTCCCGGTCGACGGTGCGCAGGTCGGTGAGGGTGATCCTGAGCCCCTTGTTGAGGAAGGCCATCTCGCGGAACCGCGTGGCGAGGGTCTCGTAGTTGAAGACGGTGGTCTCGAAGATTTCCGGGCTGGGGTAGAAGGTGACGGTGGTACCGGTGTCCTCGGTTTCCTCCAGTTCCTGGAGGTCGTAGCGGGGCACGCCCAGGTCGAAGGTCTGCACGTAGCGGTGGCCGTCGCGGGAGACCTCGACGGTGAACTCCTTCGACAACGCATTGACCACCGAAGACCCGACGCCGTGGAGGCCGCCGGAGACCTTGTAGCCGCCGTCGCCGAACTTTCCGCCGGCGTGGAGGACGGTGAGCACCAAGGTCACCGTCGGGATTTTCTCCACGGGGTGCTCCTTGACGGGAATGCCGCGGCCGTTGTCGGCGACGCGCACGCCGCCATTGTCGAGCAGGGCGACATCGATCTGGTCGCAGTAACCGGCCAGGGCCTCGTCGACGGCGTTGTCCACGATTTCGTAGACCAAGTGGTGCAGGCCGCGTTCACCGGTGGACCCGATGTACATGCCGGGGCGTTTGCGAACCGCCTCCAGGCCCTCCAGTACCGAAATCTGCTCCGCGTCGTAGGCCGCGTCGGTGTGTGTGCTGCCGGACTGCCCGGCCTCGTCCTGGGGTTCCAACTCGCTGGCCTGCTCTTCTGTCACGCGGTGCTCCCATTCCATGAAACAGCCGCCGGGTGAACCGACGGCGTGTACAACCTTGGCAAGTCTACCTCGAAACCTACGTGACACGCTCCCTGAACACCCCGCCATCCGGCCAGAATCCGCTCTCTGACCTCCCGCCAGGGGTGAGGATGACTCGGGGTACAGCCCCAGGGGCGTCCAGAGCTCGTGAGGCGTTTCCCAGATCCGCGACACGGAACTCTGACACCCCGGTCCCAAGGTGGGTCCACCGAAGTCTCAGGAGTCCGCACCCTTTGTGGTGGACCGCCCATCCACCGCGCGCCCGCTACTGGTCACACTCCATTGAGCCCGGCCCCCTCGGCCAGAAGCATCGGGCCCCGGTCGAGTACGTCCATGGCCATGCAAGCGACCACCCACGTTTCACCACAACCCAAGACACCGTTCCGGAGGAAGTCTGAACTCATGATGACGTCTCCGAAATTCATCACCGAGATTAATTTCAAACACCTCGGACAACCCATTACACTGTAGATCATGGCCACGGAAGATGTATTCACCGCCCAACGGGCAAAACCGTTCTACTTGGTGATCATCCGGATGATCACCATGATTGCGTTGGCAATCACAACTTGCTTTACACTCGGACTAACCGGCATCAGCGGAAATTTTCCACCGCTTGACATGCTCTATTTTCCATTTGTCAATATCATCTGTGCCGTTGTCATACTGCGCACATTCCGTCAACGCAGAACATCCGTGTGGAGATACCTTGGTTTTGAAAAAACCCGCCTCGGAAAAGATATAGCTTGGGGGTTCCTATGGTTGATCGTCACTTACATTCCGCTGTTCGTCGTCCTGATGGGGTCGATGTATCTCATGTTCGGGTCGGACATGTTCCAGCATTTCGAACAGGTATTCGCAAAATCCAGTCCGCAGCTTCCCGCTGGGGTGCTGGCGGTGATGAGCGTGCTCGGGGCAGTGGTCTTCCTCGTCAACGCACCGATCGAGGAGATCGTCTACCGTGGCTGGCTCCAAGACGGCTTGGCCGAACGTCATGGCATCACGGTCGCCATCGTGGTTCAGGGACTTGCCTTCGGCCTGCAGCACACCATGTTCGCCGCCGATGGGCGTGGCATGATCATCCACGGCTTCGCGTTCTTTGCGTGGGGTGTCACAGCAGGCGTCATCGTTCACAAGCAGCAGCGATTGGCGCCGATGGTGATCGCCCACTGGATCGTCAACATTGCTCTTGGGGTGGGGCCAATGCTGGTGCTCGGATTCACGGGTGTGTAGGAGGCACAACCCTTTAACATGGACGTGCGCGCCCCACCGACCCGAGGAGCACCGGATGATCCGCAATTTCTTCGCAGGCATTCTTCTGCTGGCCGCCACGCTGTGCGCGCTAGCGGGATCGGTCCTGCAATGGACGAACCACACGGCCACCTCGCCGGAATCGACCCAGCAGCTGGTTCAGGCGATTGCCAGGGACGAGGCCGTCAAGGGGGCCGTAACGGACCTGCTCCGCAGCTCAATCGAGCAGCGGATCCCGGAGTCGGTGAACCAGATTCCAGGTCTACGCACGAAACTCAAGGAGACCATCGGCACGGGGGTCAGCACAGCGATGTCCAGCCCCGAGGTCCAGTCGGCCTGGGAGTCGACGCTGAACGACAGCCGCGAGACCCTGCTGAAGGACCTCACCGAGTACGGCTCCGGCAGGACCAGGACCCCACCGTCGGTCAAGGTCAACCTCGACCCGCTCATCTCCAGGGTGTGGCAGAACATCCGCTCGACGGCGGGTTCCGACGTCTCCGACCTCATGGACAGGATCGAGCTGCCGTCCGGCGTCCAGGTCAAGGTCGCCGACATTCCGGCGCAGCAGGCGGACCAGGCCAGCCAGATCCTGGCCCTGGCCTCGTACTGGTGGTTGTTCCACGTGGCGGCCGGGCTGTTGCTCGTCGGGGGTTTGCTGCTCGGGACGAGAATCGGTCGGTGGGTGTTGTTGGCGGTGTTCTCCCTGCTCGGGATGCTCGCCATCGTGGCGACGCGCGGCATGAGCGGGATGATCACCGTCCCGAATCGGGGAAATCAGCTGATCTGGGCCCTGGAGAACCGGATCACGAACCACCTGACCGCGTCGCTGGCATCCTCGCTCGATCCGCTCTGGTACGGCTACCTGGGCCTGATGATCGTCGGCCTGGTGGTCGCCGTCGCAAAGGGCGTGCGCAAACCCGCTTGATCCAAGGGAATTGGCGCTTCAAACCGGAGTCGGCTCAGCCGTCGAGGTCCACCTGCTGCACGTCGGTGTGGGCGAAGTCATCACCGACGAACAGCAATGGCTCGTCGAGTTCGATTGCCAGAGCGTAGGAGAAACAGTCGCCCATGTTCAATCGCGCCGACGACCCGGAGCCCGGGCCGTAACGCCGGTGCGCCTGCCGCGCACGCCGGGCCTGAACCGCTGAAAGAGGAACAAGAACGATTCCCAGGCCGTCAATCATGGCGTCGAGTCTGCGCTGATTCGCCCCGGACAGCCGACGATCAGCAACCACCCCCAGCTCGACCCAGGTGGCGGTGGACATGTGAAGCGTGTCCCCGGTCCTCAGGACACGGCCGAGCCCCTGGTGTCCTGATTCCTGCAGGATCAGGGCGATCAGCACCGACGAGTCCACGATCACCGCGGCAATCCGTCCTCGTCGTAGATTTCCTGGTTCACGTTTCGGAGGGCCTCGCGTTCCTCATCGGTCATGCTGTCATGGATTTCCTTGGCGACTTCCATGACCTTGTCGAACCGAGCCTGTCGAAGTCGTTCCTCATGGTTGAGCAGTCCCAGCAGTGCCCGCTCAATGACGTCGACCTGTGTGGTCCCGAACCGGTCGGCCGCCCGCCGGGCGAGTTCGCAGACCCGCTTGTTCTTGATGTTGAGCGCCATGAAAGAAATTTACACCTGCGCGTCAGGTCGTTACACCCGATGGTTTCCAGGACACTGCCGATCAGCTGCGGGCCGCGGTTTGCCCTGGCTCGATCCGCTCTCGACCCGGTGTTCAGCGCCGGTTGAAACGCATGTGACGATGCGCCAGGTAGGCGAACAACACCAGCCACAGGGTCAACGCGGCCAGAGGCTGCCCGGCTTGGATCCACGACTGGAGGAAAGTGGCGCTCTGGTTGGTCAGCGGGTCCGTCCCCGAGCTGAGGGTCAGAAGATGGTTGACGGCGATTAATGGGCTCCACCTGGATATGGTCGGTACCGGTTCAGGAAACAACTGGAGCGGAATGATGAGGCCTGAGAGGAAGTAGAAAAACAAAAACCCGGGCAACGCCCCGTACTGGGCCGATTCGACGGTTCGGCAGAACGACGACGTGAAAGCGGCACACGCCGCGAACAGGGCGAGGGACAACAGCAGGGCCAGCATCAGGAGCAGGGGATTTGCGACGGGCCATGTCCTCGCAATCAGCCCGGCCAGGAGCAGCCCACAAAGCACTTGGAGCAACAACACAGCAGCACTGGGCACGGTGGTGGCCACCACGGTTTCCCACCGGGTTGCTTCTCCGGTGTCCATACGTTGGAAGACACCGTCCTCTCGACGTGCCACGAAGATGGCCGTCAAGTTGAAATACACGACCAGCAGCAGACTCGTGTTCACCACCAGCTGAAGGACCATTGTGGGTATGGAGACGTTGTTCTCCTCCCGCAGGATCACGGGGCTGCTGGCGAGCACCAGCAGGGGAGTGAACAGGAGCGCGGTGAGCGCAATGGAGCGATTCCGCATATAGAGGCTCGTCTCAGCCTTGGAAATGGCCCATGTGCGACGGAAAACTGTTGCAATCATGAATGGCTCCTCGATGTGATGTGAAGGAAGGCTGATTCCAGGGACGCAGCCCGGGCATTGAGCCCATCCAGGTGAATGTTGCGGCTATCGGCCAGAGCCAACAGCTCACGCAGCGTGGCGTGGAGGTCCGTGCTCAGCACGTGGGTGATCCCCCGATCATGGCTGACCGGGCACACCACGTGCGACAGTCTTTCGAACTCGACATCGCTGACCTCGACGTCC
>ERZ772921.2102-NODE-2102-length-10986-cov-3.446345_pt1 | contig 10986 bp, 10 predicted proteins | sample MGYA00512117_ERZ772921 | MGnify/ENA primary metagenome ERZ772921 (study PRJEB29015, sample SAMEA2737944) | human oral metagenome | biome: human oral; feature: human-associated habitat; material: dental | place: China | collected 2150 ... | reverse complement strand
CCCCCGTGGTAACTCGACGGCACGCGAAGGGCCGGCGGCGAGGCCCATTCGTCCATCGCCTCATCGAGGTGCAGATAGGCGTTGCTGACCGTCTCCTCCTCGGAGGCGGCGACGGCGGGGGTGGGCATGGCCAAGGACATGCTCAAGGCGGCGACGAGGATTCGCAGGGCGTGCTTCATTGGAGCCCCTCACTTTTTCTCTCGGATGGTTTTGTTTTTCAGGTGTTCCTGCTCGCCAGCACCGGTACAGGTCGCCTCGTACCGGATGCGGCCGCGTCGTAGAAGGCGCGGGCGGCGGCAAGGTTGCGCCAGGCGTCATGGACGGTGCCCAGCGAGTTGTTCTCTCCACGGATCCGGTCGACGAGGGGCTGGATCAGGTCGGAGTCGTCGTCCAGCGGTTCGAGTCGTTCCCATGAGGGAGAGGCCCCGGCGTCGGGACGCAGCACCGAGATGTGTGCGTCGATGGTGTCGATCGCCAGCGACCCCTCGGTCCCGTTGAGGGTGGTGGTGATCCGCCACGCCCCGTCCGCTCCGGTCCAGGTGTTCTCCATGGTGGCGACCACGCCGTCGGAGAAGGTGAAGATGGCGTGGCCGTAGTCCTCGACGGGCAGCTGCGGGTACCGCAGGTTCGCGACGTGCCCGATGACATCGACCGGTTCCGCTCCCAGCAGCCAGCGCAGCCGGTCGATCTGGTAGATCGCGTGGTCGATCCAGCCACCTCCGGGCGCCTTGTCCTCCTCGACCCACCAGCCGTGCGACTCGGAATCCTCCCACGCCTTCGGCAGCACCCCGCACAGCACGAAGTTGGCCGAGACGATCCTTCCCAGCTCACCGGAACGCACGATCTCGAAGAGCCGCTGGTTCTGATCCGTCATCCGCGACCGCGATTCCGCCGGGATGAACTGCACGCCGGCCCGTTCCACCGCCCGCACGATGGCGCTCGCCTCCTCCAGGGTACGCGCCAGCGGCTTGATGGAGACGATGTGTTTGCCGGCCCGCGCCGCCCTGATGCAGATCTCGGGGTTCTGTTCGACGCTGAAGAAGGAGCCGATGGCGTCGATCCCGGGATCCTGCAGCGCATCGTCGAGGGAGGTGGAGAACTCCGCCCCCAGGTCGCTGGCGAGGGCCCTGCCCCTCCCGGGATCGCCGTCGACGATGAGCGGCAGATCGGTCTGCGGGTGCCTGCTCAGCCCCCGCGCGAGCGGCACCGCCGAGTACCAGTGGTCGAGCCCGATGATTGCGAATTTGATGGAAGTCACGAGTTCACCTCAGATCGCTTCTCGGCCCTGCGGGGACCGTGTTTCTGAGGAGTATTAATTAATACTCGGAGTTTGTCAACTGGCGCCGTCCCGGACCCCCAGCCGGAACATCGCGTTGCGCGCGGTCTCCAGCCCCATGTCGACAGCCCCGCGCAGCGTGGCGTCGGTGCGCAGCGTCGCGACTTCGAGATCGACGTGGAACGGGCTGCGCCGGGTCACCGCGCCGCTGATCTCGGCGACGTAGTCCTGGAGGCGGATCCCGATGCCGCCACCCAGGACCACACACTCGGGGTCGAGGACGGCGTTGATGGCGATCACCGCCGCCGAGATGCCCTCCACGAACCGGTCCATGACCTGCCGGGCCGTCGGATCCCCCGCCGCGGCCAGCTGCAGGACGGCCTCCGGCGTGGGGTTCACCAACCCCAGTTCCCGGGCCGAGGCCGTGAGGGCGCGCGCCGAAACGACATCCTCCAGCACGCGCGCCCTCCCGTCGACCCCCGTGGCGGTGAGCAGATAGGCGAGTTCACCGGCGGCCCCGTGGAAACCACGGTGCAGCTTCCCGTTGAGGATGGTGGCCAGGCCGGCGCCGGTTCCGATATGGAAATAAGCAAAGGATTCGTGGCGCCTGGCCTGACCGTGGATCGACTCGGCGAGCGCAGCCAGGTTGACGTCATTCTCGATCTGCAACTGCGCGCCGAGCTCGTCGTTGAGCATATTGATCAACTTGGGGCGATGCCAGCCCGGTAACTGATCCGCGTAGTCCACCACGCCGCGTTTCGGGGCGAAAACACCCGGGGAACCGATGACCGCATAGGTCCTCCCTGGATCCAGCAGCAGCTTCGCCTTCGCCTGGGAGACCTCCGCGGAGATCAGCTCCACCAGCGCGGTCGCACTCCTGGCCACGTTGCGCACATCGTGGCGGTAGAGCTCGTCGCCCGCGATGTCCACCACAGCCACGCGAACCCAGACGCGGCCGATGTCGACGGCGATGACCGACGCGGCTGCAGGATTCACCTGGTAGAGCTTGGCGGGCCTTCCCGTGTCGCGGGCGTCGTTGCCCAGCGGGACGACGAGCCGCGCATCCACGAGTTCGTTGAGCGCCGCGATTACGGTGGGCTGCGAGAGTCCGGAAGCGCGTGCCAACTCGGGACGGGTCGACGGGCCCTGGCTCAGTAGCGAGTCGAACAGGACACGCTGGTTCATCTCGCGGATGAGTTTGGGGCCCTTGCCCATCAGCCGATCGCTGGCCGTTGGCATGTCAATCCTCTCCACAGTGTTGCCAAGTCAACTCTGTTAGTTAATACTACTTATAATCTGGTGCAACGGAGCTAAGGAGTGTCATGACTCAGCAGAGGCCGCTACGGTTCGGGATCCTCGGGGCCGGCATGATCGCAGGCGACGAGGACGGTTTTCTGCCCAACCTAACCACGCTCGGGGACAAAGTTGAAGTAACCACGGTCGCGGATGTCGTGCCCGAGCACGCGCAGCGCATCGCGGAGAAATTCGGCATCAACACCGTTTACGAATCGCTCGACGAGATGTTGCGTGACGACCGCGTCGAGGCCGTCGCGAACCTCACCCCCATCTCGGTGCACGCCGAGACCTCGATGCGGATCCTCCGCAGCGGCCGGCACCTGCTGAGCGAGAAACCGCTCGCCACCACCATGGAGGAGGCCAATGCGCTCATCGAGGAGGCCGAGCGGCAGGGCGTGGTCTTCGTGTGCGCCCCTCCCGACACGCTCTACGCCCAGTACCGCGAGGCCCGCCGGCTCATCGACGAGGGCCGCATCGGGCAGGTGTGCTTCGCCCGGGTGCGCAGTTCGCACGGCGGTCCCGGCGGGGCCCCCGACGGGTGGCCTTTCGACCCGACCTGGTTCTACCAGCCGGGCGGCGGGCCGCTGTTCGACATGGGCGTCTACGGCATCCACGAGATCACCAGCCTGCTGGGACCGGCGCGGCGGGTCTCGGCCTTCGGCGGCATCACGGAGGCCGTTCGCACCGTGCGCGGGACGGGCCCCTTCGGCGGGCTGCGGATCCCCGTCACCACCCCCGACAACTTCCTGCTCATGCTGGACTTCGGCAACTCGACCTACGCCGTGATCGACGCGACGTTCAACGTCCTGGCCTCCAAGGCCCCCAAGGTGGAGGTGTTCGGGCGGCGGGGTGCGATGGCCATCTACCACCGCGACGAAAACCCGCTCGAGGTGTTCGTCCAGGACCTGGAGCCCGGCGTCGACGCCTGGATGGACCCGGAGGACCTCTCCCGGGCCAACAACGTCAGGGAACAGGAACTGCACCGCGCCATGCTCATGGAACACCTGGTCGACTGCGTCCGCAGCGGCGAGCCCCCCATCGCAGACGCCTACAGGGCCCGGCACGCGCTCGAGATCATGTCCGCGGCCATCGAGTCCGCGAAATCCGGCCGGGTCGTCGAGCTCACCACGTCTTTCTAGGCCATCATGTCCGACGACGTTCACGCGGAAGAGGCGGCGCAGCTCAGTCCCGAGCTGGCCCGGGAAACCGACGGCCCCCCGCAGGCGGGCCTGGGGTACCGCATCCGGCACAACTACGCCCTGGGGCGCATCCTCAAGAGCCTGATCACGATCTGGGCCGTGGCCACCCTGTCCTTCGTGCTGGTGCGGTGGATGCCCGGCGACCCGCTGCAGGCCTACGTGCAGAGGCTGATGAGCCAGCAGGGCCTGGGACGGCAGGAGGCGCTCGCGCGCGCCTCCTCGCTGCTGTCCTACGACCCGGATGCCCCGCTGCTGGATCAGTACCTCACCTACCTCGGTGGGTTGGTGCAGGGCAATCTGGGCCAGTCCATCGTCGCGCCCGGCACCTCGGTGATCGACTACATCCTCGCCTACCTGCCGTGGACGCTGTTCAGCGTCGGCACGGGGCTGCTGCTGTCGTTCCTGATCGGGATCACGCTGGGGGTCCTGATCGCCTACAAACGCGGCCGCTGGATCGATCACCTGATCACCAACATCTCGTCCGCGCTGAACGCCGTCCCCAACTACATGTGGGCGATGCTGGTGATCGTGGTCTTCGGCGTCCAGCTGCGCTGGTTCAACGTCAGTTCGCTGCGGGGCACGCTCACCCCCGGTGTCCAACCGGGATTCACCGCCGAGTTCATCCTCGACGCGCTGACGCACGCCGCCCTTCCCATCACCGTCTACGTCCTGACCTCCGTGGGAGGCTGGATCCTGCAGATGAAGTCCTCCACCACGCAGGTGCTCGAGGACGACTACGTGACCAGCGCGAAGGCCCGCGGCCTTCCCGGCTCCCGCATCCACATCAGCTACGTCGGGCGCAACGCGATCCTGCCGTTGTTCACCCAGTTCGCCGTCCAGCTGGGCTTCGTGGTCGGGGGCTCGACGCTGGTGGAACAGATCTTCAAGTACGACGGCGTCGGGTACTACTTCTACGACGCGATCGTGGCCCGTGACTACCCCGTGGTCCAGGGCTTCATCCTGATCATCACGGTCTCGGTGGTGCTGGCGAACCTGATGGCGGATCTGCTCCTGTCCCGTATCGATCCGCGGATCCGAGTGGAAGGTGCCCGCTGATGAGCAACTCCCCGCTTCCCACCACCGATCCCACCGTCCTCACCGGGGCCCGGACCCCCCACCCCGGGAAAGGCCGATGGCGAAGCGCCCTCGGGGCCAGCGTGACGGGCACCGTCGGTGGAGTGGTGTTCCTCCTCATGTGCGTGGCCTCGCTGGTCCTGCCGTGGTTCATCGAGGTGCCGGCCGCCAACTCCGCGCTGATCTACGACCCGCCGTCGGCGGACCATCTCCTGGGCACCGACGCCGACGGGCGCGACGTCCTCACGATGATCCTGCTCGGCGGCCGCGACGTCATCATCGTCAGCATCATCTCGGCCACGGTGTCCACGGGCATCGCCGTCGTGCTGGGCGCGTTGGCCGCGTACCTGCGGGGCTGGGTGGATTCCCTGGTGATCCAGTTCACCGATTTCATGCTGACCATCCCCCAGTTCGCGCTGCTGGTGGTGCTGGCCGTCTACGTGCGTCTCGACAGTCCCGTGATGCTGGCGCTGCTGCTCGGGGGCCTCGGCTGGCCGGGGCTACTGCGAGCGGTCCGGGCCCAGGTGCTCTCCCTGAAGGAACGCGAATACGTGGAGGCGGCGCGCATCGTCGGTTTGTCGACCCCGGTCATCATCGGCCGCGAGATCCTGCCGAACATGGCCAGCTACCTCATGATCCACTTCATCTTCGCGATGACGGGAGCGACGTACGCGATGGTGGGGCTGTACCTGCTCGGGCTGGCACCCATGACGGGGATCAACTGGGGAATCATGATCAACAACGCCTGGGCGAAGGGTGCGTTGTTCTTCACCAACGCCGCATGGTCGATCATGGCCCCGCTGCTCGTGGTGAGCGTGCTCCAGCTCTCCGCGATCTGGTTCGCGCGCACCCTGGAACAACTCCTGAACCCACGGCTGGCAGGGAAACAACAATGACGACTCCGACCACTGGTGCGAAACCACTGCTGGAGATCTCCGGACTGGAGATCAGCTACACGACGAACCGGCGACCGTCGATCGCGGTGAGGGACATCGACCTCAGCCTGTACCCGCGGGAGCCCCTGGTCCTCGCCGGGGAGAGCGGGTGCGGAAAGACCACGCTGGCGCTGGCTATCCTGGGGCTGCTGCCCAAGGGCGGCGGCATCACCTCGGGCAGCGTCTCGTTCGAGAAGAAGAACGGCGCCACCGTGAAGCTCACGGGCCTCTCGAAGGAGGAGGAACGGGCCCTGCGATGGACGGAGATGTCGGTCGTCTTCCAGGGCGCGATGAACTCGCTGAACCCGCTGCTCACCGTCAGGCAGCACTTCGTCGAGACGGCTCGCGCCCACGCGGGCAGCCCGAAGGGCGAAAAACTCGAGGCTTGGATGGCCGAGCTTCTCGAAATGGTGATGCTGGAACCCAAACGGGTGCTCGCCTCGTATCCCCACCAGCTCTCCGGCGGGATGCGGCAGCGGGTGCTGATCGCCCTGGGGCTGCTGCTGTCCCCCCGCCTGGTGGTGCTGGACGAGCCGACCACAGCGCTGGATGTCCTGACCCAGAAGGCGATCATCACCATCCTGCGTTCGCTGCAGGAACGCATCGGGTTCTCGATGATCTTCATCACCCACGACCTGGCGCTCGCCGCGGAGATCGCGGACCGGGTGGCGGTGATGTACGACGGCCGCATCGTCGAACTCGGCACGGCCCGGGAGGTCTTCACGGATCCCGGGCACCCCTACACCCGCGCGCTGCTGGAGACGATCCCCCGCTGGGACGGCGAACCCGGCCGGCTGCGGACGATCAAGGAGTCGCTGGCCGACTACGACATCACCACCGACGAGGGCGCAACCCAACAGCTCAAGCTACAAAAGGACTCCGAGGTGTGGCTGAGCGAAACCCACCGCGTGGCCCACATCCCCAGGAAGCGTTCGGAAGGGCGGGCCGATGACTGAGAAGTTGATGGAGATCCGTGACGTCACGCAACGGTTCCGCAGCGCGGAACGCGAGGTGGTGGCGGTCTCGAGGGTCAGCGTCCAGGTCGATGCCGGGTCGGTGACCTGCCTGGTCGGTGAGTCCGGTTCGGGGAAGACCACGCTGGCCAGGATCGCCGCGGGCCTGGACAAACCCACCGCCGGCAGCATCCACTACCAGGGCCAGGACATCTCGCAGCTGCGGGGACCCGGTTTCATGCACTTCCGGCGAGAAGTGCAGTACGTGCACCAGGATCCCTACGCCTCGCTCAACCCGACCCGCACGGTGCTCAGCACGGTGCTCTCGGCCCTGGGCGCCCGGAGGAACCGGACCAGGCGACGCGCCACGGAGCTGCTCGAACGGGTGGAGCTGACCCCGGCGGACCTGTTCCTGGAGCGCTACCCCCATCAGCTCTCGGGTGGGCAGCGTCAACGCGTGGCGCTGGCCCGGGCGCTGGCCACCGAACCGGCGCTGATCATCGCCGACGAGACCACCTCGATGCTCGACGCCTCGATCCGCGGCAGCATGATCAACCTGCTCTCGGAGCTGCGCGACGACCTGGGCGTCGGTTTCCTGTTCATCACCCACGACTTCACCCTGGCCAGGCACTTCGCCTGGCGGGGTCGCACCGCGGTGCTCTACCTGGGCGAGCTGGTGGAGTACGGGCCGACCCCCGAGGTCATGGATGCGCCCAAGCACGCCTACACCAAGGCGCTCATCGACGCGCTTCCCATGATCAGGTTCGACGACGCCGATGTTCCCGATGGTGCGCCATGACGACGGGCGGCATGCCCCGCCAGGCGATTGCCGCGGGACTCACGATCAGCCTCCTGGCAGGCATCAGCATGCTGCGGATCCCCTCCGGTTCCGCGGCCTGGGTGATGTCGGCCCTTTCCCTCACGGCAGGCGCGCTGCTGACCGGCTGCGGAGCCCTGCTCCTACTACTCACCAGAGGATCCCCGGATCGCACAAGGAAAACCCCCCGACCAAGAGAGGAATCATGACCCACACGACAGCACGACGAGGGCTCGGTCGCTGCATCGTTGCAGCGGTGAGCGCGGTAGTGGCCACGGCGATGCTGCTGACCGGCTGTTCAGCCGCCGGCCGCTCCCCCACCGGGAACAACGCCGCCACCGGCCGCAATTTCGGCGCGGACCAGTCCTTCGACCTGCCCCCCAAGGGCAACTTCCACACCCTTTCGGGCGTGACCGGTTCCATCCCCACGAACCTCGGCTACCTCAACGACATGATCATGCTGCCCGGCGGCATCTACAACTGGGAGAAGCAGCAGTACTACTACCTGCTCGCGGACGAGTCCTCCGCCCTCTCCCCTGACGGCCTCACCTTCAACTACAAGGTGCGTGAGGGACTGAAGTGGAGCGACGGCTCGGCCCTGACGGCGAAGGACGTGTACAACACGTTCGTGATGCGCTACGCCATGCAGCAGCCGGTGTTCAACTACATCAAGGACATCGAGCTGGTCGACGACTCCAACGTCAAGTTCACGCTGAACTCGCCAGCACCCATCGCCGTGTACTGGATCATGCGTGAACGGCCCGCCTCCAGCGCGCAGTACAGCGCGGTGGTCGAGGACGCCGCGGCGTTGTTCAAGAAGAAGGCGGCCCCCGACTCGGACGAGGCGAAGGCCCTGTCGGCGCGCATCGCGGAGGTCAAGATCGATCAGCCGATCGTGTCCGGCCCGTTCACGATCAACACCTCCACCATGACCAACTCGCAGTTGACGCTGACCCTCAACAACAACGGGTATCGCGCGGACAAGGTGGGCTACGACACCATCACGGTCCACAGCGGATCCACGGAGACCATCACCCCCCTGGTGCTCTCCGGTGACGTCCACTACGCCACGGACGGGTTCCCCGTCGCCACCACGAAACAGTTCGAGCAGCAGGGTTACAGGATCCTGCGTCCCCCGACGTACACCGGTCCCGCCCTGTTCTTCAACTACAACAAGCTGCCCGAGTTCAAGGACAAGCGGGTGCGGCAGGCCTTCGCTTTCTTCCTCAACCGTGACGAGATGGGCACGATCTCCCTCGGCGACTCCGGCAAGGGCGTCCGGTACATGACGGGCCTGTCGGACAACGCCATCGAGAAATGGGTGACCCCGGAGGCGGCCGGCAAGCTCACCGCCTACGATCTCGACCAGGCGCGGGCCACGCAGCTGCTGCAGGAGGCCGGCTGGACCAAGAACGGCGACCAGTGGGTCACCAGCGAGGGCAAACCCGCGCAGTACGACCTGGTGTTCCCCGGTGACTACGTCGACTGGGCCGCCACGGGTCAGAGCCTCGCGGAGCAGGCCAGCGCCTTCGGCATCAAGATCACCCCGATCGGTGTGGATTCCAGCCAGCAGGAGGTCGACGTCCAGGGAGGCAACTTCCAGTTGGCCATCCAGGCCTGGGGTGCGTCGAACCCGTTCCCGACGGACTCCTACAACGCGACGCTGATCAACTTCAACTACCCGATGCTCGGTGAGGGCAAGGGCACCGGCTTCGATCTCCAGGTACAGACCGACGTTCTCGGCGCGATGAACCTGGAGCAGGAGGTCCGTGACAGCGCGTTCGGCACGCCGGAGGAGCAGGTGGCGAAAACCACCCGTCTGGCGCAGGCCTTCAACGAGCTGCTGCCGGTGCTGCCGCTGGTTGAGCGATTCGGAAACAACCCCGTGGTCACCAACAAGGTGGCGGGGTTCCCCGAGAAGAGCGACTACTACATGAACTCGTTCTACTCCGACAACTTCGTCCCCGTCTTCTTCTACGAGGGGATGTTGTCGCCGGTCCAGTGACCGGTTTGTTCCACCCCAGAGCAGGGGGGTGGTCGGGTTCGCGGCCCGGCCACCCCCTCAAAGCTGGTTGAGCCGGGGCGCGAGGAACGAGCGACCCGAGTCGAAACCACCCCGCGCCTGGTAGCCAGACCCAGCCCCAACACCCCGGACACGCGCAAGAGGTTTCGACACGACCAGCTCGCCAAGCGAGCAGGTCGGCCCAACCGGCTTTGATCGGGGTTGGTTCAGCGGGCCTGTTCCACCCGGAGGCTCACGCCGTCGCCGAGGTTGAGGACCGTTCCGATCGGGACCGTCACCGATTCGCCGTTCTCCAGCAGGTACGGTTCCTCACCGTTGAGCTGGATGGTGGTGCCGTTGGTGGAACGCAGGTCCGTGATGCGCGCCTCGCCGGGACCAGCGGGTTCGATCAGCAGATGGCTGCGGGAGATGTCGTTGCCGGGGCTGGGAACGCGCATCAGCGACGATCCCATGGGGCCGCGTGCTGCGTCGGGGGCACGCCCGACCACCAATCCTCCGACGACGTTGGAGAACTCGCCGGTGTTGACCTGCACGCCGATGCCGACGGGGCCGTACTGCTGTGGTTCCTCGACGTATCCCCTGTCCATGCCGGGGCGCTGGAACTGGGAGTCCTCGCTGTGGGCGGCGGACATCTCCTGGGTTTCCGGCATGGCGACGGGCTCCAGGGGGTCGGAGACGGGCTGGGGCTGCTGCACGACGGGTTCGGGAAGCTGGTGTTCGGTGTCGGGCAGACGCACGAGCTGGTCGGGGTCGGTGGTCAGGTGCAGCGCCGAGGCGCCGACCGCACCGGCGATCAACGGCAGGTGGAGCAGCGCGTCGTATTCGAGAACACCCATGTCGACGCGAAGCCCGCGGATGGTGCCCAGCGGCGCCTCGTGCCAGGTGAGCGCGCCCGAGCCGTCGAGCGCGGTCTGGCCGGTGGCCATGTCCACGACGGAGATCCGGCCGCGGGCCAGGCCGTGCAGCGACCCGCCGTCCCAGACGAACGCCGCGAAGTCCGGCATCTGGTCCAGGGAATAGCCGCGTAACACTTCGAGCAGCGCGGCCAGCGAACCGGCACCCTGCATGTCCGTCCACAGCTGGTTCACGAGTACCGACATTTTCGGCGGCGCGGGCTGCATGACCGCGACCAGACGCGGCCCGGCCAGCACCAACCACTGGCCGGGCGTGTAGGTAAGCCGCCAAGGGCCCAAAGGAAGCGACATCGACTTCTCCCGTCGTCAGATTTCTCCTCAGCCTAACGCCGGAAAGCGCACCGGTGGAGCCGGAACACCCCCGGGCAGCCAAACAGGGGACAGAATTTGTCCTGTCAAGTACCTGCCGCGGGTGAAACGAACGGCCGGGTTGAAACCACCCCGGACAAGGTCACCATGGTTTCGACACGACCCACTCGCTGACGCTCGCAGGCCGGCT
>ERZ772921.2097-NODE-2097-length-10997-cov-3.457412_pt1 | contig 10997 bp, 6 predicted proteins | sample MGYA00512117_ERZ772921 | MGnify/ENA primary metagenome ERZ772921 (study PRJEB29015, sample SAMEA2737944) | human oral metagenome | biome: human oral; feature: human-associated habitat; material: dental | place: China | collected 2150 ... | reverse complement strand
CCTGAGCCCCACGGCACATGCGATGCTGGCCTACAGCTACGACCAGCTGGGTGACAAGAAAGCGGCTATCGAAAGTGCTTTAGAAGAACTCAAATCAGCTTACGAAAGCAAAGATATTGCCACTATCGAAGTTGCTTTAGAGAAAATAAACAATGCTTGGAAGAGTGCTTCTGAGGATATCTACAAAGCACAACAAGGTGGTGGTGCAGGAGCAGGAGCTAACTACTCTGAACCAGGTCCTCAACCTAATGCAAGCGGAGATAACAACGGTCAAAATCTACGTCTTGAACGTTGTCTGTATTGACGTCTTGTGCTCCACCAGTGTTAGGTTGCTCTTGTGCGGTAGAGCTACCGCCTCCCTGTTGGGCTTTGTAGATGTCCTCAGAGGCTTGTTGCCAAGCAGTATTGATTTTGCCCAAAGCAGTTTCAATAGAGCTGAGGTCTTTACCTTCGTAAGCTGTTTTAAGTTCGCTAAGAGCAGTCTCGATAGCGCCTTTCTTGTCGGCTGGGATTTTATCACCAAACTCTTTGAGTTGTTTTTCAGTTTGGAATATCATCGCATCAGCTTCGTTGAGCTTATCTACTTTTTCTTTGGCTTTCTTATCAGCTTCGGCATTGGCTTCGGCTTCGCGTTTCATCTTCTCAATATCTTCTTTTGAGAGTCCAGAAGATGCTTCTATACGGATATTGTGAGATTTACCTGTACCCTTATCGGTTGCTGATACGTTGATGATACCATTGGCATCGATATCAAAAGTTACCTCAATTTGTGGTACACCACGTGGTGCAGGTGGAATATTATCTAAGTGGAAACGACCAATAGTATTATTATCGTGTGCCATTGGGCGTTCTCCTTGCAATACGTGAATTTCTACGCTTGGCTGATTGTCGGTAGCGGTAGAGAACACTTGTGATTTCTTGGTAGGAATAGTGGTGTTTGCATCGATGAGTTTGGTCATCACACCCCCCATAGTTTCGATACCTAAAGAAAGCGGGGTAACGTCCAAGAGCAATACATCTTTCACATCACCGGTGAGTACACCTCCTTGAATAGCAGCTCCAATGGCTACTACCTCATCAGGGTTCACACTCTTATTAGGTTTTTTGCCAAAGAATTTTTCAACGGCTTCTTGTACGGCAGGAATACGAGTAGAACCACCTACTAAGATTACTTCGTTGATATCACTTACGCTGAGACCTGCATTTTCTAACGCTTTTTTGCAAGGTTCAATTGTGCGTTTTACTAGGTCGTCGATGAGTTGTTCGAATTTAGCACGGCTGAGCTTGCGCACCAAGTGTTTAGGACCTGAAGCTGTAGCAGTGATATAAGGCAAATTGATTTCGGTTTCAGTAGTTGAAGAAAGTTCAATCTTAGCCTTTTCAGCAGCTTCTTTAAGACGTTGCAACGCCATAGGGTCTTTACGAAGGTCGATTTGTTCTTCTTTTTCAAACTCTTCAGCCAACCAGTTGATGATTTTTTCATCTACATCATCACCTCCTAAGTGGGTATCACCATCAGTAGCGAGTACTTCAAACACGCCGTCGCCAAGTTCCAAGATAGACACATCGTGAGTACCACCACCAAAGTCGAATACAACAATCTTATGGTCGCTATGGTCCTTATCCAAGCCATAAGCCAATGCAGCGGCAGTAGGTTCGTTGATGATACGTTCTACTTTCAATCCTGCGATTTCACCTGCTTCTTTAGTAGCTTGACGTTGAGCGTCGTTAAAGTAAGCTGGTACAGTGATTACTGCGCTTGTTACTGTTTGTCCTAAGAAATCTTCGGCTGTTTTCTTCATTTTTTGAAGAATCATAGCTGAAATTTCTTGTGGTGTATATAAACGTCCGTCTATATCCACACGAGGGGTATCATTGTCGCCACGTACTACTTTATAAGGTACACGAGCGATTTCTTTTTCCAATTCAGAAAACTTGTTCCCCATAAAACGCTTGATAGAATATACCGTGTTTTTAGGGTTGGTAACTGCCTGACGTTTAGCAGCGTCACCTACTTTTATTTCGCCACCTTCGGTAAAAGCTACCACTGAAGGAGTTGTGCGTTTACCTTCGGCATTGGTAATCACCACGGGGTCATTACCTTCCATTACAGAAACACAAGAGTTTGTGGTTCCTAAGTCAATACCTATAATCTTACTCATATTAATATTATCGTTTTTTTAAGTTCAACATTATTTTTGTAAGCCTTACGCTTACGTAGTCAGTAGCAGTCAATGATTGTGCCAAATGACTAAAAACTGACAAATTGTCATTTTTAGTCATTAGTTGTTAGTAAGCGACTAACAACTAATTTCTATTTTTTATCTTCTGATGTTTGATTTCTAAATACCAATTGGTTATCAAAAGCATCTAATAAGATGACAGCATCGCGTTGTACTGTGCCACTCAAAATTTCTTTGGAAAGCTTGTTAAGCACTTCTTTCTGAATGATACGTTTCACTGGACGAGCACCAAACTGAGGGTCAAAACCTTTTTGTGCTAAGTAATCAATAGCCTCATCGGTAGCATCGAGCAAGATACCTTCTTTGGCAACCATACGGAACACTGATTGCAATTGCAAACGCACAATACTACGGATATCCTTGGCGTTGAGCGGTGTGAACATTATAATGTCGTCTATACGGTTCAAAAACTCAGGACGTACAGTTTGTTTGAGGAGTTGTAACACCTCGTCACGTGACTCGTCGATAGCGCGCTCGGTATCCTTAGGATATTTTTCAAAAGTTTCCTGAATGATATGGCTACCCATATTGGAGGTCATAATGATAATCGTATTCTTAAAGTCGGCGGTACGACCTTTGTTGTCAGTAAGCCTACCTTCGTCGAGTACTTGCAACAAGATGTTGAATGTATCGGGGTGAGCTTTTTCGATTTCGTCTAAAAGTATTACGGAATATGGACGACGACGCACAGCTTCAGTAAGCTGACCACCTTCGTCATAACCCACATATCCTGGAGGCGCACCTACTAATCGGCTAACAGCGTGTTTCTCTTGGTATTCGCTCATATCTATACGCGTCATTGCATTTTCATCGTCGAATAGATACTCGGCTAAGGCTTTGGCAAGTTCGGTTTTACCTACCCCCGTAGTTCCTAAGAAAAGGAATGAACCTATAGGACGACGTGGGTCTTGCAAACCAGCACGACTACGGCGTATGGCATCGGAAACTGCCTCGATGGCTTCTTCTTGACCTACTACACGGCGGTGCAATTCTTTTTCTAAGTTCAACAGCTTTTCGCGTTCGCCTTGTAACATTTTAGCTACAGGTATACCTGTCCATTTTGCGACTACTTCAGCGATGTCTTCGGCGGTTACTTCTTCTTTTACAAGAGCATTTTCGTGTGACTTGCTGTCTAAATTGTTTTGCAATTCCACTAACTTGTCTTCCGCTTCTTTGATTTTGCCATAACGCAATTCGGCTACTTTACCATAGTCGCCTTCACGTTCAGCTCTATCGGCTTCCAAACGGTATTTCTCAATAGCTTCCTTAGTGGTTTGTACTTCATCAATTACGCTTTTTTCACTCTGCCATTTAGCATTGATAGCGTTACGTTCTTCTTTAAGATTTGCCAAATCTACATATAGCATTTTGAGCTTATCTTCGTCTTTTTCACGTTTGATAGCCTCAATTTCTATTTCGAGTTGCATTATCTTACGGTCGAGTACGTCTAACTCTTCGGGTTTAGAATTGATTTCCATACGGAGCTTAGCAGCTGCCTCGTCCATTAGGTCTATTGCCTTATCGGGTAAGAAACGATTAGTGATGTAGCGTTCAGAAAGTTCTACTGCCGCGATAATAGCCTCGTCTTTGATACGCACTTTGTGGTGAGTTTCGTATTTTTCTTTGATACCACGCAATATTGATATAGCACTCTCGGTATCTGGTTCGTCTACCATTACCTTTTGAAAACGACGTTCCAAAGCTTTGTCTTTCTCAAAGTACTTTTGGTACTCATCGAGAGTAGTGGCACCAATGGCACGGAGTTCACCACGAGCTAAGGCAGGTTTTAAGATATTAGCAGCGTCCATAGCACCTTCGCCTCCTCCTGCTCCCACAAGGGTGTGAATTTCATCTATAAACAGAATGATATTGCCATCGGAAGAGGTAACCTCTTTCACTACCGATTTGAGTCGTTCTTCAAACTCACCTTTGTACTTCGCACCTGCGATAAGAGCCCCCATATCGAGGGAGTAAATGACCTTGTCTTTTAGGTTTTCAGGTACGTCACCTTTCACAATACGGTGTGCTAAGCCTTCGGCTATAGCCGTTTTACCTACCCCAGGTTCACCCACCAACATAGGGTTGTTCTTGGTACGACGTGAAAGAATTTGCAATACACGACGTATTTCCTCATCACGACCAATCACAGGGTCGAGTTTCCCACTATCAGCTAACTGATTGAGGTTTTTGGCGTATTTGTTGAGCGAATTGTAAGTATCTTCAGCTGAAGCCGAAGTTACGCGTTCGCCTTTGCGCAATTCTTGAATAGCTTTCTCCAACTCTTTTTCACTCACGCCTTGGTTTTTGAGCGCTTGAGCGATTTTACTGTTTGATTTGAAGATAGCCAATATAAGGTGTTCTAAGGATACATATTCGTCATTCCATTTTTTAGCGATGTTAGCAGCTTCGTTCAGCATAGTGTTTGCTTCGCGTGAGAGCCCCATATCGCCACCGCTGACTTTGGCAAAGCCTTGCAGAGCAGTTTCTAACTGTTTATTTAATTGCTCGCGGTTGATATTCAATTTTTTGAATAGGAAAGGCAATACGTTCTCATCTACCTGCTCAATAGCTTTGAAGAAATGTTCGTTTTGCAATTCCTGGTGCCCATACTGTTGGGCTATTTGCTGAGCGGTTTGTACCGCTTCTTGCGCTTTGATAGTAAAGTTATTAAAATTCATATATTTTCAATTTAGTGTGTTCAACATTTTATGATTTGTTCACTCCCAATAGGGCAAGAGTTGTGCCAACAGCTTTTAACTGACAAAAAGACAGTTTTTTAAAAGGATTTTTATACCAAATAGAATATTAAATAGGAATCTAAAAATAATTAACAATCTGATTATTATTTAATAATAACTACTTGATAAGAAATGTGTAACAAGTGACAAAATGTCGGTTACTAATTGAATCTCTGTTCATTAACGGGTAGGCGCTGATACCTAATCTATTTTTGAAGCTAAAGAGTAATAGTGCCTCTACTTCAAAACACTTACTGAAAATATGAGGTGGAATGAAAAAAGTTACTTGGCAGGTTGGAGGTCTCGGAAGATAACGGAGAGATTCGGAAGAGAAAATTTAGGTAAAAGGTAAAAAACAAGAGGTAAAGTAGCTGTTGAGAGGGTGGTAGTAGCTTATAGAGAGCTTATAGGAAGCTTATACGAATCTTGGAAGATAGATATAGAAAGGGTATATAAGTAGTTAATAATGAGGGGTTAAGAATGAGTAGAAAAAAGAGATTTAAGCGGATTTAAAGTAGAAGAAAAACGAAAATAAGAGAAAGAAGTAATCTTTTTAAAAGGAGAGTGTGGCGATACAAAAATGTGAGATGAGCAAAGGTAAATAGAAAAATAAGCATACTTTAAGAGGAAAAAATATAGATAGCTATTAGACTAAAAGACAAGGCGTATTTGCAGAAAGCACAAAGATGAATTTAATGCCACAATACCCAAAATACTAATAATACCAAATTAATGACGAGTTGCGAATGGCGAACGACAAGGTTGCAGGGAAGTATCACGGGGGAACAAAATATAAAGCCTTTATATTGTGAATTGATATTTTTTTGTACCTTTGCACCAAAATATGGACAAAATGAAAGTAGCTGTGGTAATGGGGAGCAAGAGTGATTTGCCTGTGATGCAGGACGCTATTGATATCCTCAAGTCCTTTGGTATCACAACTGTGGTAGACATCGTATCGGCGCATCGCACGCCTGAAAAGCTGATGGAGTTCAGTAAGAACGCTCATAAAAAAGGCATTCAGGTAATTATTGCGGGAGCGGGAGGTGCAGCTCATTTACCTGGTATGGTCGCCTCGATGTCGCCTTTGCCTGTGATAGGTGTGCCGGTGAAAAGCAGTAACTCTATTGACGGTTGGGATTCTATCCTTTCTATCTTACAAATGCCTGGCGGAGTGCCTGTTGCTACCGTAGCTTTAAATGCTGCTAAGAACGCAGGTTTATTAGCCGTGCAAATATTGGCAAGTGCCGACGCTGAGCTCTTGCAAAAAATGATTGATTATAAAGAAAATTTGAAACAAGCGGTGCTTACTGCCGCAGCAACCCTCGACGATGAATAAAGATACTTTTCAAGGCTCACGTCTTTTATTATTAGACTTTGGCTCGCAATATACCCAACTTATTGCACGCCGTGTGCGCGAATTGAACGTGTATTGCGAAATGCACCCCTACAACCATTTGCCTGAGAACTTAGAAGACTTTTCGGCAGTGATACTCTCAGGTTCGCCTTATTCGGTGCGTAGTGCAGAAGCCTTACACCCAGACCTATCAGCACTGAAAGGTAAAATGCCCCTTTTGGCAGTATGTTACGGAGCACAGTATTTGGCACACTTTGGCGGTGGTGAAGTAGCCCCTTCGAACATACGAGAGTACGGGCGTGCTCACCTCACCTATATTAAGCCTAATGAACCTCTTTTTGAAGGGATTGCAGAAGGAAGTGTAGTATGGATGAGCCATAGTGACACTATCAAACAATTGCCTACTGGGGCGGTTTGTTTGGCGAGCACTCCTGATGTGGTGAACGCGGCTTATCGCATAGAAGGAGAAGAAACCTACGCGATTCAGTTTCACCCCGAAGTGACCCACTCAGCCGATGGAATGAAGCTATTAGCTAACTTTCTTTTCAAAATAGCGAAACTTACCCCTAATTGGACGTCCGACAACTTTGTAGAGATGACGGTTGCCCAGCTAAAAGCACAAGTGGGTAATGAGAAAGTGATATTAGGCTTATCGGGAGGAGTAGACTCTACGGTAGCTGCTGTATTACTTAACAAAGCGATTGGCAAGCAATTACATTGTATTTTTGTAAATAATGGACTCTTGCGCAAGAACGAGTTCGAAAACGTACTGAAACAATATGAGGGTATGGGACTGAATGTGAAGGGTGTAGATGCCTCAGCGCGTTTCCTTACTGCCTTAGCAGGCAAAACCGACCCCGAGGAAAAACGCAAAACCATAGGGCGCGTTTTTATTGAAGTGTTTGATGATGAGGCTCATAAAATTACCGATGCTCAATGGTTGGCGCAAGGTACTATCTATCCTGACGTGATTGAATCACTATCAGTAAAGGGACCTTCGGCGACTATCAAATCACATCATAACGTAGGAGGCTTACCCGACTATATGAAATTGAAAGTAGTAGAGCCTTTGCGTATGCTCTTCAAAGATGAAGTACGCAGAGTAGGACGCAGTTTGGGCATCAGTGATGAACTATTAGGCAGACACCCTTTTCCAGGACCTGGATTGGCTATCCGCATTTTGGGAGATATCACTGCCGAAAAGGTAGCTATTTTGCAAGAAGTAGATGCCATATTCATCAATGCATTGAAAGAAAATAACCTATACGACAAAGTGTGGCAAGCAGGGGCTATCTTACTGCCTATCAACAGTGTGGGAGTAATGGGAGACGAACGCACCTACGAACGTGTAGTAGCCTTGCGCGCCGTGGAAAGCATAGACGGTATGACGGCAGATTGGGTAGACTTACCTTATAAATTTCTGCAAAAAGTGTCTAACGATATTATCAATAAGGTGAAAGGCGTAAACCGTGTGGTGTACGATATCAGCAGTAAACCGCCTGCCACGATAGAATGGGAATAGACAAGTAACAATTTAGAATTATCAATTAACACTAAAAAATTAAATCATAAGACAATATTATGAAACAACTTTTTACATTAGCTTTGTTATTGTGCTTAGGAGTTGCCTATGCACAACCGCAAACGTACACAGCAAATAACTATGAAAGTATTGAAAATATAGCTAAAACCTATCGCTTTTCGCCTGCTGACATCTTAAAACTCAACCCAGGGCTTAAAGATGGAGTACAAAAGGGAATGACCATTAATATTCCTATCAGTAAAGTGAAGCATTACAACACCCAACGTCCTGTAGGGTTTACGACTCACTTGGTAAAAGGAGGTGAGACTTTCTTTGGTCTGTCGCAAAAATACAACATCACTATTGATGATTTAAAGCGCTATAATTTAGACCTCTATATAAGAGAGTTACAAGAGGGTGAGCGCATTACTATTCCGCTATTTAGCAAAACAGCTGAAATGGTACAAAAAAGTGTACAAGGACAAAAACGGTACGTAGTAAAACCACAAGAAACACTTTGGCGCATCGCTAAAAATCACAATGTGAGTGTAGAGGAATTGGAAAAGCTGAACAAAAACGAAAAAGGTTTCAACCCTAATAGTATAAGAGAAGGGCAAGAAATCTGGGTGCCAGCCTCTTCTACTGATAGTACAGAGCCTGAACCACCAGCTCGTCCTAATACTAAGAAAGAAGTGGTGCTTTACCTTGTAGAGAGAGGGGAAGGATTTTACAGCTTAGAACGCAAGTTCGGTTTATCGGAAGCTGAGCTTGTAAAACTAAATCCTAGTCTTAAAGATGGATTGAAAAGCGATGCACAAATATGGATACCCAAAGAGAATTATGAACAATATAAAAGTGCTTCACTGAATAATACAGCAAACTACAACTTTCAGAATTCTAACAATACCTTGCGTTCAGCATCTTCACCAGCCAATGTGAAGGAGATATCTTATATTTTACCTTTTAAACTATCGGATGTTAGCACTGGACAAATTGCTATTATAAAATCTCGACTTACAGAAAATAAACTAACTCCTGTGGCTACCGATTTCTATTCAGGAGCCCTAATAGCTTTGGACTCCCTTCAAAAAATGGGATATAAGTTTAAAGTGAATGTATACGATAGTGAAGGTGACTTAAAGAAGATAGCTTCTAATGCCTCAGTACAGAACTCACAAGTGGTAATAGGTCCTTTTACCACCAAATCGTTTAATACTTTAGCGTCATTGGTTACAAGTAATAATACGATATTATTAGCCCCCTTATCTAATAAGAATATAACTCTCAATCCTAATGTGTATCAGACCTTACCGAACGATGAGGTGTTGCAAACGCAAATGATTGACTATCTGAACAAAAACTATTCAGATGAGAATATGATTATCTTAGCTGATAGCAAGAATAGTTCTTTGCGTGAGAAATTAGAGCGTTCATTCCCTAATGCTAAGGTAGTAACCGAAATGTCGGCTAATGGATTTGTTAATGCTCTAAACTACAACAAGGAAAATGTGGTATTATTACAGTCGAATGATATAGGTTACGTGTCGATGGCGGTGCGTTTGTTGCACAATGCGCTTAAATCTAAAAGGAACAACACTTTCCCTAAGATTATGTTGGCGACTGTGGATAGAGGTTCAGTATACGATTCTAATAATCTTTCTAATAACCAGCTATCCGATTTGCGTTTTACTTATCCTACTGTAAATAAATATTCTAATGGTACAGATAGTTTTTCTGCACGATATTTAAAGACTTATGGTATTCTACCTAATAAGTATGCTATTCGTGGATTTGACCTTACTATGGATGCTGTATTGCGTTTGGGAGTATCGGGCAATCTTACCAGTGCCAATACACGTATAGGAGAGACTTCTTACTTAGAGAATAAATTTGCTTACCTAAAAAATTTCTATAAAGGTGGTGGCTATGAAAACCAAGGCGTATATATTGTACAGTATGACAATATGGAAGTAAAAGAATTAAAATAAAACTAAATTATAATTAAAAATGAGAGTAGCAGTAGTAGGCGTTACCGGAATGGTAGGTAACGTGATGTTAGAAGTGCTTGCAGAACACAAATTTCCTGTAACCGAATTAATTCCGGTGGCATCAGAGAAGTCAGTAGGGAAGAAAATTACTTTTCAAGGAACTGAATATACTGTGATAGGCTTACAACAAGCCGTATCGCTCAAACCCGATTTAGCTCTTTTTTCAGCAGGAGCTACCGTCTCTAAAGAATGGGCACCTAAGTTTGCCCAAGTAGGGACAACAGTGGTAGATAACTCATCGGCGTGGCGTATGGACGACACTAAAAAATTAGTAATTCCTGAAATCAATGCCGATGTGCTTACGAAAGACGATAAGATTATTGCAAACCCTAATTGTTCTACGATACAGATGCTCGTAGCTTTAGCCCCTTTACAAAAGAAATACGGTATCAAGCGTGTGGTAGTTTCTACTTACCAGTCGATTACAGGAACAGGAGTGAAAGCCGTACGCCAGTTAGAAAACGAATACAAAGGAGAAAAAGGCGAGATGGCTTATCACTACCAAATACACCGCAATGCGATTCCTCATTGTGACGTGTTTGAGGATAATGGTTATACCAAGGAAGAAATGAAATTGGTGCGTGAAACTAAAAAGATACTCCGAGACGACAGTATTGCAGTAACGGCTACAGCCGTGCGCATACCAGTAGTAGGCGGACATAGTGAAGCGGTGAATGTAGAATTGAAAAAGGATTTTAATATTGATGAAGTACGTGCGCTCTTAGCACAATCACCTGGGATTAAGGTGCAGGATAATACTGATACGAATACTTACCCTATGCCACTGTACGCTCACGGCAAAGACGATGTATTTGTAGGACGTATCCGTCGTGATGAGTCACAACCTAATACTCTTAACTTATGGGTAGTAGCTGATAACCTGCGCAAAGGAGCTGCTACTAATACCATACAGATTGCTGAGTATCTCATCGCACATAAACTGTTGTAGTAATGATGTATTTGAAAAGTATTAATGCTTAGAAAATATAAAAAAGTGTTACATTGATAATAAGAAAATAAATATATAAAATTTTATAAACTTAGTAATCAACCACTTACCAAAACATATAAAACTTTTTTGAAAAAAAT
>ERZ772921.2095-NODE-2095-length-11006-cov-5.448361_pt1 | contig 11006 bp, 9 predicted proteins | sample MGYA00512117_ERZ772921 | MGnify/ENA primary metagenome ERZ772921 (study PRJEB29015, sample SAMEA2737944) | human oral metagenome | biome: human oral; feature: human-associated habitat; material: dental | place: China | collected 2150 ... | reverse complement strand
TAGTGACAAGAATACTGTTTGTACCATTTGTTGCTGGACTTTCTTACGAAATACAACGTTGGACAAGTTATCATTTGGATAATATTTTTGCAAAAATAATAGCTGTTCCAGGAATGTGGCTACAAAAAATAACTACAAGCGAACCTGATGAAAGTCAGCTGGAAGTGGCAATTGTGGCTTTGAATGTGGCGTTGGGGAATGAAGTAACGAATGCGACGGAAGTTTTTGAATAGAATATATTGATTTTAGCACTCTTAAAGGGGTGCTTTTTGTTTTAATAAATAAAAATATCAAAATTTTACTAAAAAAATAAGCATTTTTTTACCCTCATATCAGTTTTTTACTCTTTTATTTTTGGAATATTGTGATATAACATAGTAAGAAAGTTTATAGTATTTAAGTGTAAACTTAACAGAACAGGAGGATATAATAATGTTAGAAAAACTTTATAATAAATTTAAAAATCTTTTTGGTTATGAAGCCGAAAGTAAATTTTTTTCTCCAGGGAGAGTTAATCTTATCGGAGAGCATACTGACTATAATGGTGGGCATGTTTTTCCGTGTGCGATTCATAGGGGAACTTATGCTTTGGTAAAAAAGAGAGATGATAAAAAATTTCGTATGTATTCAGAAAATTTTGAAAATTTTGGAATTATTGAGTTTTTGTTAGATAATTTAGTAAATGAGAAAAAGCATAAATGGGTTAATTATCCAAAAGGTGTAGTAAAAATGTTTATTGAAGCTGGGTATAAGATTGATAGCGGATTTGATGTGCTGTTTTATGGGAACATTCCAAATGGTTCTGGACTTTCTTCTTCTGCTTCGATAGAAATTGTTACATCTATTATTTTAAAGGATTTGTATAATTTGGACATTGATATGGTTGAAATGGTAAAATTGAGCCAAAAAGCTGAAAATCAGTTTATTGGTGTAAATTCAGGGATAATGGATCAGTTTGCAGTTGGAATGGGAAAAAAGGACAATGCAATCCTGCTTGACTGCAATACATTAAAATATAGCTATGCACCAGTTATTTTAAAAGATGAGGTGCTTGTTATTGGAAATACAAATAAAAAACGTGGGCTTGCAGATTCAAAATATAATGAGAGAAGGGCTGAATGTGAAGAGGCTTTGAAGGATTTGCAAAAGGAGCTGGATATTCAGTCGCTAGGAGAACTTTCGGTTGAAGAATTTAACAAAAGTGAAAAACTTATAAAAAATGAAATTAATAGAAAAAGGGCAAAACACGCTGTTTGCGAAAATCAAAGAACAATAAAGGCACAAAAAGAATTAATGGAAGGAAATTTGGAAGAATTTGGACGGCTTATGAATGAGTCTCATGTGTCGCTTAGGGATGATTACGAAGTTACTGGAATCGAGCTTGATACAATGGTTGAAATTGCTTGGAATCAGGAAGGTGTAATTGGCTCAAGAATGACTGGAGCTGGATTTGGAGGATGTACAATCAGTATTGTTAAAAAGAACGCTGTGGATAAATTTATTGCAAACGTTGGAAAGGAATACAAGGAAAGAGTTGGGCTAAATGCTGATTTTTATGTTGTAAATATAAGTGATGGAGCGAAAAAATTATGAATGTGTATGTAGAAATAGAAAAATTGATGGAATATTCGGTAAAAAATGGATTAGTTCTTCCAGAAGATAGAATTTTAGTTACAAATTTAATTTTAGACAGTATTGGAATTGTTGATTATGTAGAATTTTCATCTGAAGAAAGAAAAGAAATAGAAAAATATGTGGAAAATGTAAAATATCCGACAGAAATACTAGACAATATAACTGAATGGGCAGCTAGAAATGGTAAATTGATAGCCAATACAACTACATTTAAGGATTTATTAAATGCAAAAATAATGGGACAGATCTTACCAAGAACATCTGAAATTTCAAAAGTTTTCTGGGGAAAATATGGAAATGAAAATCGTGAATCTGCAACTGATTATTTTTATGAAATATCAAAACAGTCAAACTATATAAGAACAGACAGAATAGCTAAAAATATGTACTGGAATTACAAAAATAAATATGGAGAACTGGAAATTACAGTAAATCTTTCAAAACCTGAAAAAGATCCAAAAGAAATCGCAATGGCAAAAAATAAAGTGACTACAAATTACCCAAAATGCCTGTTATGTAAAGAAAATGAAGGATATTCAGGACATTTAAATCATCCTGCAAGACAAAACCACAGAATTATAAAACTGGATTTGAATAGTGAGGACTGGTATTTGCAGTATTCGCCGTATACTTACTACAACGAGCATTCAATTGTATTTTCAGGAACACATCGTCCAATGAAAATTGACAAGGCGAGTTTTGAAAGACTGTTGAAATTTGTTGAGCTGTTTCCACATTATATGATTGGCTCAAATGCGGATTTGCCGATTGTAGGAGGATCGATACTAACGCATGATCATTTTCAAGCTGGAAGACATGAATTTCCGATGGAAAAGGCAAATATTTCTGAGAAAATAAAATTTAGCGGATATGAAGATATTGAAGCTGGAATTGTGAATTGGCCTTTGTCGGTTATAAGATTGAGAGGGGAAAAGGATAGGCTGGTTGAACTTGCAGATAAAATTTTGCAAAATTGGATTGACTTTTCTTGCGAAAAATTAAATATTTTTTCACATACAGATGGAGAACGGCATAATACGATAACGCCGATTGCAAGATATAAAAATGGAAAATACGAACTTGACTTGACACTAAGAAATAATTTAACAACACCAGAACATCCATTAGGAATTTTTCATCCCCACAGCGAACATCACAATATCAAGAAGGAAAACATCGGACTTATTGAAGTAATGGGGCTTGCAGTTCTTCCTGGAAGATTAAAATATGAAATGAGGGAAATTGAAGAGTTGCTAAATAATTGTAAAAATTATGATGATGCCTTTGGAAAAATGGAAAAAAATGAAAATTTGAAAAAACACGTAGAATGGCTAAAAATTTATACGAAGGATAAAAATTTATCAGAATTATTGAATCGAGATGTGAATTTGTTTTTGAATAGTGCAGTTGGAGAAACGTTTTCACGGGTGCTTGAAGATTGTGGAGTGTTTAAGAATGATGAAAATGGAAAGGCTGGATTTTTGAAGTTTATTGAGAAAATAAATGAAGAAATCTGATAAAATATCTGACAATTATTTAATTAAAGTTCTCTATATAAAAATTTTAAAATAAAAAATACTACTATTATTTGGTAGTATTTTTTTTGAACTATTTTTCTGTAACAAAATTGACTTTATAGTAATTTTTGTAATAATTTCTATATTCTGTTGGGGAAATTTTGAATTTATGCCGAAAAGCTTTTGAGAAATAATTTGCACAGGAGAAACCTACATAGTCGGAAATTTTTTCAATTGAGGAATCGGTATCAAGAAGAAGTTCTCTTGCTTTTGTAAGGCGAGTTTGGATTAGATATTGCCCTGGTGAAATATTGGTTTCGGCTTTGAATTTTCTTGTTAAGTGAGATTTTGAAACGTTTACGTAGCGGGAAATGTCCTCGCTGGAAATTGGCTTTTGATAATTTTTTTTGATATATTTTTTTATTTCCTTTATCAATTCTGAATTTTTTTCTTTTTTCGTTACAAATAATGATGAAAATTCAAATAAAATATTGTAGGCATATTGCGAGCATTTGTAGATATCTGTTATTTCATTGTTTATGGAAGCATAGTAAAATTCCCAGATAAGATTTAGCAGCTTACTATTTTTTTGAAGTTTATAAATGCTGTTATTGTTTAGGTTTGTCAGATTTTTTACAAATTCATCGGCTTCAATTGAAAATTCGATATATAAAACTTCCCAGAAATTCGAGTTTTGTGGTAAATAGTAAGCATGATTACCAGGAATTGTGATGAAAAAGGCTTCGTCTTTTCTTTGGGAATAGGTTTTATTGCCGATTTTTATTTCGCCTTGTCCGTTTAATGTGTACTGAAAAAGACAGAAATTTTTATCCTTTCTAGTTGAGCTGTCCCAGTAATAAGACTTGTCACTTATGCTGTGCCGTCCAATTGCACGAATGAAAACCATTCGAAAAGGTTTTTCAAAATCAAAAACATTCAAAATCCATTTTTTATCTTTTTTTAGCATTTTTTTACCCCTATATCAATTTTTTACTCTTTAAATTTAAAAATAATAAGCTATAATTGTATCGAAACATAGCTAAGCAAATTTTAAAAAGAGTATTTAAATACCTAAATTGATTTTAATATCTATAAATTTGGGTATTTAAAACTCAAAATATTGAAATATTTTTTCAATTAAATTATACAATATATTTTGGATAAAATAAAGATTTTATAAATAAAAAAATAGGAGGAATTTAATGAAAAAACTATTAATGTTATTTCTAATTGTAATGCTGATGCTTCTTAGCTGTGGCAAAAAAGGTAACAAAAATGAGCTTACCTTTGTAATCTGGGATAGACAGCAAGAACCTGCAATGAGTGTGATTGCAAGAGAATTTGAAAAGGAAAATCCTGGGATTAAGATAAAAAGTTCAGGTAATAGGATGGAATGAGTACTGGACAAAGCTTGAAGCATCTGCAACTGGAGGGGCATTGCCTGACATATTCTGGATGCATTCGACAAAATTTTACGACTATGCTTCAAATAATATGCTTTTGGAAGTTGACAAGAATATTGACAATGGATTTAAGCATTATCCCGAACAGCTTGTAAAACTTTACCAGTTTGAAGGAAAACAATATGCAGTACCTAAAGATTACGACACAATTGGAGTATTTTACAACAAGGAGCTGTTTGATAAAGCTGGCGTTCCTTATCCTGACGGTACTTGGGACTGGGCAGAATTTCTGGAAGTTGCCAAAAAGTTGACAAAAGACGGAGTTTATGGATTTGCGGCACCACTTAATGTTCAGGAAGGTTTCTGGAATACGATGTATCAAAATGATGGATATGTGTTGAAGGATAATAAATCGGGGTATGATATACAGGCTTCACAGGAAGCAATACAATGGTGGGTTGACTTGAGCTTGAAGGAGAAAGTTTCTCCGACGCAAAAGGACTTTGATGAAGTTGAGCCATTCTCGATGTTTACTTCGGAAAAGGTGGCTATGATACAGCTTGGTTCGTGGATGGTGGGAGGAATTGAAGAAAATCCTGAATTTGCGAAAAAAATTGGAGTAACATATTTGCCAAAGGGGAAAAAACAGGCGACAATTTACAATGGACTTGCTTATGCAGCCGCAGCTAACACTAAAAATCCTGAAATGGTTAAAAAGTTTTTAGAATTTCTTGCTTCAGAAAAAGCAAATAAAATACAGTCAGAGAAAGTGGCAGCAATACCAGCTTATGAAGGAACACAGCAAGCGTGGATAGATCATAATAAAAATATGGATTTGAAAGTGCTTGTGGATCAAATAAAATTTGGTGTAATTTTTCCAATGTCTAAAGAAGGAGCAAAATGGAGAGTTTGGGAAGAAGAAATATTTGCACCGATGTTTTCGGGAAGAGTGACAGTAAAAGATGCAACTGCGGAATATGCGGATAAAATGAACAGGCTTATGAAAGAAGAAAAATAAAAGTTAATTTGAAAAATATTTTAATTAGAGAGGTGGAAATATGAAAGCTACAAAATCAAAATATTTAAAAAACAAAAAAGCACTTGATTTTAGTTGGGGATTATTTATGATAGCTCCCACAATGATTGGATTATTTTTACTAAATATATTTCCGATATTTCAGACATTTTATTTGAGTCTGACAAAAACAGGAACATTTGGTAAATCGAGATTTATAGGATTTCAAAATTATATTGACATATTTAAAGACAAAATGGTAATGCAGTCTTTTGCAAATACATTTACTTATACAATTATTGTTGTTCCTTTGGGAGTATTTTTATCACTAGTTATCGCTGTACTTCTAAATTCAAAAATAAAAGGAAAGACAATTTACAGAACATTATTTTTCTTGCCAGTAGTTTCGGCCCCTGCAGCAGTTGCGATGGTATGGCGTTGGTTGTTTAACTCAAAATTTGGATTAGTAAACAATATGATAAGTTCGATAGGATTAAAAGGACCTGACTGGTTATTACAGCCAAGTACGGCGATGTTTGCGATAATAGTTGTGGGAATTTGGAGCATGATTGGGTATAATATGATAATTTTGCTGGCTGGATTGCAGGAAATTTCTCCTACATTTTATGAGGCTGCTGAAATAGATGGGGCAGGATCTGTCAGACAATTCTTTTCAATAACTTTGCCATTAGTTACACCAACATTGTTTTTCGTTGTAATTACAACATTTATTGGATCACTTCAAGTGTTTGATGTAATTTATATGATGATTGACAAGAAAAATGAGGCACTGCCGGGAGTCCAGTCTGTGGTAATGTTATTTTACAGATATTCATTTGAAAGAAATATGAAGGGTTACGGATCGGCAATTATAGTTTTACTTTTCCTTGTGATGCTTGTAATAACGTTTATTCAGTTAAAACTTCAGAAAAAATGGGTACATTATTAGAAAGTGACTGGAAAAGGACAGTTTTAGAAAAAATTAATTAGAAGGATGTGATTGTGTTTATGAAAATAGGATATAAAGATAAAAGTAAAATTTTAATTCACTTTGCATTGATACTGACAGCTTTATTTATGGTAATTCCTTTTATATGGATGCTTCTTACTTCGTTTAAAACATTGCCTGAGGCTCTAGCAGTACCGCCAAAAATTATGCCAAAAAGTTTTCATTTTAAAAATTATAAGGATGCAGTGAGCTTATTGCCATTTTTCAAATTTTACTTTAATACAATAATAGTTATAGTTATAAGAGTCTTTATTTCTACGTTCTTTGCGGCAATGGCTGCATACGGATTTGCCAGAATTAAATTTCCTGGAAGAGATATTTTGTTTATGTTTGTGCTAATTCAAATGATGGTTCCTGGACAAATATTTATTATTCCGCAATATCTTATGGTGCAAAGGCTGGGAATGTTAAACAGTATATCAGCTTTGGTATTTCCAGGAATTGTAACTGCGTTTGGGACATTTTTGTTGAGACAGTTTTTCATGGGGCTACCTGACGAGCTGGAAGAAGCCGCTGTAATTGACGGAGCGAATAAATGGCAGATATTTGTTCACGTTATGCTGCCGCTTGCAAGATCGGGAATGATTTCTTTAAGCATATTTACAGCTTTATTTGCTTGGAAAGAATTGATGTGGCCGTTAATTGTAAATGCGGACATTGAAAAAATGCCATTATCAGCAGGGTTGGCACAGCTAATTGGACAATTTGCGACAAATTATCCTGTACTTATGGCAGGTTCAGTGCTTGCAATCATTCCAATGATAATAATTTTCGTAATATTCCAAAAACAATTTATAAATGGAGTAGCATTAAGTGGTGGAAAATAAAAAAGTACAAATTTGATTTTCAAGAAACGATATAATTAGAAAAATGGAGGAAAAATGATAAAATTTAATGAGAAAAACAGAGAATTTCATTTATACAACGAAAAAATAAGTTATGTAATAGGATTGCTTCAAAATGAGCAGCTAGGACAATATTATTTTGGAAAAAGAATAAGACATAAAGATGATTTTTCACATATGTTTCAGCGACATAAAGTAGAGCCGTCAATAACTCCGTCAGTAGATGGAAAAGGGTTCACACTGGATGCAATAAAACAGGAATATCCTGTTTATGGTACAAGTGACTATAGAGAGCCTGCATTGTCGATTTTACAGGAAAATGGAAGCAGAATTACAAACTTTGTTTATAAAAGTCATAAAATTATAGATGGAAAACCTCAGTTAAAAGGGCTTCCAGCAGTTTATGCAAATACTAATGATAAGGTGCAGACTTTGGAAATTACATTGGAAGACGAAGTTATTCAGACAGAGTTGATACTAAGTTACACGATATTTGAAGAATATCCTGTAATATTGAGAAATGCAAGAATTGTAAATAATGGAGCAGAAGAAATAAATATCGAAAAAATAATGAGTCTTTCGCTTGATCTTCCAGATTCTGATTATATGATAATGCAGCTTAGCGGTTCTTGGGCAAGAGAGCGTCACATAATAGAGCGTGAGGCAAAAAGAGGAATAACTCTGATTGACAGTAAAAGAGGAACAAGCAGTGCCTTAAACAATCCATTTGTTGGACTTAGAAGAAAGAATGCGACTGAAACAGAAGGAGAAATAATTGGACTGAATCTTATTTACAGCGGAAATTTTTCAGCGGCAGTAGAAGTCGATCAGTTTGATGTTACAAGACTGAATATCGGAATAAATCATTTTGATTTTAACTGGTGCCTTGAATCTGGAGAAGAATTTCAGTCGCCAGAAGCGGTGTTAGTCTATTCAGATGAAGGAATAAATGGAATGAGCAATACTTTCCATAATTTATACAAGGACAATCTGATAAGAGGGAAATTTAAGAATAAAATACGTCCAATACTTTTAAACAGCTGGGAAGGCGTATACTTTGACTTTAATGAGGAAAAAATACTGAAAATGGCAGAAGGTGCAAAAGATTTGGGAGTGGAGCTATTTGTACTGGATGACGGATGGTTTGGAACTAGGGATGATGATTTTCAGGGACTTGGAGATTGGGATGTAAATTTAAAAAAATTGCCTAATGGAATTAAAGGGCTAGCTGAAAAGATAAACGAAATGGGACTTAAATTTGGACTGTGGTTTGAGCCTGAAATGGTAAATAAGAACAGTAACCTTTATCGAGAACATTCTGACTGGATTCTATCAACTCCCCAAAGGCATGAAACACAGTCAAGAAATCAGCATTATTTAGATTTATCAAGGCCAGAAGTTGCAGAATATGTTTATGAATCTGTAGCCAAAAACTTGAGACAAGCAAATATTGAATATGTAAAATGGGATATGAACAGAACAATGACGGAAGTATTTTCATACGGAAGAGAAGCAAAAAGACAGAAAGAAACATGGCACAGATATTTTTTAGGGCTTTATTCGGTTTTAGAAAGACTGGTTACAGAATTTCCAGATGTACTGTTTGAATCGTGTGCAAGTGGAGGAAATAGATTTGATGCGGGAATGCTTTACTATATGCCTCAAACTTGGACAAGTGATAACAGTGATGCGGTAGACAGATTAAAAATACAATATGGAACTTCAATCGTATATCCAGTACCAGCGATGGGAGCACATGTTTCGATTACTCCAAATCATCAGACAGGAAGAAATACTAGCCTTGATATAAGAGGAAATGTGGCAATGTTTGGAACGTTTGGATATGAACTCAATCCAAAAGATTTGTCGGAAGCTGAAAAAGATGAGATTAGAAAGCAAATTGAGGAATTTAAGGGGTATCGTGAGTTAATGACGGCTGGAGATTTTTATAGAGTGAAATCGCCTTTTGATGGAAATGAAGTGGCATGGCTTATGGTAAGTAAGGATAAAAAAGAGGCAGTTGTTGGATATTACAGAATACTTATGCCTGTAAATGACGGATTGCGAAGGGTAAGGCTTACAGGACTTAATCCAGAATTTGATTATAAAGTTGAAAAGAAAAAGGCAAATTCTTCTAAAAAGATTGAATTTAAAAAAGTTGGCGGAGATGAGCTTATGAATTTTGGACTTTTGGTTGGAACAAATGATGAGCATAGAAATATCGAGGGAGACTTTTATACTGAATTGTATCATTTAAAGTCTGAATAAATAAAATTAGAAAAATTGGAGGAAGATAAATGGCTGAAGTAAGATTAAAAAAAGTGGAAAAACAATATCCAAATGGTTTTAAGGCAGTTCATGGAATAGATTTAGATATAAAAAATGGGGAATTTATGGTGTTTGTAGGGCCTTCAGGCTGTGCAAAGTCAACAACTTTGAGAATGATTGCAGGACTTGAAGACATTACTGGTGGAGAAGTTTATATAGGCGACAGACTAGTTAATGATGTTCCTCCAAAAGACAGAGGAATATCAATGGTTTTCCAAAATTATGCGCTTTATCCACATATGACAGTTTATGAAAATATGTCTTTCGGGTTAAAATTGAAAAAAATTCCAAAAGATGAGATAGATAGACGTGTGAGAGAAGCCGCTGAAAAGCTTGAAATTACAGAATTATTAGATAGAAAACCTAAAGAAATGTCAGGTGGACAAAGACAAAGGGTAGCTCTTGGAAGAGCAATTGTGAGAAATCCAGATGTATTCCTGTTTGACGAGCCGCTTTCAAATTTGGACGCAAAATTAAGAGTATCAATGAGACTAAGAATTACACAGCTTCACAAAGAACTAAAAACAACGATGATTTACGTAACGCATGATCAGGTTGAGGCAATGACAATGGGAGATAGAATAACAGTAATGCGTTCAGGAAAAATAATGCAAGTTGATACGCCATTAAATTTATACCATTATCCAGCCAACAAATTTGTTGCAGGATTTATCGGATCTCCAACAATGAACTTTATTGATGGGGAATTAAAAGAAGAAAACGGAAAAATATACTTTTCATTAGACGGAACATTAATAGAAATTTTAGGAGAAAAAGCCAATAAATTAAAATCACACATAGGAAAAAAAGTTACATTTGGAATGCGTCCTGAAAGTATAACTGTTGCTGAAAAAGAAGACAGTGTTTCTAAAAAAGGAAAAGTGAGCGTTGTGGAACAAATGGGAAATGAAGAATATATTTATTTCTCGCTAGGAAATTATCAGCTGACTTGTCGAATGAACGTGGAAGGAATTGATGATTTGTCAAATCAGAAAGTAGAAAAAGTATTTAGATTTGATACAACAAAGGCACATATTTTTGATATAGAAACTGAAGAAAATATAAGTTTGTAATCCAAATAGTTGTTTATATATTTGATTAAACTCAGGTAGCTTGGAAGTTATCTGAGTTTTTAATTATTTTCAAATGATTAAAATATAATTTTCACTTTTTAAATAGAATCTAGTATAAACTAATCTGTCGGAGCATTTTTCTGTGCTGGCAAAACTGTTTGAGCATAGCGAGTTTTTTGTC
>ERZ772921.2094-NODE-2094-length-11009-cov-9.592112_pt1 | contig 11009 bp, 9 predicted proteins | sample MGYA00512117_ERZ772921 | MGnify/ENA primary metagenome ERZ772921 (study PRJEB29015, sample SAMEA2737944) | human oral metagenome | biome: human oral; feature: human-associated habitat; material: dental | place: China | collected 2150 ... | reverse complement strand
AACAATAGCTAGAATCAATGTATAGCCCATTGTTTTCCTAACAATTCTTTTCATAATTTACCCCATTCTCAGATGTTTTTTATTTGTACAGAACCTTAGGGAGCTGTGCTAATAATTCATCATTGTCTCTAGTTGTTTTTATTGCCTTTATTAGTGCTGAGGTAGCACTAACTTTATTATCATAATCATTTAATAATCTTCTTAAATTCCAAATCTCATCTATTTGATTTTTATCAAGAAGTAATTCTTCTTTTCTTGTTCCTGATTTAGTAATGTCTATTGCAGGAAAAATTCTAAATTCAGCTAATTGTCTATCTAAGTAAATATCACAATTTCCTGTTGACTTAAATTCTTCATAGATAACTTCATCCATTTTACTTCCTGTGTCAACAAGAATTGTAGCAATAATTGTTAAGCTTCCCCCATTTTTTATATTTCTAGCTGCACCAAAAAAGTTTTTTGGATGATATAATGCTGTTGGATCTATCCCTCCTGAAAGTAGCTTTCCACTTGAAGGCATCACAATATTGTATGCTCTTGCAAGTCTAGTTAAAGAATCTAGTAAAATTACTACATTTTCTCCATCTTCAACTTTCATTTTAGCTTTTTCTATTATTTCTTCTGTCACTTTTATATGATTTTTTGGATCGTCATCAAATGTTGAAGCAAAGACTGTAGCTCCTTCAACATTTTCTTTGATATCTGTAACTTCTTCTGGTCTTTCATCTATTAGTAATATCCAAACTTCTGAATCTTTTTGACCTTCTATTAAGGCATTAGCAATAGAACTTATAAAAGTTGTTTTCCCAGCCTTTGGTGGCGCTATTATTAAAGCTCTTTGCCCTTTTCCTATTGGAGATATTAAATCTAATATTCTACCAGAAATATTATCTTGTTCTATACCAAGTTTAAATTGTTCTGTTGGGTAAGTTGGGATTAACTCTTCATAGGGAATTCTACTCTCTAGTGCTGCTAAATCATTATCATTAGCTTTTAGAACTCTTCTTATTGCAAAGTTCTTTTCTTCACCTATTGGTTTTCTAACTTCACCTAAGACTTGATCGCCTCTTCTAAGTTTAAATCTTTTTATTTGTGAAGCTGACATATAGATATTTTTTCCCAATGTTGTTTCTTTTAAAAAACCAAAGCCTTCTGGTGCTGTGTCTAATATACCATAGGCAAGTTCTGTATTATTCTCTTCAAGGGAATGTGATATTAGTTTTTTTAATTCATCCTTTTTTTGACCTACACTTACTTCTATTTCCATGACCTTTGCTATTTCTTGTAAATCTTTTAAAAGAAGTTTATTTAAAATATCCATAGTTTCTCCTTATTATTGCTTTCTAAACTATTTCTCCATATAATGTCCAAGTTTTGCATTCATTAATTTTTATATTTACAAATTGTCCTTTTAAAGTTAAATCTCCTTTAAAAAGTACAACTTTATTTGTTGAAGTTCTTCCAGATAAAACTTCTTTATTTTTTTTACTAGGGCCTTCCACCAAAACTTTGACAATTTTATCTTTATATTTACTACTTTCATTAAAAGAGCATTTATTCTGAACTTCCATTAATCTTTGAAGTCTTTCTTTTTTTACAGATTCTTCTATTTGATTATCCATAGTTGCCGCTTTTGTCCCTTTTCTTATAGAGTACATAAACATATATGAATTATCAAAACTAACTTTTTGTACAACATCAACAGTATCTAAAAAGTCTTCTTCTGTTTCTCCTGGAAAACCAACTATAATATCAGCTGTTAAAGCTACACCAGGAATCTTTGATTTAATTTTATCAACTAAGGCTAAGTATTTTTCCTTAGTATAACCTCTTCCCATTTTTTTTAATATTTGAGATGAGCCTGATTGTAATGGTAGATGTAAGCATTTTGATATTTTATCATTTTTAGCAATAACATCAATAACATCATCTGTAAAATCCCTAGGGTGTGGAGATACAAATCTCACTATATAATCTCCTTCAACTTTACAAATTTCATCTAAAAGTTTTGCAAAATTATCTCCGTTTTTAAAATCCTTTCCATATGAATTAACATTTTGCCCTAATAAAACTATTTCTTTTGCACCTTTTTTTACATATTGTTCCACATCTTTTACTATTTCTTCAAGAGGAACAGATCTTTCTCTACCTCTAACATAAGGAACTATACAAAAAGTACAAAAATTATTACAACCATAAGTAATTGAAATAGAAGCTGTCTGATCTGAACCAAATTCAGCATCCAGCCTTGGTGGTAATTCGTCTTCATTATCTGTATATACTTCATGAGTACTTTCATTATTTTCTATTTTTTCTATTGCTTGAGGTATTCTTCCTATATTTTGGTTCCCCATAACTATATCTATTATTGGGAATTTTTTTACAAGCTCTTCACCTTGTTCTTGAGCAAAACAACCTGTAACCCCTATTATAGTTCCTCTTTTTTCTTTAAGTGCCTTTAATTCTCCTAATTTACCAAATATCTGTGTTGCTGCACCTTCTCTTACTGTACAAGTATTTAAAAAAACTGCATCTGCATTGTCTATTTCTTCTGTAACATCATATCCTAAATTTTGAAAAATTTTTTTTATTTTTGCACTTTCATTTACATTCATTTGACATCCATAAGTGATGATTGATGCCTTTTTCACATTTTCCTCCTAATCTAAATTATAAAGACTTTTATAATTTTTATAAACAAATTTAATAAACACACTTCGTTGTATTATAACATAATTTGCTTATAAATAAAAGTGAAAGGCTTTTTTTATTAATTCAATATAGTATATAGACTGTTTTTTTCTATTAAAAGTTTATAATTTTTTTGAAAATATACTTGTTAACATATAATAAGTTGTGGGAACAAATATTAATGTCAACAAAGTAGAAAAACTCATTCCAAAAATAATAGAAATACCTAGACCTTGGTAAACTTCACTTCCATCTCCAATTCCTAATGATAATGGAATCATCCCTACAATAGTTGTAAGACTAGTCAGTAAAATAGGACGTAATCTAAGATTACAAGCCTTTTCTATGGCTTCTTTTTTATTTTTACTTTCTTTTTCTTCTTGTTGTATAAAATCTAATAATACAATAGCATTATTTACCACAATACCTATTAAAAGAATTATTCCCACCATAGCAACTGCATCTAAGGTATGTTGAGTTATTAAAAATCCAATAATAACTCCTACCAAAGAAAAAGGAATACTTCCCATAACCAAAAATGGAAATAAAAAACTTTCAAATTGTGAAGCTAATAAAGCATAAATTAAAAAGATTGCAATAAGAAAAGTTAGCATTAACTCTTTCATCGCTCTTTGCATTTTTTCTGCATCTCCTCCCCAACGATATTGAATAGAAGAATCTTTATTTTTTTCAGAAAATATTTTTACTAATTCTTCTTGAATTTTTTGTGTTCCTATACCTCCATCATTTACATAAATACTTACACTATAAAATCTGTTAATTTTATCAATACTAAGTTGATTTTCTACTTTTCTAATATCGGCAATTTCACTTAAATTTATAAATGAATTATCTGTAACTTTAATTTTTAAATTTTCTAATTGTTTTATAGATTTTCTATTATCTTTTGAAAGACGAACTAAAACTTCTATTTCCTCATTTCCAGATTTTATAGTGATTGTATTTGCTCTATCTCCTCCTAATAAATAATAACTAATTGTTTCTTCTATTTGTTTTATTGACATATTTAAAGACTGTATCTTATTTCTTTTAAATATAATTTCAAGTTTTTTACCTCCAGAATCCAAAGTTGAGCTGACATCAGTAACTCCTTTTATTTTTAAAACATCTTTATATATTTGTCTAGCCAATATTTGTATAGTTTCTAAATCAGTTCCTACTATTTGAAATTCTATATCTTTTTTAGGTTTTCCCTTGGCATACTCATAGAAAAATGTAGTTCGTATATCAGGTATTTTTTCAACTTCTTTACGGACTTTTTTTACAATTTCAAAAATACTTTCTTTTCTTTTTTCTTTAAAACCAACATCTACATTCACAGAAATAGTTCCATTTCTTTTTTGAATAATTGAAAAGTAACTTTTTGTATGAGGTTCTTTTTTTATAATAGTTTCAATTTCATTTCTAAGCTCTTGTATTTTTTCAAAATCACTTCCATTTTGAAATTCTGCAATAACAGAGTAGTAACCATAGTCTTGTTTTGTTAAAAAGCCAAACTTTACAAATTTTCCTCCTATTCCAAAAATTAAAAAAGCAAAAAGTAAAGAAATTAAAACAGTTTTTTTCTTATGTTTTAAAGATATACTAAGAAACTTTTGATATTTTCTTTGAATTTTAGAAAAATATTTTCCCTCTGTTTGAATTATATTTTTCTTCATAAATTTACTTGCTAACATTGGAATAAAAGTGACAGAAACTAAAAGTGCTGCTACATTTGAAAAAATAATAGCCCATACCATATCTTGAAACATTTCTTTAAATATTCCTTTTGTAAAAATAATTGGTAAAAATACAATAATTGATGTCATAGTAGAGGCAAGTACAGAAGAAAATACCTGATTTGTTCCTATAAAAGCAGCTTCTATTGAGTTTTTTTCTTCTTGTATATGATTATAAATATTATCAATAACCACAACTGAATTATCAGTTAACATTCCAACACCTATGGCAAGTCCCATTAAAGAAATTAGATTAAATGTAGAATGTATTCCTTTCATTAAAATAAAAGTAGTAGAAATTGCAAGAGGAAATGCAAAACTGACAATTAAAGTCATCTTTTTATTTTTAAAAAATATCCATAAAAATAAACTTGCTAAAATTAATCCCTGTAATGCACTTTTTCCAACAGTATTAATAGATTTTTTTATACTTTCAGAAGAATCAAATACTTTAAAGTAAGTAATATTAGAGGGCATAGTTTCTTCCATATTTTTAATGGCTTTCATAATTTTTTCATTTATTTCTATGGTACTGCCATCAGAAGATTTTGAAATAGCAATTGTAGTAGCAGGTTTTCCTCTATTAAATCCTAAATTAAGTGGATCTTCTTCTGTTAATACAACATTAGCAATATCTTTTAATCTTAGTGTATCTCCATTAGAATGAAGTAATATATTTTCATATTCTTCTACACTTTCTAATTCTCCTAAAGCTTGAATAACATATTCTTCTCTTCCATTCATTAAACTTCCTAGTGGAATTACCATAGAAGATTTTCTAATAAGTTGATAAATATCCATTGGAGTTAAATTGTAACTTGCTAATTTTGCTGGTTCTATCTGAATTTGTAATTGTTTTTTTGTTCCCCCTAAAATACTTACTTCTGCAACACCTGAAATAGTTTCTAAATTTGGTTTTACATAATTTTCTAAATAAGAAAAAAGTGCCTTTTTATCAGGAGAAACAAATGTTAAAAATAAAGTAATAGCTCCTGCTCCAACTTCTGTCTTTTTTATAATAGGATTTTTTGCAGAATTAGGTAAATCATTTTTTATTTGAAAAACTTCTCTTTGGATTTCTGTAACCTTATCTTGAATATTGACTCCATAATTAAATTCAACTGAAATACTTGAATTCTCATAACTAGATTCAGAAGAAATATTTTCAATTCCTTCCACATTAGGTAAAATCCTTTCTATCTTATTGGTAATTTGTTTTTCAACATCTTCAGCAGAAGCTCCAGACCAATGAGTTATAATTTTTACAACAGGATATTCTATATCAGGTAATAATTCTGTTCTCATACTTCTCATAGCAAAAATCCCAAGAATTAATAAAGAAATTGAAATCATTGTTGTTACAATAGTTCTTTTAATAGCTATTTTAATTAATTTCATTTTATTTCTCCTTTCAATTAACATTTTAATATTGAATATTAATTCAATATTAAGATAAAAAAATTAAATAGAATTCACTCCCTCATAGTAACATTTAGTAACTAAACTTAATATTTTTTTTGCCCAATCTGGATTTTCATAATGCCTTGCTATCTCTAACAAACTTTCTGTAAAATTGCTTGCTAAAATATGTATTAAAATCTCTTCTTCAACAATAATTCCTTTTTTTTGAACTTGTCTTTTAATATGATTTTCTAAAATTTTAATAAACACTTGTTTTGCATTTTCGTGTTTTGTACCCTGTGCTTTATCCATTAAAACAACAAGAATCTTATGTTGATTAAGTAATTTTAAAACATATTCTTCACCAGTAGCTTTAAATCTTTCCAATGCAGAACCTTCTTCTTTTTCTTCCTTTTCTATTGCTAAATTCAAATAATAATAAATTGGATTTACAATTTCATCAAATAATTCTTCTTTATTTTTATAATAAGTATATACTAAACCTACTGGTATTTTAGCTTCTTCTGATATGTCTTTCATTTTTGTCTTTAAAAATCCTTTTTCATAAAAAATTTTTGAAGCAGCTTTATAAATTCTATTCTTAATTTCTTCTTTTAAAATTTGAGGCATTATTACTTCTCCTTAATTTTTACTTTATTATTGAACCTAAATTCATTATATAAACTAAATATTTGTTTGTCAACATATAAAATATAAGTAAAAAATTTACATAACTTTAAAAATACTTGACAATAATTGGCTAAAATTATACAATTAGGATAGTATATTTTAAGGAGGTAATTTTAAATGAAAACAGTTGGTATATTTTTTGGAACTACAGGAGGAAAAACTCAAGAAGTTGCTGATATCATAGCTGCTCAATTAGGAGATGCACAAGTATTTGATGTTGCTAATGGTGTTGCTGAAATGGAAGTTTTTGATAACATTATAATGGCTTCTCCAACTTATGGAATGGGAGAATTACAAGATGATTGGGCTTCTGTTATTGATGAAGTTGCTGATATGGATTTCTCTGGAAAAGTTGTTGCATTTGTTGGTGTAGGAGATGCTGCAATATTTGGAGCTAACTATGTTGAAGCTATGAAACATTTCTATGATGCTGTTGAACCTAAAGGAGCTAAAATAGTTGGATTTACTTCTACTGATGGATATGATTTTGAAGCTTCTGAAGCAGTTATTGATGGAGATAAATTTATGGGACTTGCAATAGATGCTTCATTTGATACTGATGAAATCACTTCTAAAGTTGAAGATTGGTTAGAAAACAAAGTTAAAGATGAATTACTATAATTCAACTTTATAAAAGGACTAAAAGGATTAATTTTAAAAATTAATCCTTTTTTATATATTTTTTTATAAAAAAGAAGTTATTACTTTTATTGTAATAACTTCTTCATTCTTTATATGTCTACTGTAAAAATTACATTAAAGTTTTCTTCCATAGCACCTTTATAAAAATCTAAAATTTCTTCCCCCCATTCCAATAAAAATTGTAAATTCTCCTCATCTTTTGGTAAGCTATAATCATTCTCAGGAATTTTATTAAAATTCTTTTTTATAATATCTTGAATATTATTTTCTTTTAAATATTCTACAATTAATTTTATATCACTTGGTTTTTTTAATGTTATTACATAATTATTATGATCAAGTAAGAACTCTCCACCAAAAATTATGTTATCAGGTATATGTTCAGTTTCTATCCAAAAACCTTCATTTATACAAAAATGTATTCCTTCCCATGCTTTATTGAGTTCATAGGCTCTATCTGTTCTTAAATATTTATTTTCAATATTTTCTAACATATATTCATATATATCATCTTTTTTTTGTTTTTTTAAATCTTCTAATTCTTGATCATCTATTTTAAATAAAACTGCCAATCTTGACATCTATACTGCTCCTTTTACATTCCTGTTAAGTGAATAACCCCTTCTACTCCTATTGGTAATCCAGTTACAAACCAAATCATTAAGAATATAGTCCATCCAACTAAGAAACACATTGAGTAAGGAAGCATTACAGAAATTAAAGTTCCCATTCCAGATTCTTTATCATACTTTTGCATAAATGCAACTATCATTGCAAAATAAGTCATCAATGGAGTTATGATGTTTGTTGAAGAGTCTCCTATTCTATATGCTAATTGAGTGAATTCTGGAGTATATCCTAATCTCATTAACATAGGAACAAATATTGGAGCCATTATAGCCCATTTTGCTGATGCAGATCCCATAAATAGATTGATAAATGCAGCAACTAAAACAAATAGAATAATTAAAGGTAATCCAGTTAATCCTATACTTTGTAAGAAGTCAGCTCCTTTTACTGCTACGTAAGTTCCTAAATTTGTGTAAGAGAAGTAAGCAACAAATTGAGAAGCTGCAAATGCAAGTGCTAAATATCCTCCCATAGTTGCAAGAGAAGATCCCATCATTTTAGCCACATCTTTATCATTTTTTATAGTTCCTGCAACTTTTCCATATACTATACCTGGAACAAGGAAGAACATCATCAATGTTGGAACAAGCCCATCATGTGTCCATTGTTTTAAATTTCCATCTACTTTTAAAATAGCGTTTTCTGGAAGAATTAAAAAAGCTATTATAGCACAGAATACTAAAACTGAAACTCCTGCCCATCTTAAAGCTTTTCTTTCTTGAGCTGTTAATTCATTATGGTCAACTATAACTTCACCTTTATATTCTCCAAGTCTTGGTTCAATAATTTTTTCAGTTATAAAAGTACCCATTATAGTTATTAATATTGTTGATGCAGCCATAAAATAGTAGTTAGAAGCTGGGTTTACAAAATAATCAGGGTTTAATAATTTTGCAGCTTCTGTTGTAATTCCAGATAATAATGGATCTGTTGTAGAAAGTAAAAGGTTTGCTGAGAATCCTCCTGATACTCCTGCAAATGCTGCTGCAAGTCCTGCTATTGGGTGTCTACCAAATGATAAGAATATAACTGCTCCTAATGGTATCAACACAACATATCCAGCATCAGATGCTATGTTAGACATAACTCCTGCTAACACAACTATAGATGTTAAAAGTCTTTTAGGTGTAGCAGTAACAACTTTTTTCATAGTTGCTCCCATAAGTCCACTACCTTCAGCAACACCTATCCCAATAAGTGCTACTAGAACTGTCCCTAATGGTGCAAATCCTGTAAAGTTCTTAACCATAGAAGTGAAAATATATCTTATACCTTCTGCATCTAATAAAGATTTAATTGTTAATGTAGTTTCTTTTATTATGCCTTCTTTCTTATCAAATGCTTCATAGGTAACTGATGCTCCTGATGCAGCAGTAATAGCAGATATAATAGCTATTATAAGACAGAATATCCAGAACAATGTTAATGGATGTGGTAACTTATTCCCTCCCCTTTCAACAAAATCCAAAAACCTTTGAATCCCTTTTTTCTTTTCTTTTTCCATGACTCCTCCTTTAAAAAATTTATAATATTTTATATTTTTACTTTTTTATTGATTATAATTTTTTTATTTTCTTATATGTTTGTTTTTTGTTGATGATGTATTAATTTAAAAATATATGAAAAATTTTTATTAACATATCTATTATGATAATATAAAAAAGAATAAAAAGCAACCTTTTTATTCTTTTAGTTAAAAATATATGAAAAATATCTGAAGTATATATTTTATTTATACTATTAGCTTTCCATGAAACTCATTAGTATAAATTAAATTAGATAACTCATTTAGATTTTCCTTTGTAACTTTTCCTGCAACAACAATTTTTAATCTTCCATTAGATTTTTTTATCATCTCATTTATTAAATCTTTACTTTCAAGAGCTGTGGCTTTTCCACCAGAAGTTAAAATTCTTTTTATACCTATATTTACTAAATCATCAATATAATCAAGAGGATTTTGAATTTCATCTATTGCCTTATGAAAAGTTACTTCTATAGGATAAGCTAAGTCAACCAATTCTTTTGTAAGTTCTAAATCAATTTTATTATCAGAAGTTAAACAACCTAGAACAAGTCCTTTAACTCCTAATTCTTTAAATACTTTGATATCTTCCTTCATAATTTCTATCTCATCTTTTGAGTAAATAAAATTTCCACCTCTAGCTCTTATCATAGGAAAAATAGGAATATTTAATTTTTCTAAACAAACTTTTACTGTTCCATAAGATGGTGTTGTTCCTCCAACTATTAAATTTTCACAAAGCTCTATTCTATTTGCACCATGATTTTGAGCTTCTAATGCTTTTTCAAAAGATTCTACACAAGCTTCTTTTATCATATCTATTCTCCTCTTACACTAGAAATTTCAAAATTGGTGCCCAAACAAGAGTTAATAAACCAGCAAATACTATTGATAATGCACTCATAGAACCTTCTACTTCACCAATTTCCATTGCTTTTGAAGTTCCAACTGCATGGCTTGAAACTCCTATGCCTATTCCAACTGCAACTGAATGTTTTACTCTAAAAATTTTACTTATAAGTGGTGCTGTTACATTACCAGTAATACCTGTTAACATAATACTAACAACTGTAATAGCAGGAATTCCTCCAAGCATTGAGCTAACTTCTATTCCAAAAGGAGTTGTTATAGATTTAGGCATAAGTGAAAAAATTAATTGATTTTCCATTCCAAATAATTTTCCTAAAATAATAACAGATACTATTCCTACAAATGAACCTACTACTGCACCTGTCATAACTGGCACAAAAAATTTTTTAAATAAATCCCATTTTTTATACAATGGTATTGCCAAAGATACTGTTGCAGGCCCTAATAAAAATAATATCATTCCTGCACCTTTATAATAATCATCAGTTGAAATATCAAAAAACTTCAATATAAAAATCACTATACTAGTCCCTATTAAAAATGGATTAAATAAAGGAGTTTGTGTCTTTTTAAAAACCCATTTACCTATCTCAAATGCAAAAAAACTTATAATTAAACCAAAAAATAAATTTCCTACTATTGCTGCTTTCATTATTTTAACCCCTTCTTTTCTCTATAATCTATCATCATTTGAACAACTTTTCCAGTAATTCCCATAGTTAAAAATGTAGAAATAACTATAATTATTATAATTTTTACTAAATCCTTTTCTAATAAATCATAGGAATCTATAATTTTAACAGTAGGTGGCATAAAAAATA
>ERZ772921.2092-NODE-2092-length-11010-cov-2.617983_pt1 | contig 11010 bp, 9 predicted proteins | sample MGYA00512117_ERZ772921 | MGnify/ENA primary metagenome ERZ772921 (study PRJEB29015, sample SAMEA2737944) | human oral metagenome | biome: human oral; feature: human-associated habitat; material: dental | place: China | collected 2150 ... | reverse complement strand
CGGGTAAGGTAAAGGTGGGCGAGCCTACCGTCCAGCCAGGACGAGTAGTACGCTCACGTCGTGGGGAGATATACCAGGGATGCGGGAGGCTTGGCCGATGGTGGCGGGGCGAATGCTAGAGAGCTTCTGCCGTGCTTCGGTGCTTAGCGCCTGGATGCTGACGTAGTCGATGCCTTCGGGTATGAAGACGTACTCTAGACGCTCAAGCTTCGCCGCCTGCTCCCGCTCTCTATCGATGTAGCCACTGTACTTGATGAGGATCTCAGCACACTCTATTAGCTCCGCTCTTCTATTGTCAGGGAGCTTGTCTAGCTGGCGCTCTAGGGCGGGGATATAGGTGGCGAGCTGGAGAATGTCAAGTTGGGGGCGAGCGACTAGGTCGATGAGCTTGCACCCCTGGCGAAGGGGGACGAGGCCCGCTGCCTCAAGGTGGGGATTGATCTTGTCGGGGCGAACGGAGAAGCCTTGGATGAAGCCGATCAGTTCGTCTCGTAGTCGGATCTTCTCTTCCAGGAGAGCGATGCGCTCCTTTGTCGCTAGGCCGATGGCAGCAGCCCTTGGTGTCAGACGGATATCAGCATCATCCTGACGCAGGAGAATGCGATATTCTGCCCGAGAAGTGAACATGCGGTACGGCTCATCGACCCCCTTGGTGACGAGGTCATCGATGAGTACGCCGATATAAGCCTCTGAGCGACTCAGGGTGAAGGGTGCTAAGCCTCGGACTTGCTGGTGAGCATTGATCCCTGCTAATAGTCCTTGGCCCGCCGCTTCTTCGTAGCCGGTGGTGCCATTGACTTGTCCTGCCAGGTAGAGTCGCTGAATGACCTTGCTCTCCAGCGTGTGATGTAGCTGGGTGGGATCGAAGAAGTCGTACTCGATAGCATAGCCAGGACGGTAGATCTTCACGTCACGGAGCTCGGGTATCTGGCGAAGTGCCTTGAGCTGTACCTCTAGTGGGAGCGAAGAGGAGAAGCCATTGATATAGTATTCATTCGTTCGCTCGCCCTCAGGCTCTAGGAAAAGCTGGTGCTGTGGCTTGTCAGCGAAGGTCACGATCTTCGTCTCTATGCTGGGACAATACCGTGGGCCGATGCTCTGTATCTGCCCATTGTACAGGGGAGAGCGGTCAAGCGCCTCACGGAGTACAGCGTGGCAGGCTTCGTTGGTATAGAGGGTGTAGCAGGGAAGTTGCTTGAGTTGGGACTTTGGTGTATCGAGGTAGGAGAACTTATGATGGTCATTCTCCCCTGTACACCTAGTTCTTCGATATGCAGGCTACGAGCGTCGATGCGTGGAGGCGTACCTGTCTTCATCCGGTCGGTACGAATGCCCGCCGCTCTCAGCTGGTCGGTGATCCCATAGCTTGCAGGCTCGGAGATACGACCGCCCGGTAGCTGAAGTTCTCCAAAGTGCATCAGTCCGCCGAGGAAGGTACCTGCGGTGAGGATCACGGCTTCTGCCGAGAAGGATACACCGAGAGCGGTATGCACACCTCGTACACGTCCGCCCTCTAATTGCAGTGAGGTGACGGTATCTTGCCAAAGGTCAAGGTTGGGCTCTGCATCCAGTTCCTCCCGCCATGCTTCCATGAAGCGCACCCGATCACTCTGTGCTCGAGGGCTCCACATCGCTGGTCCTTTGCTCCGGTTGAGCATGCGGAACTGGATCGCTGTCCGATCCGTGATGAGCCCCATACGTCCCCCGAGTGCGTCTATCTCACGCACGATCTGCCCCTTGGCGATACCGCCCACAGCGGGGTTGCAACTCATCTGCCCGATCTTATTCATATCCGGGGTGATGAGTAGCGTTTTAGATCCTAAGCGAGCACAGGCTGCGGCGGCTTCACAGCCAGCATGACCTGCTCCGATGACGATGATGGCGTAGTCCTGCATAGCGGGCATCAGACGTTGAATCGGAAGTGCATGATGTCGCCATCCTGCACGACGTATTCCTTGCCTTCGACGGACATCTTCCCCGCTTCCTTGACAGCGGCTTCGCTACCGTAGGCGATGAAGTCCTCGAACTTGATCACCTCGGCACGGATGAAGCCCTTCTCGAAGTCCGTATGGATAGCAGCGGCGGCACGGGGTGCCTTACTCCCCTTGGTGTAAGTCCAAGCACGCACTTCCTGAACACCTGCAGTGAAGTACGTCTCTAGGTCAAGGAGCTGGTAGGCTGCACGAATCAGACGGCTCACGCCCGACTCCTCAAGGCCGATCTCTCCTAAGAAGAGCTGGCGCTCCTCGTAGGTCTCTAGTTCGGCGATCTCGCTTTCGATCTTAGCGGCGACTACGAGGAGGTTAGCCCCCTCTTCTTGGATCGCTTCACGTACCTTTTCGACATAGGCATTACCCGTGACGGCGGAGGCTTCGTCCACGTTGCACACGTAGAGGACGGGCTTGCTCGTCAAGAGGTAGAGCTCACGGGCGACCTTCTGCTCGTCCTTAGTCTCGAAGGTCACTGTCCGAGCGTTCAGACCCTGCTCCAGCGCTTCCTTGTAGCGGGAGAGTACCTCGTAGGCGAGCTTAGCGGTCTTGTCGCCGCCTGTCTGAGCCTGCTTGTAGACCTTCTGGATGCGTGCCTCTACGGTCTCGAGGTCCTTGAGCTGCAGTTCGGTGTCGATGATCGCCTTGTCACGAAGGGGATCTACAGAGCCGTCGACGTGGGTGATATTGTCATCATCGAAGCAGCGCAGCACGTGCAGGATAGCATCCGTCTCACGGATGTTGGCCAGGAACTTATTACCAAGCCCTTCGCCCTTGCTTGCACCCTTGACCAGCCCTGCTATGTCGACGATCTCCACGGTGGTGGGTACGATGCGCTGGGGGTGTACGATCTCGGCGAGCTTATTGAGGCGCTCATCGGGGACGGTGATCACGCCGACGTTGGGCTCGATGGTACAGAAGGGAAAGTTGGCGGACTGTGCCTTCGCGTTGGAGAGGCAGTTGAAGAGGGTAGACTTCCCGACGTTTGGGAGGCCTACGATACCGCATTGTAATGCCATTATGTTTGTTGATTTATATACTTAACTATGAACTGCAAAGATAGCGAAAAGCCAGGAGCTGAGCCTGGGCAACCTCTACCCTGTATCCCGCCCTGTCTCCCCCTCTGATCAGGGTAGAATCTCCCACCCCTCCGGGAGCACTCTCCCGGAGGGATAAAAAACGACCCACGGTAGGTCGTCGAAAAAACCTACTGTGGGTCGTCGATGCGACCTACCGTGGGTCGCAGAGACGACCTACCGTAGATCCCTTTTTACCCCCTCTGAAGGGCGCTGGGAATAAGGGCTTCTGGAGAGAGCTCGATCGCCTCGTCGAGGGGAAGGAGCGCATTGATCAGCAGGAGGCGCCGAGCACTCTGGATCTTCTCGAGCGTCAGGGCGTCATCCTCTCGGATCAGCCCTAGGCGAAGGAGGTAGCTTCGCTGTGTCCCCCTTAGGAGGGGACGGGTGGGGGTGAAGAGACCTTCTGAGAGCTCCACGACCACATTGGTATAGGAGGTGTCGGTGATCGTCCCGTCGGGGCGGAGGAAGAGGGGCTCTTCATCCCGAGGCATCGACGCCTTGACTTGGTCGAAGAAGCTCCTGTCCGCCCACTTGAGGCTGTAGTCGAAGTTCGGGGGTAGGAGCGTGGGGCGTAGGGCTCGGATCACTCGTCGCTCGTAGGGGATGAGGCGTAGGGAGACGATACCGCTGAGCCTGTAGCCGAGGGTGAGGCGATAGGTCTTCTTCGGATCAAGGCACTCTTGAGCGAGGAAGCGATCTACCTCGGCAAGCGGTGCTGAGGAGCAGAGCTGGGAGAGGAGAGGTGAGCGTGCCGACTCCTCCCGACGAGCTAGCTCGGTCTCAAGGGTGTAGCGCATCCGCTCTCGGTGAAGCTCCGTTCGGACGAGCTTCCCAGAGCGAAGCATCAGGGTCTCGATGAATAGGGGCGCCTCAGCTAACTCTGCGGGATGTAGATCTTCTGTAAGCATTCGTGATACTCGTCTTGGCATAGGCTGTTGATGGTGACGCCACCCCCGGAGCGGTAGAAGAGTTCGCCCGTGGGCGTCTCTTCGATGAAGCGTATGAGGACGGCCGAGTCTAGAGCTTCGCCGTCGAAGTAGCCACAGACGCCCGTGTAGAAGCCACGTGGCACTCCCTCGGCCTCTTGGATGAGCTCGACGGTACGGCACTTAGGGGCGCCACTGATCGATCCCGCAGGTAGGAGCTCCAGGAGAAGATCCCCTAAGGCAAGGCCCTGGCTTCGGTCGATCTGCCCCACGATCTCCGAGCTCATCTGTAGGAGAGGACCCGAGGTGGTGTGGAGCTCCGTCAAGTACTTGAAGCGCCGAACATGCACTTCTGCCGAGACTCGGCTAAGGTCGTTGCGCATCAGATCTACGATGGTATGGTGCTCACAGCCCTCCTTGTAGTCCCCCCTCAGGCGCCCAGCTGCGTCGGGCAGGCGAGCGTCGATCGTCCCCTTCATCGGGTGTGTCGTCAGTTCGGAGCCCCTGAGGGTCACGAAGCGCTCGGGAGAGAAGGAGACGAAGCGATGGGGCAGGAGTACCCGATAGGTAGCGCTAGAGGAGCAGTAGATGTCCTCTAGGCTGGCTTCGGTCTCGATAGGCGTACGAAGGGTAAGGTTCGTCAGGAAGCTATCCCCCCGCATGAGCCCGTCGTGGATGATGCGGAAGCGCTCTTGATACCGCTCCAGTGGCTCAGGGCGAGGAGTGAGGGAGATGGGGCGCTTCCTCCCTGGGGGCTCGGGTGTCCTAGCCGAGGGAAAGTCGAAGAAGATCGACCCGTCGTGCTGGCGGAGCGGGTCAGGGAAGAAGAGCGCCTCCTGAAGCTCGAAGTCGAGGACGAAGAAGAAGGGCTTCCCCAGAGACGATGCTTCGTTCATCACTCGTAGGGTAGCCCTGACTTGGTCGCTAGGACGGAAGGGATGCTGCATGTGCTGGGCGGGAAGGGTAGGGGACGATAGGGACGAAGAAGCTAGCCTCGCCCTCAGCCCCTAGTGGGGAGGAGGGAGAGGCTAGCTTGGTCTGAGTATGTGTTCCTTGGCTCATCGTGATCAGCGAGCTAGGCGGTGCGTCGTGTAGCTCCCCCCGTCAAGGACACGCACGAGGTAGATGCCCTGGGGAAGGGGCGCTAGGGATAAGCTTGCCCGAGAGACACCGCTAAGAGGCTGGTGGATGCACCGGCGACCCATCAGGTCGAAGACCTCTAGGCGGAGGAGCTCCTTACCGCTGACCTCGACACGGCTCTCGGTGGGGAAGTAGCGGAGGGCTGGGTGCGCCTCCTCTTCCTTAGGCTGGGGCTCGGGCTCCGGGAGAGGCTTAGGTGTCGGGGGAGGAGTAGGCTGTGGGTCGGGCACGGGCTGAGGCTCAGGCGAGGGCTTAGGCTCGGGTGCTGGCTCTGGCTTAGGCTCGGGATCAGGCTGGGGCTTCGGTGCGGGATCGGGAGTGGGCTCTACCTCTGTCGTGGGGCGAGCAGGATGGATCTCGGGGGTGGGAGAAGCCTCTTCCTTCCGTCCTGTGACGAAGGTCAGGTAGATCGCCTTCTCATCGGGCGCCCAAGCGTCGTAGACCTCTCCAGCGAAGGTCACCTTTGCTACGACTCGGTAGGCCTTCCCCGTGGAGAGTCCGCCGAGGAGCTCTTGGGTAAGTGCTTCACTCTTGACTCTCGTCGTCAGGACGTAGAAGGGGGACTCGCTCTTGAGCGCCTCTGTCCCGATGAGGGTGCGATGCCCTATGGTAGGATCTTCGAGGTAGAGGCGAAGGGTGCCTAGCTCCTTGCCTATGGGCTTCGAGGGAGGCGTCTTGACGCTCACCTCGAGGCGAGGGTTCGCCCCTTGCGTCAGGTCTACTGGGTAGTTCGTCACTTCCTGCCCTCTTCGGTCGAGGATACGGGCGTCGAAGGCCTGTAGACGCTCTGCAAAGGGGGCGGACACGGGGAGGAAGTTCTCCTCACGGGTGGGGTAGGTCGTGCTTCCCTCCCCGTCCTTGACCTCGAGGGTAAGACGGTAGCGCCCTGCTCTGAGGGTCTCTGGGAGCGAGAGTGGGAGGTGGACGAGATGCGTCTCCATGGGGGTGAACTCTAGTTTCACCGGGCTGGGCTCTCTGAAGCCTTCGACGAGCTGGCCTGCCTCATCATAGAGGCGAAGGGCTAGCTGGGTGTCTCGGCTGGTAGCACCCAGATGCTTCAGTAGGACCGGTAGGCGCACCTCGTCGCCGGCACAGAGCTTCGGCTGACGTAGCGACTCCATGATCTGGAAGCCTCTATTGAAGCCATCCTCCTCGATCACCTCGATCTCGCTCTCCGTGAGGCGAAGGCCTAGGGTGGGGGCATAGAGGATCTCCTGCCAAGGGCCCCAGCTCCCATCCTCCCCGAGGCGTGAGCTCAGCGGGCGCAGGGCATAGATACCAGCGGGGAGGCCTGAGATGTCTAGACGGTCTTGCTCGGCCATGTCATCGCTGATGTACTGACCATCGACCATGGAGCCGTAGAGCTTAGCCTTAGTGAATCCCCCCTGGCTGTGGTACTTCGAGGGGTAGATACGGATGAGGCGCTCCTGAGCGTCATAGAGCCCGTAGCCATAGTCCCCTGTGAAGGGGAGACCCTTATTGATGAAGCCTCCGAACTCTACATCTATCGACGGGGTGCGGGTACGCTTGAAGCCTCCCGAGCCGTGTAGGCGTAGCAGGGCGGAGTAGTGACTGGAGAGCCCGCCCGCTCCTAGGCGCTTAGCCTCGTCGGAGAGCGGGGCGGTACCAGGGCGCTTGGGGTGGGCAAGGATGATCTGTATGCCTTGGGAGAAGTTGACCTTACGCCCGCCGAATTCATTCCCTGCCTGTCCTGGTGCGATGTGACGAAGAGAGAAGAAGCTATCACTGCTCCCGTCCCACCCGAAGTTCATGTGAAATAGCCCTCGAGCGTCCATCCCATCGATGACCCAAGCGTGGCCCGAGATCTTCCCCCCACTTCTGCTCAGTCCACTGACGTAGACGGGGAAACCAGCTTCGAGCTCCTCTCTGATGAGGCGCTCGATGGTCGTGATCCCTAGCGTCGAGGCTGAGAGGGCACTGGTAGCGTCGTACTTGAAGTAGGTCTGGAAGGCTGCTGCTGCCATCTCCGACGAGGTACTGCTAGCGTACTGCGTGTAGCCCATCCCGACCGATACCCCGAGGTCGGCCATGAGCTGCGCCACGGAGGTAAATATTGGGTCGTCGTCAGGGCGAACACGGCGACTATTGCCCGAACCGATATAGCGCTCCCTGTCTCCATACGAGGGGCGCATGTCGCTCCAGCGATAGTGGCTGGCGGAGAAGTCCCGATAGCCGAGCTGGCTATGCGTCCTTGATCCCGTCCCCTCGTTAGGCCACTTGTGGAAGTACATCACCTGTGCCATCGCCACGGCGACACACCCAGCGTACATGTGCTGCTGGTCTCCGTCGCTGTCGGTATAGGTCGGTGTATAGAGGCTGTAGGGATGCCCTTGGCCCCAGTTGGAGCTGAGTAGGGGTTGGATGGCTCGTCCATGCTTCGGAGGGTAGTCGAAGGCTCGTGTCTCCTGCCCCAAGCGTCTCTCTGAGAGGGGCTTGTCAAGCGTAGAGAAAAGTTCCCTCAGCGACTGGGGCATGCGCTCCAGATCAAAGGAGCCTCGGTGGCTGTAGCCGATGAGGGCGCCTGCCGTGTCATCCTTGGCAATGAGGGCAAAGCCCCCGCCTCCGCCTACCTGATAGATATAGTAGGTGGGGCGCTCGGTGAGCTGGAGATGCTCCAGACTTCGTGCTGAGCCTTGGCCCGTACCGAGCACTTCACGAGCCAGCTGGGAGGCGGTAGCTCGGTCGACGGGCTTAGCTAGGGCCGTCTCGATGAGAGCGGTCAGGGAGAGAAGGAGGGAGAGTAGTCGTAGAGATCTATGCATCATGTGGGATTAGAGGTGAATCAAAAGGGTGAGCCTCCAGTGGAGGCCGAGGCAAGCCCCCTCCCTTCGGCTTGAGCGAAGGGGAGAGGCGCTTGTGTGCGGGATGGAGAGGCGCTCGTGCGGAGCGCTGAGAGGCACCAGTAGCGCCTCTCGGGTGGTACTAGTAGTGCCTCGGAGGAGGCGCTACTGGTACTAGGAGTGAGGCAAGAAGAGCTCGCCCCTCGGAGCTAGTGCTTCCGCACTTCTGTCGGAGCGAGGGTGACGAGCCCCGCCTTGTAGAGGGCGCCGAGGACCATCTTAAAGGTCTTCTTGCTCATACCTGTGAGGCGCATGACTTCCTCCGACGGACTCTTGTCCCCGAGGGGAAGACGCCCGCCATGCTGGTCGATGAGAGCCAGCAGGCGTGCTTGCTCGCTGTCTACCTTCTGGTAGCCCACGGGGGTGAAGGAGAGGTCCACCTTATTGTCCTCCCTCAGGCGGATCACGTAGGCCTCGACCCGCTCACCACGCTGGAGCATGCGTGGTGCAGTGTCGCTGTAGAGGAGTCCCCAGTAGCGATCCTCGATGACACAGCGGTAGCCTAGTTCGTGCTGCTCAGTGACCAGACAGGAGACGCGTGAGCCTGGTGCGTAGTCGGCGGGCGTATTGCTCAGGTGCTTGGAGAGTCGTGCTGAGCCGACGATCTTCCCACTGAGGGCATCGACGTAGAGGTAGACGACATAGCTGTAGCCCTCTAGCATCTTGGAGGCTTGCTCACGGAAGGGGACGAAGAGGTCCTTGTGTATTCCCCATTCGAGGAAGGCGCCTGCCTCGGTCACGGAGCTACAGCGCAGGTAGGCCACTTCCCCTACTTGGGCCAGCGGGGTGAGCGTCGTAGCGATGAGCCTTCCCTCATTGTCCTGATAGATGAAGACTGAGACCTCGTCCCCCACCTGACTACCTGCGGGGAGGTAGCGTAGCGGGAGGAGAATGTCTTGGATCCCCCCGTCAAGGTAGGCACCGATAGAGACGAGGCGAAGGATGGGGAGCGACTGTACTCGCCCTAGTTGATAGGTCGATAGGGGCTGGGTGTCCATGGTAGGATCATTGGGGGATAAGGGTGGATTCGTCTCTGAGGAGAGGCTGGATGCTGAGCGTGTAGCGCTCGCCGTCCCGCTCTACTTCGAAGCTTAGCTCCGTCGTCTTGGCGTCATCGACGTAGGGACGGAAGGCGAAGAGGTAACTGAAGACCGCTGCATACTTCTCCCGCTCCAGAGCCTTCCTGACACTGCCGTAGCTGCCCTGAGCCCAAGCGTGGCTTCCCGAGCCGTCTCGGAGCTGGATGCGATGCTTGTAGGTGTCGGCGAGGAAGTCTCGGTACTTCTCGGAGAGCGCCTCTAGAGAGGTGGGGGTAAGTGCCTTGCCCCCGATACGGAGGATGCGGTCGCCCGAGCGTAGCCCCGCTACGAAGGCGGGGGAGGCGTCCTCGACGTCAGCGATACGGCTGAGGTCGTGCTTGTCGTAGAGGATGCCTGTGTAGAGGTAGCGACGGGTGTCCTTGCGGTACGAGGGTCGCTCTGCTGTAGGGATGTAGGGGAAGGCATACAGGACGAGGGGGAGGACCTCCCGTGCATAGCTCTCCATCGTCGAGGCTGTCGGAGCCAGCTCCATACTCTCCGCTCTCCAGAGGATGTCGTCGGGAGCCCCCGAGCGTGCTACCTGTAGCTGGAAGTGAAGGCCAGCGCTCCTGTCGAGGGTGTAGAGGCTCTGGATGACCAGGTCAGGACTGCTCGACTGCTGCCTTAACCCTCGGGTCTCCAGGAGCTGAGCTATTCGCCCGTAGAGTGCGTCGTCGAGGCTCTTGTCCCCCGAGGAGGAGGGGGCGAAGGCAAAGGTCTTCGCCTGGGACCAGTCGAAGGTAGCATTCGAGGAGAAGGTGAAGGGTAGTACCCGCTCGGTAGACTCTTGGTCTTCGGGACTGTAGCCTCCGAAGGCGTAAGCCAGCTCCCGCTCGCTCAGTGCTGTGCTCGGCTTACTACTAGGATGGAGGAGGTGGATCAAGCGTCCCGCCCCGATACGAAGGAGGGTAAGGAGATGCTGGCGCTCAGGGCTCCGAAGGAGTTCGTCTACCTCGTCCGAAGAGAGACCAGTGGTAGCGACTCCATCGACTTCGAGGAGTATGTCTCCAGCCTGAAGCCCGCCGAGAGCAGCGGGGCTGTAGGGGCGGATCGAGGTGAGTACGGGCAGTCCCTTCCCCCAGCCAGGAGCTTCTCCTACTCGGTAGCGAAGGCCCGTATAGTAGAGGGTCTCTACGGGATCAGTGGCGGGCTCTCCAGCGAAGAGACCGAGGGAGATAAAGAGGGGAAGGAGGAGCGTGAAGCCTAGCCGAGCGGAGCGGCGACGCTTGCTCGGTGTGGGGAGGGGCTGTCGCATGACGAGGTGAGTTTAGAGGGGTTGGTCTTCAGGGGTGAGCTTCGAGGAGCTCGAGGGTGAGCTGTAGGGCTTCGTGGATGGCCTGCTGGATATTCTCCTCACGGCTCCCCTGCAGGTGGAGCGTCTTGGAGCGGGTATGTAGCCCGTCACGGCTACGGTAGACGGAGGCGATGCACACCTGACCCACGGGGTGAAGCGGTTCGCCTCCCCCAGGGCCAGCAAGCCCTGTCGTGCCGATGCCTACCTCGGCATCGAGGCGCTCCGTCGCCCCTAGTGCTAGGGCTTCGGCGACCTCGGGGCTGACGACATGGTGGGCTTGGATCAGCTCCGCCGAGACCCCTAGGAGCTCGGTCTTGAGCCCCGTTTGGTAGGCGACGATCCCCCCTTGGAGGTAGGAGGATGCGCCCGGTATCGCTCCGAGGGCGGAGCAGACACCTCCTAGGGTACAGCTCTCAGCGGTCGCTATATGGAGGGAGCGCTGAGTGAGGAGCTGAGCAAGGCGAAGTCGTTCCCGCGCCGGGACAGGAAGGTGGCGGTGCGGAAGTCTTGCTTCCATTGAGTTGGCATGCGCGAAGAGTAATCGAGTTCCATCTCCGGGTGCTTGTTGAGGAAGACCAGGAGCCATTTCTCCATCCACTCGGCCGACCATGTGCGCCGTCCCGACACCCAGACCTCGCGGGCG
>ERZ772921.2086-NODE-2086-length-11029-cov-6.408876_pt1 | contig 11029 bp, 10 predicted proteins | sample MGYA00512117_ERZ772921 | MGnify/ENA primary metagenome ERZ772921 (study PRJEB29015, sample SAMEA2737944) | human oral metagenome | biome: human oral; feature: human-associated habitat; material: dental | place: China | collected 2150 ... | reverse complement strand
CTCCATAAAAATCCTCTGTAACAAGCACTTCCTTAGGCTCAATCTTATTAATCTCGTTAAATAATTTTACAAAGTCAGCATCTTTTTCGACTTCTGTTACCTTAAACTCCCCAGTTGTTATATCAATATATGCAATCCCAATTTTATTCTCAATTTTCAAAATACTCATTAAATAATTGTTACTCTTCGCATCAAGTGCCTCCACATCTACAACTGTCCCCGGCGTTATAATTTTCACAACTTCCCGTTTTACAATCCCTTTTGCCATCTTCGGATCTTCTGTCTGCTCACAAATCGCAACTTTATATCCTTTTGACACAAGTTTTGTAATATAGGAATCCGCCGAATGAAATGGAACTCCTGCAAGTGGCACATCTGCATTTTTTTCTTTATTTCTCGAAGTCAATGTAAGCCCCAGCTCTTTTGAAGCTTTTACTGCATCTTCAAAAAACATTTCATAAAAATCACCTAATCTAAAAAACAATATGGAATCCTCAAAATTTGACTTTATTTCCCTATATTGTTTCATCAGTGGTGTATCTGCCATTTTTTCCTTACCTCTGTCCTTTTTTTATTTTTTATAGTTAATTTTTTTCATAATTTTAAAGTATATCATAATTTGGCTTCTTTTTCAATTTTTGAAAAATTATTCAATTTTTTAATTAAAACGGAAATAAATAAGTATTTTTAACAGAATGGTCAATAATAGAAATGCAAGGACTAAACTTCAGTCCTTGCTCAAAGTAAAGTAATATGTAAACTAGAATGAATCTGGCGATGACAATACATTTAAATCCTTATCCATTTCAAATACCAAAGGTTTTCCAGTAGTTAAGTTTAATTTTAAAATATCGTCATCTGAAATATTTAACAGATACTTGATTAAAGCTCTTAAACTGTTTCCATGAGCTGCCACAATAACATTTTTTCCTTCCTGCAGGCTTTTTGAAATGTGTGAGTGCCAGTAAGGTAAAACTCTTGCAATAGTGTCTTTCAGACTTTCTCCTAACGGTGCTTCTGAATCAGATAATTCAGCATATCTTCTGTCTGATTTTGGATAATATTCACTTGATTTATCTATTGCAGGTGGTGCCACATCAAAGCTTCTTCTCCAGATAAGCACTTGCTCATCTCCATACTTCTTAGCTGTTTCAGCTTTATTTAAACCTTGCAATGCACCGTAATGACGTTCATTCAATCTCCATGACTTGTAAACTGGAATATACAGCTCATCCAGTTCTTCCAGAACATAATCCAGAGTTTTTATTGCTCTTTTCAAATAAGATGTATAAGCCACATCAAAAACAAATCCCATTTCCTTTAATTTTTTTCCACCAGATTTTGCTTCTTCAATTCCTTTCGGACTCAAATCCACATCCTTCCATCCAGTAAACTTGTTTTCCAAATTCCATTGACTTTCACCATGTCTAATTAAAACTAATTTCATTTTTTTCTCCTAACTGATAGAGCAAAATTTATTTTTACTTTATCCAATTATATTTTATTATTTTGTTTCACTTTCAGTAATCAATTCTGGAGCAGCTGAATTTGTTGAAAGTTCCTTTTCAGCAATTAAGTCTTCAAGGTGTTCCTTTGTTGTCATCAGTTCTTCCAGATTCATATTTTCATAAGCCGCTTCTGAAGAAGTTTTTATATTTATTCCCTGTTTTCTCAAAAAACTGTCCACTTTATTCTGATTCTTTTTATACAAATAATAACCAGCAGCCACAGTTCCAACTCCAATTGCCGCTCCTACCAAATGTTCTTTTTTAATGCTTCCAAATTTTATCATTTTTATACCTCCATTTTTTATTTAATATTTTAATTTTTTTCTATTGCAACGCAATGTATTTATCATCCGATTCGTTACCAGCCTTATTATTAAAAAATATGTGGTCTATCAAATCGCTCAGATTTTCAATCGAATTGTCATCTTTTACATCGACAACATAATGGAATTTTCCATTGTCAGCTTTTAATCTGTAAATTCTTACTTCCTTGTTTGAAAAATTATTCAGCACAAGATGCCGTCCAAAAGTTGTGAGCCACATAAGAGCTACTGCGGTAACTGATCTATTTGCCAAATAAGACTTTAACAAGTATAATGCGGGAAGAATTTCAATGTCAAAAAATCCTTTACGTTGAGTTTCCTTATATGCGTGTTCCATAATCGCTACAGTTGTAAGCCCAGCCGCAAAATTGTTTATATCAATCTGCAGCTTTTCAACTTTACTTTTTCCCAAACTATACAGGAAAGATAGCAATATTGCCGCCCCAGAATAAATAGAAAAGGAATCTATGGATTTTTCTTCAAAATCTTCAACCAATTTTACCGAAGTCATACCATGTTCAACCGATAAAGCTGTGGCAGTACGGTAAATTACTTCATCTATTGAAATTTCCTCAGGGTCAAATTTTATAAGTATAGTATTTATAGTACGATTATAACGTAAAAATGTATATTTTGTTTCAACTTTTATTGTTTCAAAAAATTTTTTTGTATCGTTAATGCTGTGTGAAAGTCTAAATCTGACACGATTCGGCAATTTATGCAGTATTGTCAAGGTTAATTTTTTCATATTACAAATCATCATCCTTTATAGATTATTTACGTTTATTATGTTTCAAGGATAACGTATGACCTTTTAAAATTTATCTATTAACATCATATTTTAACAGCCGCAATGAATTTCCGACTACCAAAATTGTTATGGAATTATGTAAAATCGAGCTGTAAATTGCAGGCAGAAGCCCCGTTGCTCCCAGTACAAGTGCAAAACTATTTATTCCTATTGCCATTGCGAAATTTTGTTTTATTATTTTGACAGTATTCTTTGCCAAACCTACTACCCCTGGTATTAATAACGGGTCGTCTGAAGTTATCGTAATATCAGCAGCTTCCATTGCAACGTCTGTTCTGGTGCTTCCTAGAGCTATTCCTACGTTTGCATATGAAAGAGCGGGAGCATCGTTTATTCCATCTCCTATCATAATGACTTTTGATCCGATTGAACGGAATTTTAGAATATCTTTTGCCTTGTCTTCAGGAAGAAGTTCAGATTCATACCTGTCCATCGACATTCTTGAAGCAATAGTTTCAGCCTGCTGTCTTAAATCTCCCGTCAAAAGCACAATATCATCAATTCCATGATTTCTCAGACGATTTATAGCTTTCTTAATATTTTCCCTAGGCGGATCTGAAACTCCAATCACACCGATTAATTCAGCATTTTTGGCTACATAAATAACGATTTCCCCACGATTTTGCATTCCTTTTACTATGTCAGAAGCCTTTTCAGAATCAATATTATTTTCTTCCATATACTTTTGACTTCCTACACGAATAATACTTTTATTTACAACAGTTTCTATTCCTCTAGCTACTTTTATAATACATTCTTGATGTTTTGGAATAGCTATTCCCCTGTTTTTTATTTCATTTAAAATTGCAGTTGCCAAAGGATGTGAGGAAGTTTCTTCAGCTGCTGCTGCTAATGCTAGCATTCTTTCATTTCTCATATTTTTTCCAAAAGACTTAAGTGTCTGTATTTTAGGTCTTCCTTCAGTAATTGTACCTGTCTTGTCAAATATTACTGTGTCTGATTTTGATAATTCTTCCAGATAGTTGCTTCCTTTAATTAAGATTCCATTTTTAGCCGCTGTATTTATTGAAGCTGAGAAGGCTGTGGCAGTTGATAATCTTATTCCACAAGAATAATCAATTACAAGCATGCTCAGAGCCTTCTGTAAATTTCTTGTTGAAACGTAGACAATTCCAGCAAGAAGAAAATTTAGTGGAATTAGCTGGGCAGAAAATGTATCTGCATAGGACTGAATATCCGCCTTGTTAAATGCGGCATCTTCCACCAGCCTTATAATTCTTGAAGCTGTCCTGTCATCTCCCACTTTTTCAGCTTTTACAGTAATATTCCCGTTTTTTATAAGTGTACCTGCAAAAACTTCTTCTCCAGTTCTTTTAGTTACAGGCATATATTCTCCTGTAATTGCCGACTGGTCAATTATAGCTTCGCCTTTTTCTATTATTCCGTCCACACTTATTTTTTCACCAGTCTGAACAAGTATCAAGTCCCCTTTATTTATCTCCTCAATCGGAACTTTTCTAGCAATTTCAGTATCATTTTCAGACTGTTTCCAGACATAATTTTCTCCAACACTTAACATATCCTTAATTACACCACGTGTTCTTTTCATAGTGTAAACTGTCAAAAGCTCCGCAAATCTTTCTAGAACCATAATTGTCAATGCTGTTCTTTCACTACCAAGCATTATGCTGCTGACAATGGCTGTAGAGCTTAAAGTATCTGTATTTGGACGTTTATTGCGAATTAACGAATAAATTCCATTTTTCAGGACAGGCAGAGCTAAAGAAATAGTTGACAAAGTCTTATAGTTAAATAGCCGTCTAATTCCAGTCAATTTTCTCTTTGGGTTTGGTAATAGCAATAATATTACTGCAGCTCCTATACTTTTTATGATTTCCTGTGGCGATTCTTCCTGCAACTTTCTTTCAATGAGATACTTGTTTGATGTGTCCTTTTTCTCATTCTTGTAAATATCCACTAGATACGTATTTAACGTATTTTGAAGCAAGGAAACAATATTTTCGCCAGTCAGGGAAGAAGCATCAAAGTAAATAAGAACAGTTCCTGTAATATTGGAAATACTGACATTTTCAATATAATGAACCTGCATCAGCTGACTCGTTATTTCTTCCTTATGAATCCCAAGATACTTCAATGCTCTTGATTTTATTCTGATTCTTCCACGAATTTCGTGCAGAATCTCACAATCCAGCAAATAATTTTTACCATACATAAAAATTCCTTTCTTTTCTAGGCACGACTTAAAGCCGTTTAATTATATTATAAAAGGTATCGAGATTATTTTCAATTTCCTTCAAGGATTTATTTTCATATAATTCAGAATGGTTGACTACCGTTTTCCATACTTTATTTAGCCAATCCAATATTTCCTTTTCCGAAGTTAATTTTACATCATAATAAAGCAGAATTTTGTTCGTTATATAGGAATATTCAATGCTTTTTATGCCTTTTTTGGATAAAATAAGTTCTGTAACCCGATAATCATACTTTTTCAGTTCCTTTGGAATCTCTGATAAATTTGGAACAGAAAGTCTTAGCCTTCCTGGAATACTGTGTATAACCTTTATCTGATTAAACATCAGATATGTCGCTTTAAATAAATTTTCCAACATTATTTTGTTTTTCCTTCCGATAAAAAAATAAAAGCCCACCATAATAAAGTGGCACCTGCAGGCAATTTGGGAGTCATTTTTAATTTTTTAATTCCATAAAAGATAAAAGCTCCAGCAGTTAAAGTCTTTAAGTCCAAATAACCTTTACTTTTGTTATAAACAGCCATATCCAATGCTTCAAATGCCTGTCTTATCATTTTTTTCAGTTTTCCTGGTTTATTTTTTAGGGCTTCTTCTTCCAAATGAAGTAATTTTAATACAATCAGATACAAAAACGAACTTTCAATAACTTTTTCATCAAAATGTATCAAAATACTGCCAATGACAGAATTAACTTTTACTGCTCTTATTCCCGATAATTGTCGCAAATTAGCCAAAAATTCCAGCTCCAGCTCCACATTTTCTATCAATGCATCCGTCTGAAGCCTTAACCGTCCACTTTGGTAATGTTTTACCTGAATAATACCGTAAAAATCCTGTAACATATAAAACTCCTTAAATATTTTTCTAACTTAATTATATTCCTTTTCTTTTTAAATTACAACCTTAAAAAGCAATTTTTTTATATTTATACAAGATGCTAAATTAATATTTTCTCTTCTTTACCATTTTTATTTATTTTATTTTTCTATGTTATTTCAAATAAGGGGATAAAAATATCCCCTCTACAATATTCTTATTTAAATTTATATTCCCCATTCCATGTAATAAATAGCTTTACTAGCTCTTCAGCTACTTTTTTATTTCTGGCATCTATATTTTCAAAAGTCCATTCAGTTTGTTCTTCTGGAATAAGTTCCCTAACATATTTAATTTTAGATTTTTTATAGCTTTTCTTTTTCTTTTCAAAAAAGTTTTCTGTAGCTTTAATAGACAATCTCTTTTCAAATGGGATCTTGTTTCCTATGTAATTTATATAAGTTTTAGCCTGCTTATTTTCTACACTTTCTGTAAAACGGTTGCTCCATTTTTGCGGAAGAATGTATTCAACTTCCCATTTTTCAGGCAACAGTTCGTCTTGATTATCGTAAATTACCATTTTTAAAATCATACGGACAAGATTTTTATTAGGCGTTTTTACTCTTTCCTGTAACACAGTAATTGGAATATTTTTGAATGCCACTTTTGGTGACATAGTATCAATTATTTCAACATTTAATTTCAAAATGTCCGCTTTTACTGCCGAAACAGTTGGATTTACAAGATAATTTGCCGTCAGTTCCAAAAATAGCTTTCTTAGAAATTTTAAAAAATACGATTCAAATTCTTCATTTTCACCATGAGAAAGATAAAAAACGACAACTGGATATTTCCACGATTCATTCGGATAAGAAGACAATGTATCTAAAATTTTAATAATTTCAATATTTTCTGTCCAAGGTTTATCATCAATCGTTTCACGTCTATTCATAACAACCCATAAATCCAAAATTTTATCCAGATGTTTCAAAAGATTTGATTTATACAATCTGTTGAATCCACCTTTTGAATAAAAACGTCTAAGTCCAAGCGTAGTAGTTGCTGTATCTTTTTCCAATGCCCTTAGATAAAACATATAATAATAAAATAGCTGCTGAACGTTTTCTTTGGCATATATTGCCCTTTCGCTTAGATTTTTCCACTGTTTTATAAATAATTTCTTGTATTCTTTTTTTATTCGGTTATACATTTTTGCCTTGAAAATATCCGCTTCAGAAAGTGGAAGCCCTCTGTCATTCAAAGTTGAAAATACACTTAACGCATCATCTTGCGAATCTGTTTTTATAGGAAAAACTACAGCACGATTTAAAGTATAATAAATAAATTCCAGCATCAAAGTAGGACTTAATTCAGAAAGTTTATCAAAAAGCCTTTGAAACAAAATGTAATTTTTGGAATAATTATCATTGGCTTTATGGTCAGCAATCCCAGTTTCCAGAATATCCTGCAAAATTTTATTCCCTTCATTGTCAATAACTTTTGAAGTAATCAAAACACTTGTATAATCAACTTCTCCAGTAAGTTTTGCCTGTTTCCAAAGAGCAGGCTGAATCTGCCTTATGAAATTTTCCTGCTCAACAGTTTTTTCTTCATAGGAAAGTAGTTTTGTGTAAATTGCACGAAGAAGTAAAAATAATGAAGTAATTCTTTGCTGGCCATCAATGATTTCCTGCTCGCCTTCATCATTTTCATATGAAACAATACTTCCTAAAAAATATGTCCCTTCCACTTCACTATTTCTTTTTGCCTCATTTTCTGTAAATTCCAGCAAATCATAAAATAGTGTTTTGGTTTCAGTTTCAGTCCAGGAATAAGGTCTTTGATATTCCGGTATTAAAAAAGTCTGGTCTTTTCCGCTTTCCAACAGCTGCTTTATGCTCTGTTTGTTAACTTGTATTGTTGCAACCATAACGCCTCCTAATTATTTTGAATAATTTTATTTAAAAAATATTGTTTTGGTTTTTTACAATAAATTTTAATTATATACTCAAACTCTTTTAATATTTAACTGTAAAATATTAAATAATATTAGAGTTTAAGTAGAACAGCTCTAATTTTTAAAATCTTGTTTTTAAAGTAATACTATTATATCATAATTATAAAAATTTCTTATTATAAATTATACAATATTTTTTATATAATTTTCAACTGAAAAAAATTTCTTATAAAAAGATAAATATGCAATATTTAGTTATAATTAAACTCGTTTTCTAAACACAATTTGGAATTTATTTCGAATATGATATAATATATCAAAATTAAAAAATCAGAGGTGAAACAATGAGTCATTACTTTTCAGAAAAGCAGGAAGTAAAATCAGATAAAAAAATAATAAAATACACAATAGAAAATAAAAATTTTGAATTTATAACAGATAATGGGGTATTTTCAAAAACAAAAGTAGATTTTGGAACGGATGTTATGTTAAAAGTGTTTTTGCGAGAAAATCAAAATAAAAAAAATCAAAAATTTGATGTACTGGATATTGGATGTGGATATGGCGTTGTATCAGTTATTATAAAATCTTTTTTTGAAAATACAAAAATTATTTCTTCAGATGTGAATGAACGAGCTTTAGAGCTTACAAAAGAAAATCTTTTGAAAAATAATGCTATAAAAAATGAAAACGAAGAGTTTGAAATAAGAAAATCATTTGCATTTGACAATATTTCTGAAAAATTTGATGTAATTTTATCAAATCCACCAATTCGTGCTGGAAAGCAGACGATTTTTCAAATTTATGAAAAAAGTTTTGAGCATTTGAATCCAAACGGAGAATTTTACTGTGTAATCCAGACAAAACATGGAGCAAAAAGCACACAGAAAAAATTAGAAGAGATTTTTAGAAATTGTGAAACTTTGGAAATTAATGCTGGGTATAGAATTTTCAGATGTATAAAAATAGTTTAAAATCAAGTTCAAAAACTATTGAATTTCTCTCGCTGGACTTTAAAAAGTTCAAATATATCTTGCAAATTTTTTAAATTTTTCAAAAAGAATATTTGACATTTTTTCGCATAACAGTTATAATATTTAAGAAGTTAAGGACTAAATAAAATAGTTAAATAATAAATAAAAATTTCTGGTCTATGCGCTACTAACAAAGAATTTTTGAGCTTTACTCTTTTTTAATGGGGTTATCCCTTTATAAATTGTCTCAGGAAAATCACGACTGCATAATGTTTTGTACGGATTCTGTACAGTTTATAAATATGACTACCACCTGTAACATTTTACAGGCAATCAAAAATTAAGTTAGAACGGTAGATCGGATTTTTTTTTATGTCAAAATTTTTCATAAAAAACATTTTAAATTATCTTATTTTTTCCATATCAAATTACAACTATGAATATTTTTTAATTTTATTTTAATATTTATAAAATAAAAGACTCTTTTAATAATAACACTCGAAATAATTAATAAAAAATTAAAATTTATCCTAAAAAATATAAAAATAATATGATAAACTAATTTTAATAGCAGATTTTAAAATAATAAATACATTTAAAATACATTAAAGGGGGAAAAAATTATGAAACAAATTTTGAAGGATTTTATTTATTTTACAAATATGGAGAATATTGAAAATTTAAATCACAATATACAAGAAAAGTTTTCTTTAGAAAAAACTGAAATTGAAGACCAAAATATTGAAAAAGTGCAGTTTGATAATTTGAAGTTTGGTATTTATTTTTCTAAAAATACAGAAAATGGAGAAAAAATTTTAATTTTTAAAAATAAAAGAAAGATAAAATGTGGAAATTATTTTATAAATGGAGCAGAAAAAGGGTTTTATACAGATTTATATTTTTTAGTGCTTTATCAGGATGGAAAAGACAGAAATAAAATTTTTGAAGAATTAATAGAAAAAATTTTAAGAATAATAAAAATTAAAAAGATAAACTGAAACAGAATTTTTTTAGAAATGTTAGAAATTTCAAGAAAAAAGAGAAATTTTTTGAAAAATAATTTGATTTTTTAAAAAAAGGGGGTATACTGTATATAGAGAACAAAAATGGAGGTATTTATATGAAAGTTTTAGCTATGATTTTAGCTGGTGGAAGAGGTTCAAGACTTGACATTCTATCAGAAAAAAGAGTTAAACCAAGTGTTCCTTTTGCTGGAAAATTCAGAATAATCGATTTTGCACTTAGTAACTGTTCAAATTCAGGTATTTATGACGTTGCATTATTGACTCAATATTTGCCGTTATCACTAAATGAACACATAGGTTCTGGAAAACCATGGGATTTTGACAGAAGAGACACTGCAATTACAATGTTGCAGCCACATGAAAAACTTGGTGGAAATTCTTGGTATCAAGGAACTGCCGACGCAATTAGACAGAATATTGAGTTTATTAAAAACAAAAATCCTAAATATGTGTTAATTTTATCTGGAGACCATATTTACAAAATGGATTATAGATGGATGCTAAAAGAACACGAAGAAAATAAAGCAGAATTAACAATAGCTGTACAGCCTGTTCCTATTGAAGAAGCAAGCAGATTTGGTATTTTTGAAGTTGACCAAAACAAAAAAATATTAAACTTTGAAGAAAAACCTGCTGAACCAAAAAGTAATCTAGCTTCAATGGGAATCTATATTTTCAATACAGATTCTTTATTAGAATATCTTGAAAAATTGGAAAACCACGATTTAGACTTTGGAAACCATGTAATTCCTGCAATGATTCAAGAAGATAGAAAAGTTTATGTTCATACTTATGACAGCTACTGGAAAGATGTAGGAACTTATGATTCATACATGGAAGCAAATTTGGACTTAATCAAAAAATCTGAAGAAGTTGGAATTAACTTGTATGATCCAGGATGGAAAATTTACACAAGAAGTGAAGACTTGGCACCAGTAAGAATTGGCGTTACTGGAAGCGTTCAAAATTCATTAATCTGTAACGGATGTAAAATTGAGGGAAGTGTGGAAAATTCAGTATTAGGGCCTGGAGTTACAGTTAGAAAAGGGGCAACTGTCAGAAACTGTATTATTTTCTCAGGAACTTATGTAGATGCAAATTCTCACTTAGATACAATTATTATTGATAAAAAAACATATATAGGTAAAAATTCATTCATAGGAAATGGAAATGCAAATGTTCCAAACAAAGAACGTCCAGATTTATTGTCTTCAGGAATAACAGTTATCGGTAAGAGCGTAGTTATCCCTGATGGTTCAATTGTTGGTAAAAACGTAAGAATTTTTGCTGGAGTAAAAATCAATGAAAATAATAGAATAATTGGAACTGTGGTTAAGGAACTCGGCAAAATGCCCCCGTAACTTCGGGAGAAGGGGGA
>ERZ772921.2085-NODE-2085-length-11032-cov-9.887765_pt1 | contig 11032 bp, 10 predicted proteins | sample MGYA00512117_ERZ772921 | MGnify/ENA primary metagenome ERZ772921 (study PRJEB29015, sample SAMEA2737944) | human oral metagenome | biome: human oral; feature: human-associated habitat; material: dental | place: China | collected 2150 ... | reverse complement strand
TTCGGCGCCCGCCACGGCTGCTGGAGGCCAGGAGCAGGCCGACGCCCCGGCGTCGTCCCAGCCCCAGAGCGAGGACCCGGCGACCCAGGCGGCTGCCGCCGAGCAGCCGACGACACCGGGTGTGCTGACCGCCCCCGGGGCCGAAGGCGTCGACGCGGCGGCGCAGGGCGGTCAGATCGGCACCGTCGATCAACCCGCCGCGAGCGCCGAGAGGTCTTCGGCGCAGAAGATCGTGGGGCGCACCGCCGCTGGCCTCGGCGTGGTCGGCACGATCCTGAGCGCCGTGCTCTACGTCTTCCGGGCGCGGCTGTTCTGAGGGGCGGGCCGCGGACCCCGCGGTGACGGGACGGATGGACGGATGCGGAAGGAAAGGGGGCGGCGGGACTGTGGTCATGACCTCAGGGCGGAGCGGTGTGGAACCGCCCCCCTCGGAGGGCCGTGAGCCAGCCGGGGACGGGGCGCTGGCCCTGGACGTGGGCGAGCGCTACCCGGTGGGGGAGCGGACCTTCACCCTCACGCCCGGTCTGGCGGAGGCCGTCCGCCGCTCCCGGGCGGTCCTGCTCGACGTGGCGGCCCACCGGGAGGTCATCACCTACGGCGAGCTCGGCGAGGCGATCGGCGGGCTGGTCCTGCCCCGGCACATGGGGCCGCTGCTCCACATGCTTGGCCACGACTGCCGCCTGCGCGACGAGCCGCCTCTTCCCGCACTCGTCGTCAGCGCCGCCACGGGCGAGGTCGGCACCGCCGACGACGCCTGGGCGGCGCCCGCCCGCCGGGCGTGCTGGCTGCGCTGGGACCGTGAGGGTGACGCGGGGCACCGGGATGACCGCTGAGGTGCCGCGGCTTCTTAACGACTGTGAAACGAACTGGCGTAGGCCATGGTATTCTTCCCCGTGTCGTGGTAACGTCCTGACGCTCTCTCTATCCATCTTTCCCTGTAGGAGATACACGGCATGATCAGTTGTGAATCTCGATTGGTGACGGCGGTATGACATTCGAGGACTTTCTCAAGCTCACTCGCCGGCAGGCCGTTGCCATCGCCGTCGGTCTTCTCACGGGGCTCTTCGTGGCCCTCACGGCGTTCCTGGTGACGCCGGCCTCGTTCAAGGCCTCCGCGGAGGCCTACGTTCGTGTCAAGGTGTCGCCGGAGGCGGAGATCTCGCAGCAGACGGCCCCCTACTACACGGCGTCGCAGCTCGCCACCTCGAAGGTCAAGCCATTCGTGCCCGTGTTCACCTCCGAGACCGTCGCGCAGGGGGTCGTCGACTCCCTGAATCTCGATATGACGCCGGCCGAGCTGTCCCGCTCGTTGTCCGCGACCAACAAGGCGAACACCCTGACGATCACCGTCACCGCGACGGCGTCGTCGGAGGAAACGGCCCGCAGCATCGCCGACGAGGTCGTGCTCCAGTCCGCGGAGCAGATCAAGCAGCTGGAGGGGGAGGACTCGCCGATCGAGATCGTGCTCATGACCCCGGCGTCCCTGGCGCCCATGTCCCAGTCGCCCTCCGGGGTCCAGTATCTCTGTTTCGGCCTGCCGGGCGGCGTCGTGCTCGGCTACGTCCTGGCCTTCGCGCGCGAGGTGTGGGACAGGCGCGTCCGGTCCGCCGCGGACCTCGCCGCCGTCGTGGACCACCCCGTTCTCGGTGTGATCCCCGTGTCGGACGCCATTGCGCACGGACGGGCGAGCGCCGGCGGCAGCGGGGCGGAGGAGGCCTTCCGCAAGCTGCGCACCAACCTGCGCTACGCCAATGTCGACAAGGGCGTGCAGTCCTTCGTCGTGACCTCGGGCGTGCAGGGCGACGGGAAGTCGACCGTCGCCAGCAACCTGGCCCGCGTCATGGCGCTGGCGGGCCAGTCGGTGGTCCTCATCGACGGCGACCTGCGCCGTCCCAGGCACCAGGCCGAGGGCAGGGGCGGCCGGCGCCGCCCCGGGCTGACCCAGCTCCTGGTCGGCTCGACCTCGCTGGACGCGGTGCTGGTCCAGAGCGCGGTGCCCGGCCTGCAGGTCATTCCGGCCGGCGATCCTCCCCCCAACCCGTCCGAGCTCCTGGGCTCGGAGCGCATGTCGGACCTGGTGACCTACCTGGCCTCGAAGCACGTCGTCATCATCGACGCGCCGGCCGCGCTGCCGGTCACCGATGCCGCGGCGCTCGGTGCGCACACGGACGGGGTTCTTCTGGTGGCGCGCGCCGGAAGGACGACGAACGACCAGCTGAGCCAGACGGTCGAGGCCATCCGCCAGGGCGGCGGGACCGTCGTCGGCGCCATCCTCAACCAGGCGCCGTCCCCGGGACGCCACCGCCTGGACTTCGGCGGCGACGAGGCGCCGGCGCACGCGACCCGCGAGCAGGCTCAGTCCCGCCACGGGGCGGGGGTGCCGGGGCGGCGGGCCGTGGAGTGGCCGGGCGGCGCTCCGGCCCCCGGTCCCACAGCACCTGCCAGGGCCAGGTGAGCGCACGGTCCCAGCCTGCATGAATACTGCACGCACAGTGCTCGTTCCCGTACAGCAGCAGTCTTCCCCCTGAGGTTGCAGTTGACCGTGCCGCCTCGACGCCCTTTCGACCCTGGAGAGACCATGTTCCGCACGCAAATTGCTCCCTACGCCGCATCGAAGTTCCCCGGCGCCCGTGTGACGGCGGGATTCCAGTACTCACTACGTGCCGGCGACCTTGCCGTCATCTCCTTCGTCGTCTTCCTCAGCCGGATCGTGGGCCTCGTCGGCGAGGAGGCCCTGGTCGTCCCGCACGCCGGTCGGCTCACCCCCAACGACGTCCTGCTGGACGTCGGCGTGACCGCCAGCTGGTGGTTCCTCCTGACGGCCATGAACGCCTACCGGGAGCGCATTCTCGGTCACGGGCCCGACGAGTACCACCGCGTGCTCCAGGCCTCGGCGATCGAGTTCGGGAGCCTGGCCCTGCTGTCCTCCCTCGGCGGCGCCCAGCCGCCCCGCGTCTACTTCCTCGTGGCCCTTCCCAGCGGCATCGCCCTGCTCCTGGTCTGGCGCTGGGCGGCCCGCCAGTTCTTCGTGCAGGCGAGGAGGCGGGGTGCCTTCACCCACCCGGCGTTCGTCGTCGGCTCTCACGAGTCGGCATCTGCCGTGATCGCCACGATCAGCCAGCGGCCCGAGCTCGGCCTGAGGCCCTGCGGCGCCTTCCTGTCGGACGGCGACCCGGCGGACTGCGACGTCAAGGGGCTGCCCGTGCCGGTCATCGGGGGCGTTGAGGACGTGGACCGGGCGGTCGACGGCGCCGACGGGATCACCCTGCTGATCGCCCCGACCGCCGGTCTCACCCCGCCGGCGGTCCGCAGAATCGGACGGACCCTGGGGACGACGAGCCGACTCATGCTGGTTCGCGCGGCCCTGGAGGCCTCCGGTCCGCGCCCGGCCGGCGGCATCTCGCTGCGCGAGATCAGCTTCGGCTCGTTCGCCGGGACGAGGCTGGTGGTCAAGAGGTCGCTCGACATAGTCGCGTCGGTCGTCCTGATCGCCCTCCTCGCCCCCATGTGGGTCCTGGTTCCGGTGCTCATCTGGCGGGACGACCGCGGCCCTGCCTTCTTCCGCCAGACCCGTGTCGGCAGGGACGGACGGACCTTCAGGATCTGGAAGTTCCGCACCATGCGCGTCAACGCCGACGCCGAGCTCAACACCCTGCTCAGTGAGCAGGGGACGGGCGACAAGCCCCTGTTCAAGGTGACCGGCGACCCTCGCATCACGAGGATCGGCCACCTGCTGCGACGCACGTCGCTGGACGAGTTCCCTCAGCTGTTCAATGTTCTCGAGGGCTCGATGAGCCTGGTGGGGCCGCGGCCCCAGGTCCCCAAGGAGGTCGAGCTCTACGACGAGACGGCCGCACGCCGGCTGCTGGTCAAGCCGGGGATGACGGGCCTGTGGCAGGTCAGCGGGCGGTCCTCGCTGAGCTGGGAGGAGGCGCTGCGCCTCGACCTCTTCTACGTGGAGAACTGGACCTTCCTCATGGACCTGAAGATCCTGCTCAGGACCGTCAAGGTCGTCCTCACCCAGGAGGGTTCCGCCTGAGCGGCGGCCCCGCGGGTCCCGCTTGCGGTCGCCCTCCGGTGAGCCTCACCCGGATCCGGTGCGCGCGGGTGCTCCAGCTCCGCGGCGTCGCCATCTGTCCGACGGCTCTGAGAAGCCCGTAGACGGCCAGCGGGTGCCAGTCGAAGCGTTCGAGCAGGATCCTGCAACGGGACGCCAGCTGCGTCCTGCGCCTCTTGTCGGAGATGCCCCCGTCGCCGGTTCGGCAGCGCACCAGGGCCTGCGGGATGTTCGCCGCCTCGCCGTGCTGGAGCATCAGCGAGAACAGCGCGAAGTCCTCGGCCGCGGGAAAGCGCGTCGGGTAGCCGCCGACGCGGTCGTACGCCTCCCTCCTGAACATCGCCGCGGGGTGGGTGATGGCGCAGTTGACGCGCATCCGCCTGCGGACCGCAGCCGGGTCGACGGGCTGCTCGAGGCGGTAGAGGAAGGCGCCGTCGGGCGAGACGAAGTCCACCCACGACCCGACCAGCACGACGCCGGGGCGCGCGGCGAGGAGCTCGCGCTGGGCGGTGAAGCGCGTCGGGCGGCAGGTGTCGCCGCAGTCCAGACGCGCGATGAGCGCGAAGTCCGCGGGCACGGCCGCGATCCCGGCTCGCAGCGCCGCGGTGATGCCGCCGTTGCGCGCCATCTCCACGAGCCGGACCTGGGTGTCCCCGACTGTCGGGGGAACGAGGCCCCTCGCCGGGCGTCGTCGCGATCCGTCGTCGACGACGACGATCAGGTCCGCCCGCCCCAGCCGCACGCTCTCCAGGGACTCGACGAGGTCCTCGCCCGCCTCGTAGTAGGGGATCACCAGGCAGATCCTGTCCGTGGGCGGCTTCATGTGCTCAGGGCCTCCGAGTACAGTTGGACCAGGGCGTCGGTCAGGTGCTGCGGCGAGTAGGCGCGCAGAAGGCCCGCGCCGCGTGCCCTCGCATCGGCGAGTGCGTCATCCGATCCGAGCAGGGCGGTGACGAGGGCGGCCGCGCCCGAGGGCGTGTCCGACATGAGCAGGCCGGTGTGCTCCACGGCGGCGATCCTCCGGGCGACGATGGGGGCCCGGCACGCGGCCGCGTCGAGAAGGCTCAGCGGGAACCCCTCGTAGCGGGCCGAGTGGATGTAGACGGCTCCGCGCAGAAGGCGCTCCACCTCGGAGGGACCCAGCCAGCCCGTCACGCGGACCCCCGACTCGGCCAGCAGCCGGCGCAGGTCGCCGTCGCCGTCCCCGATCCAGACGGCCTCGAGGTCCACGCCGGCCCTACGGAGCTCGCCGACCACGCGGGCGAAGAAGACCGGGTCCTTCTGCGGGGCGACTCGCCCCACCATGGCCAGGCGCCGGATGCGGTCCGGCCGGGTCTCCGGCTGCCCCACCGGCACCGTCGGCACATTCGGGACCTCGACCACGGGCAGGCGCGGGGACATCGCACCCACGACGGCGTGCTCGTGGGGCGACAGGACCCCGATGGCCGCCGTCCTGGCCATGAGGAGGCGCTCGGCCAGCCGGAGCGCGGCGCTGACCGAGGGCTGCAGCGACGGATCGTCGAACTTGAAGCAGTGCGGCTCGTAGACCACCGGCCGGCCGAGGCGGCGCGCTCGCGTGTACACCCCGGCCCAGCTGGAGTGGGCATGGACGATATCCGGGCTCAGCCGCCGCGTCCTCAGACGGGTCGCCCTGATGCGCGACAAGGAGGACTGCGGAAGCATGACCGCCGAGGCCCACTGGGAGGCTACCGGCGTCTCCTCGCCGGTCCACAGAAGATGGTGCTCGGCGCCCGGCAGCGCCTGCGCCCTCAGCCTGACGGCACGACCGACACCGGCGCCGAAGCACTCGGTGACGTGGAGGACCCTCAGCGGCCGGGTCGTGCCATCGGCCTCGCGCACCAGGCCGGGAGGCAGTACCGCGGCACTCATGCGAGCACATCACCTCCGCGCTTGATCGTGGCGGGCGCGTGCCGGGCGCCCGGCGGACACCGAGTCGCCGGGCCGCCGGGCCGTGCTATCCGAACCGTCTGATCCACTGGTCGAAGTCATAGTAGTCGACCAGCTCCTGGCTCGCGGGCCGCGACTCGGTTCGCATGAACTCCTCGATCCGCCCGATATCGAGATCGTCGAGGACGAGCACGCGGCTCGGGTCGTAGAGGGGCTCGGCGAGGATGTCCTCGGAGAAGCTCAGCGTCTTCTTCCCCATCATCAGGGCCTCGAGCGGGCGCAGCGACGCTCCCGTCTGGCCGGCCTGGGGGAGCTCGACCACCGTCCGGGCCGAACCCGTCAGCCGGAGGATCTCCTCATACGATATCGGCTCGATCGGCTCCAGAAGGGGGTAGGAGGAGATCTCGTCGCGGCTGAGCCCGGTGATGCAGAACCGGAAGCTGAAGCCGTGCTCCCGGAGCTCCTCGGCCAGCAGGGACAGGAAGCGCGCGCGCCCCTTGTTCGTGCCGACGAAGAGGAAATCCGTGTCGTCCTCGGAGCGGAAGTCGGCGATATCGCGGAATGAGTAGGTCGTGTTGTAGCTGAGCCCGAACTTCTTGCAGTCCCCGCGGTCGAAGGACCATGACTCGCAGACGTCGGGCGGCAGTATGCCCGGGTCCGTTCCCGGTCCCGACGGGTTCCAGTACCAGGCGACGATGCGCTTGCCGGGCCAGCGGGAGCGAATGTAGAGGGTGGCCGGCACGCTGAGGTTGCTGGCGCTGACCAGTACCAGGTCGGCCTCGTCCACCAGGTCGTCCCAGGGCTCGAACCAGACTGACTTCATGGGAAGCCCCGCCCGGAAGTGGAGGCGCCTGGCCGCGCGCATGAGACGATGCGGCTGCGGTCGCAGCGAGTGCGCGGTGAGCACGCCGCGGTCCAGGAAGCGGCTGACGTAGTAGTCCTCTCCCGCGAAGAATCCTGAGCTGAGTATGAGCGTCTTATTCATTGGCCGGGGCCGGTCCTCGTCTCGGTAGTGGTCGGTGGTGCCCTGGCGCGGGATCATCCGGGGCCGTCCCCGCCCGGCCGATCGCGAGAGCCGAGAACGACACCTTGGCGGCGTTGGCGGTCGATGCGGCCGCCACTCCCGCCCAGAGCGCGGGCACACCCGCCAGGTAGCACAGGAGGATGCAGACCAGCGTGAGAGCCAGGGACCAGGCGACCACCAGGAACTGGCTGCGGTACTCGTTGAGGGCCAGCAGGCCCGCGTTGAGCACGTAGGTGCCCGGGACGAGGAGCGCGGCCGCGGTCAGGGAGGCGATGAACCAGGGCGAGAACGTGAATCCCCGGCCGTACACCGACTCCAGCAGGAACGGGCCGACGAAGAACGCCAGGACCGCGATCGCAGCGCCGGCCAGGCAGATTCGCAGTGTCGTGCGCCTGAGCCGCAGGAGCAGTGCCTGAGGCCCCTGCCGCGACACGACGGACTGGTACTCTCCGATGAACATGGAGTTGAGCGCGGAGCCCAGGAGCGATCCGAGCGTGAGGATGTAGGCCGCCGCGGCGAACCGGCCGACGTCGGCCGACTCGCCCAGGGCCGCCACGATCCAGGTCGGGATGTTCGCAAGGACCACGGCCAGCATCTGGGCCAGGGCGACCGGGGCGGAGATCCTGAGCAGCGCGCGGGCCGGGTCTCGCGTCCGCTCCGGGGCCGGCTCGGCCGGGCGGCGCCGCAGGGCCACGATCGCGAGTGCCGTCGTGGCCGTCGATCCCAGCGAGGAGCCGAAGACGATCATGGAGGGACTGGGGCAAAGGACCGCCATCAGGGCGGACAGGACGGCGGAGACGACGCCGTTGGCGATCATGAGCAGGCCGTACGGCGCCAGGGCCTGCTGGCGCTGCAGCGGGCCGTAGAGGAGGTCGGTGACTCCGTCGGAGACCTTCATGAGCAGGACCGCCCACAGCATCACCGGATCCGCCCGGACCCACGCGCCGATTCCGAGAAGCACGACCGCCGCGGCGCCGAGGAGCAGCACGCGGATCCTCAGGTAGACGGCGAACGGGTAGCTCCGCCGCAAGGTGATGAGCGTGTTCCTGAGCCCCCAGCCGGCGGCGATGAACAGCGGGGTCGAGTACGCCAGCAGGGCGGCGAACACCCCGGCCTCCATCACGCTCCCGTAGCGGGCGAGGAGCCAGAAGACGAACCACTGCGATATCGGCGCGATGAACGTGCCGCCCAGGACGAGTGCGCGCGCTCCCGTCGAGGACGACACCACTCTACAGGGACCACTCATAGGGCAGCAGGTCTCCGTAGTGGGTGAGGTTGGCGTAGAAGTAGGCGACGATGCCGAGCCACAGCACCACGTGGCGCGTCCTCGATCCGCAGGTGAGCATAACGGCGATGAACATCGGCAGGGACGCCGTGAAGTACAGCGTGACCCGGTCGAGGACGGCGAGCTGGAGCCCCACCATCTGCGCCCCGAGGCCGAGGGAGTAGAAGCGGGTGAGGCAGTGGAGCCTCTCGGGCAGGTCCGTGGACTGGAGGAACCAGGTGACCATGAGCATGACCGCCAGATGAGCGAGGCGACCCCGCCCGGAGCCCGTGTCCTGGCCCAGGTAGGAGCCGTACTTGTCGCCGACCAGGTCGGTCAGGAACTCCGCCAGCGACGTGCTGATGGCCAGAAGCAGGACGACCGCGCCCCCGCACAGCATGACGGTGCTCATCTTGAACGTGGTGCGACGCCGGTACCGGCGCGCCAGGATGAAGGCGGGCAGGACGATCAGCGTCGAGTGGTGGACGGAGGCGGCCAGGAGGAGGACCGCCCACCCGGCGCGGCGACCCCTGAGAATGAGCGCCGCGCCGAGGACGAATATCGCTATGGCGAGCGCCTGCCTCATGCCGTTGAACTGGAAGAGGTAGAGGCCGGAGAGCACGTAGGCGCTGATGGCCGGGAGCATCCTCGGCGAGATCATGCGGATCGCCACGTACTGCAAGCCGTTGATGGCCAGCGCGGTGACAACGAGGAACCATTGCGTGCTCAGGCCCAGAGTCTTCCAGGTGAACTCCCACAGGGCGTACCCCGGCTCGACAATCGCCTGCTCCTGGGTATTGCTCCACGAGTCGGAGTCGATCGTCATGTCGTACATGGCCGTGTACATCCACGTGTCGGTCCCGATGTTCCAGGCGCGAAATCCCGGCGCGGCCGCGAGCACGAGGACGCACGCCAGGTCGAGGCCGTGCTGCACCGACGTCACCCGCCGCGATTTGCTGTCGCTCTTGCTCACGGCGGCCCGGAGCAGCTGAAGAAGGATCGTGACGACAACGGTCGCAAAGTAGATGATCACTGGTTCCTCGAGACGGTTGCGGGCCGGTCGGGGAGGAGGCTGGGAATGGCGGAGGCGCTGCCGGGTACGGCGACGGAGTCGGCGGCGAGGGCGCCGGGGGCGTCCAGGAGCGGGCTGGGGCGCATCAGGACTGCGCCCTGCGGTCGGTCCCGGCATCGGCGGCGGCGGGACTGGTGGGGTCAGCCGCTTCGGCGCCAGCGGGGGCGCCCGGAGCAGCGGCGGGTGCGACGGTGTCGTCGGCCCCGGCGTCGGTATCGGCACCGGCGGGAGCACTGGCAGTGGGGACGGCGGAGGCTTCGGCAGCGGCGGTGCCCGCGGGGACGGCGATGCCGGCGGCGTCCGGGCCCTGGACGCGGCCCAGGCGCCCGGAGGCGTAGGTCTTCAGCTCGGTCTCGCCGAAGGCCGCCATGTCCTGGGTCCACATGAGGTCGCCGCCGACCAGCCCGAACATGCGGTTCATCTGGGTGAGCGGGACGGCGGTGCGGGTGCGGCCCACCGCCTGGGTGCCGAGCTGGGCGCGCGGCCCCCGGATCCACCCCTCCCACACGGCGACGTGCCCGGCGGGGTCGGCGGAGACGAGCTCGAGCCGGGTGATGGGGGTGCGCGGAGGCCCTGAAGACCCCGAAGACCCTGGGGCTCCTGAGGACTTCGAGGCCGCAGCGGCGCCGTCGTCCGCGCTGCCGCCGGCGGCCTCTGCACCGCCGACGGCATCGGCCCCTTCGGCACCGCCGGGCTCCGACGCCTCCTCGTCCAACGCCTCCTGCCCGACCGGTCGCCAGTAGGCGGTCTCGGTGGACCAGACCTGGGCCGGTGTCAGGCGCGCGGCGCCCTCGAGCCCGGGCGTCTCGAAGGCGAGGTCGTCGGAGCGGGTGGCGTCCACGGTCCAGATGGTGGTGATCTGGCGCAGGTAGGGGCCGCCGTCGTGGTCGAAGGTCATCTCCTGGACCACGGCCTGCTCGGGCACCGTCTCCCCGTAGGTGAGGATGCCGTAGCCGCGCCAGGTGCCGACCAGCCAGGCCAGCGGGTAGATCTCGGGCGCGAGGTCGTCGGGGAGCGTGAATGCCATGGCCGCAGGCTACAACGCCGAGATCGGTTCACTTCCGCGCCGAGATCGGTCGAGTTCCGGCTCGAGATCGGTTCACTTCCGCGCCGAGATCGGTTGAGTTCCGGCTCGAGATCGGTTTGTTCGAGGGCGCATCAATCTCGACGACGGCGGACGGCGGCGCCCTGCGCCCCAGACCGGGACGCGGGTACCGGCGGGGCGGCGCCTCGCTCTCGGAGGAAGACCACTGCGAAGAGCCAGCCGAGCCGCTTGCCGCCGCCCGCAAGAGCATGATCGCTCACCAGCGACTCGAGCAGCACGGCGGCTCTGGACCGGTCCGGACACACGTCGCGCCCGTAAGAGGAACGTTGCCGGACAATGGGCCGCAGACGACGGGAGACCGGGGTCACCGACCTCGGCGGTCCCAGGTCGGCGGCCAGCCGCAGCAGGTCCTCGACGTCGAGGCACCGCGTGTCCGCTCACTCGCCCAGACGGCGCAGCAGATCGGCGTACCGGGTACGAGCCGACTCGGACAGGTCGCGCACCCGATTCTGATGAAGGTGCCGCTCGGCGGCCGTGGGCGACGGACCGGCGCTCGCACCGCGGAGGCGCAGGCACGGAGCACCGTCGAGATCGGCTCGCCCTCGAACGAACCGATCTCGGCGCGGAAGTGAACCGATCTCGACGCGGAACTCGACCGATCT
>ERZ772921.2076-NODE-2076-length-11059-cov-5.140676_pt1 | contig 11059 bp, 8 predicted proteins | sample MGYA00512117_ERZ772921 | MGnify/ENA primary metagenome ERZ772921 (study PRJEB29015, sample SAMEA2737944) | human oral metagenome | biome: human oral; feature: human-associated habitat; material: dental | place: China | collected 2150 ... | reverse complement strand
TACCAGCTTTTTATTATACCTAATGAGATATATCTATCCATTTAACGGAAGAACCTGTTTTTTGGGCATTGGAGCTGGCCTTTGCACCTTTCAAGATACTTGCTTTTAAGGGGATTTGCCCCATGTGCCCATGCAGTTTCGTGGTAGGAACAAAGAGCCGCGGTACAAAATTGTCGGCCGTTGGCCCATCCACTCCAACCCCACAACGCAGGCACACCATCCCCTACCGCCAAGATGAAATATCCTTAAAAGACGAACATTTTTTATACAAACGCGCTTGCCTTTGCGGTTTTTTACTATCTTTGCAATACCATTAAAACAATTTGCATTATGAAAGCTACGGAACAAACCATCATGCAGGTGGAACGCGCCATCAACAAAATAGCGCAAAAGTTTCCTAACCAAGAAAACGACACCGTACTCACCGACATCCACATCAGGGTTTCGCAAGACTCAGGCGAGCTGCTTGCCTTCGACGACGACGACAGGGAGATAACTCGTTGCGTGGTAGAGCAGTGGATTGAAAGCAAGGACGAACACTTTTACCACAGCGTTACACACATTCTGCAAAGCTGCTTACGAAAGCTGAACAACGTGGTAGAACAGATGGGCATTCTCAGGCCATTCAGTTTTGTACTTGAAGATGACGAAAAGAACCATGTGGCAGAACTGCATCTCGTTGACGACGACACAAGTATCATCACGGGAGAACTGCTCCAAAACCTTGATGAAGACCTTGATAGTTTCATGAAAGACTTGATGAAATAACGCCAAACGCCACGTCTACACGATGCCCACACGCCAGGCATCGTGCCTTTATTCGTCCCTTAACCGTAGCGCTTAGTTATTCTTTACAGAACGTTAAACACGCCCAATTCTCCTGTTCACGCTCCGAAATGAGCCTCAACTCCAAGTCGGCAGCCGCCTCAACAAGCATCGGTACGTCCGTTTGGTAAAATCCGCTGAACACAATCCTTCCCCCTTGCGCCATCATTTGCACCCAACGGGGCATGTCGGCCAAAAGAATATTGCGGTTGATGTTGGCCACAACCACGTCAAACAGTCCGTCGCCGGCGTTCAATGTCGTGGCGTCGCCCTTGCGCACAGCCATGTTTTGCACACCGTTCAGGTCGGCATTGTGCAGACTGTTGTCCACACTCCACTCATCAACATCGTATCCCAACACCCTATCTGCCCCCAATTTAGCAGCCACAATGCCCAAGATGCCCGTTCCGCAGCCGCAGTCTAGTATGCGTTTGCCTTTCAAGGGCATACTCAGCAGTTGGGCAACAACCAGCCGCGTGGTTTCGTGTGCACCCGTTCCAAAGGCCTGTCGCGGTTCGATGGCCACTTGCAGGTCGAACCCCACAGGCAAGTCGGCCTGCGAATAATGTCGCGCATCGTATATCATGCAACGCCCATCAATACATATAGGTTCAAAACCGTTGGCCTCCCACTCCTCGTTCCAGTTGCGATTTTCGGCCTCAACCATTTCGTAGGCAATGTTTGCCGAGGCAATGGGAAAGTCGGCGATAGCCTCATCCAATGCTATTTTGTCCAGCAGTTGCGGCTGAACATAACCCACCAACTTATCATCCGTTTCTTCAAAAGCCTCGAAACCAGCTGCCGCAGCAAGGTCGGCAAGCAGGTCTTTGGCTGCATCCATGTATTCTTCCGCCACGTTCAGCGTGAAGACCGTTTTGAGATATTCCATATATAGATGTGCTTTTATCTTTAAGTAATGTCAAACAAGCCTCCTAATCCGACTTGTCGGACCAGTCCGACCAGTCTGACCTGTCCGACTAGTCCGACTAGCCCGACTAGTCGAACGTGCCTCGCAAAAATACTAAAAAAATAGGGAAAATCCCCCTTTTAGTTAGGGAAAATCCTTATATTTGCATAACTATCGTTAGTAAATTTGCAACATAACAACTTGCCTTTGGCAGAAAGGAACATTGACATGAAAAGATTAGGATTATTGGCAATCGGCTTGACACTGGGGACATTCACGGCAATGGCCCAAACAGACGATGTGTATTTCGTACCTAAAAAATCAGACAGGATTAACAAAGAATATCAAGACAAGGGGGAACGCGATGCCGATGTGTATTATTCGGGGTCGAACAGGAATGTAGACGAGTACAATCGCCGCAATCGAAACGGCAGCAGTTACCAAAAGATTAGGCGTGACTCGCTAGGCAACGTCATCGTTGAAGAAGACGTTAGCACCATGTCTTCGGACCGCAACCGCTCGCGACGAGACTGGCGCGACAGGCGCGACTATTACGATGACGACGACTATTATTATAGCCGTCGCGTTAGCCGCTTCTACGATCCGTGGTTCTTCGGCTACTATGCTTACTCGCCCTACTACGGCTACTCACGTTGGGATTGGGATTGGTACGACCCATTCTACTACGGTTATGGCCCCCGTTGGCGTGGTTATTATTCTTATTGGTATAACGATTGGGCTTATCCCTATTACGGCTATGGCTGGCGTTCGCCCTACTATTATGGCGGCTACTACGGCCCATACTATGGTTATTACAGCCCCTACTATAATTATGGCGGCTACTATTATTCGCCAGGCTACTACTCTTACCGCGGCGTAACAGGCACGCGCAATCATGGCAGCATGAGTTCGCGAGCTGCAAGAGACCGCACCGACTATCGTTACCAATACAACGACAACACTCGCTCGTCGGGCCGCAGCTATGGCAACAGCTACGAACGCAGCAGCAACGGCGACTTCTATAACACCCGTTCGTACGACAACAACCGCAACTACAACCCGCCCACTCGCAGTTACGACAGTGGTTCGCGTGGTGGTTCGTTCGGCGGTGGAGGTTCGTCGAGGGGCGGCGGTTCGTTTGGTGGCGGCAGCTCTGGCGGCGGTTCATCCTCAGGGGGAGTAACCTTCGGCGGCAGACGGTAAGTCCGTTTGCAGATAACATGCAGTGAAAGAGAACAGAACGTTTTTCGTTAAGCCAAATGAACAATGCCGAACTTGTTCGAACATTGTCATGCCGAGAAAACGCACTTTTAGAGAAACGATAAAAGAAGTATTTATGAACACAAGATATTTAATGATATGCTCGGCCTTGCTTGCCCTGCCAGCAATGGCCCAAGAAACCTACGAGAACAGCCGCTTACTAGGCAACGACCTCAACGGAACAGCTCGATATGTAGGCATGGGTGGTGCAATGGAGGCATTAGGAGCCGACCTCTCTACCATCCGAACCAACCCCGCAGGCATCGGTTTGTACCGTAAATCGGGCGTAAACCTCTCGTTCGGATTCATATCCCAAGGCAATGCCAACGCTCGCCTTGGGCATTCCGCCACAAAAATGAGTTTTGACCAAGTAGGTTTCTACCGTTCAATGCGCATGGGCGAACGTTCGTTCGTTAACTTCGCCTTCAATTTCAGCAAGGGAACCAACTTCAATTACTTCCTTAGTGCGGCCGGCAAGCTAAGCGATGCTTCGTTGGGCAAACAAGCTTACCTTAAAGGCTTGCGCGGTTCGCTGTACAATGGAGGCTACAATATAAGGCAAGATCCAAAGCATAATGATGTGTATATCGGCTATGTAGAAAGTAATCCCAAAAACTTCGACGTGTCTCGAAACTATGGCCAACTAGACTATCTGTATTGGAACTCACGTTTAATACCCGCTAAACCAGGGGACGCTATGTACGATGCAGCCAACGGCTACGACTTTAATCGTTCGCAACATGGTTATATCGGCAACTACGACTTCAACATCAGCGGCAATGTCAACGAACGCGTTTACCTAGGACTTACACTTGGCCTGCGCACCGTTAATTACAAAGGCTATTCCGAATATGTTGAAAGCCTCGTAAACAAGTCTGATAAATATATAGGAACAGCAACCATAGCCGACGAACGAAAGGTTACAGGAACGGGGTTCGACCTTAGTGCAGGCGCAATCTTCCGCCCCATAGAAGGCTCGCCCTTCCGTATTGGTGTTTCCATTAACTCGCCTACATGGTACGACTTGAAGACAGAGAACTACACCACCATATTAAACGAAGGGGAAAACCAAGGCAGATACAGCAATGGGCGCTCCACCGAGACCTATAACTTTAAGCTTTTCACACCTTGGACCTTTGGAGCTAGCTTAGGCCACACCGTTGGTAACTTCTTAGCATTGGGTGCATCGGTTAGCTATGCCGACTATGCAACGATGGATAACCGCTATATTGATGGCGAATACCAAGACTATTATGGCTATACGCACGAAACATCGGCCAGCGATAAGGTGATGAACAACCATGCCAAACGCACGCTTAACGGCGTTGCCACGTTGAAGTTGGGCATGGAATATAAGGTGCTGCCGCAGGTTGCTGTACGTGCTGGCTACAATTACGTATCGCCCGCCTACAAAAAAGATGCCTTTAAAGATGGCACACTCAACTCGGAAGGTTCGTATTACAGCTCGGCTGCCGACTACACCAATTGGAAGAGCACCAACCGCATGACTCTCGGCGTGGGTTTCATCGGCAAACAATGGTCGGCCGACCTAGCTTATCAATACAGCACAACCGATGGAGAGTTCTATCCCTTCACCAACGGATTGACAACAGTAGACCCAACTACCAAAAAGCCCCTAACAAACGAAGCCTCTGCTGTATCTGTTAGCAACAAACGCCACCAGATGCTGTTCACCGTAGGATATAGATTCTAAGCCATTGGCTAGTTAGTTGGCTTGCAAACACACAAATAGCAAACCAAGGCTTAACAACAAGGCTAAAAGAAAATAAATAAAATGCCACATGTTTTAGGACATGTGGCATTTTCAATTGCTTAAAATAAAGAAGTGTGCCTTCTAGAAACCAAGAGATAATCATTTTAGACTACACCTTTATGATGTTTTTCCACCCATACAGCAATATCCTCAGCACTACAAGCACATACAGACAATCCTAGAAGAGCTGCCAATAAGTATCTCTTTCGCTCTCGTACGTTTTTTATTTCATTAAAAATTATATCCAACGCCTACATACGGATAGAATACAGCCGCACGATTAACACCTTTATTTTTTAGCCCAGATTCGTCATACACTTTCAAAGCTACGCCAGGACTAAGCCCTACTCGCACCATAATTCCCTTCTCCGATTGATAACGATAGCCCAAATCTAAAAAGCCAAAAGAACCAGACGTATCATATTGAACTTCTCTTCCCGCTTTGTCGTGATACATACAGCTGTAAAGTCCATAGCTTATCCCAATGCCAATTTCTCCATGATGCCTACCATTGCCTATAAGATAATTTACAGCTATGGGGAAACTCCATCCACGAGTTCTCTCTGGAGCTGACTCAAAGAAATCTTGTGAGCGAGAATAGGTGTAAGCAATTCCTATTCTTCCTCCTCACCGAGTGTTATCACTGAAACGCGAATCATAATGAATCCCTAACGAGGTAGAGGCCCCAAATAATTCTATAAAAAAGCTTTGTTCGCGCTCTGCAAATGCAGCATTACTTACAATTAACATTGCCAGTGTAGCTAAAAACTTATTCCATCCCATAAACTTTAAGTAATATATTAATGCAAATATAAACAGAAAGAAGTAATATTACCAATGTTCTTATCACCAATCTACTAAATAGCATTAGGAAAAAACAAAGCTAAGACCATTGCATAATTACGCAAACCACAATTAACAAAAGGGAGTAACCCTATTTTTCTGTCACTGGGTAAACCTAACTTGTTTAGTAGTACATGGCTTACGGCATATTCATCACCACCCAACCTCTACCCACATTCATTCTGTCGCCTTAACGGTTCTGCTTTTAAGTTACCCTGTTCGCAACGAAACAAGAAAGCACACGCCCCTTTGTGTTAAATAAAACAAAACTAGTGTAGATTAAAAAAAATGCTATAAATTTGCACCCATCTAACATTCTACGGCACACAAAGCCATACTCTTAACACTACTACAAAATACTCTTAACAATAACAAAACCTTTAAAAGCGTGAAGACAATGAGAAAAACGAACCTTGGGAGGATGCTGTTACTAGCATTGCCTCTGTTGTGCTGCCCATTTGCCACACACAGAGCATACGCCAACAACACAGCAACTGCGCAGACAGAAACCTCCACAATCAAAGGAAAAGTAATTGATTCGCAAACGGGCGAGCCACTAACAGGAGCCTACATCACGGTTAACGGCACGAAAAAAGTGGCCGTAACAAACCTCGATGGCGAGTTTACCATTGACGCCAAGCCTGGCGATCAGCTTGTAGTCACATCGCTGGGCTACGAGAAAATGCAAGTGCGAGCCACCAACAACCTTACCGTGAGCATGACCTCTACGGCCACCATGCTAAACGAAACGGTAGTGGTGGGCTACAACACCCAAAAGCGAAACAGCCTTACCGGTTCTATGCAGAGCATCGGCAGTAAGGAACTAACCAACGTAACCACCGCCAACGTAACCAACATGCTTACAGGAAAGGTGCCTGGACTGAACGTTATGCCTGGTTCGGGCAAGCCTGGTTCGTTCGGTGCCATCATCGTTCGCGGTAAATCTACCATCAACGGCAGCACTGCTCCGTTATGGGTTATCGACGGTGTTATCGTGGGCAAAGACCCAGGAGACATCAACCCCAACGACATCGAGACACTTACCGTACTGAAAGATGCCGCCTCAACAGCCATATATGGCTCGCAAGGAGCCAACGGCGTCATCGTTGTTACCACCAAAGGAGCCCAAGCCGGCAAAACAAGCATCAGCTTTTCGGCCAAGGCAGGCATATCCACCCTAAACAACGGAAACGTGAAGATGATGAACGGAGCCGAGTTGTACGACTATTACAAATCATTCAGCAACGCGGCTGAACTTAGTTTCGCACGTTGGAACGAGAAACTCCGCGAAAGCAACTTCGATTGGTGGAAACTAGCCACACACACCGGTAACGTACAAAACTACGATCTCACCATCAACAGCGGCGGCGAAAAGCTCAGTGCTGTGTTCACAGGTGGCGTGTATAAGGAAAACGGAGCCGTACGCGGATACGACTACACACGTTACAACACGATGGTGAAACTGAACTTCCGTCCTTATTCTTGGATTGCCATTCGCCCTGCAATAAATGGCAGCAAGGGAGCAATCGACGACAGTCAACGCTCTGTCAACGCCATGTACTCCATGTTGCCTTGGGATAGCCCTTACGATGCCAACGGCAAAATCATAGGCAACTACTCTTCGTCGTGGGTGAACAGCAACTCGACAAACTATCTATACGAACTGCAATACAACTGGAGCAAATACGACTCTTACTCCTTTAATGGCAATTTCGACTTCGACCTGTACCTCACCGACTGGCTCACATTCTCGTCGGTCAACAGCTATCGTTGGGCCTCGCACCTCGACAAAAGCTACGTAGACCCACGCACTTCGGGCGCAAAGGATGAAGGGCGCGTAAGCGAAAGCACAAGCACGAACACCCGCCGCTATACCAACCAACTGCTTAAAGCCACTCGCAACTTCGACAAATACCACGGTTTCTTAATGCTAGGCTACGAATTTAACGATGGCGAATATCGTTTCCACAGCGGCGACGGCCAAGGATTGGTGCCTGGTTACGCCCAATTAGACGTCACCTCCACCCCCAAATCGGTTAAGGGCAACAAGTACGCGTGGGCCGTTCAGTCGTTCTTCGCCAACCTCAACACCGACTATGCCGACAAATACCTGCTGCAGCTGTCGCTCAGAACCGATGGCGCAAGCAACTTTGGCGCGGATGCAGCCTACGGAACGTTCTTCTCTGTGAGCGGTGGATGGGTTGCCACGGCCGAAGAATGGTTCAAAGTGCCATACGTAGACTATTTAAAGGTACGCGCATCGTATGGCTCTGTAGGTAGCCGTCCTAACAGCCTCTATCCCCAATACGGACTATACAGCCTGCGTGCAAGCTACAACGGAGTGCCAGGGGCAGTGATTTCGCAGTTAGCAAACAAAAAACTAACATGGGAAAAGAGCTACACCACAGGCTTGGGACTAGACCTGAACATGTTCCATCGCTTGCGCATGACCTTCGACTTCTACCACAAGCGCACCAGCAACCTGCTCTTCGCCGTACCCATTTCGGGCGTTATGGGCGTTACTAGCATCTGGCAGAACATTGGCGAACTAACCAACACGGGGTTCGAAACAACGCTTTCGGCCGACATCATCAAGAACAAAGACCTTACTTGGACCTTCGACGCCAACCTATCTACCAATTCTAACAAGATAAAGAAACTGTATAGTGGCAGAGACCAAATAATAGAAGACGACGGCATTGCAGGCTCCACCAACACGTTGCTGCGCCCAGGACTGAGTGCCGACACCTATTACCTACGCGAATGGGCAGGTGTCGACCCGGAAACAGGTGCACCACAATGGTTCACTACCGATGCCAACGGCAACCGCGTTGTTACAAAAAACTATGCCGAGGCCGACCAAGTGGCGCTCGACAAGCGTGCTACGCCCAGTGTTTTCGGCAGTTTCTCTACAACACTTACTTACAAAGGTTTCGACCTCAACGCCGTGTTCGGCTACTCCTTAGGCGCATACATCTATAACTACTCGCGCCAAGAGTACGACTCGGATGGTGCCTATACCGACCGAAACCAATTCCGCTTGCAAAAGGGATGGAACAGATGGCAAAGAAAAGGCGACATAGCCACACACCCACGGGCAAGCTATAACAATCCGACCAACTCCAACAAAGCCTCTACACGCTATCTGGAAAGTGCCGATTTCTTAAAGCTACGCTCCATAACCTTGGGCTACAACTTCGACCTTAAAAGCCAAATCGTAAAGGCTTTGCGCGTTTACGTCAGCGGCGAAAACCTGTTCTGCATCACAGACTACTCGGGCGTAGACCCCGAATTGCCCGCTGCCGACAATGGCAGAGACGCCTCTGGCGAACGCTCCACCGCACTCGCCATCTCTACGGGCGCAGGTGTTTATCCTTCTGTACGCAAGTTTATGCTCGGCGTTAACGTAACATTCTAAAAAATATACAGCCCTATGAAAAAGATATATATACTGCTATTGGCAGCTATCGCATTGGTTTCGTGCAGCGTAGAGCGCCGTCCCGAATACATGATGGACGAAGAAACGATAAACAAGAACATAGAAGAGAGTTTCCCTTACCTGCTTAACGGTTGCTACGGATACCTCAAAACGTGGTCAGACCCCATGTATCGTTGTGGCGAGTATGCTGGCGACAACATGATGATTCGCGGAACCTCTACCGATGCCTTCTACGAGTTTATCTCATATTCGCGCACACCCAACAACTACCGACTGCAAAACTTCTGGGACTATAGCTATAAGGTGATTGCCCAAGCATCGAACATCATCAAGGCAATACCCGAGGGAAAGAATGCCGTTACCGACACGCAGTTGGGCGAATGCTATTATCTGCGCGGCATGATTTACTTTTATCTCTGTCGCGCCTATGGCAGACCATACGCTCAAAGCCCCGAAACCAACTTGGGACTGCCCATCGTAAACGGTACGCCTGCCGACCCAGCCAACGCCATTCTGCCCAAACGCTCTACCGTAAAAGAAACCTACGAGCAGGCCATTAACGACTTGGAGAAGGCTGCAACGCTGATGACTCAAGAGCTACACGAAGGCGAGAAGTGTATCTTCGCCTCGAAAGAGGCTGCTTGGGCCATGCTTAGCAGAATTTACCTTTATATGAGCGGCACTTACGAAACACCCAACACCACTTACGCACAGAAGAGTGTTGAATATGCAACAAAGGTTATCGACTCTGGCAAGTTTAAGTTGCTAAGTCGCGACGACTATGGAAAGAGCAACACGCTAGAACCGGAAAACAACACCGAAAACATATTCGTGGTGAAGCGGGTAGACTCTGAATTCCCCGACGACCTTTACTATTACACCATCGGAGGCATGTACTCTAACATCGGTGGCATGGGTTGGGGTGAGATGTATGCCTCTGCCAAGTATCTCGATTTGCTCAACGAAACAGGACAGAACGATTGGTTCAACAAGAAATACACCGACATTCGTGCCCAGTTTATCGAGCCGCAATATGTTAAGAACGATACAACTAAGTTCACGCCAATGTTCCGTTTCATCAAAAACGTGTACGATGCAAGTGGCACTCAGGTAAACTTCAACTATGTGCAGCTGCCTTATTTACGCCAACCTGATGGAAAATTGGTATGCGATTCGTCTGGAATGAAGAGGAAAAATCTCATCCCCCTGACACCCATAGACGCAACGCAACGCCTCTACTCCATCAATTACGACGGGCAAACCTATCGTGGCGTGCTCGACTATGAGATGAAACTCAATCGCGTTTACCCCATGTTCTATGTGGTTAAGTGTTCTCGGCAGGGTGGTAAAGAAAACCAATTGTACTCACCCATCGTGTCGCGCCTTGACGAAATGTATCTCAATCGTGCAGAGGCGAACGTTAAGTTGGGCAACATCGCCAAGGCAATGGCCGATGTTAACACCATTCGCGAACGTGCCATCGTTGGCGGAAGCTACACGGCCGCCCAATTTAACGCTACCACGGCCAAAGCCTTAGTAGACAAGGAACGACAGTTGGAACTGGCTTTCCAAGCCGAACGCAGCTACGATGTGTTCCGCAATGGCGATGCCCTTACACGCCGTTTCCCTGGGCCTCACCAACCTATGCAAGATGTTTCTGCCACCGACTACCGAGTAATTTACTTCATTCCACAATCGGCCATCAACGCTTATAACGGCGTATTGGAACAAAACCCAAGGTCTAACTAAGGTATATGTAGAACACAACAAGGCAAACTAAAAACGTATGTGGGCCATACAAACTCCCTGCAATGGCATAATGCCAGTAACGGGGAGGGTGTATGGCCCGCTTGTTTTCTTAACGCAAAGCGGGCAACTAGGATTTTTCCGTGCCACACGATGGTGAAAAGGTGAAAAGGTGAAAGGGTGAAAGGGCTTATAAAGGTGAAAGGGTGAAAGAGTGAAAAGGTGAAAAAATGGCTAACGCCACCTATACATTTGGCTTAACTCC